>ERZ1694689.57-NODE-57-length-52302-cov-38.734836_pt1 | contig 52302 bp, 49 predicted proteins | sample MGYA00581724_ERZ1694689 | MGnify/ENA primary metagenome ERZ1694689 (study PRJEB42213, sample SAMN07424469) | human gut metagenome | biome: ENVO:00009003; feature: ENVO:2100002; material: ENVO:00002003 | host: Homo sapiens | place: USA | collected 2014 ...
TAGCGGTCAGCTCCTGTGCGTACTTGCAGCTGTCCTTCACGTCCACGATGCTCTCAAAGCCATCGCGGGTGCCGGAACCGGCCTCGCGGCCCACCAGAACGATCTCGCCGTCGTCGCCGCCCACATCCTTCCAGTTGGTGATCTCGCCGGTGAACATCTGCTTCAGCTGGTCCACGGTCAGGTCTGCCACCTTGCTGGCCTTGTTGACAACGATGGCGATGCCGTCCAGAGCCACGGTGGTGCCGTCCACGTCGTTCTTCTCGTCGTCCTTCAGGGCGCGGGAGGACAGGCCGATGTCCAGCGTCTTATCGGTAGCACCGGTGATGCCTGCGCCGGAACCGGTGGGGTCGTAGCTGACGGTGACACCCGGCTCCACCTCGGCAAAGCCCTCGGTCAGGGCAGCGATGACGTTCTTCATAGAGGTAGAACCGCCGGTAGCCACATTGCCGGACAGGGTGCCTGCAGCGGTCTCAGCAGCGGCAGAAGAAGAGGTGGACTCCGCAGCAGAGGATGCCACAGTGGAAGAGGCTGCGCCGCCGCAGGCGGTCAGAGCCATAGCCGCAGCAGCAGCGCCGCAGACAGTGATAAACGAACGACGAGTGATCTTTTTCATAACCCTTTTCCTCCAATAAATGCCGGAATGCATTTCCGGCCGATGTTTTCTTGTTTCTCTGTGTTTTCCTTGGGAACGGCCTTATTGTACCGCACCGCCGTGTGCGCTGCGACCATGTACGCGCAAAATGGAGGTAAAGCTTTTGCACAGACTCCGGCGGCTGTGTCAACTTGTGGTAAAGCCGGGCAGAAAAATATGCCGCTTTTCTTTACATGGAGAGAAAAACTGCCCAAAAGGCCTTTTCCGCCGCTGGGCAGAACGACAAAAAGCCCCGGGCACTCTTTCAAAGAATGCTCGGGGCAAAAGGGTCTGCGGGTCAAACCGTGGTAAGGGAAGGCAGGGTCTTGGTGGCTGCATAGCCGCCATTCTTCTTGACAAGGAACAGCGTCTCGCTGATGCCGTTGATGACGATCTTCAGCACCGCAGGCTGACCATTCCGGTAAGCTTCCTTGATTTCTGCATCGGGGAAGTTCAGCCTCAGATCTTTTTCCTCTGTGGCAAAGGGCTTACCCAACAGCGTGTCGGAGACAAAGAAAGTCCCGGCGGGGGATACCTGCTTCAGCTTTGCTTCGCCCACGGAAGCTTGGAACATGTCGCCGTACTGTCCGCCCTGCCAGCTGCCGCCGCCGGCGTCATAGCGCAGTCTCACCTTGCCGGTGATGGCACCCTTGTCCGTGCCGGATTCCGTGCCCAGATCCACATCCAGACCAAAGACCTTCACGGTGAAGGGTCCGATCTGGACCTCGTCGTCTGCCAGCTGACCGCTGCCGCCGCAGCCGGTCAGCACGCCGGACAAAGAGATTGCTGCAGCCGCAGCTGCTGCGCTCTTCATAAAGGTACGCCGGGTCATTTTTTCTGCCATAATATTGCCCTCCTCTAAAAGCGTTTTGCTGTGCTTTTAGCGTACCACTTTTTGGGAGTCTGTCAACAAAAATATGGCAAAAGGGCGCTCTGTACACATAATTTGCACAGAGCGCCTTCTGCTCAGCAGTATTTTGTTCCGTCCGGGCAGTAGAACTGCACGTACTTCTGCCACTCGGTCTCGCTGATGGTGCGGCGGTAGCAGTCCACCAGTGCATCCACGGCCTGCCGGTCCGCAAAGGTACCGGCACCCGGGCAGTCCAGCACCAGAATGCGGAACCATGCATCGAACAGATGCTCGGTGAAGCCGGAGTCCCGGGCCCCGCACCGGGCATAAAAGCCCAGCCGCCGCACCGCCATAGCTTCGTCCTCCGCCTTATCCGGGCATTCGGCCTCAATGAGGATGGCCTGTGCACCCCGCTCGTGCTGCGGCAGGTCGGCCAGCAGCTGCGCGCCCAGCCCTGCAGCACGGTATTCCGGCAGCACGGCAAAGTAATCCAGCTGGCTCACCCTGCTGCCTGCCGGGCGCACCATGAGCAGGTACGCCGCCAGTGTTTCGCCGTCGAACACGCCCCATGTGTGGGCTGTGCCGTCCGCTTCGCTGTTCAGGATCATGCTCAGGGGCTTTAGCTCCGTGGGCGGAAAGTCCCGCCGCATTTCGTCCAGATAGACCCGCGTCAGTTCTTTTTCGTTCAGTTTCCGCCAGCTGTACACTTTGCTCATGGTTTTTCCTCCCGTATCTGCCTTTTGAACCAGTATAGCACACTCCGCGCGGGAACGCAAAAAGCCGCCGGGAGCGGCAGGTTCTGCCCTTCTCCCGGCGGCTTTTATGGGAATGCAGGAGCAACCAGTCTCCCGCACAAACTCCGTTCAGAATGCTGTGTGCGTTACAGCATCTTCTTCAGCTCGTCGTACACGAACTGAACCTTGGTGCCGATGATCACCTGGCAAGCGTTCTTGCTGGGGCGGATGACACCGGCAGCACCAGCGGCCTTGACAGCCTTCTCGTCCACCTTGGCGTTATCCTTGACCTCAAAGCGCAGACGGGTTGCGCAGTAACCAACTTCCTTCACGTTCTCCTTGCCGCCGACAGCAGCCAGAACAGCGGAAGCGACTTCGGTATAGTTGTTGTTTGCCAGAACGACCTTCTTCTCGGCCTCTTCGTCCTCGTCCTCACGGCCGGGGGTCTTCAGGTCGAACTTGGTGATGGCAAAGTAGAACACTGCGTAGAACACCACGAAGGCTGCGATGCCCAGAGGAATGATCATCCAAGTCTTGGCAGCTGCGGGCAGGGAAGCGGAGAACACCAGGTCGGTGGCACCTGCGGAGAAGCAGAAGCCGGCACGGAAACCGGAGTAGTAGGTGATGACGGTAAAGATGCCGTACAGAGCAGCGTACACAACGTACAGCGGGAAGCACAGGAACATGAAGCCGAACTCGAAGGGCTCGGTAACGCCGCAGACGAAGGCGCAGATAGCAGCGGACAGAACCAGACCGATGGCAGCCTTCTTGTTCTTGGCGGTACGGACCATGGCCAGTGCAGCACCGGCGATACCGAACATCATGCAGGGGAAGAAGCCGGACATGTACATACCCAGGCTCCAGCCCACATCAGCAGAGGTCTCGCCTGCCCAGAAGTGGGACAGGTCGCCCAGGCCGATGGTGTCGAACCAGAACACGTTGTTCAGAGCGTGGTGCAGGCCGGTGGGGATGAGCAGACGGTTCAGGAAGGCGTAGATGCCGGCGCCGATGCCGTCCATGCCAGCGATGCCGTTGCCGATTGCGACCAGAGCGTCGAAGATGACGGGCCAGACGAACAGCAGAACAACGGACACCAGAATGGAGATCAGACCGGTAGCGATTGCAACGAAGCGCTTGCCGGAGAAGAATGCCAGCCAGTCAGGCAGCTGGATATCCTTGAACTTGTTGTAGCAGGCAGCGCCCACAACAGCGGCCAGAATGCCGATGAAGGAGTTGCCGGCGACCTTCTGGAAGGCGATGTAGGTAGCAGTGCCTTCTTCCAGGTGACGGACCATGCCGACCACACCGGGGTTCAGCAGCTGCTGCATCATCAGGAAGCTGACCAGACCGGCCAGACCTGCGGTGCCGTCGTTGTCTGCAAGGCCGACAGCGGCACCAATGGCAAACAGCCATGCCATGTTATCGATCAGAGCGCCGCCTGCCTTGACCAGCAGGAAGCCAACGGTATATGCTGCGCCGGAGGTTGCTGCACCGGGAACGCCCATAACGCCCGGAGCAAGGGCATAACCAAGACCCATCAGGATGCCGCAGATCGGCAGGACCGCGACGGGAAGCATCAAAGCTTTGCCCAGTTTCTGGAGATACTTCATCATAAAGCACATTCCTCCTTAAGAAATGTTTGTGTTTACAGACGCCTCTGGTTGCAGGCCGTCCATAATTCCGTAATAGAATAGTAACATATTTCCGCAAAAAAAGAAAGTCCCTTTCGCCTTTTTTCTATCAAAATGCATCAAAAGTCCTCATTTGGCCGTTTTTCAGTCGATAATTTTTGGATTTTCCGCACAAGGGTCGTCTTTGTGTTGAAAATTCTTTTCTTTTTACGTACATTTTGCCCAAAGGCTTGCATCCCACAGCCGAATCGGGTACTATACTATTATAAAGAACATGCGCCCTCTCAGGCCGCTTCGCGTCCAGCTCTCCCAAAGGGAGAGCCCTTGGCAAAACCGCAAACTTTGCATGGACTGCCAAAGCCTCCCACTTTGGGGGAGGTGGCATTGCGCAAGCAATGACGGAGAGGGCGAGGATGCAAAATAAAAAGGAGACAGCATTATGGAATGGACTGATATCCGCCTGACCGTGGCCAAGGCCGACGCCGACAACGCCGAAGCCGTTGCCACCATGATCGCCGAGGGCGGCATCTATATCGAAGACTACAGCGACATCGAGCAGCAGGTGGCCGAGATCGCCCATGTGGATCTGATCGAGCAGGAGCTGCTGGACAAGCCCCGCGATACCGTTATCATCCATATGTATCTGGAGCCGGGCGCTTCCCCCGTGGAGACGCTGGCCCTCATTGCCGCCCGCATGGAAGCTGCAAACATCGCCTACACCGTGGAGACCGAGGGCGTGGAGCAGGAGGACTGGCAGAACGGCTGGCGCAAGTATTATCACCCCCTGGAAATCGGCAAACGTCTGGCGGTGGTGCCCTCGTGGCAGCAGTACGACACTGACCGGGTGAAGCTGATCCTTGACCCGGGCCTTGCCTTCGGCACCGGCGGCCACGAGACCACCAGCCTGTGCATGGAAGCGCTGGACGAGCGGGTGACCGGCGGCGAGCGGGTGCTGGACATCGGCACCGGCAGCGGCATCCTTGCCATTGCGGCGCTGAAGCTGGGCGCTGCTGTGGCCGAGGGCGTGGACATCGACCCTGTGGCCGTGCGCACCGCAGGCGAGAACGCCGCGTTGAACGGTGTGCAGGACAAGCTGACCGTGCTGGTGGGCGACCTTTCCGATAAGGCCAGCGGCAAATACGACATCATCACCGCCAACATCGTGGCCAACGCCATTCTCAGTCTGGCACCGGCTGTGCCCGGCCTGATGGCAGAGGGTGCCACCTTTATTGCCAGCGGCATCATCGACAGCCGCAAGGACGAAGTGATCGCCGGGCTGGAAAAGGCCGGTCTTGCCGTTGTGGAAGTGAAGGAGAAGCGCGGCTGGGAGTGCATCGTCTGCAAGAAAGCGTAATTACAGAAGCTTTCATGATTTCTTTCAGCTGGCTTGCCCTCTCCGTCACCTTCGGTGCCACCTCTCCCAAAGGGAGAGGCCTTGGCAAAGAGATGAAGTTTGCGTGGACTGCCAAGGGCTCCCACTTTGAGGAAAGACTTCCCCCGGCCGGGGGAAGATGTCACCGTAGGTGACAAAAGGGGGAATCTGGATTTGCGAAGCAAAGACTGAGAGGGCGAGGACGTTTAAGGAGAACCACTATGCCGCACCGTTATTTTACCACCGAGATCTCTGACGGCACCGCCACCCTGCGCGGGGCCGATGCCCACCATCTTGCCCGCGTGATGCGCGCAAGGCTGGGCGATACTGTCATTCTATGCGACGGCAATGCCGTGGAATACACCGCCACCATCACCGGCTTTGGCGATGAGTGTGTGGAGTTCCGGGTGGAGCCGGGCTATCCCAGCGCCGCCGAACCCAGCGTGGAGGTCACTCTGCTGGCCGGCTACCCCAAGCAGGACAAGCTGGAACAGATCATCAAGCACGGCGTGGAGCTGGGCGCAGCCCACATCGTGCCCTTCTTCAGCCGGTACTGCGTGGCCGCGCCAAAAAAAGAGGAGCAGAAGAACGAGCGCTACAACCGCATTGCGGTGGAAGCCGCCAAGCAGTGCGGCCGGGGCATTCTGCCGGATGTGGCCCTGCCGCTGGCAAACTTTGGTGCCGTGTGCCGCACCTTTGCACAGTACGACCTTGTGCTGTTCTGCTACGAGTGCGGCGGCGCGCCCCTGCGCGACCTGCTGGCCGCAGCAAAGCCCGCCGATGGTGAAAAACTGAAAATCGCCATCGTGACTGGTGCCGAGGGCGGCTTTGCCGCCGAGGAAGCCGAGATGGCTGCAAAGGCCGGTGCCAGAACGGTGGGCCTTGGCCCCCGCATCCTGCGGTGCGAGACCGCCCCGCTGGCCGTGCTTGCTTCGGTAATGACCCTGACGGGGAATCTGGAATAATGCTTTGTGCTGCCCGGCAGCGCCTGCGGGCCTTCCGGACAGCAACAAGGGGCCGCTCCTTTTCGGGAGCGGCCCCTTGTTTTTTTATTGTTCCGCTGTGCAGACGCAGGGCAGATCAGTCAATGAGACCCTTGTCCTTTGCATTCTGCCAGGTAAGGCAGACGCGCAGCTTGCTGACCGGGAAGCACGGATGGAACTTGTTGTTGTCCTCGTCGAACTTCATCAGCTCCTGCTCCACCATCCAGTGTGCAGCCTTCTGGGCATCGGTATCGGCGGCGTCAATGTCCGCATACAGGTCCTCATCGGTCATGTTCTGCGGCTCCGGCTTGCCTGCACGCTCCCAGACCAGCTCTGCCAGCTCGATGCGGTTGGAAGGCAGGGGGAGGCCCTGCATGTTCATCATACGGTAGATGCCGGTGCCGGTCTCATAGGCACCCAGGATTACAGCGCCGCCGATGATGACACCGGGCAGGACGGGGTCCACGGGGCCCACCGGGTCCACCGGGTCTACCGGGTCCACAGGCGGCTCCACGGGGTCCACGGCTTCGTACACGGCTCTGACCGTCACGTTGCCTTTGGGCATTTCAAAGTTCGCCGTGGTATGGTCCTCCTCATTGGGGAAGCTCAGCAGGTCATTCATTTCATTCTGTACAACGCCGTTCAAGATCACGATCCCGGTCCAGCCTGCGAACTTCTGTCCATCGGGGGCTGGGTCTGCGGTCAGGGTGACCGGGGTGCCTTCGTAGATCTCGTCATTGGGGTCAACCTTAGTGTCAACGCCCCCGACCTTGATCGTTGCCGTGGCATCCTTGGCGGTCAGGGTGTAGCCGGGTGCCCGTTGGGTCAGGTAATAATAGTGCTGTGCCTTGTCATACGCCACGCGGTAGCTCTCGTTCTGGCCCTTAAGGTGCAGCTTGTTTGCATTGCCTGCGACCGTGAGCTGACGGCCTTCTTCCGGGTCGGCAACCTTGATGGTGGTTTGGGTGGTAAAGGTATCGCTGATGGTGATCTCCTTGTCGGACTCGAGGTAAATATCGCTCTCGGTCCCCTCAAACTCGGCGCTCTTCAGCTCTGCGGAGGTGCTGCTGCCCCGACCGAGATAAATGCCGTATTTGCTGTTTTTGATCGTGCAGTTCTCAACGACCAGCTTGCCGCCGTCCCCATATTTATAATGGTAATACGACCCTGCCGGTTCGCCCGAAGAAATGGCAGCATTGTCGCCCTTGCACTCCACAGTGGCACCATTGACGTTCAATGTGCCGCCGTTCCATACCTTCAGTGCAGGGGACTTGCATCCAGAATACTGGTTGGTGTTGGTATAAGTACCGCCGAAAAGGTTGGCGGTGGCATTAGTCACAAACACATCGCAGTAGGTTCCGGTGACATCGGCATCTCTGACGTTCAGCGTTGCATTATTGGCGACGCGCAGCGTCGGACGGTCTTTGTATGTCTGGGCGTCCGGATTGCGGGAGTAAGAGCCGCCGACGACATCGACCACACTGTTGTCGATGGCGTTCAGGACCCAGCCCTCGCCGGAGGCTGTCACATAATTGAAGGACGAGTTGGGGGAATTCTGAATCCAAAACGTCGCGCTGGTGCTATAGCTGCAGTCGTAGCTGCCGCCGTTGACGGTCACATTGGCTCTATCTGTTTCAATAGCACGCAGGACGGCGTTCATGGTGAGATTGTTAAACGTCCAGTCGCCGCCGCACAGATAGCATGCGGCGATGTCGTCACACTGCATGTTATAGGTGCCGCCGTTAAGCTCTGCGGTGCCCGTGAAGGTGTCTGCGGCATAGAAGCAGCGGGTGTAGGCGCGGTTCTTTGCCGCCGCCTTGATGGTGATGGTCTGCCCCTCAGCGTTGACGGTCACGCTCTTGGCTCTGCGGACTGTAATAAAGGTCGCATAGTCGTCTCTATTCCCACCCTTATCAAAGGTCGTTTCTCCGGTGACGTTGATGACCACATCCTCGTCCTCAGCGTCGATCACGATCCCCTCTGTATAGGTACCGCTCATGGAATAAACCTTGCCATGATCTGCAATGAAATCCTTGTTGATGGTCGTCGCGCTGTCGGTGGGCAGGGGATACCCCTCTCCGGAGGGCTCTGCAGACGCATCGGAATTTTCCTGTGCGCTCACAGTGCGTTCAAATTCTGTACTTCCCTCCAGAGCAAATGCGCTCACGGGAAGGACAGAGGTCATCATGCAGCCTGCAAGTACCGCACTGATGAGCCGTGTGCCAAACTTCTTCATAAAGATGACTCCTCTCTCGTTTTTTTCGTGCATGCAAGCTTTTTTCGCCTGCCCGCACGTTTTAAACATTTAAAGTATAGCACTTCTGCAACAAGGCGCAATCTTCATTCTGTACGAACCTTTTGGACCCCCCCGTTTTTTCGTGCGTTCTGTAAAAAAATGGAAGAGAGAATGCTTTTGCAGCCGCAGAAAAAACAGCCCGGAACGACCCACAGATCGTTCCGGGCTGCTGTGTCAAAAATGGTTTGGAGCGTCAGAGCTCCAGCAGAGCTTTCTTCACATTCAAAAGGTTCTGCGGGCTCACCGAGAAGCTGCGCAGGCCCAGCTGCAAATACTGCACCGTGTTGGCCGGGTTGCCCACCGCAAGGCCGCAGATAGTCACCGGCACATTGCGCACCTTTGCGGCATCCATCACCATAGTGATGAGCTTTTTCATGGCCTTGCTAGCCGGGCGGTAGTAGTGCTCGGCGCTGGCAAGCTCACGGTCGGCGGCGTGGGTGTACTGGGTCAGGTCGTTGGTGCCGACCACAAGAAAATCGACCCCATGCTCTACAAATTCCTCAGCGGTCAGGCAGGCAGCGGGTACGCTGAGCATCACGCCGAACTTTGTATCTTCGTTGAACGCCACGCCGCGCTCCCGCAGGTGCTCGCGGCAGCGCTCCACCACACGCATGGCTGCGTCCCAGTCCTCCACATTCGTCACCATGGGGAACATCACCCGCAGCGGGCCGCGGGCCGCGGCGCGCAGCAGCGCACAGAGCTGCGTCTCGAACTGGTGGGGCTGGCGCAGACTGTTGCGGATGCCCCGCAGGCCAAGCTTGGAAGACTGCAGGCCCTGATAAGCGTCGGAAATGGTGCGGTCTGAGCCAAAGTCGAAGGTGCGCACCGTTACCGGGCAGCCCTTGGCGGCAGCAAGACAGGAGCAGTAGAAGAAATACTGTTCCTGCTCATCGAGGATGCGGCCCGGCAGCATCATGTAGCCGGTGCGCAGCAGGCCCACGCCCTGTGCGCCGGACTGCATGGCCGTGTCGATGTCCTCCGGCCCAAAGCAGTTGGCCAGCAGCTCAAAGGGCTGGCCGTCCTTTGTCCTGCTGGGCAGAGCATGCAGCTGCCCCATCTCTTCGTTCTCGCGCTGCAGCTCGCAGATGCGGGTCTCGGCCTGCTGGCGGGCGGCAGCGTCCGGGTCCAGCGTGCACTGGCCCCCGGTGGCATCCAGAATCACGGTGCGGCCGTCGCAGTCGTCCAGAAAATCCCGGCCCACCTGCACGATGCCCGGGATATTCATTGCCCGGGCAATGATGGCCGCGTGGCTCTGGCCGCTGCCCTCTGCCGTGATGATGCCTAAAATCATGCCGGAAGGCACGCTGAACAGGTCGGTGGGCATCAGCCGCTCTGCCGCAAGGATCACCGGGTGATCCAGCGCCAGCCACATGCGGGGGCGGTTGGTGATGATGTTGATGACCCGGCGGCTTGCGTCGAGAATATCCACGCTGCGCAGCTGCATGTAAGGGTTATCCTTCATGTTGGCCAGCTGGTCGGCGTAGCGCTGGCCCACCTGATTCATGGCCGCTGCCGCGCCAATGCCCGCATTGATGCAGAAGCGCACCTCGTTCATCATGCCCTCGTCGTCCAGCATCATGCTCTGGAACTGGAAGATGGCCTGCTCACTGGGTGCGGCACGGTCTGCCATGGATTCCAGCTCGTCCTGTGCCGTGCGGATGGCATCGGTGAGCAGCTGCAGCTCCCGGGACGGTTTAAAGGGGCCCACGGTCGTGGTCTCCACATGGTGCTCCAGACGGCTCACCTGCCCCAGCACAAGGCCGGGAGAAGCGCAGGAACCTTTATACACTTTCATGTTCGGTCACCTCCGGCAAAAGCTCGGCTTCCGGCGTGGTCAGGGTGCGCCAGACCAGCGCCTGCAAAAAGGTATTGGGCAGCAGCGCGGCCAGTGCGGCCCGCGCCGCATCGGCACTGCCCTCAAACAGCGGTGCAAAGCTTTGCATCCGTGCCTGATCGCACTTTGCAAGGAATGCATCGCACAAAGTATGGGTGGTGTAGTAATGGGCCGGGTCCACACCGGCATCTTCCGCGGCGGCTTCCAGCGGGGCAAGGTCGGCATCCTTCATCTTGGCCAGCAGCAGGGCCGCATCCGCCGTCAGGGTGACCGGGTATTTCTCCCGCACGGCCTTTTGCACCCGCTCAAATTTTGCGTGGAACGCAGCAGCGTCCGTGCAGCTCTGGGCATCACAGGAGACAGCATAGGCACACCCCCGCAGATATCCCATAGCGCGGCGGGTATCATAGTAGCCCAGCTCGATATTGCGGCGGGCGGTGTCGGGGTCAAAGTGCAGGATATCGCCCAGCTCCCAGTAGCTGCGCACCATCACGGTGGGCAGGCCGGTGAGGTTGGGGCGGGTGATGCCCACGCCTTCCAGATCGACGCACACCAGTTCATCCGCGCCCATGCGTTTGGCAAGACCGGTGGGCATGTTGTCGCTGTAGCCGCCATCCAGAAACTTGACCCCGTCGATCTCCCGCGCACGCAGCGCCGGGAAGCAGGCAGCGGAGGCCATCAGGTAGTCCTTGACCTTTCCTGCCGGGATCTCGTCCAGCGTCAGCTCCCGAGGCTTTAAGCCCCGCTGCTCCACCGTGACAAGGCCGAAGCGGATGGGAGCCGCGCGCAGGGCATCCTCGTCCAGCACCCGCTCCACGATCTCTTCCAGCGGGGTCACATCCATGCCGCCGGCTTTCACCACGCTGCGCAGAAACTGGTGCAGGGCCGAAAGGTCGGCATCCTCCTCCGGCAGCTCCATCACATCCTTGCTGCGGATGGCCAGCCACATATCGCGGGCCGTCTCGTACTGGTCCAGCACGAACATGGCACCGTTCAGGCTGCCAACGCTGGTGCCGGTAATGATCTGCGGGTGCCAGTCCAGCTCCATCAGCGCGCGCCACACACCCACCTGATAGCTGCCCCTGGCTCCGCCGCCCGCCAGCACCAGAGCTTTGCACGGCGCTCTGCGATCATCCATTGCATCCGCCTCCTTTGATTGGTTCCGGTTTTGTTCAGATTATAGCATATTTCCAGAGAAATTTCTTCCGTTTTTTGTAAATTGATGCCTTTCTCCCGGCAAAGAAACATGGTATACTTGTCAGGATCTCAAAAGGAGGCATTCTCATGCACTGCAAGCAATGGATCTTTGATATGGACGGCACCCTGACCGACAGCATGACCGTGGTGTGGGAGGGTGCCCCCGACGCACTGCTGCGCCGCTATGGCCGCACCCCGCGGGGGGATCTGCGCGCCACACTGCTGAACATGGGAATGCAGGAGGGCGCACAGTATCTGATCCGGGAGTACGGCCTGCCGCTGACCGAGGAAAGCTATTTTTCCGTGATGCGCGAGGTGATCGCCGAATTGTACGAGACCGTGGAGCTGAAACCCGGCGTGCGCACGATGCTGGCAAAGCTGCAGGCCGAGGGCGCACGCATGTGCATCTGCTCCAACACCTGGGCCGAACAGTGCCGCACCGTGCTTACCCGGCTGGGCATCGCGCAGTATTTCTCCTTCATCGTGGAAGCGCAGGGCGTGCTGCACAAAAGCCGCCCGGAGGTGTTCTTTGAGTGCATGAGCCGTCTGGGCGGTGCAGATCCCGCCGCCTGCGCCGTGTGCGAGGATGCCGTATACGCCGCCGCCACCGCCCACAAGGCCGGGTATTACGTCATTGGCATTGCAGACCGCACCTCTGCCGCCGACGAGCCGGAGATGCGCCGCATCTGCAGCCAGTTCGTGCCCCGGTGGGATGCGCTGGACTGGACACGTGTGTAAGAAAAAAGGGCCGCAGCGTGCGGTTCTTTTCTTTATCTGATCCTTCTTTGCTCTTGCATTTTGTGCGCAAGAAGAGTATGATATTATAAATAGGACTGCCCCAAGGGGGAAGTGTCCTCATTTGTGAGAATACACTCTGTGATTTTTAATATAAAGGTATAATATCCGTAAAGAGGAGACCTTCCGTCATGAACAACCCACTCGTCAGCATTATCGTGCCTGTGTACAACGTGCAGAATAGTGTTGCCCGCTGTCTGGAGAGCATTTGTGCCCAGACATGGAAGAATATCGAGGTCATTCTGGTCAACGACGGGTCCCGGGACGAAAGCTTTTCCATCTGTGAGCAATTCCGTGAAAAGGACCCCCGCATCGTTCTGGTGGACAAATCCAATTCCGGCGTGTCGGAGACCCGCAACTGCGGCATGTCCCTTGCAAGGGGCAAGTATGTGCAGTTTGTGGACAGCGACGATTATCTCGACCCTGATTTTACCGAGCGGCTGGTGACTGCCGCCGAAGCGAACAACGCCGATCTGGTCATTGCACCTTACTGGATGGTGATTCCCGCCAACTCTTCCAAGGCCACGCAGGCACTGGAAAACCTGCAGGAGAACCTTGGCATCGATGCCGAGAAAAAGCCTGATGATATCCGTGAATACGGCTTCCTGCCCGAGGGCATCTACGACCGCGATACCTTTGCCCTGCGCCTGATGGAGAAGCCCGCATCCTTCTTCTACAGCGTGCTGTGGAACAAGCTCTACCGCCAGGATATTCTGGCAGACCATCATCTTCAGTTCACCAGCGAGGTGCGCTGGGCCGAAGACCTGGTTTTCAATCTGGAATACATTTTGTACGCCAATGTTTTCGTATCCATTTCCAAAGCGGGCTACCACTATGTGCAGAACCCCCAGAGCATCTGCCACACCCAGATCAATCTGGCTTCCATCGTGCAGAACAAACTGCAGGTGTTCCGCTATTACAAGGAGCTGTACACAAAGCTGGGCCTGTACGATCAGGTGCAGCCGCAGCTGTATAAATTCCTGACCGCGTTCTCCGAGAACGCCTATCCCTCCGGTTCTCCCCAGAAGATCATCATGGACATGGCCAACCGCTGGGGCTTTGGTGTTCTGGATGCTTCCGACAAGGAAAAGAAACACAAAACCGAACCCGATGCCTGATCTCCGGGCACGAAAAAAGAGCCGTGAAAGCGGCTCTTTTTTGTTTACCATTTTACCGGTCGATCCAGCTGCGGAAGGCTTCGCGCACTGCACCCTCCCGTCCGCGCGGGATGGGGATGCGCGCACCGCTGCACATCTGCAGCTCGCCCGCCGTCAGCAGCTGTGCCGCCGCCAGATTGACCACATAGGAGCGGTGCGGCTGCAAAAAACGCCCGTCTTCCAGCAGCGGCTTTGCTACCTCGGCAAAGGACACCCGCAGCGAAAGGGACACCACATCCTCGCCGCTGAGCAGATGGAAGTGCACCACATGGTGGGTGCACTCCAGATATTCGATCTGCGCATAGGCCAGCGCCCGCAGGCCTTCGGCGGTGGCAACGGTCATTGCCGGGCCGTACTCCGGCTCGGTGGCGCGGGCAAGCAGGGCCGAAAGCTCCTGCTGGTGCACCGGCAGAAGCAGATACTGCATGGCATCCACCCGGAAAGCGCTGTAGGCGTGGGCCGGTGTGCGGGCCGCAAAGGCCAGCGGAGCCCTGCGGCCCCGGCGGCGCAGCTCCGCAGCCGCCGAAAGCCCTGCCGGGGCCGCTACAGCGCCCAGTTCGATGAGATACAGGTCAAACCGTTCTCCCTCGGTGTCCCGGCGCAGCAGCGCATCTGCATCCGGCAGCTGCTGCACGATGCACGCATCCTGCCGCCGGGCAAAATATTCCATGCACTGGCGTTCCAGCCCGCTGCGCAAGGCCGCGTCCGGGCTGCATACCGCAATGTGAAATACCATCTCACATTCTCCTTTCCGCCAGCCGCCCGCCTTGATTTTTGCGCAGGGCTGGAGTATGATAAATAAAACTTTGCTGCATCGAAAAAAGAAAAAACGGAGGGACCCGCCATGCCGCAGCCGCTTGTCAGCGTTATTGTGCCCGCCTATAACGCGGCGGGCTTCATCTCCCGCTGTGTGGAGAGCATCACATCCCAGAGCTACCCGGAGCTTGAGATCCTTCTGCTGAACGACGGCTCCACCGACGACACCCTTGCTGTCTGCCGGAAGCTTGCTGCCGCCGACAGCCGCATCCGTGTGGTGGACAAGCCCAACACCGGCGCAGCAGACACCCGCAGCTGCGGCCTTGCCCTTGCCCACGGCGAATACATCCAGTTTGCGGACAGCGACGATCACCTGCTGCCGGGCTGCACCGCAAACCTGGTGGCTGCTATGCAGCGCAGCCATGCCGACCTTGTGCTGGCTCCCTACCGGATGATGGTGCCCCGCAAGGATGGCGGCTATGACACCCGGGAGTACAGCCTGCTGCCCGCCGGGGTGTACAACAAGGTGGATTACCTGTGGCAGCTCACCGGCAATGCCGCTGCCTTTTACTACGGCGTGCTCTGGAACAAGCTCTACCGCCGGGATCTCATCCAGATGGCGCACATCCGGTTCGAGCATGTGGTATACGCCGAGGACCAGCTGTTCAACACCCGGTATCTGCAGGTGGCACAGCGGTTTGCCGCCATCGACGAAGCCGCCTACTGCTACATCCAGAACCCGCAGAGCGTATGCCATACGCAGGTGAGCGCGGCGGACATGCTGCGCCACCGCAGCCGGATGTACCACACCTACAAGGAACTGTGCATCCAGCTGGGCGTGTACGATAAATTCCGCCTGCGGCTGCACGGCATCTATCTGAGCCTGTTTGAAAGCCCTCTGCCCAACGGCCCGGTGCAGAAGCTTTCCGACGCATTTGCCCGCACCCACAGCCGCATCTGAGAAAAGGAGAACCTATGGAATTTCCCCTTGTAAGCATCATCGTGCCCATGTACAACACTGCCGGGTGCATTGCCCGCTGTGTCAAAAGCATTTGCGCTCAGACTTATAAAAGCATTGAGATCCTGCTGCTGAACGATGGCTCCACCGACGACACCCTTGCCGTTTGCCGCGCCCTTTCCGCCAGCGACCACCGCATTGCACTGGTGGATAAAACCAACACCGGCGCAGCGGATACCCGCAATCAGGGCATTGCGCTGGCCCACGGCAAATACATCCAGTTTGTGGACAGCGACGACTGGCTGGCCCCCGATTTTACGGAAAAGCTGGTCTCCGCCGCCGAGGCCCACACCGCCGATCTTGTGATCGCGCCCTTCTGGATGGTGTACCCGGAAAACTATGTGGAGCACATTCGCCCATGGGAAAAGGCGCTGCAGCATGTGCTCCAGCGCAATCCGCCCCGCACCCGGGCCTATGGCTATCTGCCTGCCGGGGTGTACACCGGACAGGAGTACGCAAAGCATCTGATCCAGAAGCCGAACACCTTCTACTATGGCAGTCCCTGCAACAAGCTCTACCGCCGTGACCTCCTGCGGAAGCACAGCCTCCATTTCCGCAAAGAATTGTTTGCGGAGGATCAGCTGTTCAACACCGAATATCTGCGTTTCGTGCACACTGCCGTTTCCATCCCGGACATCGGCTATTACTACCTGCAGAACAGCCAGAGCGTCTCCCACTCCAGAGTGACCACCGCCGACATCCTTTCGCTGCGGCGGCGGGTGATGCTCCTGTACCGGGACATCTACACCGAACTTGGCATCTACCCGGAAACGCGGGCGGCCATCCTGCGTTCGCCCTTTGGCGAAAACGAGTTCACTCTTCCGCCGCTGGACACCCCACAGACGCACTGCTGCAAGCTGTGACCCTATAAAAAGCACCCGGCTGCCGCCGAGAGCCGCTCTGGCTCCTGCACGGCTCCGGGTGTTTTTTGCGCTTTCTCAGCAGCCGATGGCGGCACACTTCTCCGCCAGCCAGCTGCGCTCTTCGTCGTTTAGGTGCGGTGCCAGCTTTGCAAACACCTGACGGTGGTAATCGTTCAGCCATGCGATCTCGTCCTTATCCAGCACACCGGGCAGGATGGGAGAGGTGGCAATGGGCACGAACATCAGCGGTTCAAAGCCAAGGAAGGTACCGTACTGGTTATCGGCCTTGTGCACGCACACCAGCTCGTTCTCGATGCGGATGCCCACGAGGTCGGTCTCGTAAACGCCCGGCTCGTCGGTGACCACCATGCCGGGACGCATCCGGGTGGTGTTGCGGCTGTTCAGGGCATGGGGGCCTTCGTGCACGTTGCCCACAAAGCTGACGCTGTGACCGGTGCCGCAGCGGTAGTTGATGAGGTGCCGCCACAGCGGTTCCCGGGCAATGGTGTCGATCATCTTACACTCGCAGTAATCCAGCCAGACGGCCTTGGCAAGGTCGATGTGGCACTGCAGAGTCCATGTGTAGAAGCGCTTTTCGTCCTCGGTCAGCGGGCCAAGCGGGTAGGTGCGGGTGATGTCGGTGGTGCCGTCCATGTAGGTGGCACCGCTGTCCACCAGCAGAAAGCCCTTCTTTTCCAGCACAGCGTGATCTTCCGGGGTGGCGTGGTAGTGCATCATGGCTGCGTTGCCGCCGTAGGCCGCAATGGTGCCAAAGCTTTCCACAAGGAATTTATCGTCCGCACTGCGGTACTTGTGCAGAATTTCATCCACCGTCAGCTCGGTCAGGGTCTCACCGGCAGCAAGGCGGCTTTCCATCTCGATCTGGAACCGCACCATGGCCACAGCGTCCCGGGTATGGGCCTGCTTTGTGTGGGCAAGCTCCGTTTCGTTCTTCACGCCCTTCATCATCAGCAGCGGGTCGGTGCCGTCCTTCACGGTGAGGGCAGGGTTCTGCTCCAGCACCTGATACACGGCGTAGTTCACCGTGGCGCACTCGGCCAGCACGGTCTGAGGTTCCGTCTCAGCAGCGAGGAACTTCAGCACATCATCATACTCCGCCAGCGTGATGCCGTTGGCTTCCAGCTCTGCCTTTGCCTCCGGGGTGACGCGGGCCGTGTTGATGAAGAGTACCGCGCGGCGGGGGGTCACATAGCAGTAGGCCATGGCATAGGGAGTGCACTCAATGTCCATGGCGCGCAGGTTCAAAAGCCATGCCAGATTATCCAGCTTGCCCACAAACTGAGCGGTGCAGCCCAGCTCCTTGAGCTTGCTGCGCAGCTGATCCAGCTTTTCCGCCGGGGAGAAGCCCGCATATTCCTTCGGCAGGATCCACGCTGGGGTATCCGGCAGGGCAGGGCGGCCCTCCGTCCACAGCTCGTCCTCAAGGTCCAGGGTCTTGATGGAAGCGCCCTTCTTTTCCAGTGCCTTTTTCAGGTCGTTCACGAGGGCCGTGCTGGCGGTCAGGCCGCACAGGCCCAGTGCTTCGCCCTCATTCAGGGCATTTGCGCAGTATTCCTCCACGGTGGGCACGCCGGGTTCCCCCATGCGCTGCAGCTTGATCTCGGTACCCGCAATTTCCTTCTCGGCCTGCACAAAATAACGGCCGTCGGCCCACAGGGCGCTCTCGGTGCGGGTGACCACGAAGTTGGAGTTCTCGCCGTGGAACCCGGAGAACCAGGTCAGGCTGGTGTAATGGCAGGGCAGGTATTCGCTGGCGTGGGGATCACCCACAGGGATCAGATAAACGGCCACGCCGTTTGCAGCCATGGCGGCACGCAGCGCGGCAAGGCGTTTTGGAACGGTATTCATGCTCATATGATTTGCTTCCTTTTTTCTATGGCCGGACCGCCGGAAAAGCCCCCGGCGGCAGGGAATTTTTCTGTGTCCTATTGTATCATTCCGGGAAAAAGATTGCAATGCAGGGGCGGGACGGTTTGGAATGACCTCCGCTTGCGCTCTGGCCATGTTCAGCGGAAAAATATTTTTATATTTGTGGTTCAGAAACGCCTGCGGGCGTTTCTGAACCACTTTTTCACCAGAGGGGTTTGCAGTTTCCGGCGTAAGCGCCAAGTTTGCGGGCACGCCAGAGGCTCCCTCCCCGAGGGAGCTGGCAAAACCGTCAGGTTTTGACTGAGGGAGTTCGTTCTCCCTCAAAATGCCGCCAATTTGCAAAAAATGTTACAATTTTTTCTTGAAAAAGGCGGTTTTCCCATTGACAGCCTTGTTATAATAGGAGTGTAAGTTTTTTGAGCCAGCACTCTGCGGCTCTGTGTGCTATTCAAAGAAAGAGGCAATTGAATCATGACCAAAATCGATATTTTCTCCGGCTTCCTTGGTGCCGGTAAAACTACCCTGATCAAAAAGCTCATCAAAGAGGCCTTTGCCGGCCAGCAGGTGGTGCTGATCGAGAACGAGTTCGGCGAGATCGGCATTGACGGCGGCTTTCTGAAGGAAAGCGGCATCCAGATCAACGAGCTGAACGCCGGCTGCATCTGCTGCTCTCTGGTGGGCGACTTCCGCACCGCCCTGCAGCAGGTGGTGGAGCAGTACCACCCCGACCGCATCGTCATCGAGCCCTCCGGTGTGGGCAAGCTGAGCGATGTTACCCGCGCTGTGGAGGGTGTGGCTGAGCATCTGGATGTGCAGCTGAACAGCTTTGTCACCGTGGCCGATGTCAACAAGGTCAAGATGTATATGAAGAACTTCGGCGAGTTCTACGACGACCAGATCAGCCACGCAAGCTGCATCCTGCTCAGCCGCACCCAGACCGCCAGCGAAGAGAAGATCGCCGCTGCGGTCGCCATGCTGCGCGAGAAGAACCCCACCGCTACCATCGTGACCACCGCATGGGACGAGCTGACCGGTGAGCAGATCCTGAAGGCCATGTCCACCAAGGACGACTTCAAGGCAGAGCTGATCGCCATGGCTGCAAAGGCCAATGAGGAGCACGCCCACGAGGACGAGGAAGAAGAGCATCACCACCATCATCACCACTATGACGAGAACGGTGTGTGCAGCTGCGGCCATCATCACGACCACGATGATGACGACGAGGACGAGCACGAGCATCACCACGATCACGATGAAGATGATGATCACGATGAGCATGAGCACCATCATCACCACGATCATGACGACCACGACCATTGCTGCTGCGGCCACCATCACGACCATGATGATGACGATGATGACGACGAGCACGAGCATCATCACGACCATGACGGCCACTGCTGCTGCGGCCATCACCACCATCATCATGACCACGATGCCGACGAGGTATTCACCAGCTGGGGCGTTGAGACGGCCCGCAAGTTCACCAAGGCAGAAGTGGAGCACGCCCTCACCGAGCTGGATACCGGCAATTACGGCATGATCCTGCGCAGCAAGGGCATCGTGAACGGCGGCGCAGACGGCTGGCTGGAGTTCGACTATGTGCCCGGCGAATGGGAAGTGCGTGCCCGCGGTGCAGATGTGGGCGGCAAGCTGGTGGTCATCGGCTCCAAGCTGAACGAAAAGGCCATTGCAGAGCTGTTCGGCTGCTGAGCTCCTTCAGTCAAACCCTAACGGGTTTGCCAGCTCCCTCAGAGAGGGAGCCTGATTGGATAATGATTTTTTAAGGAGAAACCATTCCTATGGCAAAAGAAATTCCGGTCTACCTGTTTGTGGGCTTTCTGGAAAGCGGCAAGACCAAATTCATTCAGGAGACCTTTGAAGACCCCAACTTCGACTCCGGCGACAAGACCCTGCTGCTGATCTGCGAGGAGGGCGAAGAAGAGTATAATCCCAAAAAGTTCGCCTTTCCCGGCGTGACCGTCAAGGTGCTGGAGGACAAGGCCGAGCTGAACCCGCAGAACCTGCTCAAGCTGGAAAAGGAATCCGGCGCAGGCCGCGTGGTCATTGAGTACAACGGCATGTGGCTGCTGCAGGATCTGGCCGAAGCTCTGCCCGAGAGCTGGATCGTGTACCAGTGCATCGCCACCGCCGACGGCACCACCGCCCTGACCTACGCCCGCGACAACTCCATGCGCAGCCTGCTGCTGGACAAGATCGCCCGCAGTGAGCTGATCGTGTTCAACCGCGCTGAGGCCGTGAACAACGATGCCGCCCGTCAGGAGCTGCACAAGCTGGTGCGTCAGGCTTCCCGCAAGTGCGATATCGCCTACGAGTTTGCCGACGGCAGCGTGGCCTACGACGATATCCCTGATCCGCTGCCCTTTGACATCAACGCGGACATCATCGACATTCCGGATGACGATTTCGGCATCTGGTACATGGACTGTCAGGACGAGCCCCAGAAGTATACCGGCAAAACGGTCAAATTCCTTGCACAGGTGTGTCAGACCAACCGTGCCGGCAAGAACAGCTTCGTGCCGGGCCGTTTTGCCATGACCTGCTGCGTGCAGGACATCCAGTTCGTGGGCTTCCCCTGCAGCTACGATGGCTACAAGGCGCTGGAGCAGCGCGCATGGGTGCGGGTGACCGCAAAGGTAGGCTACAAGTTCCATAACATCTACCGCGGCAAAGGCCCGGTGCTCACCGCCATTTCGGTGGAGCCTGCCGAAAAGCCGCTGAACGATGTGGTAACATTCTCTTGATCTGATCTTTCAAGGAGGTCCCGGCATGAAAACACTGTTTCGTATCCTTGGCACGGCCGCTGCGGTGGCCGTTACCGGTGCTGCCATTGTGGCACTGGACAAGATCCTGAACCAGAAAGACCCGCTCCATGTGGAGGAAGTAGAGTTCCCGGAGGACGCCGAGCAGAACGCTGAGGAAGCCGCCAAGACTGCCGAAGCCTACGCCGAAGCGGAAGCCAAAGCCTCCGATGCTGCCAACGAAAAGGCTGCAGAAGAAGCTGCGCCGGAAGCTCCTGCCGAAGAAGCGGCAGCTGCTGCCCAGCCCGCCGAAGAAGCCTCTGCCCCGGCGGCACCCGCGGAGGGCGGTGAGAAGCCGGTGTTTGCCCCGGAAGCTCCCAACCCGAACCCTGTGGAAGCAGGCCCCGCTGTTGCTCCCAAAGACGAGAGCGGAAAATTCGACCCCACCAAGATCGCCGAAGCCAGTGACTTTGGCGACTGGGAAGAACAGGGCTGCAAAGGATAACCTATGACCCAAAAAGGGACGATGTGATGTTCACATCGCCCCTTTTTTGTTATTGTCCTCTTGCCAGCTGCTGCAGCTTTTTCCTGTCCAGCACCTGCACGCCGCCCCGGAACAGCCGCACCCAGCCCTCCTGCGCAAAGTATTTCAGCATCCGGCTCACCACCTCGCGGGCAGACCCCATGTATTTTGCCATCTGGTCGTGGGTCATGCGCACCTCGTCGCCGCCGGTCTTGGCCAGCTCATCGGTAAGAAAAATGGCAAGTCTGCGGTCTGCGCTCATGAACAGCACCTGCTGCATGGTCCACATGCTGTCGGAAAAGCGCTCCGCCGTCATCTGATAGGCGTAGCAGCGCACATGCACGTTCTGCTGCATCAGCCTGCGGAAAACGCCCGCGCTGATGCAGTAGGCCTCGGTGTCCTCTTCGGCATCAATATACAGGTCGATGTTCACCGAGTCCATCACGCAGGATGCCGACAGGATGCACACCTCCCCGCCGAACAGGCGGTAGAGCGTCACGTCCCGCCCGTCCTCCGAGAGCAGGTAGGCCCGCAGCTGGCCCGAGCGCAGCAGCAAAATGCCCACGCAGCTTTCCAGCGGGCTGTGCACCCTTGCCCCCTTTGCGTAGTGCACCGGACGGGTATAGCGGCAGAGCATGTCCTGTTCGTCGGGTGTCAGGTCGTTCCAGAAGGGAAAACCTTTGGCCAGACAATCGCGGTGTTCCTTTGTTGTTTCCGACATTGCTTTTCATCCTTTCCGCAGGGCCTTGGCGGCTTCAGTACCCGCCTGCGCGCCCTCATACACGGCCTTTGCCACCTGCAGAAGGCCGCCGGTGCAGTCACCCGCCGCATACAGGCCGGGCACGGTGGTCTGCATTTTTTTGTCCACCACGATGCGGTTCCCGTCCACCTCTGCGCCGATCTTCCTAGCCAGTGCGGTGCTGCCCGCCACGCCCAGTGCCACAAATACACCGCTGACAGGCAGCTGCACACCGCCGGACAGCTGCACGCCGGTGACAACGGTTTCGCCCAGAACAGCCTCCACGGCCTGCGGATAGACTGTGACCTCCGGCGGGAAATCCGCCGTCAGCGGTGCGCCGTTGGTCAGCAGGGCAACGCTTTTTGCCACCGGCAGCAGAGCCTGCACCTCGTGCAGGGCGTACTCGCCGCTGCCCAGCACCGCTACGTCCTTTCCACGGTAGAAAAAGGCGTCGCAGGCGGCACAATAGCTCACGCCGTGCCCCTCCAGCCCGGCAAGGCCCGGGATGCGCGGCACCGCCCGGGATGCACCCGTGGCAAGGATCACAGCGTCCGCCGGGTAATTTTTATCCACTGTTTCTACGGTGAGTTTATCCGTATAGGTCAGGCCCACGGCTTCGGCTGTGACGAATCTCACACCAAGGCGCTTTGCATTCTCGATGCTGCGGCGTTCCAGTTCCGCACCGGAGACCGGCTCGGCAAAGCCGTAATAGTTTTCAATTTTTTCGGCGCGGTCCAGCGCACCGGGGCCTTTGGTGAGCACCGTGGTATCCACACCGGCGCGGACAGCGTACAGAGCAGCGGAAATGCCTGCCGGGCCGGAACCTATAATGATGATGCTGGGCATGGGAAAACCCTCCTTCGGATGCATTTTTCTACAGTATACACCTTTTTTTGAAAAATTTCCGTGACCGGGTCGCAAAGCATCGGTTTTTCGGACGGTCCTGCTTCGGTTCGCTGTCAGCGGATCGTCCCATGCACAAACGCGCTGTCGTACAGGAATCTTCCTGCTCGGCAGCGCGCTTTTTTCTTTCAGAACACCAGCTGCACCAGCAGCACATAGCACAGCGTACCGCCTGCGACACTGAGCAGGGTCTCATGCTTCCACTTGTGCAGGCCCACCGTCACCAGCAGGGCGATGGCCTCCGGAATGCCGCGGCTGCCCGCAAAGGGGGTGACGCTTTTCAGGCAGTAGACGATCAGCATACCAAAGATGGCGGCGGGCAGCACCCGGCCCAGATACCGCACCACCTCCGGCGGCTGCTGATCCTTGGAAGAGAACACCACAAAGGGCAGAAAGCGGGTGATCATGGTGGCGGCGGTGCACACTGCAATGGTCAGGCCCATCTGGACTGCGGTCATGCGCCCACCTCCTCGCCGCTTTTTTCTGCTTCAGTGCCTTCGGCCTTTTCGATCGGTTTACGCAGAGCCAGCAGCAGGATCAGGATGCATCCCATGGAGGGCAGCAAAAAGCTGCCGGAGCCAAAAAACACCAGACACGCCAATGGGGCGGCAAGGCCGATCAGGGCGCTGTAGTGCTGCCGGTCCTTTTCCCACTGGTTGAGAAAGATCACCGTGAACATGGCGGTCATCACAAAGTCCACACCCTCGGTGCTGAAAGGCAGCACCGAGCCCACCACCGCGCCAAGACCGGCACTGGCCACCCAGTAGAACTGATCCAGCAGGGTGATGAAGAACATGAACCAGCCCCTGTCCACCCCTTCCGGCGGCTCGGCCGAACAGGTGATGGAAAAGGTCTCGTCGCTCATGGCAAAGATCATATAAAAGCTGCGCAGGCCGTAGCCCTTGTAGCGTTCCAGCATGGCAAGGCCGTAGAACAAATGCCGCGCCTGGATCATCAGCGCCATCAGAAACGCCGAAAGGGGTGAGAACGCGCTCAGCAGCAGGCTTGCCAGCACAAATTCCAGCGAACCGCCGTACACCACGGTGCCCATGAGCATGGGCATCCACACTGGCAGGCCCAGCGACTGCACATAAATGCCATAGCCCATCCCCAGCACAAAATAGCCCGCCAGCACCGGGATGGTCTGCGGTGCGGCGGCACGCAGTGCCCGCCATACGGTGCTCTGCCGCCTTGTCAATTGTTGTTCGGTTACGTGTTCCATTGGCCTTTCCCTCAAAATACGATGCCGGTTTCCTCTTTGGCCTCATTGCCGCCGATAAACCCATTCTCTCGATATGAATATGTCTGTATTATAACAGGTCTCACGACTTTTGCAAAGGTGTATCCCCACTGCTTTTGGCAGAACGACAGATTTTTTCTTTAAATTTTATGCAATTTTTAACGGATACAAAGTGACTCGCGGTCAGTGCTTTATTATTTTAATGCAGTAAAGGTTCTTTGCAGGATCCTGTTCCTGAAATATCCCTAAAATGCCGGTTGCGCTTTCGTCATACTCATTTGACAGATGCCGCCTTTTCCGGTATCCTGTCCGTATCACAAGGACGGCTGGCCGAAAACACCCGCCTTTTTTCGTTCATTCTGTATTCAGTGGGAGGACATTTTATGGCAACCATGAAGGACATCATCCAGAGCCCGCTGCTGCTGGCGCTGGGCCTGTTCGCCAGCTCTGCCAGCGGCAGCAAGGTGGTCAAGGGCGGCATCAAGGGCGTGCTGCCGGTGCTCATCATCATGACGGTGCTCTCCCTCGCCGCACGCCTTGCAGGCTACGGCTCCGTGCTGGGCGGCCTTGTGGGCATCTTCATCATCGTGATGCTGCCCATCGGCATCCTTACCTCCTATGTGCTGTGGAAGAAGGGCAAGATCCAGGTAGTAGATAAAGAGCAGAAGTAAGGGGAAACAAAAGAACTCCCGGACGGATGTCCGGGAGTTCTTTGTTGCTTATTCTGCCTTTTCGTCCTTCTTGAGCATATCCAACTCGGGCATCAGCTCGGTGCTCACAATGGTGAGCATCTCCTCCAGCTTTGCACAGTCCTCGGGGGAGAAGCGCTCTCTTGCGCGCTCCACCACAGTGTGCAGGTAGGAATAGCTGATGTTGTAGTAATCGATATACTTCTGGGTGGGGCGCAGGTGATACTCGCGCCGGTCGGTGGTGGACTGGATCTTTTCCACATAGCCCTTCTTCACCAGACTGCCGATCTTATACGCCGCGTTGGGGGTGGAGATCTGCATCATGCGGGAAAACTCTGCAATGGTGGGTTCGCCCATAGCCATGATGCCCTCCATGCAGAAGGACTCCACCGTGGTCAGCGTGGCTTCCCGGGTGGCAAAACGCTGAAAAATGTTCTGGTAGAAATGCAGCTTGAATTTGGTGTATACGTCCTGAAATGCCTGTTCCAGCATAGGTCGTGTGCCTCCGATAGTTCATTTTATTTAAAAATACCACGTTTTGGCCGCGGCGCAAAGCGAAACAGCTGAATTTTTGGCAGGAATTTATTCTGCCGCCTTTTTGTTCGTGCGCACACGGATCACGCTGAGCACCACCAGCTCTACGGCAATGGCAACGGCCAGCAGGATCAGCGAGGTGAACAGGCTGCCGTTTGCGCCAAGGAAAGCCTGTGCAATGCCCGTGATCACATAGCACACTGCCGCGCAGGAAGCCGCCGTAATGGCGTAGGGCAGCTGGGTGGACACATGGTTCACATGGCTGCAGTGGGCACCGGCGGATGCCATGATGGTGGTGTCCGAGATGGGGGAGCAGTGGTCGCCGCAGACGGCACCGGACAGGCAGGCCGCAATGGAAATGACCAGCATCTCGCCCTCCGGGAAGGCATGGCACACGATGGGGATGAGGATGGAGAAGGTGCCCCAGCTCGTGCCGGTGGCAAAGGCAAGGAACACTGCCACAAGGAAGATGATGACCGGCAGCATGTACTGCAGCGCTGCAGCAGAGCCACTCAGCAGGTTGGCAACGTAATATTTTGCGCCCAGCAGGCCGGTCATGCCGGACAGGGTCCATGCGAGGGAGAGGATCAGCATGGGGCTGACCATGGCCTTGAAGCCCTCGGGAATGCAGGCGGCAAAGTCCTGAAAGGTCATCACATTGCGCACGCGGTAGAACACAAAGGTGAACAGCAGGGCAATGCTGCTGCCCAACACCAGACCTGCAGAAGCGTTGCAGTCCGCAAAGGCGGTAACGAAGTCCACGCCCTCAAAGAAGCCGCCGGTGTAGATCATGCCGAAGATGCAGGCCACGATCAGCACCAGCACCGGGGCGAGCAGGTCTGCAACATGGCCGCAGGTATCGGTGCCATCGTCCACATCGTTGCCGTAGGGACGGTCGGCGGTGGTAAACAGGTCGCCGTTTTTGGCGTTGTCCTCGTTGAGCTTCATGGAGCCAAAGTCCGTGCCGGTGAAGATGAGGAACAGGCTCATCACGATGGTGAGCAGGGCATAGTAGTTATAAGGAATGGTGCGCAGGAACATGGTAAAGCCGTTGATGCCGGAGCCTTCCGGCACGCTGGAAGTGACCGCAGCTGCCCAGCTGGACACCGGCGCAATGATGCACACGGGTGCTGCGGTGGCATCAATCAGATAAGCCAGCTTTGCGCGGGACACCTTCTGCCGGTCGGTGACGGGGCGCATGACAGAGCCCACGGTCAGGCAGTTGAAGTAGTCGTCCACAAAGATCATCACGCCCAGCAGCAGGGTGGCAAACTGCGCACCGGCCCGGGAGTGGATGTGGGTGGAGGCCCAGCGGCCAAAGGCGGCAGAGCCGCCGGCCTTGTTCATCAGGGCCACAAGGATGCCCAGCATGACAAGGAACACCAAAATGCCCACGTTGCTGCTATCCGAAAGCTTGGCCACCATGCCGCCGTCCTCATTGAAGAACAGGGTGTTGATGGCCAGCTCCAGATTGCCGTTGGCATATAGCAGTGCACCGGATGCGATGCCCACCAGCAGGGAGGTGTACACCTCCTTGGTGTTCAGCGCCAGCACAATGGCGATCACCGGCGGCAGCAGCGAAAAGATGGTGCTGTACACCGCACAGGTATAGGTGGACGGGTCCGCGATCTTGCCGGGCGTTGCCGCTGTGCACCACAGCAGCAGGGCAAACACCAGCAGAGCTGCGAACCATGAAAGGTTCTTGTTTTTCATAACGGATTCCTCTTTTTTCAAATTTCCAGAGATGCATACCCCTCTTTGCGCAGGAAAAACTATCCCCACTGAATGCAAGGGAGGTGTGCACCGCGCCGGACTATAAAGCGATGTATTTTGAGCTGTTCCGGGCCAGCGTGCAGGCCGCCCAGCTCTTGCAGGACGCGCAGAAGCGTGCCGAGCAGCACTTGCTGGAAGCTGACCCGCCGCCGATCCGATTGGAGCAAACAGAGCAGACGGATGAAGAATAGTTTTCTTCGGTCAGCGTCCTCGCCCTCTCAGTCACCTTCGGTGCCAGCTCTCCCAAGGGGAGAGCCTTTGGCAAAACCGGGAACTTTACCGTACTGCCAAAGCCTCCCTCATTGAGAAAGACTTCCCCCGGCCGGGGGAAGATGTCGTGTAAGCGACAAAAAGGGGAACGGTGGCATCGCGCAGCGATGACGGAAGGAGTTTTACCCCTTCTTTGCCTCCGCCTTGGCGGCGAACTTTGCGTCGTTCACCACAAAGCGCTCGTGGGTGCCGCCGCCTACAGGGCCTTTTTCGTCGTGCAGGGCCACCTTGAAGGTGAGCTTGCGGCCTTCTACCGCCACCAGCTCGCTCTCGCAGGTCACGGTCATGCCCACGGGGGTGGGGGCGGTGTGCTCCAGCTCGAGCTTGGTGCCCACCGAGCCATTGCCTTCGCCCAGCGCGTCGGCCACGCTCATCCAGCAGGTCTTTTCAGCCAGCGCCACAAGGGCCGGGGTGGCAAACACCTCCAGCGTGCCGCTACCCATGGTCTTTGCGGTGTTGGCTGCGGTGACGAGCACGCTTTGTTCCCCGCGGATACCGGTTTCCAATGTCATATACTTTCCTCTCCTTTTGCGCGCCGTATGGCGCATTTTATTTTTGAACACCTTTATAAGATACCACATTTTGCACCAGAACGCACCCCGTTTTACACTTTTTTGTGAATTTCTCTTTTTCTTTTTGCGCAAACGGGCTGCCAAGTCCTCTCTCTTTGGGAGAGGTGGCACCGAAGGTGACGGAGAGGGCGAGGACACTGACCATGCGGCGACCTCTTTTTTGTTTTCGCCTTCCCTCCAATCCGCATCCTTATTGCGATTCAAAAACGCAAATTTTCTGCGTTTTAAGGCAAATTTCATCAATTTAGAGCAGACGCCGAAAATCTTTAAAAAAGCCTTGACAAGGAGCATTCCGCGTGATACTATGAACACATGAACAAGCGTTCATGTGAATCCACAACGAAGGGAGACGTCAACATGGCGGAAATAAAGGAAGCAATGCCCGCGCCGCAGCCGGAAGCCTTGGATATGCCGGACGACGAGGTGCTGTACGAGTTGGCCGACCTGTTCCGGGTGTTCGGCGACTCCACCCGCATCAAGATCCTGTATGCACTGCACGACAACGAGCTGTGCGTGCAGGACATTGCAAACGCCGTGCAGCTGAGCCAGTCGGCGGTGAGCCATCAGCTGCGGGTGCTCAAGGATTCCAAGCTCGTGCGGTTCCGGCGCGAGGGCAAAACCGTTTACTACGCACTAGACGATGACCATGTGCGCAGCATCCTCTCCATGGGGATGGATCATATCGAAGAATAACGAAAGGCTGGTATTACTTATGAAGAAGAGCTACAAGATCGAAGTGGACTGCGCAAACTGCGCTCAGAAGATGGAAGACGCTGCCAACACCGTTGCAGGCGTGGCAAATGCTACCGTCAGCTTTATGACCCAGAAGATGAAGGTGGAGTTCTCTGAAGGTGCAGACCCCCACGACACCATGGTGAACGTTCTGGCCGCCTGCAAGAAGGTGGAGGACGACTGCGAGATCTTTGACATCTGATGCGCGGCAGGTTGCTGCACACGATCAACAGCCTCGCCCTCTCCGTCACCTGCGGTGACACCTCTCCCAAAGGGAGAGCTGGCAAATCCAAAGGATTTGACTGAGAGGGCGAGCCCGCTAAAGAAAAAAGCATCTGCAGCAAGAATTCGTAGATTTTCTGAGAGCTCAAACGAATGTGCAGATGCTTTTACTTTGTGTGCGATTGTGTTGTGCAATAACTTTTTCTGTTGAAAAATCAGACAGTTTTCAACAGTTTCCACTCAGTTTTCAACACCGTTTGCGGAAAAAACGTAAAATAAACGTGGAAAAGCGCTTTTACGCCTGAAAAACTGTGTGGAAAACACGGGTAAAACCGTGGAATATCCATTTTTATGGGGAAAAGTTGTTGAAATCCCCGCCCGCCGCAGCGTGATGCGGCCCATGGATCCCGCAAAAAGGAGAGTTTTGTATGAACAAAAAGCAGAAAAAGAACCTGCAGCGCATCATCATTGCGCTGATTTTGGTGCTCATCCTCAAGCTTTTGCCCCAGTTCCCCACGCCGGTGGAGCTGGTACTGTACTGCATCCCGTATCTTGTAGTCGGCTGGGACGTGCTGCGCAAGGCACTGCTTGGCATCAAGAACCGTCAGCCCTTTGACGAGTGCTTCCTGATGGCCGTTGCCACTGTGGGTGCATTTGCACTGGGCGACTACGTGGAGGGCTGTGCCGTTATCATCTTCTACCAGATCGGCGAGCTGTTCCAGAGCGTGGCCGTGGGCAAGAGCCGGCAGAGCATTTCCAGCTTAATGGACATCCGCCCGGACTACGCCAACATTGAGGGCGAGGACGGAAAACTGGAGCAGGTGGACCCGGACGACGTGGAGATCGGCACCGTGATCGTGGTCCAGCCCGGTGAGCGCGTGCCCATCGACGGCGTGATCGTGGAGGGCGCTTCTGCCCTGAACACCGCCGCCCTGACCGGCGAGAGCCTGCCCCGCGATGTGCAGACCGGCGACGAGGTCATCAGCGGTTGCGTGAACATGACCGGCCTGCTGAAGGTAAAGACCACCAAGGAATTCGGCGAATCCACCGTTTCCAAAATTCTCGATCTGGTGGAAAATTCCAGCATGAAGAAGGCCCGCGCCGAGAACTTCATCACCCGTTTTGCCCGCGTGTACACCCCCGCCGTGTGCTATGGCGCACTGGCTCTGGCCTTTATCCCGCCCATCGTGCTGCTGCTCATGGGCCAGCCCGCCCGCTTTGGTGACTGGGTCTACCGTGCCCTGACCTTCCTTGTTATCAGCTGCCCCTGCGCACTGGTCATCAGCATTCCCCTGAGCTTCTTCGGCGGCATCGGCGGTGCATCTGCCTGCGGCATTCTGGTCAAGGGTTCCACCTATCTGGAAGAGCTGGCCCGCACCGGCATCGTTGTGTTCGACAAGACCGGCACCCTGACCCAGGGCACCTTTAAAGTGACCGGCATCCACCCCGCAGAGGGCACCAGCGAGGAGCAGCTGGTGGAAGCTGCCGCGCTGGCCGAGAGCTGGTCCAAGCACCCCATCTCCCTCAGCATCAAGGCCGCTTACGGCAGGGAGATCGATCCGAACCGTGTCACCGATGTGCAGGAGCTTGGCGGCCACGGCGTGACCGCCAAGGTGGACGGCAGGACCGTTGCTGCCGGCAACGCCCGCCTGATGGAAAAGCTGGGCCTGAAGGCTCCCGCCGTCAGCGAGACCGGCACCATCGTGCATGTGGCCATCGAGGGCATGTATGCCGGTTATCTTCTGATCGCCGATGTGGTGAAGCCCCACAGCGCACAGGCCATCCGGGGCCTGAAGGATGCCGGTGTGCGCAAGACCGTGATGCTGACCGGCGATGCCGAGCCGGTTGCAAAGGCCGTTTCCGCAGAGCTTGGGCTGGATGAATACCATGCGGGCCTGCTGCCGGGCGACAAGGTAGACCAGATCGAAACGCTGCTCGCCGCAAAGCGGCCCAAAGAGAACCTTGCCTTTGTGGGCGACGGCATCAACGATGCCCCGGTGCTGTCCCGTGCCGATGTGGGCATTGCAATGGGCGCTCTGGGCTCTGACGCTGCCATTGAGGCCGCTGACGTGGTGCTGATGGACGACGACCCCGCCAAGATCGCACTGGCCATGCGCATTGCCCGCCGCACATTACGCATCGTGTACCAGAACATCGTGTTTGCACTGGCCATCAAGTTTGCCTGCCTTGTGCTGGGCGCGATCGGCATGGCCAGCATGTGGACCGCCATCTTTGCCGATGTGGGCGTGATGGTGCTGGCTGTGCTCAACGCCACCCGTGCCCTGTACACCAAGGATCTGGCGAAAAAGAATGAACAGTAAAAAACAGTGCCGGACAGCCTGAAAACTGTCCGGCACTGTTTTTATATATGAGGTGCATACAGGCGTTCTATTTCATGCACAAGCTCCGGTTCTTTTTCGATATCAAATTTTCTGGCAAACATGCAGGGCGATGCTTTCAGCTGTTCCAGATCAGCGTATTTCCAGACCCACGGATTGCCTCTGTCCCAATCGATGGCACGGGCACTGGTATCACCCGGCCCCTGATAGATCTTATCCTGATACGGCGACTGCACGATCAGTGTCTGCACAAAGAACTCGTCCGAGCAAAAGGTCTTGTCCAACACCTGCAGGATCCACTCTTCTTTTGTCAGCAGATACCGTGCAAAGCCATCCGTGCAGCTGAACCATTGACTGCCCTTTGTGAAGTGAACGTCCTGATTGCGCTTTATTCTCAGCAGCTTCTGGCCCGACAGCAGGATTCCATTGATCACGCCGAGCACCGGATGGCGGCGCAGATCGATATTCTGGAAAAAGTGCCGGTAATAAACGCGCTCATCATTGAACGGGCTGAATGGGTGCGGGTCGAAATGAACAAATTCCCTGTCCGGGTTTGCCTCAAAGAATGCGCGGATATCTTCCGGTGGCTGAATCGGCAGATCCGCACCGGAGATCAGATGGTAATGTTGGTATGGGCCGTGATCTACCGCTGCCTTGAGCAATACAAACTCTGCCTTTACTAAAGTAATACCACCCCAAACAGCGCTCGTTCTCTGTGCGTGGAAAACCTTGGCATATTTTACATATCGTTCAACGGTTTCTGGCTGGTAGTTTTCATTCTTGCTGTCCATATGGATGAAAATATCATTCCACGGTGCATCCAGCATCCGAAGCAAAGTCCAAAACATCTCATTGCACTGATGTGCCATAAGCATGTACGCCTGTTTTTCACTTGTTTCCATCGTTTTCTCCTCTTACTTCTGCACCGCATTTTCATTTTATTATAACAGAACCCTCTTTAAAAACAATCCCACCACCCCTTTTTTACAGCACAAAGCCGCTGCTTTCCCTTGCAGAGGGAGAGCGGCGGCTTTGTTTGGGTATGGAGAAAATGGAGGAGATCTCAAAGTTTATCCGCGGAAAGCAGCGGTATATACCGCCACCACCTCGTCGCGGGTGGGGGTGATCTGATTGGTGGACATGCAGGTGTCGTGCAGCGCAAGCTCTGCCAGCGCGGCAAAATCTGCAGGGTCCACCTTGTTCAGCTGCGCAAGATTGGCGGGGATGCCCACGCCTGCACTGAGCTGACGGACAAACTGGATCACTGCCGGTGCGGCAGTGTCCGGGGTAAAAGTGCCCTGCAGGCCCATGGCAGCGGCAATGGTCATGAACCGCTCCCGACACACCGGGCTGCGGCTGTTGAAAGCCAGCACGTAGGGCAGCAGCACCGCATTGCACACACCGTGGGGCAGGTTGTAGTGTCCGCCCAGCGCGTGTGCCATCGCATGCACCATGCCAAGGCCCGCGTTGGAGAAAGCCATGCCTGCCACATTTTCGGCGTAGGCCATCATGGTGCGGGCGGCTTCATCCTGACCGTTGGCAACGGCTCGGGGCAGGTTCTGCACGATCGCCTGCATGGCCCAGTAGGCATCCTTGTCCGTGAGCGGGTTGGCGTTTTTGGAAAGCGCCGCCTCGATGGCGTGGGTCAGCGCGTCCATGCCGGTGGCTGCGGTGAGCTTGGGCGGCATGGAGGACATGAAGTCGGTGTCGTTCACCGCGATGCTGACCATGCAGTTGGGGTCCACCATGGCCATTTTGCTGTGGCGGACAGGGTCGGTGACGATGTAGAAGGAGGTGCACTCGCTGCCGGTACCGGCGGTGGTGTTCACCGCCACGATGGGCAGGCCGGGCTTGGAGGACTTGTTCTCGCCCTCGTACTGTTCCACGGTACCGCCGCAGGCCACCACGATGCTGGCTGCCTTAGCGGTATCGATGGCGCTGCCGCCGCCCAGAGCCACCAGCAGCTGCACCTGCAGGGTACGGGCTGCGGCAATGCAGTCGTTCACCACCTGTACGGTGGGGTTGGGCTGCACATTGTAGTACACGGCGTACTCCACACCGGCATCGGACAGTACCTGACCGACCCGGGCAGCGGCACCGGAATCATAGAGAAAGCGGTCCGTCACCAGCAAAGCACGGCGGATGCCCATCTTCTGAAGCTCCGGTCCCAGAAGACGGATGGCACCCTTGCCAAAAAAGCTGGTCTTGACGGCGTTGATGCGTTCTGCCATGTGTTCACCCTCCGCTTACTGTGCCTGACCGCAGACGATCTGCACCGGGTCCCAAATGGAACAGGACGAGGAGGAATAGACGAAATCCACCTGACCCAGTGCTTCCACGGTCATGCCGGCGCGGATGGCAACGGCAATGGCGTTGATGCGGGCCGAAACATTCTTTTCTCCCCATGCCTGCGCACCCAGCACCTGACGGGTATTGGCCTCATACACCAGCTTGATGGTGATGCGGTGGGGGTTCGGGCAGATGCCCGGACGGTCGGTGCCGGTGGCCATTGCACTCTTGACCCGCAGACCGGCCTTGCGGGCCTCGGTCTCGGTCAGGCCGGTGCGGGCGATCTCCAGATCCGCCACCTTCAGGCTGCTGGTGCGCAGAGAGCCGTCGCGGCAGGCTGCGCAGTCGCCCACGGCATAGATATTGGGCACACTGGTGGCAAGGTCGGCACCAATGAGCACAGCGCCATTGGGTGCCAGCTGCGCCCCGGTACCGGCCAGCAGGCCGGTGTTGGGGGTAACGCCGATGGCTACCACGCAAAGGTCACAGGGGTAGGTGCCGCGGTTGGTCTGCACCTGCTCCACGAAGGTACGGCCCGGGAAGGAGCGCACCTGCTCGCCCAGATTGAACTGCACGCCCTGCGCTTCCAGCTCCTTCTGGATCAGCTTGCTCACCTCAGGGTCAAACTGGGGCAAAAGCTGCTGCTCTTTTTCAATGATACGCACATTGCGGCCCAGCTTGAGGAAGGACTTTGCGATCTCCAAACCGGCCCAGCTGCCGCCCAGGATCACGATGTCCCGCACATAGGGGGTACGGACGAACTCCTTGAGGAAGATCAGATCTTCCACGGTCTTGAGGGTCTGCACGCCCACGCGGTCACTGCCGGGCACCTGCGGCACACGGTTGGAAGAACCGGTGGCCAGCACCAGCTTGTCGTAGTGGTCTTCAAACACGCGTCCGGTGGCAAGATCACATACCGTCACCTTGCGGGCAGCTGCGTCGATGCCGCGCACCTCATGGCGCAGATGTGCGGTGATGCCCTGCGCGTTCAGCTCAGTCTCCTTGGCCTGAATGGCCTTGTTCAGGCTGTCCAGATCCTCGCACAGGTAATGGGGCAGGCCGCCGGTGCCGCAGGAGTAGAAGCCGCCTTTTTCGTAGACGGTGATCTGCGCTCCGCGCTGGGCGGCGGCAAGTCTGGCGGCGGCCGAAACCCCGGCGGCAATGCTGCCGATGATAATAATTTTCATTGTTTAAGCCTCACGATCCCGCCGGGAGGAAGCCCCTCTCTGCGGCAAAACTTGCAGGGTGTTACTTACTCAGGGTGGGAGGATTGTCCACGATGCCCACGATGAAAGCATCAATGGGCGACGGATGGTCCAGACCATGCTGGGTGGTCTCGTCGGTGGTGACCAGAACCATCTCGCCTACACCCGCGCCGATGTTGTCGCCCGCCACGATGGTATCCTTTTTGGAGCCGAACACCGGCTCCACCAGCAGGAACTTATAGCCTACAAGCTCCGGCATTTTGCGGGTGGCGACAACGGTCCCCTTGACGATCCCTAAAATCATAGCTTACTCCTCTTTGCCCAGCACGGTGACCAGCTGCCCCTGCTTGAGCAGGAAGGCATTGCCATCGTCCGTGTCGATGTGAAAATCCAGTGCACATTTGTCGTTTGCGCGGATCAGCACCCCGCCCATCACGCCCGGCTTGGGGCCGTCGATCTTTACCTGCACGCGGTCGCCGTCGGCAAGGCCGAAGGCCGCTGCCTGTGCGGGAGTCATGTGGATGTGGCGGTCGGCGATCATCACGCCCTCCGGCACAGTCAGGGTGCCATTGGGGCCGCGCAGGGTCACGCCCGGCGTACCCTTTGTATCCCCGCTGGAACGCACCGGCGCTTTGATGCCGATGTTGCGGCAGTCGGTCTGCGCCAGCTCGATCTGAGTGGCACTGCGCTCCGGGCCAAGGATGCGGACATGCTTCAGTTCGCCCTTGGGGCCGATGATGTCCAGACATTCCTCGCAGGCAAACTGGCCGAGCTGGCTCAGCGCCTTTTTGGGGGTGAGCTGGTAGCCATAGCCGAACAGCTTGTCCACATCATCGCGGGTAAGGTGGATGTGCCGCACCGAGATGCCTACCGGCACCTGACGGCTGCGCTTTTGCAGCTCTGCCTGCACGGCCTGCGTGATCAGGAGCAGCAGCTGTTCCTGACTGATGTCATGGTAAACCAAGGCACAGCGCTCCTTTCTTATGCAGCGTCAGCGCAGGGTTCAGCGCAGCTCAGGCATGCACTCGGACACGCTTGCGTGCGGGCGGGGAATGACCAGTGCGCTGACCACTTCGCCAATGCGGGAAGCAGCGGTCTGGCCTGCCTCAACAGCAGCCTTCACAGCGCCAACGTCGCCCTGCACGAACACGGTAACAAGGCCTGCGCCGATCTTCTCCTGACCCACCAGAGAGACATCTGCGCTCTTCAGCATGGCATCGGCTGCCTCGATGGAAGCGGTCAGGCCGTTGGTCTCGATCATGCCCAGAGCGGCATCCAGCGGCACCTGCTCGCCTGCGGGCAGGCCGGACTTGCCGGTCGCGGGGCCCTTGGCGGGCATGATGCGGGCCAGATCTGCGTGGGGACGTGCAATGACGTTGACGCAGAACAGCTCTCCCACGCGGGAAGCAGCCTCTTCGCCAGCCTCGGTAGCAGCCTTGACAGCACCCACCTCGCCGGTAACGATCACGGTGGTCAGACCGGCACCGATGGTGTCGGAACCAATGAACTCAACGTCAGCAGCCTTCAGCATTGCATCGGTAGCGTCGATGTTGCCAACCAGACCCTTCGTCTCGATAAAACCCAGAGCTTTCATAAGTTGTTCCTCCTGTCAGAACACTGAAAAAATTGTATGTGATGGTTTCGTCCTTCAAAAACTCAGATGATGCGCAGCCCGCCCTCGGCCAGCATGCAGCGGCGGCGGCGGCAGAAACTCTTTGCGCAGGTGATGCCCTCGCCGGTTGGGCCGGCAATGGTCATGGTGCAGTGGCCCTCGCCGCCAATGCCAACACCGGCCTTGGTGGCGCTGTTCTTTACGTAGATGGTGGTCTCAATGACCCGGGCAAAGCGGGTCATGTGATCCACATCCTTGGAGAAGATGGAAGCGGTGTGGCGGTTGCCGTGCTCGGCCACCACGGCATCTTCCACCGCCTGTTCAAAGCTCTGGCAGCGCACGATGGGCAGCACCGGCATCATCTGCTCCACCAGCACGAACGGATGGTCGGCAGGCACCTCGCAGATGGCAAGGCGGCAAGTATTCGGCACATGCACGCCGATGGTCTCCAGAATGCGGGCGGCATCCTTGCCCACCCACTTTTTGTTCACCTCGTGGCCGCCGCCCTTCTTGGGCTGCAGCACGATGTTCACCAGCTGTTCGGTCTGGGCCTTGTTCAGCAGGTAGGCACCCTGCTTCTGCAGCTCGTGCAGCAGGCCGTCGTAGGCGGTGTTCACGGCGAACACTTCCTTCTCTGCAAAGCAGAGGATGTTGTTATCGAACGAAGCGCCTTCGTAGATCTTGCGGCCTGCCAGCTCGATGTCTGCGGTCTCGTCCACGATGACGGGCGGGTTGCCTGCACCGGCACCAATGCACTTTTTGCCGCTGCGCAGCAGGGCGTTCACCATGCCCATGCCACCGGTGCCTGCCATCAGGCGGATCTTGGGGTTTGCGGCCATCTTGTCCACATTCTCCATGGTCGGCTCACGGGTCATGGTAATAAGGTTTGCAGGGCCGCCCGCCTCGATGATGGCGGTATTCAGCGCCTGCAGGCAGTCGGCAGACACCCGCTTTGCGCGGGGGTGCACGTTGAACACCACGGTGTTGCCGCCTGCGATCATGCTGATGGTGTTGTTGATGATGGTCTCGGTAGGGTTGGTGGTGGGGGTGATGGAGCAGATCACACCAAAGGGTGCGTACTCTTCCAGCATCAGGCCCGCGTCACCGCTCTTGGCTTCGGTGGTCAGGCATTCGGGGCCGGGGGTCTTGTTGATGACGGCCAGATGTTTTTCCACCTTGTCCTCATAGCGGCCCATGCCGGTCTCTTCCACGATCTTGTGGCACCACTCCTCCACATGTGCGCGGGCACAGCGGCGGATGGCTTCAATGATGCGCTGGCGATCCTCGATCTTGTAGTTGGCCACCCAGTCGCGCTGGGCTTTCCATGCAGCCTCCACTGCGTCGTCTACGTTCTCGAACACGCCGCGGTCGCCTGCTGCACCGCCGGGTGCAGCGGTATAGGCTGCAGGGGCGGCGCTTGTCTGTGCACCGCCCATACCGGCAAGCACCTGCTTGACGATCGCTTCAATTTCCTGCGAACTGATATCCATGGTTTTCGTTCCTTTCCGTAAAGGTCATATCCGTTGGATCAAACGAAACTTTTTGTTATTGAAAGCTCTTCAGCGTCCGGCGGATGACCTCGGCCATTGCGGCATCGCGGGCATTTGCGGACTTCGGTGCGGCCGGGGCCGCTTCCATTGCAGGGACTGCCGCAGGCTGTGCGGCGGGCACCGGGGCAGGGGCAGGAGCCGCCTGCTGTTTGGGCAGGGTGGGCAGCGCCATGCCCGGCTGGATCAGCCCGGTAACGCCCGGCAGGCTCACCGGCTGGGCAGGCTGTGCGGCGGGTACTGCCATTGCCACAGGCTGTGCAGCGGGCTGAGCCATGGGCTGCACGGCAGGTGCGCCGCACTTGCTGCAGCCGGTGCAGTGACTGCCGCAGCTGCCGCATTTGGAGCAGCCTGCGCAGCCCAGCTTTGCGGTGACGGCTGCGTAGTAATCCAGTGCTTCCACCAGATGGGCCGCATCTGCCGGGGTCTTGCCCCAGGTCAGGCAGCCGTCATTTTCCAGCAGGACAGCCTTATCGGTGCGGCACAGCAGGCTGACAGCCTGTGCCTGCGCGTCCACGTTCTGGGCGGGCAGCAGCTGCACCCGTCCCAGCGCCCGCACTGCGGGGCTGAACGCTGCAGGCTGCACGGTCTGGCCCTGCATCCCCATCACAGCCGCGCAGGCCGGATAGGTGTGCATCACGCACTGGGCGTTCTCGTTTTCCTGATAGATTTTCAGATGGATGGGCAGATCTTCGGGCAGGGGCTTGGGCTTTGCGCTGAGCATCGCCTTGCCATTCATATCCACGCGCACCAGCATATCCTGCGTGAGCGCGGCCTTGTCGGCACCGGCAACGGTCACCCACACGGCCTGCGGGCCGACGCGGACGCTCATGCTGCCGTCACCGGCCACCAGCCAGCCCTTGGCTTCCAGCCGACGGGCCATTTCCATGATGGCTTTTTTTGCCTCAAAGTCTGAGAGGTAAGTAACGCCTTGAATCACCATACGTTTCTTTCCTCCTTTTTAACGGCGCAGCGGCGGGATCTTGAGCATGGCGCGCACCTCGTCGGGAGTCATGGGCATCATGCCCTTGGACTTTACGATGTCCGACACCTTTGCGATCAGCGCTGCGTTGTTGTCCACATGGACACCCGGCGCGATCATGTCCGAATCCTCAAAGCCGATGCGCACGGTGGAAGCGCCCATATCCAGCGCAGTCTTGACCATTTCCCAGTCCTCGCGGTGGGCCTGCGTGTAGCCCCACAGGTAGTCGCCGTTTGGAAAGTTCTCTTCCAGCGCCTGGATCATGTGGCGCAGGGCCGGCACCGTGGCAGGCATCTCGCCGCCATGGCCGAACACCAGTGCAAACAGGATGGGTTTTACAAAGTGGAACTTGTCGTTCAGTTCCCGCACGGTGTTGATCATGCCCAGCTCAAAGACCTCGGTCTCCGGGATCTTCTTGTTGTCCATGATGGTCTTGACGCAGTACTCCACATCCTTGATGGGGTTCTGGTACACCGAGGTACCCAGATTCACCGAGCCGACATTCAGGCTGTTGGCTTCCACCCAGGAGGGGTAGCAGGGCTGCACGCGTTCCTCAATGGTCAGGTTGGACACGCCGCCGGTGGAGATCTCCACCACGATGTCGCACATCTCGCGGATGTAGGCCACCGTTTCTTCCAGCAGGCTCAGATCCGGGGTGAGGTTGCCGTTCAGGTCGCGGCAGTGCAGGTGCACCATGGACGCGCCGTTTTTGTAGCACTCATACACATCCCGGGCAATGGCCCGCGGATTGATGAGAATGTCTGTGGCCGCAACGGGGGCCACGGAGATCATGATTTTTTTCATTGGATGAACACTCCTTGCATGTCGCATTGGAGAAGCTTAACAAAGGATGCTAACGTCATTTTAGCACAAACATCCCATCTTGTAAACTCACAGTCCCCTGCCCGCCTTTTACGGCAGGCAGGAGGCCTGTATGCTTACTTCTTCCAGAAGATGTAGTGATCCTGCACTGTAGCGGCGATCTCGTCCACCTGCCTGCGCTCGATCACGCTGAGCAGCTGGCGGTGCAGCTCTACGAACCGCTCGATCTCCTCTTCGCCCTTGGCCAGCACCTTGCGGGTGGTCTCCAGACGGCTGGGCAGCGTCAGCCGGGTGATATACTCGGTGATGGTGGCCAGCATGGGGTTCTGGGCCGCATTGGCGATCTGGGTGTGGAACCGGCTGTCCAGCTCCAGCACCTTGTCCACCGAAGGCTCCGGCGAGTGCATTTCGGCAGAAAGCTCGCCGAAGGTGCGGTACAGGTCCGGCAGAAAGGATGTGATATCATTGCGCTGAATGATAATATTCAGCGTACCGATATCAATGACGGAGCGCAGTTCCACAAATTCCTGCCAGCTGTTCTTCTGCAGGATGATGCTGTACAGCATCGGGTCCAGCATTTTCTGGTTGTAGTTTTCGCTCACAAAGGTGCCGTCGGCACGCTTGATGTACAGGATGCCGTAGGCCTGCAGCTTTTTCACAGCTTCCCGCACCGAGTTGCGGCCCGCGCCGAACTGCTTGCACAGCTCCATTTCGGTAGGCAGCTTGTCGCCCGGATGCAGGGTGCCGTCGATGATCTGGGAGATGATCCCATCCATGACCTGATCGACTACAGACTTTACCGCATTCTTCTGTTTTTCAGGATGTTCCATTGACATAGTTCCGCCTCCAAATCCGGTTTGGTGGATATTCGGGGTCGTTCAACGTGGAACGTTCTGGGGCAGAAAGCCTCCAAACATCACACGTTGAACTTCCACCACTATTTTACCATATCTGAAAAGCGGACGCAACGGTTACGCCATCAAATAGGTGGGCAGCAGGATCAGCTGAGGGAAGGCGACCATCAGGGCAATGCAGACGAAGGTGGCCGCAATAAACGGCACCAATGTGGGGAACACCTCGCCGACTGTAACATCCATCAGATCGCAGGCAACGTAAATGCACATGCCCACCGGAGGAGTGACCAGACCAACACCGATGACCACGGTGATCAGGACGCTGAGCACGATGGGGTTGATGCCCACGCCCAGAGCAATGGGATACAGGATGGGCATGAACAGGGTCAGCGTTGCGATGGACTCCATGAACATGGTGACGATGAAGAAGATCAGCAGGATCACGATGAGAATGACAGTGGGGTTGGTGGAGAAGCCCAGCATGGTCTTGGCCACCCACTTATCAAAGCCTGCGGTGGTCAGCATGACGGTGTACAGCTTTGCAGCGCCGATAACGATGAAGATACGGCCGCTGGTGCGGACGGTCTCTGCAAAGGCAAACTTGATGTCCTCCCACTTGAGTTCGCGGTAGATGATGCCGCCGGCAAACAGACCGTAAACAACAGCGATCACGCCTGCCTCGGTGGGGCTGACGATACCCATGGTGATCGTGCCCACGATGATGATGGGCATGAGCAGGGCGGGCCAGCTCTCCCACAGGCCATGCAGCACGGGGCCGATGGTGAAGTGGCCCGGCTCCTTGGGCACGCCTTCCTTCTTGGCCATGAAATAGCTGACGATCATCTGTGCCAGACCGCACAGGACACCGGGGATAATGCCGCCGAGGAACAGCTTACCGGTGGAAATGCCGCAGATACCGGCAATGACCACCATGGGGATAGACGGAGGAATGATGATGCCGATGGTGGAGGAAATGGCGGTAACGGCAACGGTAAAGTTCTTGGAGTAGCCCTTGCGCACCATTTCCGGCATGAACATACCGGAAACGCCTGCGGTATCGGCAACAGCGGAACCGGAGATGCCCGCAAAGATCATGCTGGAAAGCACGTTCACGTGAGCCAGACCGCCGTAGATGTGGCCGACGATGGAGTAACAGAAGTCCATCAGGCGCTTGGAAATACCGCCCTTGGACATGGTGAAACCGGCAAAGGTGTACAGAGGGATGGCCAGCAGTGCAAAGCTGTTCATGCCCTCAAACATTCGCTGGGCAATGGTGACGGTGCTGCCGCCGCCCAGGAACAGGATGCCGCCCATGGCGGACAGGCCCAGACTCATGGCGATGGGCACGCCCAGAAACAGCAGAACAAAGAATGAGATCAGCAGCCATGCGATCATTTGGATTTGCCCCCTTCCGGTTTTGCGGTCAGTTCAACGATCAGGTTGAGAACGGCGGACAGGATGCACAGCACACCGGCAATGGGGAAGATGGTGTACACCTGACCCATGGTGAACTGCGGCATGGTGGAAACGGCCTGCTTTGCGCGGGTGCACAGCTGGTAGCCGCCGTAGGTGACCATGACGTAGAACAGGATGATGAACACATCACGGATGATGACAACGATCTTTTTGCCCAGCGGAGTCTTACCGAGGATGGAATCCACCACCTCCACGCGGAGGTTGGTGCCCATGGCGTTGATGCCAATGCAGGCAATGAGCATGGACCAGACGTTCAGATACTGGCTGCTCTCCATGTACCACTTGAAGCCGCCGATGCCGGGGATCAGGCGCAGCACAACGTTTGCGAACAGAATTACCATCATAGCCGCGCAGAGAATGGCGGAAATGAGGGTGGTGATCTTGTCCAGAGTGGTTTGCAGTTTTTTCACAGTACAAACTCCTTTCCAAGTGCGATTCAGATAAAATGCAAAGGGACGAAGGGCACGCCCCCTCGTCCCTTTGCTTCGGTTTTATTTCAAGGTTTTCTGGTCAGTGATCTCAGCGGGCTTCTTTCCATGCCTTCAGCTGATCCAGCAGGTCGCCGTAGGTATCAGCGTTGTCGGTCAGGACCTTTTCGGTCGCAGCTGCAAACGGAGCCAGTTCCGGGCTGTTGATCTTCATGCCCTTCTCTTCCAGAGCGGAGACCAGGTCGTTGGTCTGCTGCTCGTTCAGCTCACGGTCGTAATCGGCAGATGCCTTTGCAGCGTCGGAAACGATCTGCTGCTGGTCAGCGCTCAGCTTGTTCCAGCTGCTCTCGGCAATGGTAAAGCACATGCCGGAGTAGATGTGGTTGGTGATGCTCAGGTACTCCTGAACCTCGAACAGGTTGTTGTTGTAGATAACGGGGATGGGGTTCTCCTGTGCATCGTAGGTCTTCTGCTGCAGAGCCTGATACAGCTCAGAGAAGCTCAGCGGCTGGGGGTTGGCACCCAGAGCGGTCATGGTAGCCATGATGACGGGGTTCTCGGGGGTGCGGATCAGCAGACCGTTCATGTCGGCAGGGCTGTTGATGGGGCCCTTGGAGTTGGTCACGCAGCGGAAGCCGTTGCAGTAGTGGGCCAGCACACGCATATTCTGGCTCAGCAGGCCTTCCTCAGCGGCAGCCTCGATGTCGCTGTCCATGAATGCCCATGCATCGTCGAAGGTCTCGAACTGGAACGGCAGTGCGGAAATGCCCATCTTTGCATCGTAGGTGGCAAAGTTGGAAGCGTCGGTGATGATGATATCCACCGTGCCGGAATCCAGAGCGATAGAGTTGATCAGGTCAGCATCGCCGCCTAGCTGGCCGGAGGGGTACAGCTGAACTTCCACAGCGCCGCCGGTCTTTTCGGCAACTTCTTCTGCAAACTGCTTTGCGCCCTTTGCACGGGGGTCTTCTTCGTTGGTGGAGAAGCCCAGCTTCAGGGTGACAGCCGAGCCGGAAGCGGCAGCGGAAGAACCGGTGGAAGCTGCAGTAGAAGCAGTGGAAGCAGCAGTGCTGGTGCCGGAGCCGCCGCAGGCAGCCAGACCCAGAGCAGCAGCGGAAATGCCAGCCACCTTCAGGAAGTCACGACGGGAAATCATCTTTTTCATAAGAATTCTCCTTCAAAAAAATATCTTCTCCTGAGCCGTTCTCGTGCTCCGGCTCTTGTTCCTTTTTTAAATGGTGCCTTTCTTTTCCAGCGCCTTTTTCAGCTCGGCTGCACCAAAGCGGGGGCTGCTGAGGACCACCTTGCCAAACTTATCGGCGATATACTGTTCGCAGTAGGCCATGCTGCCCTGTGCAAACACGATCACATCCACCTTGTCGGCAATGGTACCGGCCATCTCGGTCATGCGGGCCTTGAACTGGTCCTGATCCAGACCGAATGCACCGTCCACCAGACAGTCCACCAGCTCCACGTGTCTGTTGCACTCGCGGGCCATGCGCAGGATGGTGCCCTTGGTGGGTTCCAGCGTGGTGGGCAGGGTAGCCATCACGCCGATGCGCTGGCCCTTGCGGACAGCCTCGCGGCACATCTCCTCGTCCACGCGGACGATAGGCACACCAATGTACTTTGCCACGTCCTGTGCACTGTCGGCAACCTCGCCCACGCTGCTGCACAGGTTCAGCATGGCATCCACGCCTTCCTCAGCGGCTTTCATGTACATGCCGATCAGGCGTGCTGCCGGTGCAGTGGTCACATAGCCTGCCGCGCGGACATCTGCCAGAATGCTGGGGTCCTGCAGGCTGTACAGCTCCACATCATCGCCCAGCTGCTTTTTGACCTCCTGCTCCACCAGTTCGATCAGTTCCGGGGTGGTGCTGGTATAGATCAGACCTACCTTCATAACGGAAAAGCCTCCTTTTGTTTTTCGTGTTCTCGTGCCGGACAAGCCCGCAGCAAAGGCTCTTTGTTACATCCTACCTTTAGTTCAATCTCAACAGCTTGTCCGTCTTTACATCCTACCATTAGATTACTCTTCGGTCCGCAAAAAGTAAATTGGCGAATAGCCGATATTTCGGGCCGGTTTTGGTCGTTCTGCACAAATGTGGGATGCAAGTGGTGAAAAATCCACTTCTTTCTGGACATCATCCCATCTTTCGGCGTATAATACCCTTAAAGAAAAAGACAGGGAAGGAGCCACCGGAACATGAATCCGTTTCAAAGTGATAACATCTGGAAAAAGAAGGCCCGGCAGGGCAAGGCGCAGCAGCATCCGCTCACGCCGCGGCAGGAGTGGCAAAAGCAGGTGAACAGCAGCAGCCTGTGGCTGGGCGGCGGCGTGGTGCTGCTGGCACTGTATCTGGCCGCTGTCCGCGCCGGCACCGTGGCGCTGGACGCAAGCGCCGTCGTGCTGATCGTGGTGGTGGGCTGCTTCTGCGTATACACTGCCGCATCCCTCGGCAGGCTGATGAAGAACAAGCCGGAGGAAAAGGCAGCAAAGAAGAAAAAGAAAGCCAAAAAAGAGTGATTTTTTTCTTCCCGCGCAGAGCGCAATCGTGTAGGGCAGGTTTTATGGCTTTTATAAAATTCTTCTCCGCCGGATACGTTCTCTTTTGCGTGCCAAAAGAGAACCAGAAAAGCACCCGCTACTTTCGAGGCGCGGGAGGCACGAACTAGGGGCTGCTCGCCCCTAGTAACCCCAAAGCAGTTGGGCTCCATACAAAAAATCCAAGTCGCTGCGCTAAAGGATTTTTTGTGTTGCGCCGATTTCAAGGCCCCTCAGCCGCTACGGCGGCAGCTCCCCGCAGGGGAGCGGGGCCTGAACATAACGTTTGCGTTATCTGCCGCGCGAATGCTCCCGCAGGGAGCCAGCGCAGGCAATACGCCGTTAACCGCCACGACTCCTTCCCGTGAAAAAGCAAACAAGCCAGCCCCGCAGGGCTGGCTTGTTTGCAATATTTAAAATAATTTTTCCTCTGATATTGTCAGAGCAGAGCGGAGACAATTCTAAATCGTCAGGCTGTCAGCCCAGCAAAATTTCCACCGCTTCCCGCAGGGTGGGCACTTCGCCCACATTGCCCGGGAAGATAATGTACGGCGTGCCGGGGAACAGGCTTTCGGCACCGGTCTGCCATACCGGGATGCCCGGCCGGATCTGGCCCAGCACCTTGGCGCATTTCACGCGCAGGGCCTTCACGCCCACGTCGCTGCTGGTGATGCCGCCCTTTGCCACCACAAAAGCCGGGGAAGCGGTCAGCCTGCCCACGCAGCTTTGCAGTGCATCACTGATGGCAACGCTGCGCACGAGGGCTGCTTCCGGGGTGTCGTCCGGCAGGGTGAGCACCACGCGCTTTGTGGACACGCAGCAGGTGATGCCCTTTGCGATCTGCTGTGAGCAGTGGGCCACGATGGCGGCTGCTTCCTTTTCCAGCTCGCCCGGCACCAGTACCTTGTCGCTGTCCATCTCAATAAACTCGATACCCTGTACTTTTTTCAGTTCTTCCAGCTGGGCAGTGGTCTTTTTGGTGTGGCTGCCCACCACGATGATGCCGCCTGCCTTGCTTTCCTGCGTGACCATCTTTTCCCGGGTGAGCAGCGGCTGGTCGGAAATATTGCCGATGGCCTTGACCAGTGCGGCCGCACTGCGGATGGTGAAGTGACGGCCCTTTGCCATGGCGCGGTACAGTGCCACTGCAAACACCTTCACATCGCAGTCCGCCACTGCGTTCACGATCACATGGCCGTAATCGTGCACCGCCAGCAGCTGGGCCTCGATGCCGTCAAAGTCCATGGCGCGCAGGCTTTCCAGCGAGATGCAGGTCACGTCTCCTGCACGGACTTTGCCGCCGGTTTTTTCCTCAATGTATTCGCACAGGTTGCTGGCGTGGTAGCCAAAGGTCTCGTCCTTGGCAAATTCGGTCTGGCCGCAGGGCACAAGCTCTGCGCCGTAGCGCACATAATGCACATTGTCCAGCGTAAAGCGTCCGCCCTCGCGGAAGTAGGGGCACAGGATGTCGCCATCCATTTTGTAACCGTTCTCAGCCTCCGTCACCTCGCGCAGCAGGTCGGTCTCCAGCGGGTAGTGGCCGCGCAGGGTGGAGTCGCCGCGGCTGATGATAAGGTAGTCCATGCCGAACTCGCGGGCCACCTTGGCGGTGTTCTCCGCGATCTCGCGGTGGGCCTTGGTGGTCTCGGCCACGGTAAAGCCGCGGCTGTTGGTCAGAATAAAGAAGAGCTTTTCCGGCGCAGCAAAGCCCTTGCGCAGGCTTTCTGCCGTCCAATCTGTATAAACATAGATATCATGTACCGTCTGTACGCCAGTAGGGTCGTCGTCCAGCACAATGATCTTGCGGTTGCTGGCGGCAGCTTCGGCGGCAAGGGCGGCGTTCAGTTTTTCCTCATCCACCTGCGGAAAATTGGCCAGAACATCGGCACTGCGGATCTGTTCCATCTGAAGCTCCTCCTTTATTCGTACAGCACCTGTGCGATCAGCACCAGCGGCTCGTCGCCCAGGCAGGCGATCTGGTGGGTGTCGCCGGGCATGGCGGCAATGATGTCGCCCTTCTCCAAGATCTGCTCCTCGCCGTTGATGATGTGGACAGCGCGGCCGGAGACGATGACCATGCTTTCCATCTCGTGCTCATGCGTGTGCCTGCCAATGGTCACGCCCGGTGCCAGCGTGTGGCGCACGTAGGCGCGGCCCTTGCCCAGCATTTCGGCAGGCGCATCCAGCAGGCGTTCCATCATCACGGTGCCCTCGCCGCCCATGCAATGGGGGATCGGAGTGGGTTTCATCTCAGAAGCTTTCTTATACAACATCCCATGTTCCACCTTTCAAGTCATCTGCAGCAGCATACGGCAGAGTGTTTTTAAACATCCTACCTTTCAAGTCAAGTCCATTATACATGAGCGCAAGCGGAATAGCAAGATTTTTTCCTGAAAAGCTGTTCAATTTTGTGCAATGCGTTTTGTGCAATCTGGCTGATATCCCGCCGTTCCTGCCCCGCAGGCATACAAAAAAGCTTCCCCGCCGCAGGCACGCAGCCCACGGAAAGGGAAGCTTTTGTCTGATTCAATTTCGGGTGCATCTGACGGAAATAGTACACCGCAGCATAACACTCCGCTTTCCTTTTTTCGGATCCCGAAATAAATTGGAACTCTGCACATGTTCAAGCTGCAGTTTTTGTGTTTTTTTCAGAGAATCCGTTTTTTGTTGCCGGAGCAGCGTTTCTTTTGTATAATGGCAGTGATGGAAGGCCGATGCCTTTTGCAGGTTTTTAATCACGACGTTTCAAAAGCGAGGTGTACTGATTATGGAATGGGCAAAATTGCTGTCAACTGAAAAGCTTTCTTCTGAACCTCCTGAGCCCGATTCGTTCAAGGAGTATCCCATCAATGCATTTGAAAAGGACTACAGCCGGATCGTTTCCAGCGCTGCATTCCGCAGGCTGCAGGATAAAACGCAGGTGTTTCCTCTGGACAAGAGTGATTTCATCCGAACCCGCCTGACGCACTCGATCGAAGTCTCCACGATCGCCCGGCAGCTTGGCATCATGATCTCCAAAAACACAACACAGTACAAGCCAACTGATATTACCGTGCCGGAGGATGCCGAAGCCATCGCATCAGTCCTGCTCTGCGCCGGCCTTTTGCACGACCTCGGCAATCCGCCCTTCGGGCATTTCGGCGAGACCGTGATCGGTGACTGGTTCAAAGAGAACCTCGACCATGTAAAATACAAAGGACAGCCCCTTCGCAGCTGGTTATCCGCGCAGATGATCGCTGATCTGGAAAATTTTGAGGGCAATGCACAGGCGCTGCGGATCCTGCTGAAAGCAAAACACGGTTCCAGCCTCAATCTGTCCAAAGCGATCATCAGCACGCTGGTAAAATACCCCACCGACTCCTGCTCCGTTGATAAAGGCAGTGCGGATATCCGAAAGCACAAACTCGGCTTCTTCGCTGCAGAACAGGAGACTTTTGAGCAGATCTCGGAAGCGGTTGGGACCACCACTCCCGACAAAGGCATCGTGCGCCATCCGCTGACCTACCTGCTGGAAGCGGCCGACGACATTGCATACTCTACTGCCGATCTGGAAGATGCCTTTAAAAAGGGCCTGTTCACCCTTGACCAGTTCATTGAATATTACACAAATTCTTATGACCATTCAAAGATCGTTCCCCACAGAAGCCCTGAGTACTTCTCCGATGAGCGGATCCAAGAACTTTCCGCGCTGCGCGGTGCAGACCACACCCCAGAAAACGACAGCGCTGCATTTAAAAAATGGCTCACCCAAACGCGTCAGTGGCTGATGTATGTAGCCATCTACCGTTTTTCCTGCAAATATAAAGAGATCATGGCCGGAACCTACTGCGGTGATCTGTTTGAAGGAACCAATCACGCCATCACCATTGACATTCTGAAAGGGGCCATGCGGAAATTCGCCTTCGATACGCCCGGCATCCTGAAACTGGAGCTGTCCGGACAGGTCATTCTCGATTTTCTGCTGGATCATTTTGTTCCCGCCGTGCTGTACTATGACTCTGCATACTGCACCGACGGGCAGGCACCTTCCAAGGCCGACAAAAAGCTTCTCGCCATCTTCTCCGGCAATTACAAGCAGGATTACCAAAACGCCCGAACCGGCACGGAATCTTTTGACTTGTACCTCCGGCTGCTGATGGTCACCGACTATATCAGCGGCATGACAGATTCCTATGCCCGCACGCTGTACCGCGAGCTTAGCGGTATTGAATAACGCTGCCCTGTTCAGATCCCACGTGCCCGGTTCGTCTGCCGCTTATGGGCTACGGCATGATCGTTCAAAAACTGCTGATACATCACTCTGGAAGCCTCGCGCAACTTCAAATCAGGTGCCAGCTTTTTTACGAAGACACTGCTTGCGAATGCGAACGCCTTTTGAATTGCAAAATGATTTTTCAGTTGCTATACTGGGCTTATCAATTTTTTTCGGGAGGATGTCGCAGTGACCGCACAGACAATGCTAATCGGGAACAGGCCTTGCCGCATTTACGGCGAAGCCCATGCAGAATACCTACTGCTCCAAATGACAGGCGAACATGAGCTGCAAAGCATGGAAAGCGAGATTGCCGCTATCGCACAAAGCGGCCAGAACTTTCTGTTTGCGGCCATCCCGGTGGAAAGCTGGAACGATGCACTTTCTCCGTGGGAAGCCCCTGCCGTGTGGGGAAAGCAAGGATTTGGTGGCAAGGCTGCGGAAACCCTGTGCTTTCTGACAGAACAGGTCATTCCAACACTGAAGCAGCAGTATCCTCTCCCGGAAAATGTCAAAATCATTCTGGGCGGCTACTCGCTGGCCGGGTTGTTTGCATTGTGGGCATCCACCCAGACTGATCTGTTCTATGGTATCGCCGCCGCATCTCCCTCGGTGTGGTTTCCGGAATGGATGAAGTTTGAACAGCAGCACCCGATACAGGCACAGCGCGTTTATCTGAGCCTTGGAAACAAGGAAGAGCATACGAAAAACGCTGTCATGGCTGCGGTAGGCGATAACATCCGCACCCTGCACAGCCGGCTTATAGAGCGTGGCGCAGACTGCACCCTTGAGTGGAACAGCGGCGGGCACTTTAAGGACGCTGACCTGCGCACGGCAAAGGCATTTCGGTGGGCGATGGAGGAAAGCCGATGAATATTTTGATTGATGCCGACGGCTGCCCGGTGGTCGATTTGACGTTGCAGATTGCAAAGCGGTTTGGCGTTCCTGTTACCATCCTGTGCGATACCGCCCACCAAATCGAGCGGGAAGGTGCGCAGACATTGGTGTTCGATAAAGGGGCAGACAGCGTAGACTTTGCCCTCGTTAACCGGGTAAAGCCGGGGGATATTGTCGTAACACAGGACTATGGGCTGGCGAGTATGTGCCTTGCCAAGCGCGCACGGGTGCTGAATCAGAACGGTTTGGAATACACCGCCGACAACATGGAAGCTCTCATGCTGCGGCGTTATGAAAACAAAAAGCTCCTCCGTGCCGGAAAGCACCCCAAGGGGAGCCCAAAGCGGACGAAGGAGCAGGATGAAGCATTTGTCGCCACACTGACAGATATTTTAGCGAGCATCTGATTTTCTGAACGGAACACCGGCGAATTTTTTTTCGCGTCACATTCTCTGTAAGTGAAGCCCGTCAGAACAAAGCACCTCTCCACTGCATGAAATCATTGAGATACCGCTGCTTTATCCTCTGGCCACGATCTTCTGAGCGCCGCATAGGAAATAAGGAAGTTTGCAAGCCAACCTGCCGGGACTGCAAGCCAAACAAAAGCAATACCAAAACGCGGTGCACAAATCAAAGCAACAGACAAGCGGATTGCAAGGTTTACCATATTTGCAATAAGAAACGGCCGCATGATTCCAAGTCCGCGAAGAACGCCATCAGTTGCCATCTTGATGCCCATGAAGATGAAAAAGTAACCAAGCCATCTCATATAATCACCGGACACCTGATAGGCCAACGCGGTTCCGTCTTTTCCCAAGAACAACGAGGAAATCTGTGTGTGCAGTGTTTCAATGACCACGAAAGCAAGAACTGCAAAGCATAGATCCAACACCAGTGCAGCATGATACCCTTTTTTGATACGCTCAATTTTCTTTGCGCCAAAATTCTGGGATACAAACGGCGAAACTGCATTGCCGATGGATACGAAGATCAGCGAAAAAACATTTTCTACCCGCATCGTTGCCGCATACCCGGCAAGTGCCTGTGTGCCGAAGGGATTTACCACTGCCTGCACGATCATCATACCGATAGACACTGTGGACTGCTGCAAAACCGATGGTACCGCAATGCGAAGCGTGGAATACAGCTCCTGCCGGTCGAACCTGCTAAAGGAGCTCTTGTATTGCCGCATCCGAGACAGAAAGATCAAAAACGAAAACACGGCAGAAATTCCTTGTGCGATCAAGGTCGCAAGGGCTGCACCAAACACCCCCAGACCAAGACCAGCCACCATCCAGAGATCCATAAAAATATTCAGGATAGATGAGAATATCAGCAGTCCCAACGGAATTTTGGATTCACCGATGGAAGTGAACATGGTGGAAAGAATGTTGTACATGAATAGAAACGGGAAACCCACAAAGTAGACACGCAGATACAATACTGCTTCTTCCAATATATCGGCAGGGGTCTGTAATCCGCTCATCATGAAATGGGAAAAGCAAAAGCCAAAGACACCAAGGACAACGCTTAAGATCAAAAAGCTGATCAGGGACGTTGACACAATGGTTTTCATTTTACCATAATTTTTTGCACCAAAATAGCGGCTTACAAGCACACCTGCGCCTACACCAGCACCAAGCGCCACACAAATAAAAACATTGGTCAGTGCAGCACAAGCACCAACAGCCGCAAGTGCCGAGGAGCCAACAAATTGACCAACTATTATGGAATCGGCCATATTGTATACTTGTTGAAAAAAGCTACCAAGGATCATCGGCATCGCAAAAACAGTCAGCGCTTTAAGGGGTGGATCTGTGATCAAATATTCATCTTTCGACATGATTATATTCCTTCCAAAAATCGTTTATCGCAAATTTTATCGCAAGTCAAGAAATTAGTGCAACATTCAAACGGCATCTTTGCGATATGCAATTCACCGCTGTTGCATTAAAAAGTTGAATTGCTATAGTATTGGAATCTATCCAATATAAGTATATTCCCCCCTGTCTCAAAATGCAATCTGCGACTTCTGGCGGAGATGGTGGATATTCTCCCGCGGGCTAAGCAACAGCCCGCAGGGCTGAT
>ERZ1694689.66-NODE-66-length-47539-cov-32.782748_pt1 | contig 47539 bp, 39 predicted proteins | sample MGYA00581724_ERZ1694689 | MGnify/ENA primary metagenome ERZ1694689 (study PRJEB42213, sample SAMN07424469) | human gut metagenome | biome: ENVO:00009003; feature: ENVO:2100002; material: ENVO:00002003 | host: Homo sapiens | place: USA | collected 2014 ...
CCATCGACAGTATCCCCATGAACGACCCCAAGGTGTACAGCCTGCTGACCAGCCCCGAAGCGCTGGGTGTGACCCCGGAACAGATCGACAGCCAGACCGGAACCTTCGGCATCCCGGAAATGGGCACCAACTTCGTGCGCGGTATGCTGGTGGAGGCACGGCCCAAGAACTTCTCTGAACTGATCCAGATCTCGGGCCTGTCCCACGGAACGGACGTGTGGACCGGCAACGCGGACGAGCTGATCCGCAGCGGCACCTGCACCATTGCGGAGGTCATTGGCTGCCGTGACAGCATCATGCTGTACCTGCTGCGCAAGGGTCTGGAACCCAAGATGGCCTTTGATATCATGGAGGCTGTGCGTAAGGGCAAGGTGGCCAAGGGCGGTTTCAAGGATGGCTGGGAGGAAGCCATGCGGGAGCACGAGGTGCCGGACTGGTACATCGAGAGCTGCCGCAAGATCAAGTATATGTTCCCCAAGGCCCATGCCGTGGCCTACCTGATGTCGGCCATTCGTCTGATGTGGTTCAAGATCTACCGTCCACCGGAGTTCTATGCGGTATACTTTACCGTACGCGGCGACGACATCGACTACGAGGCCGCTGTGGGCGGTGCGGCAGTGGCCCGCGCCCACATGGAAGAAGTCAAGCGCCGCCTGAAGGAAGAGAAGAACGCCAAGGACGAAGATGTGCTGGTCAGCCTGCAGCTCGTCAACGAGATGCTGGTGCGCGGCTACGAGTTTTTGCCCATTGAGCTGGGCAAGAGCCGCGGCTCCAAGTATGTGGTGGAGGACGGCAAGGTACGTCTGCCTTTCTCTTCGCTGAAGGGTCTTGGCGGTGCTGCCGCCGATGCACTGGAAAAGGTGACCATCCACGGCGAAGAATATATCTCGGTGGAAGAGTTGCAGCAGGCTTCCGGTGTCGGCAGCAGCATTCTGGACCGTCTGCGTCAGGTGGGCGCTCTGGGCGACCTGCCGGAGAGCAGTCAGGTGAGCTTCTTCTGAGGATTCTGAAAGCAAAAGTGCCTGCACGGCTTTAGCTGTGCAGGCACTTTTGCTTAAAAAAGCACCCGCGGCAAAAATCGCAGGTGCTTAAAAAATCAGCAGAACGGGGGAGTGTTTACTCCACGCTGATCATATAATAGTAAACGGGCTGGCCGCCGCGGATGTGGCTGACCTCAACATGGTTCGGGCACTTTGCCTTTACGATCTCGGTCACTTTCTCGGCATCCTCATCGCTCACGTCGCAGCCGGAGATGATGGTGACGAAGCTGGAATCCTTCTTGCACATGCCGCGTGCCAGACGGTAGGTAGCTTTGGTGATATCGTTGGAGGTGGAAACGATCTTGCCGTTCTCCAGAGCCATGATCTCACCCTTCTTGATGCGCTTGCCGTCGTACTCACTGTCGCGGGCAGCATAGGTGATCAGACCGGTGGACACCTTATCGGCAGCAGCCATCATGTTGATGGTGTTGGTCTCGGCGTTCACAGAGGGATCAAAGTTCAGCATGGCGGTAATGCCCATGGGCACGGTGCGGGTGGGCAGAACGACCACCTGACGGTCGGCCAGCTTCTGGGCCTGCTCAGCAGCCATGATGATGTTCTTGTTGTTGGGCAGCACGAACACGGTCTTTGCGGGCACGCTCTGGATGGCGGCGAGGATATCCTCGGTGGCTGGGTTCATGGTCTGACCACCGGAGACCACTGCGTCTGCAGCCAGATCGGTGAACACGGCCTTCAGGCCTTCACCGGCGGCAACGGCAACAAAGCCATAGTCACGGCTGGGGTCCACAGCAGCGTAGACGAACTCGCTGGACTGAGAAGGGGCCTTCTCAGCAGAAGCCTGCTTTTCCAAGCTCTTGCCCTGCTTCTGACGGGCCAGGAACTGCTCGTGCATGTTCTCGATCTTGAAGTTGGTCAGGTAGCCATACTTGATGGCTTCGCTCAGGATCTTACCGGGGTCAGCGGTGTGCACATGCAGGTTGATCACATCGTCATCCTCGATGCACACCACGCTGTCGCCGTTGGATTCTGCAAAGGCACGCATCTTTGCGGCGCTTGCACCCTCATACTTGTTGATCAGGAACTGGGTGCAGTAGCCGTTCTTGATGTCCTCCACCTTCATCAGGTCGTCGGTGAACACGCCCTTGCCGGCGTTCTCAGTGGAGAGCTTTGCCTTGTTGGGAGCGGCCTCGCCGCCTGCCACGATGCCTTCGCCATGGAACACCTTGCCCATGCCCTCAAAGATGACCATGATGCCCTGACCGCCGGCATCCACAACACCGGCCTTCTTCAGAACAGGCAGCAGGTTGGGGGTGTCCTCCAGAGCCTTCTGGCCGGCGGTCATCACCACATCCCACAGAGCGGGCACATCCTCGGCACCGCAGGCAGCAGCTTCCTCAGAGGCAATGCGTGCAACCGTGAGGATGGTGCCCTCGGTGGGCTTCATAACGGCCTTATAAGCACCCTCGACACCCTTCTTCAGAGCCTCGACAATGTCGGCAGCGGTGGCTTCCTTCTTGCCTTCCAGCGCCTTGGAGAAGCCGCGGAACAGCAGGCTGGTGATAACACCGGAGTTGCCGCGTGCGCCGCGCAGCATGGCGGAAGCAGCGGTCTTGGAAGCCTCACCCACGGTGCAGCTGTCGTCCAATGCTTCCAGCTCGCGCACAGAAGCACCCACGGTCATGCCCATGTTGGTGCCAGTGTCGCCATCAGGAACAGGGAAAACGTTCAGCTCGTCCACGCGGGAGCGCTGATTGTTGATGTTGTTGGCGCCAGAGATAATGGCGTCACGCAAAATCTTACCAGAAATCATTCTTTTTTACTCCTTGTACTTGCCGGAAAAGCCCGGCGCATTCGGATGAACCAACAAAAATCAGGCGATCACATCGTCTACCGAAACCACAACGCGGGCAACCTTCAGGCCGGTAGCCTGCTCCACCTCGTCCTTGACGCGGTGAGAGATGCTGCGTGCGGCGGTAGAAATGTTCAGGCCATAGCTCACTGCAATGTGCAGTTCGATCACCAGACGACCATCCTCCTGCGTGACACGGACACCCTTTTCCGGGTAATCAGAACCGTGCACCATGCTTCTGACGGCATCGGTCATATCACGGGGTGCCATTGCGGCAACACCGTAACACTGTTTGGCTGCTTCACCTACCAGAGTAGCAAAATACCCGGACGTAAAGCTGACATCCCCCAGAGGGAAACGGGAAGTGATCATAGTCGCTCTGCTCCTTTATGTTATTTTCATAAAACACATTCAAGGTCTGGGGCGCAGCGGCGGACAGATACACATACTGCGCCGAGAAACACCCACATTATTATACAACTTTGGGGCGCGCTTGTACAGCGCAAAATGCTGGTATATCAACTTTTTGCGCAGGTTTCTGCATTGACGGCATGGTTCGGGCGGCTTCGCATCGGGAAGGTGATAGCATAACGGACGCTGGTTGCTTTTTATCAAAACCGAAAGTATGACGAAAGAAAGCAAACAATCTGTTAAAAAAATATAAAAGGTGGGTGATAACTCTTTATCCGACTATGAAAAAGTGCTAAAATAGAAACAAGGATAGGGACTGCGGCGCAGGGTCCCGCTTGTGCGGATGAACTGCGTTATTTTTTGCGCACGGCGCGTGGAACAATGTTTAGGAGCTGTTGTCATGAATATTCTGTTTTTCCTTTCACCCAAGCAGGATCTGATGTATGTTTACGACGATTTCACCCTTCGGCAGACGCTGGAAAAGTGGGAGAATAACCGCTACGCGTCCATTCCGGTGCTCAACCGGCAGGGAAAATATGTGGGCACCCTGACCGAGGGCGACATTCTCTGGGGGCTGAAAAAGTTCCATGGTCTGGATCTGGAAGCGGCTGAGGATGTCCCCATTTCGGCCTTCCCGCACAAGCGCGACTACAAGGCTGTCACCGTGACCACCAGCATGGATCAGCTGATCGAAGCGGCCATGAACCAGAACTTTGTGCCGGTTGTGGATGACCGCGGCATCTTCATTGGCATCGTGCGCAGGCAGGCGATCATCCGTTACTGCTATGAGAAGGCCCGCACAGAGCAGCAGGCCCATGAGCAGCGCATCCCGGAATATGCCGCTGTGCATTGAACGATATAAATAGGTGGCCAGCCGCCCGGTTCCGCATCTGAAGCCGGGCGGCTTTTTGTCTGCAAAATACGTTGAAAATCCGATTTATGGTACCTGCTGTGTGCGATAATACAGCCATGGAACAAAAACGTTCTGAAAAGCTGCAAAAAACGAGATACAGGAGGGAACACGGATGAAAGATTTTGAACTGCGTTATGTTGGAAGCCATGTGGAAGTATACACCGGCAGCGGAGTGTTCCTGTTTTCGGCCGATACGGTGCGGGAAGCAATGGAAGAACTGGCAGAGTAAGCGCCCGCAAACAGGCAGGGACTTCAGCGCAAATGTAAAATTGATGTAAAATAATTGAAAAGGAAAGAGCACGAATTCATTAAGAGACGGAAAAATGTGTAGAAAAAGTGATTTTCTTGTAAAATAAACCTTGTTGTGACAGGATAAAAAATGATATAATAGATTCAAGCGCGGTCATTGTGCGCCGTTCTGCGCAGCAGAGCGGCAGGCCGCAGCATCTGCCGGATCAAGCAGGCCCGATGTGCGGGCAGGGCAGATGTACAAGGATCAAAAGGAAGATCATTTTTAGGAGTATCGTTATGGATATCACACACATTACCTCTCTGTTGGGTGGAATTGCGCTGTTTCTGTACGGCATGTCCATTATGGGCGCTGGTCTGGAAAAACTGGCCGGCGGCAAAATGCAGGGCGTGCTGCAAAAGCTGACCTCCTCAACGCTCAAGGGCGTTATTTTTGGCACCCTCATCACGGGTGTCATCCAGTCCTCGGCCGGCACGGTCGTTATTTGTGTCGGTCTGGTAAACTCCGGCATCATGACCCTTACGCAGTCGGTAGGTGTCATTATGGGTGCAAACATTGGTACCACTGTTACCGGCCAGTTGATCCGCATGGCGGATATCTCCGGTGACAGTCTCTGGCTGACACTGATCCAGCCCAAGACCTTTGCGCCCGTGGTGGCGTTTATCGGCTGCATTTTTTATGTGTTCCTGCGCAGCGCTAAAAGGAAGAACATCGGCCAGATCATGCTGGGTTTCGGCATCCTGTTTACCGGCATGAGCCTGATGGACACCGGTGTGGCTCCTCTGCGTGAGAGCGCCGTGTTCCAGAATCTGTTCGTTACCATGACGAATCCCGTTCTGGGCATTCTGGTGGGCGTGGTGGTCACGGTGATCATCCAGTCCTCCTCGGCATCGGTGGGTATCCTGCAGGCACTGTCCAGCACGGGTTTGGTCACCTTCAGCTCTGCCATTCCCATTATTCTGGGCGCACACATCGGCACGGCCTTTACGCCGCTGCTCACCATTGGCGGCTCCTCCAAGGACGGCAAGCGCGCTGCACTGATCCATCTGTACTTCAACATCATTGGCAGCGTGATCCTGCTGGCGCTGGTGTATGCGGTGCAGTTTACCGTTGGCATCCCCATGTGGAACGACGTGATGAACAAGAGCACCATCGCAAACATCCACACCCTTTCCAGCGTGTGCGCCATGCTGCTGTTCCTGCCCTGCAGCGGTGTGCTGTCCAAGCTGGCACTGCTCACTGTGCCGGACAGCGCCGAGGAAGCACAGGAGCTGAGCATGCCGGTGCTGGATGAACGTCTGTTCAAAAGCCCGGCTGTGGCCCTGCAGCAGGCTAAGAGCGCTGTGATCAAGATGTCCCGCCGTGCTGCCCGCAATGTGAATCTGGCTGCACCGCTGCTGCTGAAGATGGACGAGGATACCGTCAGCGCCATCCGGGTGCGTGAAAACCTGATCGACCGTATGGAGGTGGCAATCTCCAACTATCTGATCAAGATGACCGATCAGGAGCTGGGCGACGATGAGAGCCACACTGTGACCGAGCTGCTGAATTTTGTTACCGAGTTCGAGCGCATCGGCGACTATGCGGTGAACATTATGGAAAAGGCAGAAGAACTGCAGGAAAAGGAAGCGTCCTTCAGTGAAAACGCCACCAAGGAGCTGCAGCTGCTGGAGAATGCGCTGAACCGCATCCTGAACCTGACCAACGATGCCTTTGAAAACAGCGATATGCGTCTGGCGGCTCAGGTGGAACCGCTGGAAGAGGTGATCGATGTGATGGCGGAGCGCCTGCGCGACCAGCACATCCTGCGCCTGAAGGACGGCGTGTGCTCCATTGATACGGGTGTCGTGTTCCTGGATGTGCTGAACAATGCAGAGCGCATCTCGGATCACTGCTCCAACGTTGCTGCCCGCCTGATCGGCATGGATGCCGGCGAGGACTACGACTCCCACACCCTCAAGAGCATCATGCACCACAACCCCACCAAGGACTACATGCTGGAATACGAGGAGTGCCGCAAGGCCTACCTTGTTCCGCTGGAAGAAATGGAAGCCTGAAACTAAGAAAAACCTCCGGGACGCTTTTCCCGGAGGTTTTTTGCGTTAAAAATCAGGCACTTTTGGGCAAGGAGACAATGACCCAGCGGTGCGGCCCGTGAAAGCCGTCTACCTTGGCGGCTTTGCTGCAGGTGCCGGGGCTGGGCGGGCCGAGGTGGATACCGCGGTCCAGCTGCTTGCCGCAAAGACGGCACTGGTAATGGAGGGTGATCTGTTCTGACATGAGGAAGCACTTCCTTTTATGATCGCTGCAGGTGGTTAAGAAACTTTACATCTATTATCATTATATAATTTTTACATTGGGATGTCAATAAAAATAATCAGCAAAAGTAGATAAAAATTGAGCATTCTGCACTCAACCGCCCAGATCTTCCAGCAGCAGGTCCAGTTCCCGTTCGCTGTACACGGTCACACCGCGCTTGATGCGCACGGCATCGTTCTCCGGCAGAAGATTGGTGTAGATGCCGGTGACGGTGACAAGCACATCCGGCTGGCCATTGGTGCCGCAGCGGTAAACGGCCACGCGCCCGCCTTTGTCGCACAGGCGGTAGCTTTGGGCAGCAAGCTCCGGCATGGCCTGTGCGGCAAGGTCTGCTGCGGAGGAAGGCGGTGCTTCGCTGCCGGGGTCGGGCACCGGAAGGCTGAGCTTGGGCAGGGCCATCCAGAACAGGCTGAACACGATGGTGAATACGCACAGCCCGTAGAACAGGCAGGTGCACAGTTTGCGCATGGAGAAACACGCTCCTTTCCGGCTGAAGTATGCCCCAAAACAGGGGGGCACAGTCAATTTTCACACGGGAATGCTGTACTTTGTCCGGCAGATTGTGTTATACTACAGATGATTAGACCTATCAGGGCCGAAGATTGGTTCTTGCCCGCGTTCTGTGCACGTGCTATAATATGGTATTGCGTGCAGTTCTGTGCGCTTTGATGGAAAAGTACTAGCGCATGGCGCTGAAAAAGCAGCCTGAATGTTAGGAGGCGATTTCTATCTCCGATATGAGAAAGATCAACCGTGCCGGTGAGGGGCATTCCCCGGCACCGGCGGGGCGGAAGGTAAATGTGAGCAACAGCCGCCGGGAGTCCCAGCCGGGACCCAGACGCGGCAGGGAACCCAAAGAACCAAAGGAACCCCGTGAAAAGGGCAGACATCCCATTCTGCGCTTCATTGGCCGAACCATTGCTACACTGATTTGTCTGGGCATCATGGCAGGCAGTCTGGTGGCAGTGGGTGCTGTGTATTACGTGGTGCAGGCTACCGCCAACGATGGCGACCTGCTGGATCTGGACAACATTGAGCTGAGCCAGTCCAGTGTGGTGATGGCCACCGACCCGGACACCGGTGCACAGGTGGAGTATGCCACGCTGCGCTCTTCCAACAGCCACCGCGTGTGGGCGGATCTGGAGCAGATCCCCACGAACCTGCAGTATGCGTTCATCTGCACCGAGGATAAGGATTTCTACAACGAGCCCGGCGTCAACTTCAAGCGCACCATCGGCGCAATGGTCAACGAATACCTGCTGCCCATCTACAGCTCCAAGCAGGGTGCATCCACGCTGGAGCAGCAGCTGATCAAGAACCTGACCGACGACAAGAGCGCCAGCGGCATTGAAGGTGCACTGCGTAAGCTGCGCGAGATCTACCGCGCCCTCTGCCTGAGCCGCAGCTATTCCAAGGAGACCATTCTGGAAGCGTACCTGAACACCATCAGCTTTACCGGCACCATTCAGGGCGTGCAGACTGCGGCCAACGAATACTTTAATAAGGATGTCAGCCAGCTGACCCTGTGGGAGTGTGCGACCATTGCGTCCATCACCAAAAACCCCACCAACTATAACCCCTACACTAACCCCGAAAACCTGATCAACCGCCGTAACTTCCTCATGTACAACATGTGGCAGCAGGGCGTGATCAGCGAAGAGGACTACCGCAACGCAGCGGCCCAGCCGCTGGTACTGGCCGAGGAAGAGGATACTAAGAAGAATTCTTCCGTTACCTCTTACTTTACCGATGCACTGTTCACCGAGCTGGTGCAGGACATCATGGACAAGGAAAACATTTCGGAATCCGAGGCACAGAAGCTGCTGTACACCGGCGGCTTTACCGTTGAGTCGACTGTGAACACCAAGGTGCAGTCCGCCATGGAAAACCTGATGCTCAACACGGATGATGCCTACTTCCCGGCCGGCTGGCATGAGGAAGAGGTGACCTCCATCTCGGACGACGATGTACAGGTGATGAACGAGGACGGTACGCCCAAGACCCGCACCGGCGACGACGGTACCGTTTACTATTACCGCAATGTGCGTACTCAGGCAGCCATGGTCACGCTGGACTATGACGGCAATGTGATCGCCATTGTGGGTGGTCTGGGCGAAAAGAACAAGAGCCTCTCGCTGAACCGTGCCTACAGTGTCACTCGTCAGACGGGTTCTACCATCAAGCCTATCGGTGCGTATGCACTGGGTGTAGAGTATGGTCTGGTGAACTGGTCCACCATGCTCAACAACTCGCCCTTGTATCAGAAGCAGGATATGGTGATCCGCGATGAGGATTACTGCCGCAAGAACGGCCTGATGGGCCTTTCCGACAAGCAGCTGCGCGCTTATCCCAACGCATGGCGCAGCTGGCCCCGTAACTATGGCGGCAACTACGGCGACAACAGTGATGTGCCGCTGTGGAACGGTCTGGCCCGCTCGCTGAACACCATTGCGGTGCGTGTGGGTGATCTGGTGGGCGCAAGCAACATCTTCAATTTTGTGTACAACACCCTGCAGCTGAACACGCTGGACCCGGTAAACGATGTGGGTCTGGCGCAGATGGTCATGGGCAGTCAGACTCATGGCGTTACGCCCACGGCGCTGGCAGCTGCGTTCCAGATCTTCTACGATGGCCAGTACACCACCCCGCACCTGTATACCCGCGTGCTGGACCGTGACGGCAATATCTATCTGGAGAACAACTCCACCAGCTATCAGGCCCTGACCCCGGATACCGCTTATGTGATGAACCGCCTGCTGAAGAACGTGCTGTACTCCAGCGTGGGTACCGCCGGCGGCCGCTACCCCAACTCCAACGGCATGGAAGCCTTTGGCAAGACCGGTACCGCCAGCGACGAAAAGGATCTGTGGTTCGTGGGCGGCACGCCGTACTACGTTACCGCCGTGTGGTGGGGCTACGATGCACCCTATGATATGACCAAGACGCTGGGTAAGCAGCAGGCCAAGACCCGTACCTGTGTTATGGCGTGGAAGGCCCTGATGGAACAGGTGCAGGCAAACCTGCCGTATAAGGCATTCCCGACCTCTGCCGGTGTGGTGGAGCGCCGCTACTGCACCCAGAGCGGCCTGCTGGCAGGCGGCTCCTGCCCCAGCACCGCCGTGGGCTACTACCGCGCCGATGATCTGCCTGGTACCTGCAACTACTCCCATGCAGCAGCTCCTGCAGCGGCTGCACCTGCGGAGACTGCGGCACCGGAGCAGGCTGTCATTCCTGCGGATACAGGTAATCAGGATACAGACTGATCTGTAGCCATATGAAGGACAAAAGGCGTACTATCGGCACCGGCGCGGGGTGAATCCGGCAAGGAAATACCGCGCTTGCCGCAGCAAAACTGGATAATCTGACAAAAACGCATCCGACCTCTTGCATTGCAGGGGGCCGGATGCTATTATATTCACTGCAAGAACACTTGTGTTTGTGAGGTGAACAAGTTGGAACGCCGCTTTTATCTGGTAGATGCGCAGGTGCTGCCTGAGGTTTTTCTCAAGGTGGTACGCGCCAAGGAACTTCTGGCCAGTGGGGAGGCACGCAGCATTTCCGCTGCCACCCGCGCAGTCGATCTTTCGCGCAGCGCTTTTTATAAGTATAAGGATTGCATTTTTGACTCCGAGAATGGCCGTGAGGTGATCACCGTCATGGCTACTCTGCGGGACGAGACCGGTGCACTGCAGAGCCTGCTGGCCGGCATCAGCGCCGCAGGTGCAAGCATTGTGACCATCAACCAGTCCACACCGGAAAACGGTGCCGCACTGGTGGCAGTCACCATCCGCACCGATACCATGCAGATGACTCCCGAAGAGCTGACCGAAAAACTTTCGCGTCAGCGTATGGTGGTAGGCGTGCACTGCGGGTACAATCTGTAAGCAGTCTTCAGAAAACGAGGGAGAACAACAATGGCTAAAATTGCAATTCTGGGCTTTGGCACGGTGGGCAGCGGCGTGTACGAGGTACTGTGCCGCAACGCTGCGGGTGTCTCCCGCCGTGCAGGTGAGCCGGTGGAGGTCAAGTACATCCTTGACCCGAAGGTTTTTTCAAACCATCCGGATGCACACCTGTTTATAAAGAACTTCGATACCATTCTGGAAGACCCGGAGATCAAGGTGGTGGTGGAGACCATCGGCGGCACCCGCTTTGCGTATCCGTATGTAAAGGCCTGCCTTGAGAGCGGCCGCAGCGTATGCACCTCCAACAAGGAGATGGTGGCCACCTACGGCGCAGAGCTGCTGGGCCTTGCCAAAGAGCACGGCTGTGCCTTCCTGTTCGAGGCTTCTGTGGGCGGCGGTACGCCCATCATCACCCCGATGCACCAGTGTCTGGCGGCAAACGTCATCACCGAGGTGGAGGGCATCGTGAATGGCACCACCAACTTCATGCTCACCAAGATGGTGCGCGAAAATCTGGGCTTTGACGATGCGCTGAAGATCGCGCAAGAGCTGGGCTACGCCGAGACGAAGGACCCCAGCGACGATGTGGACGGCCGTGATGCCTGCCGCAAGATCGCCATTCTGTCCTCGCTGGTGTGCGGCCATCAGATCTACCCCCAGAACATTCCCACCCGCGGCATCCGTGCCATTACCACGGCAGATGTGGAAGCGGCGGAAAAGCTGGGCTGTGTGATCAAGCTGATCGCATGGATGAAGCGCGGCAAGGACGGCAGCGTGGCTGCCGGTGTGGAGCCGTGTCTGGTGCCCAAGGCAAACCAGCTGGCCAGCGTGGACGATGTGTTCAATGCAGTGCTGGTCAAGGGCGATATGCTGGGCGACGTGGTGTTCTACGGCAAGGGCGCAGGCAAGCTGCCCACCGCCAGCGCCGTGGTGGCCGACGTTGTGGATGCCCTGAAGCATGGCTCCAAGGTGCACGACAGCCTGTTCTGGCAGCCTGCTGAGCCGGTGGAGGGAATGCTCACCGACCCGGCTCCTGCTGCATATTATGTGCGTGTAGCAGGCATTGCTCCGGCGGTGGTGGAAGCCATCTACGGCTATGGCAGGGTGGTGGACGAACGCTACGAAGGCTGCGCTTACTTTGTGGAGCGAGCCGACGAAAAGGCACTGGCCGAAGCAGCCCGCAAGGTGGAAGCCGTGGGCGGCAGCGTGAAGCTGGTGCTCAAGCGTCTGCCGGAAGAAAACTGATAACGGAATAAGGAAAGGTGCGGCGGCTATGAAGATCAAGGTTTCTGTCCCGGCCACCAGTGCAAACATCGGCTCCGGCTTTGATGCGCTGGGTCTGGCGGTGACGCTGTATAATACGGTCACCTTTGAAGAGAGCGAAGTGCTGGATATCTCGTCTGCGGACGGTACCCGCATCCCGCGCGGTGAATCGAACCTCGTGTACCGTTCGGCAAAGGGGCTGTTTGAGAAGGTGGGCAAGCAGATCCCGCCCCTCAAGATCACCCAGACGAATCCCATCCCCATGGCGCGCGGCCTTGGTTCTTCTTCGGCCTGCATCATCGCGGGTCTGCTGGGTGCAAACCGGATGCTGGGCGATGTGCTCAACACGCAGGAGCTGCTCACGCTGGCCACCTCCATTGAGGGCCACCCGGATAACGTGGCCCCGGCTCTTCTGGGCGGCCTGACCAGCAGCGTGTTCGAGGAGGGCAAGGTGTACTCGGTCAAGCGCAATGTGGATGAAACGCTGTGCTTCGCCGCCATCGTGCCGGACTACAAGCTGCTGACGGAAGCCGCTCGTGCGGCCCTGCCCAAAGAGGTCTCCCACAAGGACGCGGTCTATAATCTTTCGCGCGCTGCGCTGGTGCCCGCCGCCTTCTGCGAGGGCAGACATGATCTGCTGGCCATTGCCACCGAGGATAAGCTGCACCAGCCCTACCGTATGCCGCTGATGCCCGGCTCCAAGGAAGTGTTCGATATGGCACGCCTGTGTGGGGCAAAGGCTGTTTACGTTTCCGGTGCGGGCAGCACCGTGATGGCTGTAGCGGAAAAGGCGGAGGCCGAAAAGTTCTATTCCAAGCTGGAAAAGGGTCTGGAGCTGCTGGAAGGTCTGGACGGATGTGAAGCATTTACATTGCTGCGTTTGGATGCCGATAACACCGGCGCAACGGTGGAATGATAAATGGGTAAGGGAAGTGCAAGGCGCTGCTGACCGCTTCCGCCCGGTGTACCCCCTTTTGACAAAGGGACAAAAAGAGGAGAGTGACAAGATATGGCGTTGATCGTACAGAAGTTCGGCGGTTCTTCGGTGAAGGACCGTGACCGTATCTTCAACGTGGCGCGCATTGTGGCAAACACCCACAACGCGGGCAATGACGTAGTTGTGGTGGTGTCCGCTCAGGGCGATACCACCGATGACCTGATCGCCAAGGCTGGGGAGATCACCCACAACCCTTCGGCCCGTGAAATGGATATGCTGCTGGCTAGCGGCGAGCAGATCAGCATTTCGCTGCTGGCCATGGCACTGAATGAGCTGGGCTGCCATGCCATCAGCCTGACCGGCTGGCAGGCTGGCTTCCGCACCGACCGCGCCTATACCAAGGCGCGCATCACCCGCTTGGAGACAGAGCGCATCTCTTCTGAGCTGGAGCGCAACCGTGTGGTCGTTGTGGCGGGCTTCCAGGGCCTGAACAAGATGGATGACATCACCACTCTGGGCCGCGGCGGCTCCGACACCAGCGCTGTTGCCATTGCAGCAGCCCTGCACGCAGACCGCTGCCAGATCTTTACCGATGTGGAAGGCGTTTACACGGCCGACCCGCGCAAGGTGCGCAACACCCGCAAGCTGGATGAGATCACCTTTGACGAGATGCTGGAGCTGGCATCTCTGGGCGCACAGGTGCTGAACAACCGCAGCGTGGAGCTGGCCAAAAAGTATAATGTGGAGCTGGAGGTGCTCTCCAGCCTGAATCCCGTGCCCGGTACGGTGGTCAAGGAGGTTACAAAAGACATGGAAGGTATGCTGATCAAGGGTGTCGCAAAAGACACCGATGTTGCTGTTATCACGATTCTGAACGTTCCCGATGAGCCGGGCATGAGCTTCAAGATCTTCGGTCTGCTGGCCCAGAAGAACATCAACGTGGACATCATCCTGCAGTCCACCGGCCGTGACGGCAAGAAGGATATCAGCTTTACCTGCTCTGAGGGCGAAGCCGACCTGGCCATGCGCGTGCTGAAGGAGAGCGCACACTTCAACGATGTGAGCGTGGACACCACCTGCGCCAAGGTCTCCATTGTGGGTGCCGGTATGCAGAGCCACAGCGGCGTTGCTTCCAAGATGTTTGAGGCACTGTCCAACAACAACATCAACATCAAGATGATCTCCACCAGCGAGATCAAGATCTCCTGCATCATCAACCGCGACGATGCCGACAAGGCTGTTTCTGCGATCCACGATATGCTGTTTGATTAAATAAAAATATAGGAATGCCGCATCGCTTTTTAGGTGGTGCGGCATTTTTGCGTGGAAAACTCCTCCAGCCGCCTGTGGCGACAGCCCCCTCTGAGAGGGGGCCTTTGGCAGAGCGGGAAACTTTTCTGTTTCGCCAGAGCCTCCCTCATTGAGGGAGGTGGATGCGAGCGTGCGAGCAGACGGAAGGAGTTTTTTCGGTCATACTTATTTTACACTTCCGGCGTTTACACAAAATGCAAAGGGGTGTATAATATACACTGTATCTGTGCGGCGCAGTGCGCTGCAAATTCTGCAAAAGGAGCTGCAACGCACCATGGAACCGACTGATAGAAATGCTGCAAAGCCCCGCCTGACCCGCGCTCAGTGGAAGCGCCGCAAGCGGTTGCGTCTGGCCCGCAACTGGGCCATTCTCATTCTCGTCTGCGCCGCCATTGTGGCGCTTATGACCAAAGGCATTCTCTGGCTGCTGCCAAAGGTGAACGCCATGCTTGCAGGGCCGCAGAGCTTTGATGCGGCCAGCTACGATGGCACCGGCTACAGCTTTGATGCTGACGATGAGCGCTTTGTGCTGGTGAACACCAATCTGCCTTTTGCCGAGGAACCCTCTCCGGCCCTTGCCGATGCCGATGAAGCCAGCGGTATCCAACTGGAAGCCGAAGCAGCTGCAGCCTACCAGAAAATGGCTGCGGCTGCGGCCGAGGACGGAGTTGCACTGGTGCTGACGGCAGGCTATCAGGACGCAGATGCCCGCAGCGCGGCCTATGAGACGCAGAAGCAGCAGTATCTGGAAAAGGGCAAAACCGAGGAAGAAGCCGCCAGCCTTGCGGCAGATATCCAGCCGCCTGCGGAATGCAATGATCACGGCACCGGCTATGCGGCGGATATCCTCAGTACGGACTACCCGACCCGTGATACCGGCTTTGATACGACCCGCGCCTACGAGTGGCTCACCGCCTACGCCGCCGAATACGGCTTTATCCTGCGCTATCCGCAGGACAGGCAGGCTGCTACCGGCGTGGTGTTTGAGCCGTGGCACTGGCGGTATGTGGGCGTTGAAAATGCCCTTGCCATCCGTGCCAGCGGCCTGAGTCTGGAAGAATTTCTTGCCTTGCAGAAGGCATCATAAAAATAAAAGCTCCCTGTGAAAGCAGGGCGGAGGAACAAATTGGAACGTACTCTCATTGCGCCGGGTGTGCATCTTTCCTGTGACCCGGCGGAAAAATTCAACCGCTGCCGCATCAGCGTCCACTTTGCCTTTCCGGCAAAGCGGGAAACGGCCACAGCACATGCGCTGCTGCCGCTGGTGCTGGAGCGCGGCTATGCCGACTGCCCGGATATGACCCGCCTGACCAAAAAGCTGGCCAAGCTCTACGGTGCAGACCTCACAGTGGATGCCCGGCCCATGGGCTGCAGCCACAACCTGTGTGTTAGTGTTACCGGCATCAAGGATCAGTTTGCGCTGGAAGGGGAGACCCTTACAAGGGAATATGCATCCATTGCACTGGGTGCGGCCTTTCACCCGTATTTTGTGGGCGGCACTTTTGATCCGGAAGCCGTGGGCATTGAAAAGCAGATGCTGAAAAAGGCGCTGGAAGATGAGATCAACGATAAGCGCCTTTACTGCCTGCATCAGGCCAGCCGGGAATTCTTTGGCGACAGCCCGGCGGGTGTGCGGCAGGAGGGCTATCTGGAAGAGGTGGAAGGCCTGACACCGGAACAGCTTACCGCAGCCTATTACGAGATGCTGCGCACCGCCAACATTGAACTGCTTGTGCTGGGCTGCACGGCAGAGCAGACCGCTGCGGTAAAGGATGCACTGCTGGCAGAGCTTGCGGCAATTGACCGCGCACCGCTGCCGCTGGCGGAAAACATTGCCATGCCCCGCCGGGAGCCGGTGCACAAAACCGAAACCTATGATATGGTGCAGGCGAAGCTCTGTATGCTGTTCACGCTGGGCGAACCCATGCGCACCGAACAGCTGGCTGCTGTGCGCCTTGCCATGGCGCTGTACGGCGGCAGTGTGACCAGCCGCCTGTTCCTGAATGTGCGCGAGCGTGACCACCTGTGCTACTACTGCTCGTCCTCGTTCCAGAGCTTTACCGGAAGCATGGCTGTGAACAGCGGCGTGGAGCACGCCGACGCAGCCCGGGCAGAGCGGGCCATCTTGAAGGAACTGGCCGACCTGTGCGATGGCCCCATCACCGACGATGAATTTGAGGACTGCCGTCGGGGTCTGCTGAGCGGGATGCAGGGGGTAGAGGATACCTTGGGCGGCATCGAGACATGGTATTACATTGAAGTGCTGCGCGGCGGCGACCCGGCCAAGGTGCAGACACCCGCCGAAGCCCGCGCCGCTCTGCAGGCCGTGACCAAGGACGATGTGCGCGCCATCCTGCGCAAACTGACCCTCTCGGTCAGCTATCTGCTCACAAAGGAGGTGGCCGCTCATGCCGCAGAATAACCAGACCCTGCTGGAAAAGACCGTGGCTGACCAGTGGCAGACCCTGCCCTCCGGACTGACCGTTATCGTGCGGCCCATGCCGGGTTATTCCAGTACCCATGTCATTTTTGCTACCCGCTTTGGCTCCATTGACCGGGATTTCCGGCTGGACGGCAAAGAGGTGCATCTGCCTGCAGGCGTGGCACACTTCCTCGAGCACAAGATGTTTGAAGATCAGGACGGCGATGCCTTTGCAAAGTATGCCAAGACCGGTGCCAATGCCAACGCATTTACCAGCTTTGACCGCACCTGCTACCTGTTCACTGCGACCCAGCAGCTGGACGAAAGCTTGGATGTGCTGCTGGGCATGGTGACTCATCCGTACTTTACCGAGCAGACCATCGCCAAGGAGCAGGGCATCATCGGACAGGAGATCAAAATGTACGATGACAGCCCGGACTGGCGGCTCATCACCGGTCTGTTCGAGTGCTTGTACCACGAGCATCCCATCCGCAGCGATATCGCGGGCACGGTGGAGAGCATTGCTGCGATCACGCCGGAGATGCTTTACGACAGCTGCAAAGCCTTCTATGCACCGGGCAATATGGTGCTGGCGGCTGCCGGCAACACTACCATGGAGCAGATCCTGGCTGCCTGTGAGCGCCACGGCCTGATGAAACCGCGCAGCACCGAAAGAGTGCAGCGGCTGTGGAAGCCGGAACCCATGACGCTGGCGGCAGCCCATAAGACCCTGAAAATGCCGGTGTCCAAGCCCTGCTTCGGCGTGGGCTTCAAGGAGAAGCCGTTGCCCCCGAACGATCTGCGCACTGAAGCGCTGTATGATCTGATCCTGAGCTGCATCACAGGCGGCATGTCGCCGCTGTACCGCCGTCTGTACGACGGAGGCCTTGTGAACCCCGGCTTTGGCGGGGAAGTGCTGCGGGTGGACGGCTGCTGCTGCATCCTGTTCACCGGCGAGAGCGATGCCCCCGATGCCGTGAAGCAGATGCTTCTGGACGAGATCGCCCGCATCCGTGCCGCGGGTGTGGACCGGGAGATCTTTACCCTGTGCAAGAACGAAAAGTACGGCCAGCTGATCGAAAATCTGGAAAATGTGGAGGACTCGGCCAGCCAGATGGCAGACTTTGCCCTCTCCGGCCAGACGGTGGCGCAGCAGATCACCATGCTGGCAGGGCTGACTGCCGAGGATGCGGACGCTGCGCTGCAGCACATCCTCAGCACCGACCGCATGGCTGTGATGGATATTTTGCCAGATGGCACTGCGCCGCTGGCCGAGAACGAGGAGGAAGCAGAATGACAAATCTGGTGCAGTTCCCGGGGCTGGGCCTGAGCTTTGAGATCAACCGCGTGGCCCTTTCCATTGGCGGGTTCAATATTTACTGGTATGGCGTGTGCATTGCCTTTGGCATCTGTCTGGCGCTGGTATTTGCGTTCCGCCACAGCATCGAGTTCGGCGTGGACCCGGACAGCATGGTGGACGTGATCCTGATTGGCATCGTGCTGGGCATTGTCAGCGCCCGCGCCTACTATGTGGCCATGGCACCCTTTAAATACGAAAGCATCTGGGAGATGATCGCCATTCGGGATGGCGGCCTTGCCATCTACGGTGGCATCATCGGCGGCTTTCTGTTCGGTGGCTTGGCCTGCAAACGGCGGGGCGTGCCGGTGCTGCCCATGTTCGACCTGACCGCTATGGGTTTTCTGCTGGGACAGGGCTGCGGCCGCTGGGGCAACTTCTTCAATCAGGAGGCCTTTGGTTGCAACACCACCCTGCCGTGGGGCATGTTCAGCGAAACGACCCGCGCTTACCTGATGGGCAGCACGGTCACGGCCCAGAGCGGCGTGACCATTGACCCGAATCTGCCGGTGCATCCCACCTTCCTGTATGAGAGCATCTGGTGCTTCGTGGGCTTTCTCCTGCTGTTCCGTTACATTAAAAAGCGCAAGTTCAACGGTGACATTGCCCTGCGGTATATGATCTGGTACGGCGCGGGCCGCTTCTGGATCGAAGCCCTGCGCACCGACAGTCTGATGCTGGTGCCCTCCATTGGTCTGCGGGTATCCCAGCTGGTGGCAGGTATCGCTGTGGTAGTCGGTGTGGCTGCGGAAATTTACTTCACCCACAAGTTCAAGGACAAGCCCCTGATGGTAAAGCTGGCAATGACGGCGGACAACAAAGCCGCAGTCAATAAACTGAGCAAAGAAAAAACTGTTATCGGTCTGATGACGGATACAGATACTGAACTACTGGCTTCCAGCCCGCGCAAGCTCTTCGTGGAGCGCACCGAAGCCTACAACGCGGAAGTAAAACGCACCATCGCGGAAAGCGGGAAGACGGAAAAATAAAAAATCCTTCGGAAAGAGGAAAATTCCTCTTGCATTTCCATCGTTTTTTTGCTATAATATTCTAGCCGCATGGTGTGGGCGCCTGAAATGGCCCAGTGTAAGGGCCTGCCTTTACGACCAGCGAGTACAACGAAAAGGAATGAACAAAATGTACGCAATCATTGTTACCGGCGGTAAGCAGTACCGCGTGGAGCAGGGCGACATCGTCTACATCGAAAAGCTGGACGTTGAGGCCGACTCCGAAGTGAAGTTTGATCAGGTTCTCGCTATTGGCGAGGAGGGTTCTGTGAAGGTTGGCGCTCCCGTTGTTGAGGGTGCTACCGTTTCTGCCAAGGTCATCAAGAATGGCAAGGGCAAGAAGCTGAACATCATCACCTATCGCGCAAAGAAGCACAGTGCTCGCCGTATGGGCCATCGTCAGCCCTTCACCAAGGTTGAGATCACTGCGATCAACGGCTAAGGAGGTAAATTACAATGGCACATAAAAAGGGCGTAGGCAGCACCAAGAACGGCCGCGATTCCGCAGCACAGCGTCTGGGCACCAAGCGTGCAGACGGTCAGTTCGTTCTGGCCGGCAACATCCTGGTTCGTCAGCGTGGCACCCACATCATGCCGGGTGAGAACGTTGGCAAGGGCAGCGATGACACCCTGTTTGCTCTGGTGGACGGTACCGTCCGTTTCGAGCGCGTGGGTAAAGACGGCAAGAAGTGCAGCGTCAAGCAGTAACTTCTTTCGGATAACTGCAAAACGTAGAGAGCCGGACCCTCGTGGCCCGGCTCTTTTTGATGAAGAATTCTCTTTTTGATTGTCTGGCAGAAACTCCCCCAGTCGCCTGTGGCGACAGCCCCCTCGGGGAGGGGGCCTTAAAGCCTCCCTCCTTGAGGGAGGTGGCATCGTGCAGCGATGCCGGAAGGAGTTCCCGGCAAGGGAAGGGGAATAAACGAACATATAAAACTAAGGAGGGGCTGTATGGCAGCACAAACCAACTTTATCGACATCGCCACGATATGGCTCCACGCGGGCAAGGGCGGCGACGGTGCGGTGAGCTTTCACCGTGAAAAATTCGTGGCCGCTGGCGGCCCGGACGGCGGCGACGGCGGCCGCGGCGGCGATATCATCTTTGTGGTGGACGATCACCTGACCACCCTGATGGATTTCCGCTATAAGCGCAAGTATGTGGCCCCGGAGGGTGGCAAGGGCGGTGCAAGCCTGTGCCACGGCAAAAACGCGGAGAACCTTGTCATCAAGGTGCCGCTGGGCACCGTCATCAAGGATGCCGAGAGCGGCCTTGTCATTGCGGACCTGTCCGACCACACCCCAGTCACCATTGCAAAGGGTGGCCGCGGCGGCTACGGCAATGCGCATTTTGCCACTCCCACCCGACAGATCCCCAAGTTTGCAAAGCCCGGTATGCCCGGCGAAGACATTCAGGTGACGCTGGAGCTGAAGCTGATCGCCGATGTGGGTCTGATCGGCTTCCCCAATGTGGGTAAGTCCACCCTCATTTCCACCATCAGCGCAGCCAAGCCTAAGATCGCAAACTACCACTTCACCACGCTGGTGCCCACGCTGGGCGTTGTATCCGTGGCGGAGGGCGCAAGCTTTGTCTGCGCCGACATCCCCGGCCTGATCGAGGGTGCCAGCGAGGGCATCGGTCTGGGACATGACTTCCTGCGCCATGTGGAGCGCTGCCGCCTGCTGCTGCATGTGGTGGATGTTTCTGGCAGCGAGTGCCGTGAACCCATTGAGGATTTTGAAAAGATCAACGAGGAGCTGGCAAAGTTCAGCCCTGTGCTGGCTGAGCGCCCGCAGATCGTCATTGGCAACAAGTGCGATCTGGCCACCGAGGAGCAGATCGAAGCTTTCCGCAAGTATGTGGAGGGCAAGGGCTTGACCTTTGTGCCCATCTCTGCCGCTACGATGCAGAGCGTGAAGGAACTGCCGGGCCTCGTGTATAACCGCCTGAAGGATATCCCGCCGGTGCCGGTGTTTGCTCCCGAGTACAAGAAGCCCGAACCCAAGGCCAACGACCGTGCGTTTGAGATCAAGCGCATGGAAGCCCATGTATGGAGCGTGGAAGCCCCGTGGCTGGAATACATTCTGGCCGGCAGCAATGTGGACGACTACGAAAGCCTGCAGTTCTTCCAGCGTCAGTTGGGTGAGAGCGGCATTCTGGACGCTCTGGTGGCAAAGGGCGTGCAGGAGAACGACACCATTCTCATTGGCGATTACCAGTTCGATTATATCTTCTAAGAGGTCACTATGAACGAACCTGAAAAGATCGACCCGCGGGAGCTTAGCCCCTTGGCGCTGGCCTTTGTGGGCGACAGCGTGCTGGAACTGCTGGTGCGACAGCGTCTGGTGGAGCATCACCGCCTGTCTGCCGGAAAGCTCAACGCAGAAAAGGTCAAATACGTCTCGGCCCGGGCACAGTTCCGGGAGGAACAGCTGCTGGAGCCGCTGTTCACTGAGGACGAACTGGCCGTGTTCAAGCGGGGCCGCAACGCCAGCAAGGCCAGCGTGGCAAAGCACGCTTCCCCGGAGGAATACCGTGCTTCCACCGGCTTTGAGTGCCTGCTGGGCTGGCTGTATCTGAACGGTCAGCTGGGCCGTGTGCACGAGCTGTTTGAAACACTGTGGCAGCAGTTCGACCCCAACGAGACCTGAGAAGTTGCTTTCATAATCATTGCACACCGCCTGAACGGTCTTTTTGCTGCCATACAGCGTTGCTCTTCCTTGCAATCCATCAGGATTGCTGCGGAAAACCGCCTTGTCTGGCGGCAAAAAGCCGCGCCCATTCGGCGCACCCTGACTATAAAAACAACTTCTGACGCGAAAGCCCGCTGCTTTCCGCACTGGAAAACAGTGCCGGAGGGCAGCGGGCTTTGCGATTTGAGAAAGATCAGAGGTTCGCGCCCGTGGTCCATCAGGCGCGAAGGGCAGCGTTAGCGGCTGTTTTTGGCGTTGCTGGAACGGCTGCTCGTGGAGTTCTTGGCGCTCTCATCGTCGGCACCCTTGGTGTACTGGTTGGGGTGCTTGTGCTCGTTGGTGGCGCTGTTGGTGGTCTGGTTGGACGTGCGGTTCGAGGTCTGATTCTTGCAGTTATTGCTGCGGTTTTCGGTTGCCATAGTGAATGATCTCCTTTCGGTTTTCCGTGCGGGGCGGTGTGCCCCTCACAAGACCTAGTTTGGCCGCGGACGGCGGCTTTATACATCCCACAGGAGGAATGCAGAATGCCCATGGAATATTTTGAACAGCGGGAGCGCGCTCTGCTGGGAGACCGGTTCGATGTCCTGTATGCAGCCCCGCAGGAAACGGCGGAGCGCGGCGTAACGGTGTCGGCCCTGCGCAGCTCACCGGAGCAGTTTGCCGCAAAAGCCGATTTCCCACTGGAAGCATCGCCCTTTTGCAAGGCGGCATTCGTGGTGCATCAGCCGGATGATTTGAAATTCCGGCCCGGGCGGCATCCGTACCACCATGCGGGCGTGTTCTACTCGCAGGAGCCGTCTGCGTCCTCGGCGGCACCGCTGCTGGGCGTGCAGCCCGGGATGCGTGTGCTGGACATGTGCGCCGCGCCCGGCGGCAAAAGCAGCCAGCTGGCGGCGGCGCTGCAGGGCCGGGGTGTGCTGGTGAGCAACGAATACGTTGCAGCTCGTGCGGATATCCTGAAAAGCAATCTGGAACGCATGGGCGTGTCCAATGCGGTGGTGCTCAATGAGACGCCCGCCCGCATTGCGGATGCCCTGCCGGAGTTTTTTGACCGCGTTCTGGTGGACGCGCCCTGTTCCGGCGAGGGAATGTTCCGCAAGGAGCCGGTGGCCCGTCAGCAGCACTGTGAAGCGCTGGTGAAGCAGTGTGCTGAGCTGGGTGCAGAAATTCTGGACTGTGCAGCCGCTGTGCTGGCCCCGGGCGGGCAGCTGGTGTATTCCACCTGCACCTTTGCACCCGAGGAGGACGAGGGACAGGTGGCGGCGTTCCTGCAGCGCCACCCGGAGTTCACCCTTGCGGATGCCTTGGGAAATGTGGACTACACCTTTGGCAGTGAGGGCGAAGCCAACCGCACCGGCGGCCTGCCGCTGGATGTGAGCAAGGTGCGCCGTATCTGGCCCTGTCAGGGCGGCGAGGGCCACTTTATGGCCCGGCTCGTCAAAGCTGGCACTCCGCGCGTTCTGCCCGCAGAGGGCGAGTACACTGCCGAAGAACAGCTCTGGCTGGCAGCAGCGGAAGCTGCGGGCAAAAAGGCCAAGGGGAAGGGCGGCAAGCCTGCTAAGACCCCGGATGCCCGCAGTGCCCGCCGCGAGAATGCCCGTGCCTGCCGGGAAGCGGTGCAGGGTGACAAGCGCAGCCGCGAAGCACAGGCTGGGGAGACAAGTCCTGCCCAGAGCCTTGCAGCATGGCACGCGTTTGCCGGGCAGTATTTCCCGGCGCTGGCAGACCGCCCGGCTGTGGTGCACGGCGGCGGTGTGCTGCTGCCGGTGCCGTTCCCGCAGACGAACCTGCATGTTCTGCGGGCGGGCGTATTTGTGGGCAGCGTGCAGAAAGGCCGCTTTGTGCCGGAGCACCATCTGTTCACGGCATTTGGCGCACAGTGCGTAAACCGCGAAGAACTCACCCTTGATGATCCGCGCTGCGTGGAGTATCTTTCCGGCCGTGAGGTGGAAGCCCGCATCGCTGCTGACGGCTGGTGCTGCGTGACGGTGGACGGCTGGCCGCTGGGCGGCGGCAAGGTGTCCGGCGGGCGGGTGAAAAACCATTATCCCAAGGCGCTGCGGCTGCTGTGAACGGGCAGAAAAAGCGCATTTTTCCGCGCAGAATGCTGAAAACCGGGCGGATAAGGCTTGAACGCTCTGCCCGGTTGTGCTACAATAATAGAGTTAGATTTTGTGTGCTGCCACAATGCGGGCGACCACAGCCCGTCTGCCCGCAGGCGGAGATTTGAGAATATACAGGAGGCTCTTTCCCATGTCTGGACATAGCAAATGGAACAATATTAAGCGCAAGAAGGAAAAGACCGATGGCGCAAAGGCAAAGGTCTTTACCAAGATCGGCCGCGAGATCAGCGTTGCCGTGCGTACCGGCGGCCCGAACCCTGCTTCCAACAGCAAGCTGGCTGACCTGATCGCCAAGGCAAAGCGCATGAGCGTGCCCAACGATAACATCCAGCGCATCATCAAGAAGGCTGAGGGCGGCGATAAGACCGAGTACGAAGCAATCACCTACGAAGGCTACGGCCCCGGCGGCGTTGCTGTCATGGTGGAGACCCTGACCGACAACCGCAACCGTACCGCTGCCGACCTGCGCCACTACTTCGACAAGAACGGCGGCAATTTGGGTGCTATGGGCTGCGTGGGCTTCCTGTTCAGCCAGAAGGGTGTCATTGACATCTCTCTGGAAGATAAGGATGCCGACGAGGCTATGATGGATGCTCTGGATGCTGGTGCCGAGGACTTCGATGCCAGCGAGGATGCAGCCGAGATCACCACCGATCCCGAGAACTATTCTGCTGTGGTCAAGGCCATGGAGGAGAAGGGCTACGAGATCCTCTCCGACGATCTGGCCATGGTGCCCATGACCACCACCCGCCTGACCGACCCCGACCAGCTGAAGCTGATGGGCAAGCTGCTGGATGCGCTGGAAGACAATGATGATGTCCAGAACGTCTGGCACAGCCTGGAGAACGAAGAGGATCTGCCGGAATAACCTTCCGCAAGGCTCTTTGCTCCTGAAATAAGACGATAAAAAGCCGCTTTTTGTGCTAATTGGCACGAAAGGCGGCTTTTTTGTGCTGTGTTACGGGACTGAAAACGGCTTGGGACCTCCACTGAACAATAAAAATCCCCCGTCGGCAAGGCATACCGGCGGGGGAAAGGGGGAGAGCGTTTTTTAATAGATTATTGCACGCTTGCAAGGAACCGCACAAAGCCTGCGCGGCCAGCCTCGTCCATTTTATAGACACCGGCATCGGCCAATACCTGAGCGAACACATGGCCCACCTCGTCCTGCAGGATGAGGTGCACGGTGTCGCCGTTCAGTTCCGGGTGGCGGGCAAGAATATCCTCGGCCCACTCGGCGTGCTTCTGCAGTTCTTCCGGGTACTGGCTCACCGGGGTGCGGGCCACCAGTGCATCGGCCAGCTCAAACAGCTCCTTTTTCAGGCGGCTGGGCAGCACGGCAAGGCCCATGACCTCGATCAGGCCGATGTTTTCCTTTTTGATGTGATGCAGCTTTGCATGGGGATGGAACACGCCCAGCGGATGCTCCGGGGTGGTGATGTTGTTGCGCAGCACCAGATCCAGCTGATACTTGCCGTCCCGCATCCGGGCAATGGGGGTGATGGTGTTATGTGGCTCGCCGTCGGTCTCGGCAAAGATGAAGCATTTTTCGTCCGAGTAGCCGCGCCATGCGGTCAGAATTTTATCGGCCAGCTCCACAAGACGGGCATCATCCTCGCTGGTCAGGCGGATGCAGCTCATGGGCCAGTGCACGATACCGGCATCCACATCCTCAAAACCGGGGAAGACCCACTTCCTCTCGACGGGAGCCTTTGCCATAGCGAATTCATAGTGGCCGCCCTGGAAATGGTCGTGGCTGAGAATGCTGCCGCCCACGATGGGCAGGTCGGCGTTGCTGCCCACGAAATAGTGGGGGAACAGGCCCACGAAATCCAGCAGCTTGCGGAAGGTAGCACGCTCGATCTTCATGGGAGTGTGCTGGTTGTTGAACACGATGCAGTGCTCGTTGTAGTAGACGTAGGGGCTGTACTGCAGGTTCCAAGCGCTGTCGTTGATGGTGAGAGGGATGATGCGGTGATTCTCGCGGGCGGGGTGGTTCATGCGGCCTGCATAGCCTTCGTTCTCGGCGCAAAGCTGGCACTTGGGGTAGGCGCTCTGGGGAGCTAGTTTGGCGGCGGCAATGGCCTTGGGGTCTTTTTCGGGCTTCGAGAGGTTGATGGTGATATCCAGATCGCCGTAGGGGGTCTTGGTGACCCATTTCAGGTCGCGTTTGATGCGGTAGCGGCGGATATAATCGGTGTCCTGACTGAATTTATAGAACCAGTCGGTTGCGGCCTGCGGGCCTTCGCTTTCGTAGCGTTCCTCGAAATTGGCGCGCACGATGCTGGGCCGCGGGGTCAATACGCCCATGAGCTTTGTGTCGAACAGGTCGCGGGCGGTGGAGTTGTCCTCGCACACACCGCGGGCAACGGCATCATCTACCAGCGTTTTGAGGATGCTTTCCAGATCGGTATAGCACACCTCGCCCTCCGGCGCGGTAAAGTCGTCCAGCTGCATGGTCATAAGCAGCTGGTTGCGGATGTAAATTTCATCATCGGGCAGGATAAGGCCGGTGTCCAGCCCGTAATTCACGAGCTGCTGAATGGCGGTAGAGATCACAGGACTGCGCCTCCTTCCGGGCGGATGTTCAGCACATGGCAGCGGCCCTCACCAAGGATGGCTTCCATGTGGGCCTTGAAGTCGGCCAGCATTTCCACCGGCACAAAGGCCTGAGCCGTACCGGCAAAGCCGCCGCCGTGCACGCGCACAGCGCCCTTGCCGTTCAGATAATGCTTGGCAGCTGCAATGGTCACGCCCATCTCCTGATGCTCCTTGTAACCGGCGGGGATCACGTTCTGCAGGTATTCCCAGCTGCTGTGGCCGGACTCGTTGACCAGACGCAGGAAAGTGTCAAAATCGCCCTCGCGCAGGGCAGCTACCTGTTTTGCCACGCGGTCGTTATCGGCATAGATATGGAAGGCGCGCAGCACGGCACGGTCGCCGCACTGCTTGCGGCACTCCGGAAGCTTTGCAAGGAAGGTCTCAAACGGCACATCCCGCAGCACTTCGCCGCCGCACACAGCAGCCACGGCGCGGCACTCGGCGGGCACAGCGGCATATTCGTCGGTCAGGTCGGCATGATCTGCGCAGGAATCCAGAATGCACAGGGCAAGGCCTGCCTTGGAGAAATCCACGGCCACCGGCTCCACATCCGGGTGGGCAGGGTCCGCAAAATCAATGGTAATAATGTTGCCAACGCTGGAAGCCATCTGATCCATCAGGCCGCAGGGCTTGCCAAAGTAGACGTTCTCTGCCCACTGGCCGATCTGCGCGATCTCGATGGGGGAGACTTTATCGGTCATGAAGCAGTCATTCAGGATCACGCCGATCAGCACTTCAAAGGCGGCGGAGGAAGAAACGCCGCTGCCCTTGGGTACGTTGGAGGAAATGTACACATCCAGACCGGCCAGCTTTGCGCCGCGCTGACGGAAGGCTTCGCATTCGCCGCGCAGCAGAGAGAGGGTAGTGTTTTCCTCTTCCTTGCGGGCAGCAAGGTCATCAAGGCCGATCACACACAGGTCGTAGCCTTCGCTCTGCACGCGCAGCTGGTTCAGGGTGTTGGGCGCGGCGGCAGCGATCATATCAATATTCACGCTGCCGGCCAGCACGCGGCCATGCTGGTGGTCGGTGTGGTTGCCGCCGATCTCGGTGCGGCCGGGGGCACTGTAAAGACCAGCTTCAGCATGGGGGCCAAAGGTGGCATCCAGACCATTCAGAACAGCTTCGTAGCGGGCAGCCTGTGCAGGAGTTTCTTCGGGCGCACAGCAGTAAAGTGCTGCCAGCCGGGCAGCGTGAGCGCCGCTGGAAAGCTCCTGCTTCCATGCGGAAACAGATTTCATCATAGGATAATCCTCCTTTTGAGCGGGTTGGAACTGCAGTGCAGGGCCGCATACAGGATGCTCTGCACACTTCTGTCCTTATCATATAAAATCCGGACAGAAAAAACCATGTGTTATTGTTGCATCTGGATGAAAAGTTGCAAAAAGACTGAAATTGGCGCACAGAGTGGAATTTGACGGTTGAAATAAAATTAGATATAAAACGGAAAAACCATTGGCAAAAATGCCTGCAAATCCACGGCTTTGCGTGGGACGGACGAGGCCTGCACAACATGGAGATTTGCGCTTTGAAAAAACAGGGAAAAAGCTCATGGGCCTTTTCCCTGTTTCCCAAAATATTATTTTGTAAACTCGTTTCCGGTCAGGCCGTCCATGTTCAGCATCCCTTCCAGTGCGGCCACATCTGCCGAAACGTCCAGTGCGTCGGACTGGAACAGCTTGTCCAGCTGGTTTTCAAAGGCGGTCACCAGCAGGTCCATGCTGCGCTCGATGTTCTTTTTGGCATCGGCGATGTTTTCCCCCTGCACATCCTGCGCAGGAAGGCTGGCGTAGGTGTTCAGCAGCTTGAGGGCGGTGGGCAGATAGTAGTCCATGAATTTCTGCAGCTGAGCCTTTTTGCCGGGGTCCTGCTTTGCCAGCTCAAAGATGCGGGCACTGACCGCTTCCAGACGGCTGATCTTGGTGGTCATCACGGGGTCCGGGATGGCATCGTTGACCTGCCGCAGCTGTTGCAGAAGGGCGGCGTACTGGTCCGCTGGTGCCGGTGCAGGCTTCGGTTCCGGCTGCTTGGGCGGCTGGGGCGCAGCACCGCGCACCACAAGGGTAGCGGTGCGGTTGTCGATGTAGGCGTCGGCACCAAAGTAACCGTGGGAAATGGCGCTTTCCACTGCAGCACGCCCCTTTGCGGCATCGATGCCTGCGGCGGCAAACAGCTCGTCCAGCGGGATGTTGTCGCGGTCGCCTGCGATCTTGTCCAACAGGCGTTCCAGCTTGCGGGTGCGGTCCATCCGCAGGCCGGTCCACAGTGCGCCGGCTCCGCCAATGGTCGTGGCCAATGCAGGGAGCAGATCGTCGAAGTCCGGAAAGTCGAACAGGCAGTCGATCAGTTCCTCCGCACCGGTAAACAGGAAGACAGCACCCAGAATGGTGCAGATCACGGCAATGGTCTTGTGCCAGTTTTGAGCGCTCTTCTGTTCTGCGGTGGGGCGGTCAGTGCCGCAGGCGGCCTCGGGATCCTGCTCCTGCCGGGGGGCCGTCTGCGCAGATGCGGGGCCGAGGTCGGAACGATAGTCTGCCTGCGCCTGCGCAGCGGCCTTTTCCTCTTTTTCGGCGTTTCTATCGATGCTTTTTAAGATGAACAGCAGCACGCCCAGCGGTGCCGACATGGCAAACACAATAAAGATGGCAATGGTGGGGATGTGGGCAAAATAATGTTTTTTGGGCTGCATGAGCAAAAACCTCTCAATTTATCCTGACTGTCCGGCAAAAGAACAGAAAAAGACCGCGTTCCACTCTATTATAGCGGAGCACGGCCTTTTTGTTAAGGGGGAAATATTGATGTGCGTGGAAGCGGCAGGGGAGTAAGTCTGCTGCCTACCGGAAAAAGTTACTTCATCAGACTGCAGACGGCCTCGGCGTAGGCGGCGGGATCATCCACCGGCAGGCCTTCGATCAGCTGAGCCTGTGCGTACAGCAGAGCACTGTACTTCTTGAGCTTGTCGGTGTCACCGGCCTCCTGTGCGGCCTTGAGCACGGCAAACACGGGGTGGTTGACATTCAGTTCCAGAACCTTATCGCTCTTTACGCCTTCGCTGCCGGGCTGCTTGGACAGCACTTTTTCCATCTCAATGGACAGCGGGCCGTCAGCACTCAGGCACACAGGGTGATCCTTCAGGCGGGTAGAGACCTTGACCTCTTTCACCTTGCCGTCCAGTGCGTCCTTCATGGCATCGAACAGGCTCTTGTTCTCAGCGGTAGCGTCCTCGGCGGCCTTCTTCTCTTCCTCGGTCTCAAGGCCCAGATCACCGCTGTTGACGTTCTTGAACTCCACGGTGCCGTCCTTGCCTTCGGCATCCTTGCGGGGATAGGTGCGCAGGATCTGCAGGCAGAACTCATCCACATCCTCGGTCAGCAGCAGGACGTCATAGCCCTTATCCATGACCAGCTCAGCGGCGGGCAGCTTTGCCAGACGGTCGGTAGAATCACCGGCAGCAAAGTAGATATACTTCTGCTCAGCGGGCATCTTGTCCACATACTCCTGCAGAGTGACCATCTTCTGCTCCTTGGCAGACCAGAACAGCAGCAGGTCGCGCAGCAGCTCGGCGTGCATGCCGTAGTCGGAGTAAGCACCGAACTTGATCTGACGGCCGAACTCTTTCCAGAATTCCTCGTACTTCTCGCGGTCATTGGCCAGCATGGCGTGCAGCTCGTTCTTGATCTTTTTTTCCAGAGCGTTGTGGATCAGCTTGAGCTGGTTGTCCTTCTGCAGCATCTCGCGGCTGATGTTCAGGCTCAGATCCTGACTGTCCACAATGCCTTTGACGAAGCTGAAGTAATCGGGCAACAGGTCGGCGCACTTCTCCATAATGAGCACGCCGGATGCGTACAGGGCCAGACCCTTTTCATAATCCTTGGTGTAGAAGTCGTAGGGACGGTGGCTGGGCACGAACAGCAGGGCATTATAATTTGCAGTGCCCTCGGTGCGGCTGACGATGACGCGGGCGGGGTCGGTATAATCGCCAAACTTTTCCTTATAGAAGTTCGCGTACTCCTCGTCGGTCACTTCGCTCTTCTGCTTTTTCCAGATGGGCACCATGCTGTTCAGAGTTTCCAGCTCGGTGTAAGTCTCCCATTCGGGCTTATAATCCTCCGGCTTGGGATCGGGTTCCGGCTTCTGGCGCTCGTGCTGGCGCTCCATCTGGATGGGATAGCGCACATAGTCGCTGTACTTCTTCACGATGGCCACGATGCCGTACTCATCGAGGAAGTTGTCGTAGTGGTCCGTCTCAGTATCCGGCTTGATGTGCAGGATGATCTGGGTGCCTGCGGTGTCCTTCTGGGCGGGGGTCATTTCGTAGCCGTCCACACCGGAGGACTCCCACTGCCATGCTTCATCCGAGCCATAAGCCTTGGAAATGACGGTGACTTTATCGGCTACCATGAAGGAAGAGTAGAAGCCGACACCAAACTGGCCGATGATATCGATGTTCTCGTCCTTGTTGTCCTTCTTGAAATCCAGAGAACCGGAGTGAGCAATGGTGCCCAGATTCTGCTCAAGTTCCTCTTTGGTCATGCCGATGCCGTTATCCTCAATGGTCAGGATGCGGTTCTCCTTATCGCGGGTGATGAGGATGCGGAAATCGCCCTTGTTCATGCCCACAGAAGGATCGGTCAGGCTCTTATAATAGAGCTTATCGATGGCATCCGATGCGTTGGAGATCAGCTCGCGCAGGAAAATTTCCTTATTGGTGTAGATGGAGTTGATCATCATATCCATCAGCTTTTTGCTTTCAGCCTGAAATTCTTTCTTAGCCATAATGCAAAACCTCTTTTTATCTGTATTCGGCACCAAGCACTCGGAATAGGATATTGCTTTTGAATACTTAGCACTCGTAACTTTCGAGTGCTAATATACACCGACAAAAAGCAAAAATCAAGGGCTTTCATAAAAAGTTTAAAAAATGGTTCGTTTTGTGCTATAATGAACCGCAAAGGATGCTGTAAAAGGAGGAAATATCATGCAGCTGAAACAGCTGGAACTGGCCGGCGGTGGGACACTGACCGTTTATCTGCGTGATTGCTGTGAGCGGATGCCGAATGTGCTTGACCGGCCATTGGTGCTGGTGGTGCCCGGCGGCGGCTATACCCATGTGAGTGCCCGTGAGGGCGACCCGGTGGCGCTGCAGTTTGCGGCGGCGGGGTACCACACCGCTGTGCTGGACTACGTCATCTGCGAAAAGGCAAAGGACTACATGCCGCTGCGCCAGCTGGCCGAGGCTATCGGCCTTGTGCGACAGCACGCGGCCCAGTGGCATATCCTGCCGGAAAAAATTGCCGTGTGCGGCTTTTCAGCGGGCGGCCACCTGGCCCTTTCCGGTGCTGTGCTGGACATTCCCGGCGAAGCGGCCCAGCCCCGGCCCAATGCGGTCATTCTGGGCTATCCGGTGGTCACGGCAGGGCAGTATGCCCACCGCGGCAGCTTTGTGCAGCTGGCGGGCAGCGCCGACCCGGCGGCACAGCAGGTGTTCGGGCTGGAGGATAAGATCACGCCGCAGACGCCGCCGGTGTTCGTATGGACCACCATGGAGGATGCCACCGTTCCGGTGGAGAACACCCTGATGCTGGTGAACGCTCTGCACCGGGCGGGTGTGCCATGCGAGGCGCATCTGTTTGAAAAGGGGGTGCACGGTACCAGCATCAGCACAGCAGAGGTGGACCAGCCCAGCCGCCACCGGCATCACTGGGTGGAACTGGCAGTGGAATGGCTGGGAGACACTTTTGCCTTTTCCGTCTGTTAAGTCTGGATATATTTGAACGAACCTACAAAAAATTCACAATTAAACTGTTGACTTGCATAAGCCTTTGACGTATACTGGTCAGCAGGGACAAACTAAAGGAAGAAGGAAATACCTATGGTTATGGACCCGACCCTGCCGCGCATCTCTGTGCGCGACCTGATGATGCAGGCTTTTCTCACCGGATGGGAGCTTTCGGACAAGACAGTTTCGCAGGACGAATACCTGCAAAGCTCCATTCAGGTGATCGAAATGCTGCAGGTGGAACCGGAAAACCTTTATGCCGAAGAAGGCCTTGGACTGCCGGACGGCGAAGAAGTGGATCATCTGGACGACTGGCTGCGTGCCGACGGCCAGTGGCTGTACTACGGTGTAGAGGAAGAAAATTTCTTCCTGATCCAGTGGTACCCAGACGAAGCCGCCGCAAAGGCAAAACTGGCCCAGCTGGAAGAACTGGGCGACGGCAAGCAGTATCTGGTGGATCTTTCTCTCAAGCGGGAGAACCCTTCCAGTGCAGAGAACTTCGGCAATTCCAATCCGGTCCAGCTCCGCTCCTGAAAACATCACCTTAAAGCGAAAGGAAATTTTGCAGCATGCAGCTTTCTGAGATCGAGCGCGAACAGCTTTATGCCATCGTTGAAAAATACGATCATCACCCGGATGTGCAGCGGATGCGGGAGTACATCCAGCACGGTTCTGTCACCACCTACCAGCATTGCAAGAATGTGGCGCTGGTGAGCTTCTGGCTCAACCGCCGTCTGCATCTGCACGCTGATGAGACCTCGCTGGCAGTGGGTGCCCTGCTGCATGATTTTTATCTGTACGACTGGCACACCACCGGTACCTTTCACGGCCTGCGCCGCCTGTTTGAGATGCACGGCTTCTCCCATCCGGGTTATGCCTGCGTCAATGCAAAGCGGGTGTTCAGCATTACCAGAAAGGAACAGAGCATCATTGCAAGCCACATGTGGCCGCTGACCTTCCGTCATGTGCCCACCTGCCGCGAAGCAGTCATCGTCTGTCTGGCCGATAAGTACTGCGCCGTGGTGGAAAGCATGTTCCAGCGTTCCCGTGCCGGTGCCGTGGTGGACGGCAGCGTGGACATCGACGGCGAAGAGTGGTAAGCCTGTTTTTACCTTTATCATTTTATCAATGGACAAAAAAGAACTCCGCACCTCACAGGGTGCGGAGTTCTTTTGCATCTTACAGCTTTTTATAGCCTTCCGGTTCATTGGCGGCAGCGCGGTATTCCATTAAGAATGTGTCCAGCCAGCGGCCGTGACAGTCGCGGGCAATGCGTTCCCGGCGGCCCACTAAGCGAAAGCCGCATTTTGTGTGCAGGGCGCGGCTGGCAGCGTTGTCCTGCAGCACGGTGGACTGCAGTGTCCAGTAGCCGGCCTTTTCTGCCTGATGGCACAGCTCGGTCAGCAGGTGATAGCCAAGGCCATGGCCTCGGAACTGCTCACCCACGTAAATACTCACCTCGGCAACGCCGCGGTAGCACCAGCGCGGGTCCACCCGGCGCAACGCCGTCCACCCGGCGATCACGCCGTCGGCCAGCAGTACCAGTCGACATTCTTTTGCGTGGGAAGCATCCCACGCAGAATACGGCGGACAGGTGGTCTGAAAAGTGGCATGTTCTGTAGCAATGCCCTCCAAATAAATTCTGGAAACAGCGCTCCAGTCTTCCGGCTCCATGGGCCGGATCTCGATTTTGCTCATATTTCGATCCCGGCGGAAAGTGCATAGCTTTCCGCGCCCTCAACTCTCAAAAATATCCGGCTCCAGTATAGCAGAATTTGCGGTGCGGTACAAGCGCCGTACTGCACAGAAATTTCTTTGACAAGCGGAAGGTTTGTGATACAATAAATCATAACAAAGAAAAGCACGGCAGGATACGCCGCTGCAGAATGGAGGATGTCCCAAAATGAAGTGGATCAGAACGATGGTGTGCGCGCTGGGAATGCTGGCGTGCGTATCGCTTTCGGCATTTGCTGCAGAGTACGGCGAGCCGAACATCACAACAGAGACGACCATGAAAGAGCTGCGGGAGAACCCCAGCATCAAAGGCTCCGGCTACTATACCTACTGCAACGAATGGATCGAGGGCAGCACGCAGTACGATGATACGCCCATTGAGGGCTATGTAAGCTACGCGGCTGCCGAGGATGCCGCCGAAGGCATGAACCTTGTGATCGAAAACTACAACAGGGGCGTACAGATCACATGGCAGGTGTATACCCCGGAAGAAATTGCGGAAAATCCTTCTCTGGGCATGGTGCAGTTGTATTATTTCCCGGCTAAAACAGCCAACGCAAAGTACGCCATCGTGGTGCCCGGCAACGGCGGCAACACCACCGCAGAGCTGAACGAGGGTGCATCCATTGCCAACCAGCTGCACGAGCTGGGCTATGCGGCCTTTGTGCTGCGGTACCGCTCTTTCCTGAATGCATCCGACAATGCGCCACTGTACGATATTGCCAATGCCGTAAAGTACCTGACCGAAAATGCAGATCAGTTTGGCGTTCAGCGCGAAAACTATGCGCTGATGGGCTTTTCTTCCGGCGGACACATCGTGGGCCTGATCGGCTCAGACAACGAAAAGTTCGGCTATAAGGCATTTGGCCTCCCACAGCCTGCAGCGCTGCTGCTGGGTTACCCCATCAACGATTTCTTTGAGGTGAAGCCGCTGTATCAGCTGGCCATTGACCCGCTGGTGCTTGGCTGGCGTTACTACTGGACCGATATTTCGGATGTGGTGAACGAAAACTTTACCCCTACCTATTTCTTCTACGGCAAAAATGATCTTTATATGCAGCGCATGTGCTACTCCCAGCAGGGGCCGCTGCTGGAGCGCAAGCTCCGGGAGAGCGGGGCTGTTTATGAGTGCCATGTGTACGAGGACGCCCCCCACGCCATTGGCCCGGGCCGCCACACCGATGCGGACGGCTGGATCCTGCAGGCAACGGAATTCTGGGAAAAACAGTGCAAATAAAGAGATAAATGGGGGATTGCTGTGAGAAAACGATTGCGCACGGTGATGTTTGGTATTGGCCTGATGATCCTGCTGGCACAGCCGGCGTTTGCGGAGGAGCTTGGTCAGGCCAACATCACACCGCGCACCAAAATGGCAGAGATCCGCTCCAACCCCAGCATTGTGGGTGCGGGCATCTACACCTACTCGCTGGATCAGGACCGTGTGCTGGACCGGATGTACTGGGACGCGCAGCCGCTGAGCCGCCTTTCCAATCACTGGACGGCACAGGATGCGGCGGATGGACTGAACTATCTGATCCGCACCTATAACGCTGGGCAGCGGGTGACCTTCCCGCTTTATACGGCGGAGGAGATCGCGCAGGATACCAGCCGGGACGGTGTGGAACTGTATTATCTGCCGGCAGAAGGGGCGCAGGCGAACCAGAAATATGCGCTGGTGATCGGCGGTAATGCGATTGTGGTCAGTGCGGAGATCCGCGAGGGCATTTCCACTGCATGGAACCTGCACGAAATGGGCTATCCGGTGTTCGTGCTGCGCTACCGCATCGGCATGAAGGCTTCCAACAATGCGCCGCTGCAGGATGTGGTCCGCGCGGTGCAATACATCACGGAACATGCAGGACAGTTTGGCGTGCAGGCGGAGGATTATGCCATTGTAAGCTATTCCTCAGGCGGGCAGATCGCCGGACTGTTCGGCACCGACGCGGTGGGCTACAAAAATTACGGCCTGCCAAAGCCCGGTGCCATGCTGCTGGGCTACCCGGTAAACACCTTTCTGGAGTTCAAACCGGTCTATAATATCCTGCTGGACCCCGGCGTGTGCAAGCAGCGGTATTATAAAATGACATTGTCTGATTACATCACACCGGATTACCCGCCTACCTATCACTGGTACGGCAAAAACGACATGACCCTTATGACCATGTGCTGGTCGGCGCAGGGGCCTGTTCTGGAAAAGGCACTGGCCCGCAACCATGTGACGCATATCTACCATGTGTATGATGATGCTCCCCATGCAGTGGCCGCAGGCAAGGGCACCGATGCAGAGGGCTGGCTGAATGAAGCAGTTGCCTTCTGGGAGGAACAGGTCGGCTGAAAAGGAGATGTTGAGTTGAAACACAGGATATGCACCGCAGCAGCCTGTATCTGTCTTCTGCTGATGATGGCGCTGCCCGCATTTGCAGCAGAGTATGGCGAGCCGGATATCACGCCGCAGACCACCATGGGCGAGATCCGCTCGAACCCCAGCATCCTTGGCGCAGGCGTTTGGACCTATTCCAAGGAGCAGAACCTGCCCGGCACCGAGGACTGGTGCAATGACCAGACGCTGGAAAAATATGTGAGCAGCCATGTGGCACAGGATTGTGCCGATGGTCTGAACCTGCTCATCCGCAATTACAATGCGGGCGTGCAGATCACCTATAAGCTCTACTCGGAGCAGGAGATCGCCGAGGACAGCTCCCGCAACAATGTGGAGTTCTATTACTACCCGGCCAGCACGCCGGATGCAAAGTATGCGCTGGTGCTCTCCGGCAACATCTTCAACCGCACGGCGGAGTTAAAGGAGTGCATCTCCACAGCTTACCAGCTGCACCAGAAAGGCTATGCGGTGTTCGTGATGCGCTACCGCGCCTACCCGGACAACGACAACAACGGACCCATAGAGGACATTGCACGGGCGGTGAAGTACATCATCGGCCACGCACAGCAGTTCGGCGTGCAGACGGAAAGCTACGCCCTGATCGGCTATTCTTCCGGCGGACATCTGGCGGGCCTGTTTGCATCGGACGCTCTGGGCTATAAAAACTATGGCCTGCCCAAGCCCGGCGCAGTGATCCTGGCGTATCCCATCGTGCAGTTTTCCGAGATCACACCGATCTACCGTGTGGGCATCGACCCCTTTGTGTGCGGCCGGTTCTACTATGAATACAGCCTTGCCGACCTGATCACAGAGGACTATCCGCCGGTGTACTTCTGGTATGGCAGGGATGACCTGACCTTGAACCTGCTGTGTTGGCCGCTGCAGGGGCCGGCCCTCAGCAAGGCACTGGCCGCGCATGGCGTACCTTACAAAGAAGTGGTATATGACCACGCAGCCCATGGCATCGGCCTTGGCCGCGGCACGGCTGCAGATGGCTGGCTGGACGAAGCCGCTGCCTTCTGGGAAGAACAGACAAAATAATATAAAGTACGCAGATCCGGGCTGTGCAGCTGCAAAGCCCGGATTTTGCAATAGGAGACATTATGGAATTTTTAGCGTTTCTTTACACGGTGCTTCTGGTGGCCATCTGCCTGATGATGGCCCTGCTGCTGTACCGCTCGGCAAAGCCTGCCGCAAACCGGGACGATGCAGAACGGAAGGAATGGCTGCGTCAGCAGCTGGAAGCGCAGAACCGCCAGATGGACGCAAAGCTGGCAGAGATGGCGCAGCAGAACCTTGCCGCTATGGGCCACATCAGTGAAACGCTGCAGGCTTCGGTGCAGAGCATGAGCACCGCCCTTGCCGCAGGGCAGGGCACCCAGCAGCAGACCATGGAGCAGCGCCTGCAGGGGCTGGAAGCCTCCAACGCCCGCAAGCTGGAAGAGATGCGCCGCACCCTTGCCGAGGGCATGACTGCCCTGCAGGCCCAGAACGCCCAGAAGCTGGACGAGATCCGCCATACGGTGGACGAACAGCTGCAGGATGCGTTGCAGAAGCGGGTGACCGAAAGCTTCAAGGCGGTGAACGACCAGCTGGAACAGGTGTACAAGGGTCTTGGCGAAATGCAGAACCTTGCCGCTGATGTGGGCGGGCTGAAACAGGTGCTTTCCGGTGTGAAGACCCGCGGTATTCTGGGTGAGATCCAGCTGGGAGCCATTCTGGAAGAGATCCTTGCCCCGGAACAGTACGACACCAACGTGGCCACTATTCCGGGCAGCACCCAGCGGGTGGAGTACGCCATCCGGATGCCCGGCGCGGACGGCGGCACGGTGTGGCTGCCCATCGACTCCAAGTTCCCCGGCGACACCTATGCCCATTTACAGGATGCGCAGGCATCCGGCGACGCGCAGGCCGTGGAGAACGCCCGCCACGCACTGGAACTGGTGCTGCGGGCCGAGGCCAAGGACATCCGGGAAAAATATGTGGAGCCGCCCTACACCACGGCCTTCGGTATCCTGTTCCTGCCCTTCGAGGGTTTGTATGCCGAGGTGGTGAACGCGGGCCTGCTGGAAGTGCTGCAGCGGGACTATCAGGTGAACATTGCAGGCCCCAGCACCATGGCAGCGCTGCTCAACAGCCTGCAGATGGGCTTCAAGACCCTTGCCATCCAGAGGCGCTCCGGTGAGGTATGGCAGCTGCTGGGTGCGGTGAAGACCGAATTTGACAAGTTCGGGCAGGGGCTTTCCAAGATGCAGCAGCGCCTGCGCCAGACCGACGAAGAGCTGGATAATCTCATTGGCGTGCGCAGCCGTGCCATCAGCCGCAAGCTGCGCGCGGTGCAGACCATGGACGAAAGCGCTGCTGCCGCTCTGCTGGAACTGGATGCTGAGCCGGGCAAACCGGTGGCGGCACGTCTGCCGGAGAATGGGGAAGAGCTCTGATGTGCAGAATATTCCCACGTTATCCCTTGCGATTTTTCTGACGATGTGGTATGATAGGAACTGTTCTCAGAAACAACCGCCGCAGAAACGCGGCACTGCATAAAAATATAAATAAGGAGACCGAGCATTATGAGCGTAAACAAGATCAGTGAAGCCATTTTGGGCGTTGGCGTGGATGATACCACCATCGACCTGTTCGAGAGCCAGTATCCGGTGCCCACCGGCGTGAGCTATAATTCCTATGTCATTCTGGACGAAAAGACCGCCGTTCTGGACACGGTGGATGCCCGCGCCACCGAGCCGTGGCTGGAAAACCTGACCGAAGCTCTGGCAGGCCGTAAGCCGGATTATCTGGTGGTCTCCCACATGGAGCCGGACCACGGTGCCAACATTGCAAAGCTGGCGGCACTCTATCCTGAGATGCAGGTGGTGGGCAACGCCAAGACTTTCCTGTATATGGATCAGTTCTTTGGTGCTGATGCTGTGGCAAAGGAGCGCCGCGTGGTGGTGAAGGACGGCGAGAGCCTGAGCCTTGGCACCCACACCCTGACCTTTGTGTTTGCCCCCATGGTGCACTGGCCGGAGGTCATGGTCAGCTATGAATCCACCGAAAAGGTGCTGTTCTCCGCGGATGGCTTCGGTCGCTTTGGTGCTGTGGCAAAGTTTGACGAAAAGGCCGACTGGGCCAGCGAAGCCCGCCGCTACTACCTGAACATCGTGGGGAAATACGGCCCGCAGGTGCAGGCACTGCTGAAAAAGGCCGCGGCTCTGGACATCCAGACCATCTGCCCGCTGCACGGCCCGGTGCTGACCGGCGATCTGGGCAAGTATCTGAACTACTACGACATCTGGTCCAGCTACAAGCCCGAGGAGCCGGAAAAAATCCTTGTGGCAAGTGCTTCCATCCACGGCCACACCCGTGCAGCAGCCCACCTCATGGCCGAAAAGCTGCGTGCAAAGGGCGCAAAGGTCGTGGAGATGGACCTGACCCGCACGGATGTGTCCTATGCCGTCACCGAAGCCTTCCGCTGCGGAAAGATCGTGCTGGCCTGCGCCACCTACGACGGCTTCCTCTTCCCGCCGATGGAAAATCTGCTGACCCACCTCAAGACCAAGAGCTTCCAGAACCGCACGGTGGGTCTGATGGAGAATGGCACATGGGCACCCATGGCCGCAAAGCTCATGCGCGCCGAGCTGGAAGGCATGAAGAACATCACGGTCTGTGAGAATGTGGTCACCATCCGCAGTGCTGCCAATGCTGCTGCCGAAGCGCAGATGGATGCACTGGCTGCAGAAATCGTGGCAAAATAAAGCACTCTGGAAAAAACGCAAGATCCTCTGCCGACTGCCCGGCAGGGGATTTTTTTATTGAACCATGTGGAAGAGTTTGATATACTGAAAAGCAGAAGTTTATGGATGGAGGAATATCATGTCTGTAGAAATAAAAGCGGATATCAGACACTGGCTGCGGGAGTTGGATAAGAAATATTTCTTTGTGATGCTGGGCTTTGCGGTGATGGTCTATTTTCCGCTGATCAGCTTGAAGCTGACGAACACAGTGGATGGTCTGTGGACAACGGCTGAGTACATGGCGGGAGCATGGGAGCTTTCCAATGGGCGATGGTTCTGGCTGGTGACCAGTTTTCTGCGTTTCAGTCTGCAGCTAGAACCCATCAATGCGGTGGTATGCTTGGTGCTGGTTTCTCTTGGAGTCACCAGGCTTCATATGCTCTTCAAACCGGCATGGATGAGAACATCCTGCATTGACTGGCTCGCAGGTTTATGCTATGTTTCCAATGTTGTGGTCGGGTGCTATCTTTCGTTTCACTTCATTGCACCGGAGTACGGATTTTCGTTTTTCTTTGCAATGCTGGCTACAGAGCACGTGATCCGGGGAAAATCAGCCGTAAGCAGCATTGTGCCGGCAGCGGTGCTTTTGGCACTGAGCCTTGGCCTGTACCAGACGAACCTTGCCTGTTTCTGTCTGGTGCTGCTGGCCTATTTTCTCCTACTACTTTTCCAGAATGGAGAAAAACAAAAGATTCGGGAATATATTTGCAAAAGCCTGGCAAGTGCTGCATCCGGCGCAGTGCTGTATCTGCTGATCTTAAAGATTACACTGTGGGCGACGGGAACGGCGATGGCCGATTACCAGGGTGGTGCAGATATTTCAGTGTCTGGAATTCTGAAAAATCTTCCTTCCAGCGTTGAAAAGTGCTATGAGCTTTTTTATCGGTATTTCTTTGGTACCCTTGTAAAACACAATATGCTGCAGGAAACTGCAGTTGTATTTGCTTTGATTTTTTGTGTGGTGGGTGCCGCGCTTGCGTGCAGACTGGTTCGGCTCATACGCCGGAAAGATTGGGAAAACACTTTCTATGGCACAGCAGCGCTGCTGGTGCTGCCCATGATGTGCACGGTATTTATGGTGGCAACCTCGCAGGCGTTGTTTTATATTCCCATGTCCGGAGGTCTGGCCTTGTTCCTGCCGGTCTGTTTCTGGCTATTGGACAGCAGCCGGGAGGGAAAAACAGCCTGTGATGCGTTCCGCAAATGCTGGAATAAAGCAGAAAAAGCACTGATCCTGCTTACGGCGGCTGCTGTCGTTTACGGGAGCGTATTCATGTCGGCGGTCGATCAGCAGGCGATGTATGAGGGACGCAAGGCAACAAAACAAATCGCGGACCTTGTGGCCGGTGAGCTGGTGGCAGAGGGCTATTATGATTTGCCGGAAAAACTGCCAGTGATGCTGGTAGGCCGCCCCAGTGCAAGCCCACTGTTCCGGACACACATCATCTATTGGGATGCGAACGACTACGCACAGGTGGGCCTTTTCGAAAAAGAAAATGCCGCCACAATGCGCTACTCATGGAATGCGGTGTTTCGTGACCTCACACCGATGCAGCTGGAGCTGTGCAGTGATGAGGTATATGACGAACTGATCCGGACAGAAGAAATCAAACGAATGCCGACATTCCCTGAGAAAGGCTCCATGCAGGAAATGGACGGCGTATATGTGATCAAAATTTCAGAGGATTATCTGATCGATGAATAACAAATGAGCCTGAGAACATAAAACAGGACAGATGGAGAAAATAACGATGAAAGAAAAAATCGATGTACAGAAACCGGACGACCTTGGGCTGGATATATCGGATCTAAGATATTTTCTGGTGATGCTGCTGTTTTCGGCGGTAGTGTTTTTCCTGCTGATCAGTCAGCGGCTGACCAATACATTTGACGGATTGTGGAACAATACATGGTTCTTCGGCGGATATTGGCAGGTAGTCACGGGCCGATGGCTCTGGCCGGTGATCGATGCGCTGCGGTTTGGCATCCAGACGGAACCTTTCAATTCATTGCTGACACTTTCCATGTCGGCGCTGGCTGTTACCCTGCTTCGGAAGTTTTTTACAGAGAAGGATTCTGTCGTGACCTATCTGGCGGGTATGGCTGTTCTGGCCAGCACGGTCACTGAAATACAGCTGTCATATCGCTTTCAGTCGCCGGTGTTTGGCTGCTCATTTTTGTTTTCTGTTCTGGCGGCAGAGCGTGTGGTTCGTGCCGCAGATTTTAGAAAAGCGGTCGTACAGGGAGCACTGCTTCTGGTCATGAGCCTTGCGTGCTATCAGACGAGCCTTGATAACTTTTGTCTGCTCCTGCTGACATATCTTCTGCTGCTTCTGTTCCGCAATGTGGACAGAGAAAAGGTCCATGCCCACATTGGAAGAAGTCTTTGCAGCGCAGCTGCAGGAATGGTTTTGTATTTCCTGCTCACAAAGCTGATCGTATGGGCATGTGGATGGCAGATGGCAAGTTATAATGGAGGAGCGGATGTTTCGGTACTTTCTATACTGAAAAATCTGCCCAATGCCATTGCAGAGACCTACCAACTGTTTGGAGCTTACTTTTTTCAGAATTACTATCGGCATAACATTCTGCAGCCGGTGGGCTTTTTCGTTTTGGTATTTCTGGCGCTGAGCATCGGACTGCTGAACCGCTTCAGAAAAATGCTTCACCGGAAAAATTGGGAATATATCCTTCTGGGAGTGGCAGCGCTGATCGTTTTGCCCATCATGTGCAATGCCATCATGCTGATCACAAGCGAGGCGGTCTGGCTTTTGCAGATGGGCGAAGGATTGAATCTGTTCGTGCCGGTATGTCTGCTGCTGCTTGAAGGGACGCGCACAAATCAGCCTATGGTAAAAAAGTATGTACGTGCTGCCCGGACAGGGGCTGTAGTACTTGCGGTTTTGGTCGTCTATGGCAATGTCTGCTCTGCCGTGATCGATCAGGAAGCTATGTATGAGGGAAGAAAAACACTCAAGAGCATGTCGGATCACATCGCGGACGACCTGATGAGCAGCGGATATTTTGACGATAACGAGCAGCTGCCGGTGCTGTTTGTGGGCAGACCCAGCTCGAACTCCAGTTTTATGAAGAGGGAGTATTACCTCTATGCAAATCCGTATGCGCAGATGGGCCGCTTCTGGCTGAACGATTACTCGGCCAGAGCGTCTTGGAAAGCGGTTTTCAGGGATATTACTCCGGCAAAACTCAAGCATTGCTCGGTGGAACAGTATGGGGAACTGTACAGCAGAACAGAGCTGGAACAGATGCCAGTCTATCCGCAGGAAGGATATATCCAGCAGATCGACGGTGTGGTCGTGGTAAAAATTTCAGATGATTACAAAGTTGATAAAGAGTTTGCGCCACTAATCGACCTGGGAGAATTGTTTCAGCTCATAATGGATGACATAAACGATTCATAATGGTTGCGGCTTTGTGAAAAAACCTCCACCGAACGCGATTTTTGCGGAAAGTGACTGCACAGCCCTTGCAAACTGTCCCGAAATGTGGTAACATAACTCTTGGTTATAAAACCTGAATACTCCCAAACGCAGCGACGGAGAGAGTAGGCATGGAGTACACGGCAAAGAGAGAAGCTTCACCGGCTGAAAGGGCTTCCGGGTGTATCTGTGCTGAAGTTCGCTCCTGAGCGGTCTGTGCGAAACAGCAGTAGTACAGAACGGCCACGCCCCGTTACGGCGTTCTGAGAGCCGCCCGGCATCTGTGCACGGGTGGAAACCGGGTGGTACCGCGGAGCTAAGAATCAACAGCTTCGTCCCTTTTGCCTGAGAAATCGGGCAGGGGACGGAGCTTTTTTGTTGCACTCCGCTCATCAACACGAAGAATAAAGGAGAGAACATCCATGCAAGCAATGATCGACGAGCTGGCAAAACAGGCCGCTGAAAGCCTTGGTCAGGTGTCCGGCAAGGAAACGCTGGCCTCCTTCTGGCAGGAGTACCTCAGCAAAAACGGCAAGATCCCTGCCCTGATGAAGAACCTGCGCACCGTTGCGCCGGAAGAACGCCCCGCTATGGGCAAGATCATCAATGAACTCAAGGCAAAGGTGCAGGCAGACTATGATGCTGCTGCAGAACAGGTGAAGCAGGCAGAGCTTGCTGCCCGCAATGCTGCGGAGACGGTGGATATCACGCTGCCCGCCAAGACCCGCTCTGTGGGCGGTCTGCACCCGCTGACCCTGATCACCAACCAGATCATCGACGTGTTCTCCGGCATGGGCTTTTCGGTGGGTACCTTCCCGGAGATCGAGGACGATGACCACAACTTTACCCGCCTGAACGTGCCCAAGGATCACCCGGCACGCGACATGCAGGACACCTTCTACCTGTCGGAGGAGTTCCTGCTGCGTACCCAGACTTCCGGCGGCCAGATCCGCACCATGGACGTTCAGAAGCCGCCCATCAAGATCCTGATGCCCGGCCGTGTGTTCCGTTCCGACTCGGACGCTACCCACAGCCCCATGTTCCACCAGATGGAAGGTCTGGTCGTGGACAAGGGCATCACCCTGGGCGACCTGCAGGGCGCACTGAATACCTTCGTGCAGAAGCTGTTCGGCGCTGACACCCGCACCCGCCTGCGTCCCTCCTACTTCCCGTTCACCGAGCCCAGCGTGGAGGTGGACGTGAGCTGCTTCGAGTGCCACGGCAAGGGCTGCCCGCTGTGCAAGCACACCGGCTGGATCGAGGTGCTGGGCGGCGGCGTTGTCAACCGCAAGGTGCTGGAGAACTGCAATATCGACCCGGACGAGTATTCCGGTTTCGCCTTCGGCATTGGCATCGAGCGTATCGCCATGCTGAAGTATGGCATCAACAACATCGGCCTGATGTTCGAGAACAACCTGCAGTTCCTCAAGCAGTTCCACGAATAAGAGGGGAGAGAAGAGACAATGAAAGTACCTTTCAGCTGGTTAAAAGAATTTGTAGATATCGACGTTACTGCGCAGGAACTGGAGGAAAAGCTCTTCTCCTGCGGCTTTGAGGTCGAAGAGCTGATCCCGCTGGATGCCGGCATCAGCAAGGTGGTTGTCGGCAAGATCGTGGAGATGGAAAAGCAGGAGGGCACCCACCTGACCAAGTGTGTGGTGGACTGCGGCGACTACGGCCACGACATCCGCATCAGCACCGGTGCCGCCAACATGAAGCTGGGCGACTGCGTGCCCGCTGCTCTGGATGGCTCCACCCTGCCCGGCGGCATCAAGATCAAGGCCCGCAAGATGCAGGGCGTGGAGTCCAACGGTATGCTCTGCTCCGGCGAGGAGCTGGGCCTGAACGACGACCTGTTCCCGGGCTCTGAGGTCTACGGCCTGCTCATTCTGCCCGAGGATTCTGTCCCCGGCACCGACATTGCTCCCGTGGTGGGTCTGGATGACTATATCTTTGATATCTCCATCACCGCCAACCGCCCGGACTGCCAGTCCGTTCTGGGCATCGCCCGCGAGGTGGCTGCCGTTCTGGGCAAGCCCCTGCACATGCCCGCCATGGACTACAAGACTGTCTGCGAACCGGATGCGCCCATCACCGTCAAGGTGGAGGCTCCGGATCTGTGCCCCCGCTATATGGCACACTATGTGCGCAACATCCGCATGGGCGAGTCTCCCCGCTGGATGAAGCGCCATCTGGCTCTGTGCGGCCTGCGCTCCATCAGCAATGTGGTGGATATCACCAACCACACCCTGCTGGAAATGGGTCAGCCCATGCACGCCTTTGACCTGAACAAGGTCGCCGGCCGCACCATCGATGTGCGCCGCGCCCATGCGGGCGAAAAGATCGTCACGCTGGATGAGAAGGAGTTCACTCTGAACCCCAACAATCTGGTCATCTGCGATGCCGAAAAGCCGGTGGCACTTGCCGGCATCATGGGCGGCGCAAACTCCGGCATGGATGAGAACACCACCAGCCTGCTGTTTGAGTGCGCCACCTTCGCCCGTGACTGCGTGCGTAAGACCAGCCGCGCATTGGGCCAGAACAGCGACTCTTCTGCCCGCTACGAGAAGGGTGTGGACCGTCACTCTCCTGAACTGGGCCTTGCCCGTGCCCTGCACCTGATCCAGGAGCTGGACTGCGGCGACATCACCACGCTGGAATATGACCTGACCGATGGCCGCCCGATGGAGCGCAAGCACATCGTTACCACTCCGGCTAAGATCTGCGGCGTGCTGGGTATCACCGTGCCGGATCAGACCATGATCGACATTCTGCAGCGTCTGGAGTTCACGGTGGATGTACAGGCCGATGGCAGCTGGGACGTGTCCGCGCCCCTGTACCGCGAGGACGTGGAGAGCTTCCCGGATCTGGCCGAGGAGGTCATCCGTGAGTACGGCTACGACCACATTGTGCCCACCTTCCTGAACACTGCCTCCGTTACAAACGGCGGTCTGAACTATGACCAGAAGCAGCAGCTCAAGACCAAGCGTCTGCTGGCCGCACAGGGCTTCTATGAGGCCTCCACGCTGGCCTTCTACTCCAACGCAGAACTGGATATGCTGCACATCCCGGCGGATGATGAAGCCCGCAAGGCCATCCGCATCCTGAACCCCATCAGCGAGAATCTGTCCATCATGCGCACCCTGCTGGCTCCCTCCATGCTGAACGTCATCGTGGACAACCTCAAGAAGGGCAACACGGAGGGCCGTCTATTTGAGATGGCACCGGTGTATCTTGCCAAGGAACTGCCCATCAACGAGCATCCGCACGAGCGCCAGACCCTCTGCATTGGTGCATTCGGCCCCGAAGAAGATTTCTTCACGGTCAAGGGTGCACTGGAAGCACTGGCAGCCGGCTTTGGCCTGAGCTTTGATTATAAGCGTGAGACAACCCCGTGGCTGCACCCCGGCATCAGCGCCGCTGTTTACTGTGGTGACAAGCGTCTGGGCGTGTTCGGCAAGCTGTCCAACGAGATCAACGGCGAGCTGGAAATTGCAAAGGATCAGAAGGACAACCAGAATATCTATCTGGGTGAGCTGGACTACGAGGCTCTGATGTCCTGCGTGGACGGTGAGCTGCGCTATCAGCCGCTCAGTCCCTACGTTGCTGTCAAGCGTGATCTGGCATTGGTCTGCGACGAAAAGACCACCTGCGGCGAGATCGAGGAGACCATCAAGAAGGCCAGCCCTCTGGTGGGTGAGATCAAGCTGTTCGATATCTACCGCGGCGCAAATCTCGGCGAGGGCAAAAAGAGCATGGCGTTCACCCTGTCTCTGTCCGACCCGAAGAAGGAAGTCTCTGCGGAAGAAGTAGAGCGCGTGGTCAAGAAGATCCTCGGCAACCTGAAGTTCAAGCTGGGCATCGAGATCCGCTAACTCTATTATAGAAGTAATAGAAGGCCGTCTGTGCAGGAATGTGCAGGCGGCTTTTTTGCGTAAAAAGAGAACGTTGAATACAAGAAAATGAACGTTTTTCAGCAGCGCAAGAAAAAAGATGAAAAAACCTGTCAAAAAGTGTTGACAAGGAGGCGGGGGTGTGGTATTATACTTGAGCGCCAA
>ERZ1694689.80-NODE-80-length-41446-cov-39.138508_pt1 | contig 41446 bp, 30 predicted proteins | sample MGYA00581724_ERZ1694689 | MGnify/ENA primary metagenome ERZ1694689 (study PRJEB42213, sample SAMN07424469) | human gut metagenome | biome: ENVO:00009003; feature: ENVO:2100002; material: ENVO:00002003 | host: Homo sapiens | place: USA | collected 2014 ...
TAGTAAAAGGTACTACTAACGGAACAATCACCGGAATTGATGGTGACTTCTCTTTGTCTAATGTGAAGAAGGGAGATATTCTGCAAATCTCTTTCGTGGGTTATATTACTCAGGAAGTGAAATGGAACGGTACTCCTCTGAACATCATCTTAAAAGATGATACTCAGACTTTGGAAGAAGTAGTGGTAGTAGGTTACGGTACACAGAAGAAAGTAAATCTGACCGGTGCAGTAGCAATGGCAGAAAGCGATGTTTTGGAGGACCGCCCTATCGCTAACTTGGCTCAAGGTTTGCAAGGTGCAATTCCCAACTTGAACATTTCGTTTGCCAATGGTAACCCTAACTCAAGTACAAGTATCAACGTCCGCGGTCTTACATCATTGAACGGTGGTTCTGCATTAATCTTAGTAGATGGTGTAGAAACCAATGATATTTCTCTGCTTAACCCGCAGGATATTGAAAGTATCTCAGTGTTGAAAGATGCTTCTTCTGCAGCCGTATATGGTGCACGTGCAGCATTCGGCGTTGTATTGATTACAACTAAAAAAGGTAAAAAGGGAGAGAAAGTTACTTTCAACTATAACAATAACTTCTCATGGTCGGCACCTTCACGCATGGCCAAGGGATTACCGGCAGACCAATGGTTGCGCGCCATGAATGTAGAGTCCAACAATACCAGTGGTACTCAGTATTGGAGTGACGAACTTATTGCTGCCGTAGAAGAACGCATGAAAGATCCCAGCCTTCCTACTGCTTGGGAAAACACGCAGGGAAATAAATTCACCGCTAATGGAGAATGGGCTTATGCCGGTAACACAGACTGGCTGGATGTATTGTTTAATGATGCAGCCTTCATGCAACAGCACAACGCCAGTGTTCGTGGCGGTTCTGAAAAGACCTCTTACTATGGTTCAGTAGGTTATAAAGGACAAGACGGTTTGCTGGCTTATGGAACAGACCATTTCAAACGTATTAATATGTCATTCAATTTCAACACTCAATTAACTAATTGGTTGGAAATCGGATTGAACGTAAAATACAATCGTAGCGAAGCTAACGAACCTAACTCTAACTTCTATACTTCGGAAGACCCCTATTATGAAGTATATCGCTCCATGCCGTTTATTCCCGTTTACTTGCCGGATGGAGACTTTGCAGGTGTAGCAGGTTCTAACTTCAACTTCAACATTGCAGGTATGTTGGCACAAGCCGGACGTACAAAGAATGTTTATGATGATATTTGGTATACAGGTTCTTTCAAATTAACTCCGTTCAAAGGACTTACCGTAAGAGGTGACTATACCGGTAACCGTTACTTCAGAACGACTCGTGCACACGAAAAGACTATTTACCAGAAGCAGCCCGATGGCACTTCAATGTCAAAAGGAGACCCGAACGGTGTTTCACTGAAGAAGTATGACGATACTTATGAAGCATTGAACTTATGGGCTGAATATAAAAAATCTTTCGGTGACCACTCTCTCACTGCAATGGTTGGTTATAACCAAGAATCCAAAGAAACCAGCAATATGTATGGTAAGACAACCGGTTTGTTTGTAAATGACATCCCTGTTATCGACTTAGCCGGAACCAAGCAAAACCTGGAAGAAGAAGCAACAATCTGGGCAGTACAGGGTGCTTTCTTCCGTTTGAACTATGACTATAAAGGCAAATACTTATTGGAGGTAAACGGTCGTTATGACGGTTCTTCAAAATATGGCGAAGACGACCGCTGGGGATTCTTCCCGTCAGCTTCTATTGGTTGGAGATTATCTGAAGAAAAATTCTTTGATTCTGCACGTAATATATTCGAAAACGTCAAACTTCGTGCATCTGTCGGTTCATTAGGCAATCAGGTTACTACAGGCAACTTCGATTATTTAAGTTCTATGGGTTTTGCTCAGCTCAACTATTTATTGAACGGTAAATTGGCAACAGGTATTACTCCTGCTTCATTGGCTTATAACAATGTAAGTTGGGAAAAAGTAACTACCGCCAACTTCGGTATTGACCTGGGTCTGTTGAATAACCGCTTGACTGCTTCATTCGACTACTTTATCCGTTATACCAATGATATGGTCGTATCAAAGACCTATCCTGCAACAATGGGGTCTACCGGTGGTAAGGAAAATCTTGCCAACATGAGAACAAACGGTTGGGAACTTTCTTTGAGTTGGAAAGACCAAATTGCTAACGTAGGAGGCAGCCCATTGGATTATAATGTTGGTATCGGTATTTCAGACAGCTACTCAAAGATTACTAAATATGATAACCCAACCGGTTATCTGGGTGATTACTACGAAGGTATGGAATTAGGTGAAATCTGGGGTTACGTAACCGACGGATTCATTCAGGATAAAGCAGAAGCAGAACAACAAGCAGTTCGTCAGAAAGTAATTGCCACTACTTGGTTACCGGGTGATATCCGTTACGCAGACTTGGATGGAAACGGTGCTGTTGACTACGGAAAGAACACATTAAGTGACCACGGTGACAAGAAAATTATCGGTAACAATACTCCGCGTTATCGTTTCAATATCAACTTGGGTGCATCATGGAAAGGCTTTGATATCCGCGCTCTGTTCGAAGGTACAATGAAACGCGACTTATGGCTCGGCACAGGTAGCACAGGTATTTTCTGGGGATACTACGGACAATGGTGGAGTACATTGAACGATACTCATCTGGACTATTGGACACCCGAAAATCCGAATGCTTACTATCCAACTCCGACCAACACAACTCGCAGCCGTCAGACTCAGACTAAATATTTGCAGGATGCCTCTTACATCCGTCTGAAAGATGTAACTATCGGCTACAACCTGCCACAAGCCTGGATCTCTAAATTCGGTATCGCTCAATTGAGAATCTTTGCAAGCGGACAAAACTTATGGGAAGCTACAGGTTTGTACAAATACCTAGACCCGGATGCAACAGGTAACAGAAAGAAAGATGGTGAAATGGAAGATCGTATGACCAAATACCCATTCTGCCGTACTTATTCATTTGGTATCAACGTAACATTCTAAATTCAGGAACGATTATGAAAAAAAATATATTATATATAGGTTTAGTAGCTTTAGCATTGCAAAGCTGCGATTATTTGGATCGCGAACCGCTGGACTCCATCTCTAAAGACAAATTCTTTTCAACAGCCGGCGCTGATGGATTACAGCAATATTGTAACAATCTCTATCCTAAATTGATTAAAGGACATGGAGACCCTCAATCTTACAATTTCGGTATGATGGAAGAAGATTTCAAATCGGACAACATCTATACATGGGAATACAATTCTATCAGCTTTGGTTTACACGTAGCTCCTACCGGTGCAAAAGATACAGAATGGAACTGGGAAAACATCCGTGCTTGTAATGACTTCTTGGCTAATTATGAACAGTCACAGGCTTCCGAAGCAGAAAAGCATCGTTTTGCAGGAGAAATCTTATTCCTCAAGACTCTTGACTACTTCAACAAAGTGAAAACTTACGGCGATGTACCTTGGTATGACAAAGTTGTAAACCCGGGAGACGAAGACTTATACAAAGCACGTGATCCCCGCACTTTGGTAGCAGACAATATGCTGAGAGACATTGACCAGGCTATTGAATGGCTGCCCATGAAATCGAAAGTGGATGTTACCCGTATCTCCAAAGATGCTGCATTGGCGTTGAAAGCACGCTTCTGCTTGTTTGAAGGTACATGGCGTCGCTACCACAAGATTGAAGGAGATACAAAATTCTTGCAGGAAGCATACAATGCAGCCGGAGAATTGATGAAATCGGAATATGGTTACTCATTATTCCAGGGTAGTACTCCTTCACAGGCTTATCATGAATTATTCATTCAGTCCGATTATGCCAACAACCCTGAAATCATCTTGTCCAAAGCTTATGATCCCAGCTTAGGCAAAGGTAACAACCTGAGCCGTCAGATCGGTGTCGGCGAAACTCCCTTGGGCGTCAGCAAAGACTGTATTGACGACTATCTGTGTGCCGAAACAGGATTGCCTGTCACTCTCTGCAATTGCCCCGGACATACCACACACACCGGATTATTGGCAGAATTGAACAACCGCGACCCGCGTTTGTTACAGACTGTATGTTCTCCCGAAGCAGGTGAACACACCTATTATTTAAAAGGACATCCGGCAAATATTGCCAACATTGTCAATACCGGTGCAGGCGGTTCTTCTTCTACCGGTTATAGCATTGCCAAATTCTATAATGCAGCCGAACATCTGGCAGCTCACCATCAGGGAACATTAGATGCTCCGGTATTCCGTTTCGGTGAAATCCTGTTAATCCGTGCAGAAGCAGCAGCAGAACTGGGAACCATTTCTCAAACAGATTTGGATGCTACAGTTAATAAGTTGCGTGAACGTGTAGGATTCAACCACAAGTTGACAATGAGCCCGGCCGTTGACCCCAAACTGGAAGCCGAATATCCAAACGTAAGCGCCAACAACGCAACACTGATTCGTGAAATCCGCCGCGAACGCCGCGTAGAATTATTCGGAGAAGGTTACCGCTTTGATGACTTGCGCCGTTGGGCATGTGGCAAACGTCTGGATGCTTCTGTTGCACCCCGCATGGGTATGATTCCTGATGCAAAGCTTTATTCTCCCGAAAACATCACTGCTATGCAGAACGTATTAGGCACAAACAGCAAAGGTGAACTCGACATTTACAGCAAGCGTGTAGATACACAAGCCAGATTTGAAGATCCGAAGAACTACCTGTTTGCTATTCCGACCAATGAAATCTCTATCAACCCGAATCTGACACAGAACACGGGATGGTAATTGATACATTATAATCTATTAGAGAATGTCCGGGAAGCGAATGATGCTTTCCGGACATTCTTTTTTTGTTTTCTGACCAATTATTAAATTTCTTTCCTCTTTTTTTGCTCGCCAAATAAGAAAACCTTACCTTTATCATCCCTTAAAGGAAAATTAAGTGCAAACAAAACAATAAACACTAACTCATAACAGTTATGTATAACCTTAAAAAACTAATCGTATGCATGGCCGGTGCAGCGTTCGCTTTGAACCTCCACGCCCAGCAAGTACAAGGCTTTGTCCACAAGCAATCAGAAGCAACGGATTATGTATGGCCTACCGACCAACAAGTATTGGATAAACTGGATAAATGGCAAGACCAGAAGTTCGGAGTCTTGTTTCACTGGGGACTTTATTCCGTTCCCGGCATTGTAGAGTCATGGTCCATCTGCTCGGAAGATGTCGATTGGATTTCACGCAAAAAACCTTTGCCATACGATGAATACAAAGAGTGGTACTGGGGCTTGAAAGACTCGCTCAATCCGGTAAACTTCAATCCCGAACAATGGGCAGATGTAATGCAGGATGCAGGTATCAAATACATGATATTCACCACCAAACATCACGACGGATTTTGTACTTACGACTCCAAATACACGGACTTCTCCATTGCCCACGGAGCCTTCAAGGACAATCCGCGCAAGAATGTAGCCTACCATGTATTCGATGCTTTCCGCAAAAGAGGTTTCATGACGGGATGCTATTTCTCCAAACCCGACTGGCATTGCGAATGGTTTTGGAATCCTTATTTCGCTACCCCCGACCGTAACATCAATTATAAGAAAGACCGCCATCCCGACTGGTGGAAAAACTATCAGACCTTTACCCGTAACCAGCTGAATGAGCTGATGTCCGACTACGGAAGCTTTGATATCCTTTGGCTGGACGGCGGCTGGGTGAAAGGCGATGACATTGGTCTGGACGATATTCTGGCACAAGCACGCCGGAAGCATCCGGGATTGATTTCGGTAGACCGCAGCATCAGAGGCAAAAACGAAAACTACCAGACTCCCGAACGCGGCATCCCCGAGACACAGCTCAACTATCCGTGGGAAAGTTGCATCACGCTGAGCAATGATTGGGGATGGGTGCCGAATGCTCCATTCAAATCGTCTCAAAAGGTTATCAACATATTGAGTGAAATCACTGCCAAAGGTGGTTGTCTGCTGCTAGGCGTAGGACCAACCCCGGACGGTGTCATCGAAGAAGAAGTGGCCAAGCGTCTGCACGAAGTGGGAGAATGGTTGCGGGCAAACGGCAAAGCCATCTACAATACCCGAATCACTCCTGTTTATCAGGACGGACACACATGGTTCACTGCCGACAAGGACGGACAGACACTCTATGCCATCTATGCATTGCCCGAAGGAGAAACACTGCCGGAAGTCATAGAATGGGCAGGAAATCTTCCGAAAGGCAAAATGAAAATGCTGAAAGGAAACAAGAGTGTGAAATATACTTGTGATGGTGATAAAGTAAAAGTATTTCTTCCCAAAGGAATAAAGAATGAACCTATTGCTTTGCAATTCAAGGTAAGAGCAAAATAGGAGGTTTTATCAAGACCCAATCAACCTATCACTTTGCCTGTAGGGGCGGGGACACTCGCCCGAATACACTTTACTTGATGCATTCGGGCGGGCAATCCCCGCCCCTACAGTTAACTTTAGTAATGCTTTGACTCCCCGAATGCACAGAACTGACTGCATTCGCTTACTCTTCCATCACAAAACTTTTCAGAATAGCTTCCGCCTCAGCTTTTTTCCCCGCCGAATAAATGATGGAAACATGAAATGCACTCCCGGCCGCCTTGGTCATCAGACAGGCATAGCAACAAGGTTCACCCTCACATTGCCCATCCATCGAAACACCATAAAATTGCTCCAAGTCAAAGGCTTTGACAGCAGTCTGCTTCTCCACCCCATCATCGTCGGCATAGTCTTTCAACATACCTTCCAGGTCACCCTTCGTGATGCCGTCAGAGTCCAACGCCTGAACAGTGATATAAAACTTACTATCGTTCAACAGGAACGTTTCTTCTGTATCCTCTTCCACAACAATACCCTTCGGAACCTTAAAAGTCAATCCGTAGGCAGTCCATGTAACAGGAGACAATGCCTGTGCACCTGCCGACAAGCAGACACACAGGCATAAAAAGGCAAAAAACAAAATTCTTTTCATCTTTTACTTTATTTACGAATAAAGACTTCGCTCAACGCACTCCCCCGGTCATTTATCTTTATCACGTATCTCCACGCGACGAATCTTACCGCTGATAGTCTTCGGAAGCTCTTCTACAAACTCTATCACACGCGGATACTTATAAGGGGCAGTCACACGCTTCACATGGTCTTGCAATTCTTTAATCAGTTCCGGGCTTTCCTGTCCTTTGTAGTTCCTGGAAAGAACGATGGTCGCCTTTACCACTTGTCCGCGCACTTCATCGGGAACACCCGTAATGGCACATTCCACCACGGCAGGATGAGTCATCAATGCACTTTCCACTTCAAACGGGCCGATACGGTAGCCGGAGCTCTTGATAACATCATCCGCACGTCCCACAAACCAAAAGTATCCGTCTTCATCACGCCAAGCCACATCACCGGTATAATAAATGCCATCGTGCCAAGCATCTTCGGTCAGTTCGGCCGCCCGATAATACTCTTTGAACAAACCCAGCGGCTTGCCTTCAGACGTACGGATGACAATCTGTCCCTGTTCACCGTCTTCTGCCGAACGCCCATCGGGAGTCAGCAAGTCGATATCATATTGCGGATTGGGGACACCCATGCTGCCCGGTTTCGGCTCCATCCAGGGAAAAGTACCCAACGTCAAAGTGGTTTCCGTCTGTCCGAAACCTTCCATCAAACGAATACCGGTTATTTTTTTAAACGTCTCATATACAGAATAGTTCAATGCTTCTCCGGCAGTGGTACAATATTCCAAAGACGACAAGTCATACTTACCGATATCTTCCTTTATCAAGAAACGATAAATGGTAGGAGGAGCACACAGTGAAGTGATATGATAGTCCTGAATCTTTCCGAGAATATCGGCAGGAGTAAACTTCTCATGGTCATACACAAAGATATTCGCCCCCGCAATCATCTGTCCGTAAAGTTTTCCCCACACCGCTTTTCCCCAACCGGTATCGGCAATCGTCAGATGCAAACTGTCGCGATGCAGATTATGCCAGAAACAGGCAGTTACGATATGCCCCAGCGGATAAGTAAAGTCATGCGCCACCATCTTCGGCTCACCGGTAGTTCCCGATGTAAAATACATCAGCGAGGTATCCTCATTGGTATTCGGATGCTCAGGCTTTACAAACGGAGCCGCATTTTCCATTCCCTGATGAAAGTCTTCGAAACCTTCGGGAACTTCGGGACCGACACTGACCAACTTCTTTACAGAAGGCGAATCGGGCATCGCTTCTATGATATGCTTGGTAATCACATCTTCGCCTGCCGCAACAATCATCTTAATATCGGCAGCGTTACAACGGTACACAATATCTTTCTTGGTCAGTAAATGAGTGGCGGGAATCACCACCGCACCCAACTTGTGCAGAGCGATAATGGAATACCAGAACTCATAACGACGTTTCAATATCAACATCACCATATCACCGCGACCGATACCCAGACTTTGGAAATAAGACGCCGTCATATCGGTATATTTCTTCAGGTCGGCATAAGTATACTGTCTGGATTCCCCTTTATCATTAGTCCACAACAGCGCTTTCTTGTCGGGTTCCTCGGCAGCCCACGCATCTACTACATCATAACCGAAATTAAAATTTTCGGGTACCTTAATCTTCAGGTTCTTTATAAAATCCTCTTGTGAGGCAAAAGTGGTTTGTTCTAAGAATCTTTCTACCATACTCTTACAATTTACATAATTACTGCCAGGAACTTCACAGTCTTGCCGTCCAGTGCCATCATGCCGTGAGGCTGGGCAGAATCAAAGTAAAGGCTGTCACCCGGATTCAAAATAAGTTCTTTTCCGTTAATATTAAGCAACATACGTCCTTCTATCACCAGGTTGAACTCTTGTCCTTCGTGTGAATTGAAATAAATAGGCGTATCTTCGGGCTTCGGCTCCACGGTAACGATGAACGGATCTACCTTACGTCCGCGGAATCCCGATGCCAATGATTCATATTTGTATGCTTTGGTACGTTCCACCGATACCCCTGTGCCACAACGAGTCAGGAAGTAAGCACTCATTTTAGGCTCTTCGCCAAACATCAGCACATCCAGTGCGATACCATATTTGCGGGCAATCTTCTGCAAAGCGCTGACCGATATATCTTTCTCACCGCTTTCCATACCCAAATACTCTTCCACTGTTAGTTGGCAACTTTCGGCCACTTCTTGTGAAGTCAGTTCCAAAACGTCTCTCAATCCCCGGAGACGTTCGGCTATTTGCTTTATCTGGTCACTCATAATCTTTAGATTTAGGGTTCAAAGATAATGAAGATTTAATTAATCCTAGCAAAGTTTCAAGAAGTTTCTATGAAAACTATCTGACAGACAACAAAACTGCACAATATCGTTCTATATGAGCAAGGACACAGGTTTAAGGAAGTGGTTGCCTTTCGGATAGTTTCAAATGAAAGTATTCGGGCAACAGGACTGCAAAAACATTCCCAACGTGTGAAAAAAGCCGGATAATGTAGTCCAACCATTATGCGCCACAAGGAACGGAAGCTGCACTACCATAGAGCGTTGCAACCACGTTTTCTTCTGCACCGTAAGAATGGTAACAGTTTGGATTACCCCACAAGCCCGAAGCAGATACCTCCCTATATCCATGAAGAAACATAGAAAAAAATCCATGCTCCATAAAACTTATGATAAATGATAGCATGAATTATAAAAGAATCACTATTTTTGCCAAAGACACACAGAATGATATGAAGAGGTTCATCGGACATACTATCCTAATACTATTGGCGGAAATATTTCTTTTCTGCCCGATAACGATGAGTCAAAACAATCCTTATAAAATAAACGACCAACTCTATTCCTATTACCAAAAGTGCAACAGCGCCATCAGGAAGCCCGAAGTATTGCTCATGGCGGATACACTCTTCCACATGGCAAAGAAAAAAGGAGACGTAAAAGCGCAATGCCTTGCCCTGAACCTGAAATCCGACCATTATTATCACACCGATAACATCATTGCACTCTTGAAAGAGAAGGAAAAAGTTGCAGACTTTGCACGTAAAACCCCTTATAAACAATACATCTTCGGTGCATGGAACCGGATTATCACATATTACCTGCGCAACTGGGAATATGATACCGCCCTCATCGAACTGAAAAAATATCAAAGCGAAGCCTTGCGCCTCAACAATTCTTATGGCATCGGACAAAGCTATATACAATTGGGAGATGTATACTTTCAACAGAAAATGCCGCAAATTGCCGCTCAGCAATACCAACAGGCAGTGGATTATTACAAGTCGGCAGGAAAACACAATGAATTATATTATCCTTATTATACCTTGGCAACCTGCTACACCACTCTAAATGACTATAAAAAAGCAGAGGAGTATACCTTGAAGTCTATCGAATTATCCCCTAATGCTAAAGCCAAAGCCAGTGCACACCTCAATTTATTACGTATCTATATCCGAACCAAAGATTTCGCAAAAGCAGAAGAAGTGATACGCGCTTTAAAGCATTACAAAGAAAGTGACATTCTGCAAACAGGTGCCCTGCAAAACTATTATATCATCATGGCTACATACTTCATACAAACCAAAAAATATGATGATGCCATGACCTATGGTGATTCCATCAAGAACCTGCAAATTCAATGGGAACTGAAAAGCCGGATATATGAAAAGATGAAAGACTTTGAAACGGCCTATACTTATCAACTGAATAGTGCATTGATGCGCGATTCATTATTTCAAGCACGCAACAATGAACTTTTAGCCAACTACAATGCCCGCTTCAACAATCAAAAACTTGAATTGGAGAAAAAGCAACTGACACTCCAAAATACGGAAATGCGCCTCAACCGACTGCAAGACCGGGAAAAGATGATGCTGCTGGAAAAAGAACAAACACGCATCGAACTGGAGAACCGCAACTTACAGTTGGAACAACAACAGACTGCCATCGAACTGGAAAAAGCCGAAACGCAAAAACAACGCTTGGAAGTCATACACAAACAAGAACAGCTGCAACGCATCAAAATGGAGCAAGAGACCAATCAGCGCAAGATTTGGGTGGTGTTCTCCATCTTGATACTTATTTCCGGCTTCTCCAGCATATATGCTTTTACACGCCGGCAACATGCCAGACATTTAAAGATAGAAAAAGACGCTGCCGAAAAAGCACGGCAGCAAGCCGAAAAAGCGGACAAGCTGAAATCGGCTTTCCTACAGAACCTCAGTCATGAAATCCGTACGCCACTCAATGCCATCATCGGTTTTAATGATTTGCTGAACGATGCCGATGCAGAATTCAGCGAAGAAGAGCGGAGCGAATTACTCGGTCATCTGCACACCAATACCTATTATTGCTCACATTGGTAAATGATGTACTCGACCTCAGCAAACTGGAAAGCGGCAACTATAGCATCTCGCTATCCAGTGTCGTCTTGCCCGAACTATGCCAATCCACTTTAGCAGGCGTGGCACACAGAGTGGCCGAAGGCGTCAGACTGGAGCTGAAACAACCCGATACGGAAATCATCCTGAACACAGACGCGCAACGCCTGCAACAGATATTGACCAACCTGCTGGTCAATGCCTGCAAATACACTTCTCAAGGCAGTATCGTCTTGGCTTATGAGATAGCAGGCACCTCTATCATTTTCTCTGTCACCGATACCGGATGCGGCATTGATAAGGAAAAAGGCGAATTGATTTTCCAACGTTTTGAGAAGCTGAACAGCATGAATCCCGGTTTCGGACTCGGTCTGAGTATTTGCCGGAGCCTCACTACCCTGTTGGGAGGTAAAATCTATCTGGACACACAATACACCGGAGGTGCAAGATTTGTTGTGGAACTCCCTTTACATCCCCCTGTATAACCGCTTTCTATTCTTTTCCATAAGCTCCGGCTCTGACCAAATGCCCCCCGGTGCAGTGTTTCATGAAATGGAAAAGCCACATTGGAATTACTGTTTATTTACAACACAAAAAACAAATGGAAAGAGAGATATTCTTCGTAACCTCCCTATATATTCATTAATCAGCACCACCGATTTATAAGTCACTGCCACTGATTTATAAATTACCGCTTCCGGTTTATAAATCAGTGGCAGAGATTTATGAATACAGCAAGAGCCGATTGTCTTTACATACTGAAATTCAATACTTAGAGAAAGGCTATGTCATTCTACGTTACCGGCCTTTATCGCCTTGATAACGGCTGAAGTAAATCCGGCATGGTCTAATTCATTGATACCCTTGATAGTTATTCCTCCGGGAGTCGTTACCTTATCAATCTCCACCGAAGGATGGGTATCATTATTCAATATCAGTTCGGCAGCACCTTTTACCGACTGCGCCACCATCTTCTGAGCATCTTTCGGGCAAACTCCCATCTCAATGCCTGCCTGCATAGCTGCCTGTATATATTTCAACACGTATGCTATGCCGCAAGAAGTCAATGCAGTGGTAGCTCCCATCTGACTCTCGGGTATCAACATAGCCATTCCAAGCTCATTGAAAATATCCAGCATTAATTGCTCCTGCTCCTTGCTGGCATTGCGACTGGCTATCAAAGTCATGCTTTGGCGTTCGGAAATAGCTGTATTGGGAATCAGACGGAAAATAGTCTGTTCCGGACCTACACTATTCACCAACTGTTCAAAAGTCACCCCCCCTGCGATAGAAACCAACACTTGCCGGGGCTCCAAACGAATCACGCTCAATATCTGGTCTATCAGCCATGGCTTTACAGCCAAAATCACAATATCGGCATCCTCTATCGCTTTCGGATTTTCCGTCGTTACACGAATCTCCGGATAGTCGGCCTGCAAGGTTTCCAGATTACCACTGAACGGATCGGCTACGGTTACATCACTTGCCGGAATAATTGTGCCTTGGGCAAGGCCGCGGGCAATGGCTCCTCCCATATTTCCCGCACCTATAATTGCTACTTTCATACGATTATAATGATTAAGTCTACAAACGCAAAGATAAAAGGAAAAAAAGAGAAGGACATATGATGAAGAGTTAAAAATAAAATTACTTCTAAAAAGCAGAAACAAAAAGAATGACTATCAGTATAAAAAAGTTGAAAGAAGTGTCCTTGCAGACGGAATCAAAAAAACACAGAGCATTGGTGAATTTAGGGAGAGGAAACATATAAACTCCAGATTATAATCGGTTTGGCTTGACAGGGAAAAAGATTTTGCGGGGTATTTATTCGCACAAAGCCCGGGAATTCCAGGCTTTGTACTTAAATCAGCAGATAAACTGCAGGCAAGTATTGAAGTCTTTTATTTATTCATTGCCAATGGCTTTTAAAATAGCCTCTCCCCAATAATTTCCTAGGACCTCTGCGCCTTTCTTATTGGGATGCAAGTAAAATGTGCCGGCATTCCCTTCTTCGGGAGTAAAATGCGTTGAATAGTTTTCTTTAAAAAAGTCGAAAGCTTCTGTTGAACCGGGAAAAACTTGTTTCGGATGAGTGATGGAGTAATGTGCCATTAGTTTTTCTATCATAGGATAGTAACTTTTCAGGCGCTCCAAACCGGCTTTCAAGTACATAGCACCGTTGTACGTATTGGGGCTGTACCAGATGGGATATTGTACTACAATTTTGCTTTGTGGGTATAATGCCAACAATTCATCAATAATGGCTTTCATGTTTGTGTAATATTCTTCCGGTAATACCGGGGCACCGAAAGCCATAGTGCAGGCACTGTCGTTGGTTCCCAGCGAAATGGAAAATAATAATTGCCCTTCCCGTTGCGCCAGTTCCGAAGCTGCTGTTTTTACATTGGGAAACTGTTGCCCGCTAATGGGAAGGAAATTGAGTGTTGTCATACCACTTACTCCGCAATTCCGAAAGGTTACTTTACCATTCAAATGTTTATCAAGGTATTGGCTGGCACGTATGGGTACAGCCTCGGTTTTCGGATTTTTCAGTAAAGCTCCTTCTGTAATGCTATTGCCTATGTAAACAATATTAAGGTTTTGCGCATTCAGGATAGAGCAAAAGAATAGGAGGACGATGATAAGATAGTTTTTGTTCATGATTGTTGATTATAAAGTTATATATTGTTTATGTGTAATCGGCTTCCTGTGTATGTTTAGAACAATTGGGATTTGACAAAGGTATCAATTTATTTGGGATGACCAATGGCATACTTATGGAATTTTCTGAGACATGATGAGATTTCGGTGTGTCTGACATATTACCACATATTTTAGTATAGAGATATCAAACCGTCAACCGTAGGAGCAGGGCTTGCCTGCCCGAACCAACCGCATAAGCAACCGTAAGATTATCCATGAAATTAAAAAGAATATCTATGTTTTAGATAATAGTAAATTAGTTACTTTGCAAAATTTATAAAGTGTATTTGTCGAATTGGAAACTATCCGACAAATTATTGCCATAGAAAAGATATTATGCCCAACTCTAAAGTGGTATATCTGTCTGAAAACCTTTTTTAAAAATTAATATGATGAAAAACTTAAAAAGTATCATGTCAGTCCTATTGGCTTTATGGATTGTAGGCGTTATGCCGATATCTGCCCGTCCACGGGCAAAACGGATTGTAATGATTGCCCTTGATGGCATTTCTGTTCCGGGATTTACTACTGCCCACACTCCTAATCTTGACAATTTATTAGCCCAAGGCGCCTTGTCATTAACGACTCGTGTAGTAATGCCTTCCGTGACTTTGCCCAATTGGACCAGTCATCTGACCGGCAGCGGTCCCGAGCAGCATGGAGTGGTTGATAATGGATGGCAAATAGATAAAAAAGGATTTCCTGCAGTGGAAATTGATAAAGAAGGATATTATCCCTCAGTATTTAAGGTAATGAAAGAAGAAATTCCGGAGTGTAAAACTGCTTTTTATTATAATTGGATCAATCTTTTTTATCCATATAACAAGAAATATTTAGATGAAGTGAGTTATTTGGAAAATGATGCTTATGTTCCCAATTATGAAAAGGCATTTGATTTTATAGTCCGGAATCAGGATTTGCCCACACTTGTCTTTTTATATTCAGTGCATACAGACCACGCCGGACATGCCCATAAATGGATGTCGGCGGAATATATCAAATCCATAGAAGAGGCGGATATACAAATAGGCGCGTTTATTGATAAAATGAAAAAAGAAGGTTTATATGAAGATACCTATTTTATGTTTCTGTCGGATCATGGAGGTATCGGGCATGGGCATGGAGGTTTCTCTGTTGATGAAATGATTGTGCCTTGGGGAATCACCGGTCCTGATATAAAAAAAGGGATAAAACTAGAGGAACCTAACAATACAGTAAATACGGCTGCCACCATCTTATATTTGTTTAAGGTAAAGAAGCCGCTTCCATGGGTGGGTGAAGTACCATTTTCAATTTTTAAGCGAGGTAAGAAATGATAAACCGGATGTTACCGAAAAGTGATTTTGAAATAGCATTGTGTGTTTACTTACCGGTCATAGAGAATGTTTCAATCACTTTTTAAACAGATAAACAGCCTATGTATTATAAGTGGCGGGGATTTTTGCTTGCTTTTTTGTTCCCTATTATTGTGTCGGCCAATACAGATGGACCTGTAAAATTGGGCGGTCGATTATTTATTGATGGAGGTCTTTTTACAAAGAATTCTTATTCAGCTCATGCCAAAGCTGAAATAACGGATGTCCGGTTAACCGGAAAAATTACTTTGCCCGATGAATGGTATACAAAAATAGATGTGGGCTTTGCCGGCAACAAAGTTTCGTTGAAAGATGCTTTTGTTCAGAAGAAATGGGGAAATAATAATTTTCGAATCGGTTATATGTTGGGGATGTGCTGTATAGAGCAGTCTGCCAGTACCAATGACTATGTCTTCATGACCGGTGCCAATGCTGCCGAAACTTTCTATTTGGGACGAAGGGTGGGAGTATCTTATACTTTTTCGCAGAATAAATATTATTGTTCGGCCGGACTCTTTTGCGGAGATGGAGCGGAATATGATGATAAGGTACTACCCGGTTACAATGCAACCTTGCGTGGAGTGTTTCGTCCGTTAAATGAAGCCGGGAAATTGCTCCATCTGGGAGTAGGTGGTTTATTCCGCAGACCGGACAGAGAGAAAGAACAAAAAGACAGATTGGTAACTTTCAGCTCCAATGGTGTTACCGGCTTGTCTGTCCCTTCGGTATTGGACATAGAAATAAACAACGTAAAGCATACATTCCAATGGAATTTGGAGGCATTGTATCTATCCCGCCGCTTTTTTCTTCAAGGAGAATATTTAAACATGAATGTACAGCGTGCGCAGGCTGCCTGCTACCGGCCTTGGGGAGCATATATACAAGGAGGATTCCTGATAAAAGGAAATTTCTTTAATTATGATGAATGGGATGCTTTACCCTTGACTCCGAAAGAAAGTAAGTCTCTGTTATTGTCCGGCCGGATTAATGTTACCAATCTGAATGACGGACCGGTTAAAGGAGGAATGCAACAAGACATCACGGTGGGAGTGAATTATTACATGAACAAGTTTCTGATATTGAAATTGAACGGTTCTGTAGTATGGACTAAAGACATGGAGGAGGTGAAAAGGTCTTTTGGCGTGTTACAGGCACGCTTGCAAGTACGTTTTTAATCTTCCTGTCAGGAAAATACTCCAAACCGTGTGAAAGAGAAAATGTAAAGGAGACGTATCAAATCATCAACTGCAAAGACAGGGGGGATACCTGCCCGAACCAACAGTCACAACCCAGGAAGTAATACACCGGGCAAACTGTTTTCGGGCGAGCAAGCCTCTCCCCTACCGACAAAAGAACAGCATTCTCCATGTCTTGATACGTCCCCTTTTCATTGCAAACCTGCTTAGATCAACATATCTGGTTATTAGGATTTACTCTGATCCCGGCAAGTTTTTTCTTTCGCTAATTATTATTCCAGCATATAGTGTTTATGGCAATATTTTACGAAAGCGAGCTAAAAATTCATCAGCCTCAGCCATGCTCAAACAAAGAGGAGGCAACAAGCGGATAACATTTGTGCCACTGACACCGGTGAATACTTTTTGTTCAAACAACAAACGCTGACGCAATTCCTTAATAGGTTCATCAAATTCCATACCAATCATCAGCCCTTCACCGCGGACTTCTTTTATTTGTGGAAGTTTCTTCAATTCGGCCAATAAGTGGGCACCGACCTTAGCGGCATTCTCCACCAGATTTTCCTGCTTCATCACATCCAGCACGGCAATGGCAGCGGAACAAGCCAAATGATTTCCCCCGAAAGTAGTACCGAGCTGTCCGTATACCGGCTTGAACTTCGGACTAATCAAGACACCTGCCATGGGGAAACCGTTACCGATTCCCTTTGCCACGGTTATCATATCGGGACGGATACCCGCATGCTGATGGGCAAAGAATTTACCGCTTCGTCCGTAACCCGACTGGATTTCATCCAGCACAAGCACCGCGTCTGCCGCTTCACATGCCTTGCTCAGGTTTTGCAAAAATTCAGCATCGGGTATCTGAATACCTCCAACCCCCTGAATTCCTTCAATAATCACAGCACACACATCGCCTTTTGCCAGCTCTGTCTTAACAGCTTCTATATCATTCAAAGGCAGATACGTCACATGACCGTTCGCATTAATCGGAGCAATAATCTTCGGATTATGAGTTGCTTCTACTGCCAATGAAGTACGTCCGTGAAATGCTTTGCTGAAAGAAAGCACCCGTTTCCGTCCGTTATAGAAAGAGGCGAGCTTCAAGGCGTTTTCGTTTGCTTCGGCCCCACTGTTGATGAGAAACAGCTGATAGTCATCGTATCCCGAAATCTCGCCTAATCGGTCTGCCACTTCCTGCTGTAACTTGTTAATCACCGAATTGGAATAGAAGCCCAACCGTGCCACCTGATTGCTTATCATCTCTACATAATGCGGATGTGCATGACCGATAGAAATGACAGCATGACCGCCATACAGGTCGAGGTATTCTGTACCTTTATCATCCCATACATGGCAACCTTTTCCTTTTACGATATTAATATCGAAAAGAGGATATACATCGAATAATTTCATAACTCTTCTTTTTTAGAAAGCAGCCGGCTTCAGTTTCAAGCCTACGGTTTCTTCCAGATTGAACATCAGGTTCATGTTATGGACAGCCTGACCGCTGGCACCTTTCAACAAGTTATCGATACAAGAGATTATCAACAGTTTATCGCCATGTTTCTCCAAATGAATCAAACACTTGTTGGTGTTCACCACCTGCTTTAAGTCTATGTTTTTATCTATGATATGAACAAAGGAATCCTCGGCATAGTAGTCCGTATACATCTTCACCAGCTCTTCCAGTTCTACTTTGCATTTCACAACCAATGTGGCAAAGATACCACGCGGAAAGTCTCCACGGTAAGGAATAAAATCTATTTCAGAATCAAAACTGTTCTGCAACTGCTTCAATGACTGTTTGATTTCGGGCACATGCTGGTGAGAAAACGGTTTATAGATGCTCATGTTATTGTTGCGCCAGCTAAAATGGCTGGTTGCACCCGGTTTGACACCGGCACCGGTGCTTCCCGTAATGGCATTCACCATCACATCTTCGTTCAGCAACAAGTGTTTTGCCAGAGGTAATAACCCCAACTGGATACAAGTAGCAAAACACCCCGGGTTTGCCACATGCTTGCTATGACAGATGGCACGACGATTCAGCTCGGGCAAGCCATAAATAAAGTCGTGGTCATCACTCTTGATACGATAGTCCATACTGAGGTCGATGATTTTCAAATCCTCGGGCACATTATGACTATCCATAAACTTCTTCGTGTCACCATGGGCGGTACAGAAGAACAATACATCTATCTCGTCCAAAGGAAGCCGGTCGGTAAATACCAAATCGGTTTCACCGTAAAGCCCTTCATGTACGTCGGTAATCTTATTGCCGGCGTTGCTGCTACTGTTTATAAACTTTATCTCTACTTCGGGATGATTAATCAGCAGACGAATCAATTCGCCTGCCGTATAACCTGCCCCACCGATAATTCCTACTTTAATCATAATCAGATTTCTTCGTCCTTGTGGTTATTATAATAAACACGCAATGGTGTTGAAGTTACTTTGATAAAGCCTTTCGCATCTTCTGCCGTCCAGCCTTTCTGCATTTCACCATATTCACCAAACTTAGTCTTCACCAAATCGTCTTTAGATTCAACGCCTACCGTAGAGAACGAAAGCGGACGGAGCTCAAGGATAGCCGTACCGTTGACATTGCGCTGCGATTCCTGAAGCATAGCTTCGATATCGCGCATCACCGGTTCCAGATACTGGCTTTCATGCAAGAACATGCCATACCAGTTGGCAACCTGGTCTTTCCAGTATTGCTGCCATTTACTCAAAGTATATTTTTCAAGGAAACGGTGTGCACCGATAATCAGCATCGGGGCAGCAGCTTCGAAACCTACACGCCCTTTGATACCGATAATGGTATCTCCCACGTGCATATCGCGACCGATACCGTATGCAGCACCGATTTCTTCCACTTTTTGGATAGCCTTAATCGGATCGTCGAATTTTTCATCATTCACAGCTTTCAACTCACCTTTCTCAAAAGTAAGACGAAGTTGTTCGCTGCCTTCTTTAGTCACTTGTTTTAAGTATGCACTTTCGGGCAATCCCTGTGCAGAGTCCAAAATCTCACCGCCACAGATAGAAGTTCCCCAAAGACCTACATTATATGAATATTTCAACTTTGTGAAATCAGCAGCAAAACCATGTTCGTTCAAGTAATCGATTTCCTGCTGACGGCTCAACGCCATATCGCGGGTAAGGGTAATAATTTCTACCCCCGGAGCCAATACCAGGAAAGTCATATCAAAACGGATTTGGTCGTTACCCGCACCGGTTGAGCCGTGGGCGATAGCATCAGCACCTATTTCATTGGCATAACGGGCAATAGCCAATCCTTGGAAGATACGTTCCGAACTTACAGAAATAGGATAAGTTCCGTTGCGAAGAACATTACCGAATACCATGTATTTCAAGCTCTTTTCATAATACTCCCGAGTAACGTCCAAAGTTACATATTTCACCGCTCCCAGCTTATAAGCATTTTCTTCGTTCTGCTTCAGCTGTTCTTCACTGAAACCACCGGTGTTTGCACAAGCTGCATACACTTCATACCCTTTTTCCTTAGCCAGATACATTACAGTGAACGAAGTATCAAGACCGCCACTGAACGCAACTACTACTTTTTTCTTTTTTTCTTCCATAATAATATGTGTTTTTTCTATTATTTCTTCTTTAAATCGTGTCTTCCTCGTGTAAAGACGGATCGTAAAGCATCGCAGTACAAATACAGAACTTACGGTTTTTTGCCATCAATATATCATGATTGACACATCCTTCACAACCTTTCCAAAAAGCTTCATCGTCCGTCAACTCATTGAATGTAACAGGAACGTAGCCCAATTCCGTATTCATTTTCATTACAGCTGCACCACTTGTCAGACTGAAAATCTTAGCTTTCGGCCATCGTAAACGCGCCAATCGGAAAGACGCCGCCTTAATGCGTTTTGCCAATCCCAAGCCACGATAATCGGGATGAACAATCAACCCTGAAGTGGCCACATATTGCTTGTTTCCCCACGACTCAATATAAGTAAAGCCTGCAAACTCTTCGCCACATAAAGCGATAATCGCTTTTCCTTCTCTCATTTTAGTCGCCACGTATTCATGTGTGCGTTCTGCGATGCCCGTTCCGCGTACCTTAGCTGCTTCCCTGATGGTATCTAAAATTTTATCAACGTAAACTTCATGTGAGGCATCAGCCACCATCACATCAACTTGTTTAGCATCCATTTCTTATTCTATATTATTTTTATTGTATATTCGGTATAATGAGTGAAAGTGCGTTCTTCACCCCGGTCTCTGTGCAGCCTTCGCGCACCACAAGCATAATGGTATCATCTCCGGCAATAGTTCCCAGAATTTCATCAAATTCTTTACTATCAATATCATAAGCCAAACTGCTGGCATAACCGGGACGAGTTTTTATCACAGCCAGATTTGCCGAGAACTCAATGGAAATAAAGCCATTATGCATTAATAATTCGCCGGCCGAATGCTGTTCGGTCATACGCTTATACATTGTATTATTAGGTAATACGTATACATAGTTCCCATTCATGCTGGCAGCCTTTGCAACTTTCAATTGCTTCAAATCACGTGACAGTGTAGCCTGTGTCAGGCGGAACCCCTCTTTAGCCAATTCCTGTAACAGTTCTTCCTGACTTCCTATTTCCTTGCAGGAAATTATAATTTTGATGGCATCCAGTCTGCTATTCTTGCTCTTCATACTGCATAATTATTCTGATTCGATTGCAAAATTACGCATTGTTTGGGAATATAGATACAAAAAGCAGAATATTTTTGCGCATATATGCAAAAAAGTAGTGTTAAAGTTATATTTTAATCGAAAAAAGCCATACCCAATAAGGAAGTAAGACAGAAAAACAACTGCCTTTGTCTACTTTCGACGTAACTCAATCCTTTCGTGAAACTTTTCAATGAATATGCAGACCGGCAACATCATACGGATATGTAAAAGTCACAGAAGGTCCTTGTTTTGCCTGTTCGTCTACTTTATAATATCCTCCGAAATAATGAATAAAGTGAGCATTTATCTCATTACGAATCATAGCCGTTTTATTCTCAAAACGCTCCTTTGCCAATGGTGTATTAACAACCGTCACCAGTAAAAGCGATTTTTCTTCCACACGTTTTACTGTTATATCCGAATGATAAAATTCTGTGTCCACGGTAGAGACGGCTAAACTTTCAAACAAAGAAAGTAAACGTGCCTGATCTGTTCTGACCATCTGTTTCTCCAAATCGGTATGCAACTCTGCATGCACACAGTTCTGCCCGTTTTTATCAGCCTCCTCTATCACAGCGCGAAACAGACCGATAAAGTCACAACTGCCTTCCACATATTTTATTTTCCCCGATTCAAGGCGAGAAAGCTCAAGGATATTATTCACATAGTCCAATAACTGTGTAGCATTCTCCTGAACAATCTTATTATAAGCAGATTTACTTTCTTCATCCAAATTATCCGCATCAGCCAAAATTTCGGCAAAACCCACCACAGCATTCAAAGGAGTACGTATATCATGACTGATTTCAAGTTTCAACCGTTCTTTAGCCAAATTATCAGCATGCGAAAGCTCGGCAGCCTTTATCGCCTCCTTTTCTGCCAAAGCAATTCTCTTTGATAAGTAACCGGTATAAAGATAAAACAACAGCATCAAAACCAATAGTACACCCAAAATCATAATAGCCCGAAGATAGTTCAGGTTAGTAATCTTTTGCTTTTCCATCAGCAATTCATTGATTTGATAATTCTCTTTTACTTGTTCCAACTGGCTGGTGGTTGTAGCTGTACTCAAAGAATCCTGTTTATGCAGCAAAAACTTCAATGTATGGATGCCTTCGTTCCAGTCACCCTTATCACGCAATATCAAAGACTTATAAAAAATAAGAGTTTCGAATACATCTATATGTCCCCTTTCGACAAACGGAGCGACCTGGTCTATCAATGCGATTCCTTTATCATATTCCTGTATCCGGGCATAATACTGCAATTCCATCAATTGTATATTCAGCCAATACACCGAATCCACTTCCGGAGTAAGCAAGTTTTTGGCTTTTTCAAGGAATTCAGCCGTTTTAGAATAATCCTTATGATGCATATAATAACGAACATACCTGGTTTGGCAATCCACCATTACATCTCTCCAATTATTCACAGTCTTGGGCTCCTTAGACAACACTTCTTTCAACAAGCCCTCCATTTTCTCTAAATAAAACAAAACAGAATCTCTCTTCACTCTATCGGGGTCCTTAGAAGGCAAACCGGAAACAATATCAGCATATCTACTTGATAAACGAGAAAGAATATCAATGCGCAAACTCAATTTAGTCGTTTTCTTGCAAGCCCGATACCCTTTTAGAAGAGCTGCAAGTGCTTCATCCGAACGATTAAAAGCAGCATACGTACATCCCAAACTATTATAGGCAGCCACTATGCCATTATTACTTTTTCTCTCTTGTGCCTCTTTCAAAACTTCTTTTGCCACAAAAGCCGCCTTTTCATTCATTTTTTTAGAAGCCAGCACGCGACTGATAGCAGCCTTTTGTTCCAGATAATAATCATACTTGCCTATCTTGGAAGCAAGTTCCTGCAACTCATCCACCCAAAGGGTGATACTGTCCAAATCATGTTTTTTATCATAACAGACAGCCAGATAATAGGCACCCAAATTCTCATAATAGATATTCTGCTGCTTACGTGCTTCTTCATAAAGGCACTTGGCAAAAAACACATTATAAGGAGGATTCTGATGCAAATATGCCGCGTCCAGCAACACAGACAAACGAGAAGTATCTGCTGGTAAATGTTCCACCTTCCTCATCAAACTGTCACGAAAAGCAATCGTATCATCCCCTTTCCATCCCCGGGAAAAGAGACATGAAAACGAAATCAGACAAGATACCAGTGTTATAATTTTCTTCATATTATGATACTCTGCTTATAATAGTGTCGATTTATACTTTAACGGATGAGTGAAACAAAAACGTGCCCCTCGGGTATAATCTCCGTCAATCCATATCTTACCACCTACGAACGTCACTATCAGCCGGCAGATAGAAAGTCCCAAACCGGTCCCCTGTACAAACTCATTCAATTTTTCAAAACGTTCGAAAATAAGTTTCTGCTTTTCCTTTGGAATGCCGCAACCTGTATCCGCCACCGAAAAGAGAGCTGTCCCGTCATTTGCTTTTTCGAGTTTAAGCACAACAGAACCTTCTTTAGTAAACTTAACAGCATTCACCAACAAATTTATCAACACCTGCCTCAGTCGCGAATCATCCGTTTCGAGCTTCAACGAAGCAAGAGCTGTCTCAAATTCCAACCTTACATTCAGTTTATAAGAGGCGCGTATGGTTTCTATTACTTCATTGCATATCTTTACCGCATCATGCTCCTTCATATTGAAGTGAATATTGTCTTCTTCAAAATCCGACAAATCAAGTATATCATTTATCAGTTTCAGCAGTTGATGCGAATTGACACGGATAATCTCACAAGCTTGCTTACGGGAATCGTCATCCATGCCCATATCCTCTTCCGACGCCAACAAAGTGGAGAAACCCACAATAGCATTTAACGGCGTACGCACTTCATGGCTCATATTAGAAAGGAACATATTCTTTTTGCGAATGGCATTCTCTGCCTTCCGCCTCATCTCCTCCTGCTTTCTTTTTGATTCCTTCAATTTGAATATTTTCTTCCAACTCAGAAAAATAAGATAAAACAGCACCAAGACACAAACAGCAATTCCGGTCACATAATAGCGGTTGGACAGAGTACGCCGGTGTTCATTCATAAACTTCAGCCGATCTGCCTGAAAACGAGTGCAAAGCCGGTCAATCTCCTTAGGATAATTCTTATTAAATACAGACTTCACATAAGCATATACGTTAGCAAACTGTTTAAAAGCCTCCTGCTCTTTCCCCATCATAACATACAATTCTGCCTTATTACGCATTGCATCAATATACAATCCGCGATTGCTCTGCGGTGCCTTTCCTTTAAAGAAACGGTCGTAAACATCCAACGCCTTTTCATATTCTTCCTTACTCTCATAATAAGCCGCCTCGGTTATCAACAGATGCCGGATAATCCCCACCGGCAGCATCGGTTCTAACTTCCAAGCCTCCTTTAAGTAGTTGTCGGCTTCATCCGGCATCCCCGCCTGAATACAATAGTAAGCATTATAATTATAAAACAATGCCTGTTCCACCGGAGATAAATCTTCCGACAAATACTCATTTATGCGCTCTATATACAATTTAGCCTTCCCAATATTCTTCAAATGCAGAAGATTATCCACCAATTGCATCAGCAGTATTTTTGTAAGAATCTGATTATCCGAAGGATCTTTTAACTGCTTTAAAGCCTCTTCAAGTGATGTTCCCGCTTCCTCCAACCGGTTCATGTGACTATACACTTCACCAATTGCACTGAGCGACATTGCCATTCCGAATTTGTGGTTCATTGCCTGAGCTTTAGAGTACATCATATCACTTTGAGCAACGGCAATGCGACTCTCCCCCCTAAGAATATGCGAACGGATTACGACCCTCTTCAATTCAAAATATTCATCATATTTGCCTATAGAATCCAATACAGTAGTCAGACTGTCCCCCAAAAGAGCGATACTATCATTCCTCTCTGTATGAATAAAGCCGGCATTTTGCCTGAATGAATGGATATATTTTTGTTGCAATTCATAAGATTGGGGCTGCCGTCGATCAGCATCCCACGCTCTTGCCGGATTAACATTTATCAAGCATAATAAAGAGAGAACAATAAGATGTCCGACTATTTTTTTCATTCTTAATTAAACCTTCATACATTTTTCATTTAGCGAAGGTATTGATATTCTGTCATTTCACCAAAGAAGTTACCAGAAAAGTAAGAATAATATGTTTTAGGGCATTTACCACGCATTCGAACAGTTATTATATCAAAAAAAGAGGAACAGTTTAAAAGAATGAGTTATTTTTGCAGTATCATTAATTCCTTAAATTATCAATTGCAGAAACATGGAACACACTTATTTCTTTGCAGTAGACCTGGGAGCCACCAGCGGACGAACCATTTTAGGTTGCCTGGGAGACGGCAAATTAGAGTTGAAAGAGGTTACCCGCTTTCCCAATCATATAATAGAGGCCTGCGGTCATTGTTACTGGGACATTTATGCCCTTTACCGCGAAATCATCAACGGACTCAAAACAATAGCCAAAGACAACATTCCCATCCGTTCCATCGGTATCGACACATGGGGAGTGGATTTCGCACTTATCGGTAAGGATGGCGAACTGCTCCGCAATCCCTATTGCTATCGTGACCCACATACAGTAGGAGCACCCGAAGAATACTTCACGCACATTCCTCGCGAAAGAGTATATGATATTACCGGCATTCAGATAATGAATTTCAATTCATTATTCCAGTTATCGACACTACACCGCAATCATTGCACCGCATTGGAAGCAGCAGACAAAATTCTCTTTATGCCCGATGCATTGGGCTATATGCTCACCGGAAAAATGGTCACCGAATATACAATTGCCTCTACTTCACAAATACTGAACCCGCGCACCAAACGTTTTGAAAAAGAACTGCTGGACGTAGTGGGAGTCAGAGAAGAACAATTCGGCCGGTTTGTCTTCCCCGGAGAGCAAATCGGAGTACTGACAGAAGAGGTACAGAAACTGACCGGTCTGGGAGCTGTTCCCGTCATCTCGGTAGCCGGACACGACACCGCCTCGGCTGTAGCAGCAGTACCGGCTCAGAACGAGAATTTCGCCTATCTAAGCTCAGGCACATGGAGCCTGATGGGTATCGAAGTAAAAGATGCCATTATCAACAAAGAAAGCTACGAACAGAACTTCACCAATGAAGGAGGAGTGGAAGGTACTACCCGGTTCCTGAAAAACATCTGCGGTATGTGGTTACTCGAACGATGCCGCAAGGAATGGGAAACAACCAACAACAGTTATTCTTATACCGAATTGATTGACGCTGCTTTGGCAGCACCCGCTTTCCGCAGTCTTATCAATCCCGATGCCCCATGTTTCCAAAATCCGGCATCCATGATCAAGGCTATCGCCGGATATTGCAAACAGACCGGTCAACCTGTCCCCGAAACATACGGAGAAATAACCCGTTGCATCTTTGATAGTTTATCCATGCGCTACAAACAGATATTCAGTGTGCTGCAAAAGATTGCGCCATTCCCTATCGAAAAATTACACATAATCGGCGGAGGCTCACGCAATAACCTACTCAGCCAATTCACCTGCAATGCAGTGGGTGTTCCTGTCATGGCAGGACCGAGTGAGGGAACAGCAATCGGCAATATCATGCTGCAGGCAAAAGCAAACGGACTGGTAAACGACATTGCCGCCATGCGCCGTCTCATCAGTACCTCTGTAGAGACCGTCTCCTTCGAGCCGCAGAATACAACCCAATGGGAAGAAGCTTATCATAAATATCTTGCCTGTTACAGAGAGGATATTTAATATTTGCTATATTTGTAAATTACAGAACAATCAAATCAAAAAGAAATATGAAATCAATTTTAGACAATCGCCCCGAGCTGGCACATGAAGTAAATAAAGTAGCAGAAGTTGCCGGTTATTTATGGCAAAAAGGATGGGCAGAACGCAACGGAGGAAATATCACCGTTAACATCACAGAATACGCAGACGACGAAATCCGCAATATGCCTGCCATCAGTGAAGTAAAACAAATCGGCGTTACACTGCCTCATCTGAAAGGATGCTATTTCTATTGCAAAGGAACCAACATGCGTATGCGTGATTTAGCTCGCCGCCCCATGGACAACGGTTCTGTTATCCGCATTCTGGATGACTGCGCAAGCTACGTTATTATAGCCGACAAACCGGTTCAGCCCACCTCTGAAGTTCCTTCTCATCTGAGCGTGCATAATTACCTCATCAGTAAAGGTTCTCCTTATAAAGCATCCGTACATACGCATCCCATCGAACTGATTGCCTTGTCGCACAACAAGAAATTCATGGAAAAAGATGTAGCCACTAACCTGCTGTGGAGTATGATTCCCGAAACAAAAGCATTCTGTCCGCGCGGCCTAGGCATGATTCCTTATGCGCTTCCCAGCTCAGTAGAACTGGCAGAAGCCACTATCAAGGAACTGGCAGACTATGATGTCGTCATGTGGGAAAAGCATGGCATCTTTGCTGTGGACCGCGATGTAATGGCAGCCTTCGACCAAATTGATGTATTGAATAAATCAGCATTGATTTATATCGCGGCAAAGAACATGGGCTTTGAACCCGACGGCATGAGCCAGGAACAAATGAAAGAAATGTCTGTCGCTTTCAATTTACCTAAATAAGAATAAGAAGAAAGGGTATCAAAACGTTGATAACGCTGCTATTGTCACCTGTAGGGACGAGATATGCTTGTCCCCTACAGGTGATAATCTAACAGACTATACAACATCAATCCTGAGATTCCCTATTCAGTTTCTCAAACATTTTGTCGAATTCTTCTTCATCATAATTCAATTCACTGAAATCAAAATCACCCAAAGGCACCTCTGCTGCATCCACTTCTCCATCAGTCACTCCTTCTATACTGTAAGTAAAATCAGTGCCGATTGCCTCCATTATAATAGGTATATAAAGTTCAGCTTCCTCATCTGTATCGGCACGCAGGTAATGTTTACCATTTTTGCCAAATTCAGCAAACGGTATCTCCTCCTTCTTTTCATCCAGAATATATTTCGTGATATCGAAAGAATCCTCAGAATCTATTCCTACAGCTTCGGCAAAATCGATAGCACCATACACCAACTTATGGGCATCGGCATACGCTGCTTTTTTCAAGTCTTCATCCATATCGATACGTTTCACCATCATTTCATAATCGTCATGATTCATATTGAAGAAATATTCGGAATGAAGCAAACCTTTACAATAAATATCCACCAAATAAACTCCCATCGTAAAGTGTCCTTGCGGATGTTGACGAGTGACAATAACTGTCTTTTCCCCCATATAATCCCATTTCGTTCCTATATAGCACTCTACTATCGGCAACTGTCTTGCTTTCTCCTTAATATATGCTTCCGGGGATAGCAGCTTTTGTTTTTGAGCTTTATTCTTTATCATAATTTTCGATATTGATTTCGTACTATGGCTGAGTATCCATTTCTGAAAAGTCAAAACCTGCTACCCTACCTTCACATGTATTAGACTTTTTAGAGACTCCAGTCCTTTAATGGCTGTAAAGATAGAAAAATATATTCCATAAATAAGACATATCCGAAGAATATTTACTACAATAAAAATAAGCGGAACAAAATAAGAGCATAGGCGGTATCCTTTCTTCTGCTACCTCTTTTCCCGTTTAATCCGCTTCATCACTGCAAATCGTAAATTATCAACAGGCACAACACCAAACGATAAATTACACCTTTGCAAAAATAAATATAGGTATTATAAGGCAAAAAAGCTATCTTTGCCATGATATAAAAATAACCTGATGGTACCACCGCCGGAAGAAAGTAGAAAAAAGATGAAGAAATATACACTGAACATAACCGCAGCCATGCTTTTTGCTTTGGTCACAATCTCACCTGCCCTTGTGGGCAGCAGTTGCGTTGCTCCGAAAGGAGAACAGGAAGACACAGCAAGTACAGCCATAAAAAAAGATTTAGGTATCACCGCACTGAAATACAGCAGTCCCGAAGTGCCGGTCAGTGTCATTTTCTGTGGAAAAACGATAGACCTCAGCCGATACGACCGTCATGAGCGTATGGATCGCGAACTGCTGGCATTTACCTATATGCACAGCACCTCCCTGCAAATGATAAAGAAAGCCAACCGCTATTTCCCTATCGTAGAGCCCATACTGAAGGAAAACGGAATCCCGGATGACTTTAAATATCTGATGGTAATAGAAAGCAACCTCAACCCCATCGCACGCTCCTCTGCCGGAGCCGCCGGACTGTGGCAGTTCATGCAAGGGACCGGACGAGACTACGGACTGGAAGTCAATTCCAACATAGATGAACGCTATCATGTGGAAAAAGCAACCCGTGCTGCCTGCCGCTATCTGAAAGATGCTTATGCCAAATACAAAGACTGGGTGGCAGTGGCCGCCTCTTATAATGCCGGACAGGCAAGAATTGCCAGCCAACTGGCAAAACAAGATGTAGATGATTCACTGGACTTGCAATTGGTGGAAGAAACCGCACGCTATGTATATCGTATCCTCGCTGCCAAAATTATGTTCTCCGACCCGACTGCTTTTGGTTTCCGGCTGAGAGCATCTGATTTATACCCTGCCATCCCTTATACCGAAATAACCGTAACAGAAGGAATAGCAAACCTTGCCCGCTTTGCCCGCAGCAAAGGAATCACATTGGCCATCCTGAAGAATATGAACCCGTGGTTGAGGGAAACCAGCTTAGCCAATCATAGCAAAAGGACTTATAAGCTGAAAATACCCACCAAAGAGGGCATGTATTACAACCCCCAAACGGTTGTCCCGCATGATAAAAGATGGGTAGTGGAATGACAGTTTCTTTTATTCCAACTTCCCTCCGCAATATTTGCAATAGGCTGCTCCCTCTTCGTGTCCGTCTCTTCCACAGTGCGGACATTTCAGGACTTGCCTGCGTCTGTGTTCTTTCATCATTGACGCAGATACAATTCCTGTGGGAACAGCAATGATGGTATAGCCTATCAGCATCACCACTGCCGAAAGGAAACGCCCTAAAGGGGTTTCGGGAGTGATATCGCCATAACCGACAGTGGTCATGGTAACTATCGCCCAATAAATGCTATTGGGAATATTGTCGAAAGCCGTGCCGGGACGCTGTCCTTCAATCATGTACATCAATGTTCCGATAGAGATGACCAATATCAGCACAAAGAGGAAAAAAACAATAATCTTGCGGCTGCTATAGGTCAGTGAATGCAACAACAAGTTTCCTTCGTCCAGAAAGTTAAACAGTTTAAAGATGCGAAACACCCGAATCAGCCGGAAAGTACGGATTACCAGCAAATACCGCGCCGTGCCGAAGAACCAGCCTATATAAAGAGGCAAAGTCGCCAGCAAGTCAATAATACCGAAAAAACTTAAAGCATACTTGCGCGGCCGGGGAGAACAATAAAGCCTTAACAGATATTCCACGGTAAAGAAGAAAGTAAAGACATATTCCGAAAACCGCAAATAAGGCCCGATCACTGCTGACCAACCTTGAATACTTTCGGCAATCACCACCAGAATACTAAGCACGATAAACCCGATAAGCGCCACATCAAACCATTTCCCTGCCGGAGTATCGCTCTCAAAGATGACTACATAAATTTTATGCTTCCATTTGTCATCGTGCAGCAAATGCTGCCATTTTCCCCATATACCTTTCAAAAATGCCATTATATTTAAGAATAAGTTATAAAATAAGTACAATTATAACAAATATTGCCCGGTCTATGCCCATAAGTACTATAGTTTTTCACTATATTTGCACAAAACCTTTATAATTATTATAGCATGAAAAAACAACTTCTTACCGGACTGTTCACCGTATTTGCACTCGCAGCAAGCGCACAGTCCAATGAGTGGCGCAACCCGCAGGTAAATGCGGTAAACCGCGCCCCGATGCACACCAACTACTTTGCTTACGAAAATGCCGATGCAGCTAAAAAAGGACTGAAAGAATCATCAGCCAACTATATGACGCTAAACGGCGCCTGGAAGTTCAATTGGGTGAAAGATGCAGACGCACGCCCCATGGACTTTTGGAAAACAACATTCAATGACAAAGGTTGGGACGATATGCAGGTTCCCGGCGTTTGGGAATTAAACGGCTACGGCGACCCTATTTATGTCAATGTAGGCTATGCATGGCGCAACCAGTTTAAGAACAATCCTCCCGAAGTTCCGACCGAAAACAACCACGTCGGTTCTTATCGCCGCGAAATCATTGTTCCCGCTTCGTGGAAAGGGAAAGATATCATCGCTCATTTCGGCTCCGTCACTTCCAATATGTATATATGGGTAAACGGACGTTATGTGGGGTATAGCGAAGACAGCAAGCTGGAAGCCGAGTTCGACCTGACTCCTTACCTGAAACCGGGACAAAAGAACTTAATCGCCTTTCAGGTATTCCGCTGGTGCGACGGTACCTATCTGGAAGACCAGGACTTCTTCCGTTTCAGCGGTGTAGGACGTGACTGCTATCTGTATGCACGCAACAAGAAGCGCATTCAGGATATCCGCGTCACTCCCGACTTGGATACTGAATATAAAAACGGCTCATTGGCTGTGAAGCTCGACCTGAAGGGAAGCGGAACCGTCGATTTGGAACTGGTCGATGCCACCGGCAAGCAAGTAGCCACGGCTACCGCCAAAGGAAGCGGCACTGTGACCATGAACGTAGAAAATCCGAATAAATGGAGTGCCGAGACTCCTTATTTATATACTTTGCGTGCCAGCATACAGGGAAGCAATGAAGTTATCCCCGTAAATGTCGGTTTCCGCAAAATTGAACTGAAAGGAGGTCAAATCCTGGTCAACGGAAAAGCTGTTCTTTTCAAGGGAGCCGACCGTCATGAGCTCGACCCGGACGGAGGATATGTAGTATCTCCCGAACGTATGCTTCAGGACATTCAAATCATGAAACAATACAATCTGAACGCTGTGCGTACCTGCCACTACCCGGACAACAACCTGTGGTACGACCTTTGTGACAAATACGGTATTTATGTAATAGCCGAAGCAAATGTGGAATCTCACGGAATGGGCTACGGTGAAGCTACTCTGGCAAAGAACCCGTCATTCAAGCAAGCACATCTGGAACGCAACCAGCGTAATGTTCAACGTGGTTTCAATCACCCCAGCATCATCTTCTGGTCATTGGGTAATGAAGCCGGAGACGGCCCCAACTTCGAAGCATGTTACAAATGGATAAAGGCAGAAGACCCCAGCCGTGCCTGCCAGTACGAACAAGCCGGCTTGAAAGAGCACACCGACATCTTCTGTCCGATGTATTACGGCTATGAAGGCATGGAAAAATACGGTCAGCGTACCGATGCCACCAAACCGCTCATCCAGTGTGAATATGCCCACGCCATGGGTAACTCTCAAGGCGGATTCAAAGAATACTGGGACATCATCCGCAAATATCCGAACCTGCAAGGCGGTTTCATTTGGGACTTCGTCGACCAGTCCGTTCGCTGGAAAGGCAAGAACGGAGTTGAAATCTATGCTTACGGCGGCGACTTCAACCGCTTCGATGCATCCGACAACAACTTCTGCGACAACGGTCTGATCAGCCCCGACCGTAACCCCAATCCCCACATGCACGAGGTAAGTTATTTCTATCAGAACATCTGGACTACTCCTGCCGACCTGAGCAAGGGAGAAGTAAACGTTTACAATGAGAACTTCTTCCGCGACCTTTCTGCCTACTATATGGAATGGGAAGTGCTGAAAGGCGGAAAAGCAATCCGTTCGGGACGTGTGGATAATCTCAATGTCGCTCCGCAGCAGACCGCCAAGATTAAACTTGACTTAGGCAAGACTTGCCAGTGCACAGAATGGCTGTTGAACGTATCCTACAAACTGAAGAACCGCGAAGGTTTATTGGCTGCCGGTCATACAGTTGCCAAAGACCAGCTCACTCTGAATCCCTACAAGGCTCCGGCCATGGAGTTGAAGAATGTAGAGACCACCAATGTGGCTATCGTTACTCCCCAAATCATCGACAACCAGCGAAACTACCTGATTGTGAAAGGTGAGAACTTCACTGTTGAGTTCAACAAAGCCAACGGTTACCTGAGCAAATACGATGTCAATGGGCTGGAAATGATTAAAGAAGGCGCTGCACTGACCCCCAACTTCTGGCGTGCTCCGACCGATAATGATATGGGTGCCGGCCTGCAACACCGCTTTGCAGTATGGAAAAACCCGGGATTGAAACTTGTCCGCCTGGCTTCCACTACCGTAGACAATCAAGTACAGGTGACAGCCGAATACGACATGAAAGCCGTTTCTGCCAAACTTTATCTGGAGTATGTCATCAACAACCAAGGTGCCGTTAAAATCACCCAAAAGATGACAGCCGATAAGAATGCCAAGGTATCTCCGATGTTCCGTTTCGGTATGCAGATGCAAATGCCGAAGAACTTCAATACCATTGAGTTCTACGGACGCGGCCCGGTTGAAAACTACAGTGACCGTAACCATAGCACCGATTTGGGCATCTATCGCCAGAGTGTAGACGAACAATTCTACTCCTACATCCGTCCGCAGGAAACCGGAAACAAGACCGACATCCGTTGGTGGAAACAGTTGAATGCCGGCGGCAATGGCGTGAAGATTGTAGCCGAAGCTCCTTTCTCTGCCTCTGCATTGCATTACACCATCGAATCATTGGATGACGGCGCACAGAAAGACCAGCGTCACTCACCCGAAGTGAAGAAGGCCAACCTCACCAACTTGTGCATCGACAAGGCACAAATGGGATTGGGTTGCGTCAACAGTTGGGGAACCATAGCATTGCCTAAATATCAATTGCCTTACGGTGACTATGAATTTACATTCATCCTCTCTCCCGTAAAGCATAGTGTAGATATGGAATAAAAAGAGAACTCAAAGCATTGAATAAGGACAGCCGGATTTACCTTTCGGCTGTTCTTATTTATTTTATAAGGAAGTGCTGACTGAATACATACTTATAAAGTAAATACATATCTTGGTGTAAAGCATATCGTGATTGCTTAGCCACGACCGTGGTTAAGCCTAATCACCCGGGTGGTTAGAGTTAGTCACGTAGGTGGTTAGAGTTAACCACAGCCGTGGTTAATAGAAATATAACTTTCATTCACCGGGACGTTATTGGCATTAAAGCATATAACTAACCATAATTATCATATCATGAACAAGCAATCCGCTATCTTCTACTCCTTACTGTTCCTGTTATGTTGCTCCTTCACCAAGCAACATAATGAGGAATGGAAAGAGATTAGCAATAAGTTCCACTCCATCACCTTGCCTTGCCATTGGAGCACAAAGAATGAAAAAGGCAATGGCATTATACCGGAAGAGCGAGACGCCCGGTCCATCGGTTGTCATCTCTATTATCTGATATGGGAAACTCCATTGATTAATTTCCGGGAAGACTTACCGAATCATGTATTGTGTTTTATTGAAAGCTATCAGAAAATAGATAAGGCATCCCCTATTACTTTAAAAGAAGTAGAAGAATTGGAAATGAAAAAGATTTCCGGTCCTATCCGGCTCTGCAGCAAAACGAGAATCAAATCCAATAAGAATCAAGAAAGGTTTGTCATTGTGCAAAAGAGTCAAGAATATGATAAGACATGGAATATATATCGCGTTTACTATTTATTACAGCAAGATGATGACATGGTACATTGTGTAACCATAAGGATGAGAGAAAATTATGCCAAAAAGAATCCGGGGAAAATCGAAGAGATAAAACGGATTCTTGACTCTTTTACCATAAAAGGCGAAAGGTAAGGAGAAAGGAGAACGCTCCCTCTGTCAAGAACATCACTTGTCTCCTTCCCAATTCCCCCGTGTAAAATCCGGTATCTCCACCGGAATGCTTCCCTGCCGCACCGAAAGTTCGCTCAGCTCCGTGATACACGACCATTCGGCTGCATCATATACATCCTGATCTAAAGGCAGACCATTGCGCAAGCAATGCACCAGACGATAATCCATGATATAATTCATCTCGTTCGGCATCTCTTTCCGCTTTGCCTCCTCACCGATGGTAGCAGTGAACGGATGCTTATAACGTTCCATTACTTTCTCAAAATCCTCTCCTGCCAAGGGTTCTTTACCATACTCGTCCAGCAGGATGCAAGGCACGGGATATTTCTGCATGAAGCCTTTTGTGCCGCACACAGTCTGATGGCGGCTGTATGGGCGCGGAGTCGTCACATCATATTGCAATACGATAGTACGCCCTTTGACCGTCCGAATCAATGTCGTATTCACATCTCCCATCAGATAAGGTTGTGCAGCCTCGGCGGAATGCTTGCCAAACTGCCCGCGGGCATAAGCCGACAGCCCCGCTTCACGCGACGACATGGATACAAGATACTCCATGCGGTCTCCACGATGAATGTCCATCCATTGACAGATAGGGCCCAGCCCGTGAGTGGGATACGGATTTCCGGTATGCTGCTGGCTATACAGCTTTATCCAGTTATTATGATAGCCGCCTTCCGTTTCGTCGGCAAAGTAATGCCGGCGGAGGTCATGGATATACGCTCCTTCGGCATGGGTTATCTCTCCCAATGCCCCTTGCCGCACCATGTTCAGGGTCGTCAAGGCAAAAGCATCATAACAACAGTTCTCCAACATCATGCAGTGCCGGCGTGTCTGCTCGGCGGTATCCACCAAACGCCAGCAGTCCGCCACGCTCATGGCGGCAGGCACCTCAAGGGCGGCATGGCGTCCCTGCTGCATGGCATATACCGCAATATCGGTATGTGTCAGCCAATCGGTACAAATATAAACCAAGTCAATATCCGCACGTCCGCACAATTGCCTCCATCCGCCTTCTTCGCCATAGGCAACAGCCGCAGGGCGGTTGAAACGGTGGAGCAATGCAGTGGCACGCTCTATATTCCGGGGGCGCAAATCACATAAGGCTTTTACCTCCACACCCTCCAGATGCATATATCGTTCAAGAGCCAAAATCCCCCTATTACCCAGCCCCACAAAGCCAATGCGGAGGACAGGTATAGGAGGACATGTCAAATGAAGTACGTTCCGGTTCATCATGATGAAATCTTTGCTTGTTTCTTTATGCCGCAAAGATAATCATTTGAGTTAAATGATGGAAGTACGTTTAGTAAATTCTATGATTTCAGGCACATAACCGAAGGCAAGCCCCGTCACGGTATCGGCACAGCCATAATAAATGGCGATGCGTCCTGTCTCTTCATCATGCAGCGCGGCGCAGGGGAAGCACACATTGGGCACGTCGCCCATGCATTCGTAAGGAGTGCGCGGTGAAAGCAGGTAGGCTCCCGAACGGTATTTCACTTTCCACGGTTCGTCCAAATCGAGCAATGCCGAACCGAAAGCATATACATAACCGTTGCACGAGCGGAGCACGCCGTGATAGATGAGCAGCCAGCCTTCCGGTGTTTCGATAGGGATAGGCCCTGCACCGATTTTCAGGCACTGCCATGCACTCACTTCAAAGGGTGCCGGACTCATCACCAGCCGATGCCGTCCCCAGAACTCCATGTCGGGTGATTCGCTGTAATAGATATCTCCAAACGGAGTATGCCCGTTGTCGCTCGGACGGCTCAGCATGGCATAACGTCCGTTTATCTTGCGCGGAAACATCACTCCGTTGCGATTGAACGGAAGGAAAGCATTCTCCAGCTGATGGAAAGTCTTGAAGTCCTTGGTCCATGCCACACCGATGGTAGGCTGGCCTTTGTACCCATTACACCAGGTAACATAATAACGGTCTTCTATGAAGCAAACACGCGGGTCGTAGCCATACACCCATTCGCCCACTTCGGCATTGTCACACTCAAACGTCAAAGGTTCGGGATGGATATCCCAATGAACGGCATCTTTACTGAAGCCCACGTGCAGGCGCATACGGCGATTCGTGTCATCGCAACGGAACACTCCGGCATAGCCGTCACCGAAAGGCACCACGGCACTGTTGAAAATACTATTGGAAGTAGGAAGCAAATCGCGCGGAATGATGGGATTGGCAGAGTAGCGCCACACCACTTCTTTCGAACCGGCCGGGCGGTCTTCCCAAGGCATGTTAGATAAGTTGCTCATAAACGTATTTTTTTGATTTGGTTTTAATGAGTACAAAAATACACATTATAACAACAGGAACAACGTTTTGAGGGAAAACACTTCACCCTCCTACTTTACTTTTCTCGCATTCAGATAATAAAGGAGGGATTCTTTCACTCTCTCGTCCGAAGTCACAAGCAAGAACTCGCCGCCTTTGTCGTATAAAAAACAATAATCCTTATAAAGGGCTACGCCTGCCACCTCCTCCCAGGCAATCTCTTTCTTCTGCTCCGCCCTGTCGTATACCAGTCCTTCAGGAGTCATTTCAACCCAAGTATGCCCGGCGACGGATTTCCTGTAAATCTTGTTCAGCCGTATGGGAAGCATAATCAATATATAGAAAAGACACAGGAACAATATCAGCAGGGGGCTGAACAGACTGTGTTCTTCGGGAGTGACATGAGTCATGGAGTCTCCGGGGAATCCGGCTAGAATTCCAAATCAGCCAACTGGGGATTATGGTCGGACAACAGAGCGCCCGGTATTTCTGCCGGAATATCGCATCCTGTTACCTTTATCTGTGGAGTGACAAAGATGAAATCAATCTTCTCGCAGTTCTGTGGCGGGATGCGGGCAAAGTCATGGAAAGTATAATCCACACCGGTCACATGACCGGCTATCTTATAAGCATCCTTCATGACAAACTCATTCGTGGTAATGGTTTCATAAGCACTGCTTGCATCCGTCACATTGAAATCGCCCGTCACAATGGCAGGGCGCTCACCCACTATTTCCTTTATCTTTTTGATAATAAGTAACGCACTTTGGCGGCGCGCCTCTTCACCGATGTGGTCAAAATGCGTATTTACTGCCATAAATATCTTTCCGGTAGACTTTTCTCTGAACTTGGCCCATGTAGCAATGCGCACACAAACAGCATCCCAACCCATCATGCCCACACTGTCGGGATTCTCTGCCAACCAGAAAGTGTTTGAGTCCAATACTTCATATTTATCTTTCCGGTAGAATAAAGGAGCATACTCTCCTGCTGTCTTGCCATCGTCACGACCGACACCGATACCGTCATACTCCGGCAGACCGGAACGCAAATCGAGAAACTGATTGTGCAACACTTCCTGCATTCCGAGGATATCTATTTTCTGTTCTTGAATAAACTTGCATACGCGTGCTTTACGATACTGCCAGTTGTTCAAACTATCTTGTGGGTTATCATAGCGAATGTTGAATGTAGCCCAACGAAGGGCTGTCGGTTTTTCTTTCATACAGCCTGTCAACGACAAAAGAGCTATTGCGAGGAATAAAATGTGTTTCATACTGCTTCTATCTAAAGTTTCACTTAAAGGGTTTGCAAAAGTAGTAATAGTTTTGATAATATGTTTGTTTTTGAAAAGGTTATTTAAATACCTGCCTGTTTTATAGCAAAAGAGTGTGTCTGCACGAGGCGGACACACTCTTCAATGATTCATCTATCTTAAGTAAACAGTATACTTAGGATAATGATTAGGGCTTATTGATAGTCATAGGCAATGTAATGGTAGTCTTGATACCATTCAATGCTGTAACTGTCATTTCAAGAGTTGCTGAATAGTTAGGACCATAAGACATACCTGTCAAAGCAATACCGGCATCAGACAATGTAGCTGTTGCACCGGCAGGAACACCGTCACCCTTAACTACGAATGTGAACTTATCATTTGTTGCACCAAACAATTCCATATCCTCGCTAACTGCCACCTTTTCACTGCTGGCAACTAATTGCAAACCTGCTTCTTTTCCGGCATCACCTGCAACTTTAGCGATAGTACCTTTACCATCTGATGCAATTGCAACATTCAAATCTACCACTTTACCGCCTTTGTAGAAGTTAAGCACAGCATCATTGAACGGAGACATAAAGTTTACTGCAAATGCAGGAACTTCAACTTTCAAGTCTGTTTTACCTTTAACCAGATATGTACCATCAACTGTTACATTGCCTCTTACTGCACCATTGGCATCAAGCAAAGCATCAGCCATTGCCAAGATTGAGCCGACTTTAGCATATGTAGCAACCTCAGTCGGAGTTCCGCTAATACTCATTTTTTTCGGAGTAAGAGTCAAGTTATTCCAGTCCGCACCTGAGTTTTCTACACTCTTGAATGCGTTAGTCATTACATATTGTTTAGCAGCATCTGCACTAGTAGAGCCAACCAACAAAGCATTCAAGACAGTCTTATCTGCATTCCATACAGAAGTAACCTTAGTGAACAAGTCAGTGAATGTAGGAACAGAGATTGTTACAGGAGCAACCACTTTCTTCAATTCATTTTCACCATCAACAAATTTCATGTTCAATACATAAGCACCCGGAGCTGCAGTTGCTTGATAATCAGAATGTGCAAATACAGCATACTTAACCTTCTTAAGATTATCAGCAGTATTGATAGCAGTAACTTCTGTTTTCGGTGTACCATCAGCATTCAAGTCTGAGTAGTATTTTACCTGAGTCATTGCAAATGCAAACTTACCGTTAGCAGTAGATTGGTCTGCTGTTACCGCTTTACCGTCAATAGAAATCACATTCCAAGTCGGAGTAACAGCAGCCAACGCTGTAGCAGTCTGAGCACTCAAGCTTGTAAATGTAGTACCTAAATCAATAATGATAGGTTTAACACCATCAGTTGCTGTATATTTCACTGCTGCTACAGGAGCTTCAGGATCAACAGTTGCACCTTTAAAGGTAACTGTTATATCAAAAGCACTACCGGTTTCTCCCTTAAAGTTTACGAAATTCACAGTAAACTCAACCGTCTTACCGGCAGCCTTTTCAGTAGAAGTGAATGACATCGTCTTACCATCGATAGTAACACCTGCCAATTCTAATGCACTGGCCGATTTCGGAGTCAAATAAGCATCGTATGCTTTAGTTCCATCAAATTCAAGAGTAACTGTTTCACCGAAAGGTACTTTAGCTGAGCTAAGTTCTTCAGCATTGTATTTAACATCAGCAGCTACAAGAGCTCCAGCAGCAGACTTATCAGTAGGAGTAACTTTAGAAGCATATCCGGTCAGGATATTGCCATTGATTTGCAATGCATAAGCATAGTCGCCAGTTTCAGCCTTAAATGCATCTGCAATAGTCTTGTCTGTTACCGTTTCATCCGGCCGGATATTCAGATTCCACAGACCATTGGCAGAAGCAGCCTTGGTGATAACACCTTCAAACGGAGTAGCTGTTACCTTAACCGGAGCAACTGTGCCATCGCTACCCACCAACTTAATATCTGCGTTAGACAAGTCTGCAGAAGAAGGATATACCTGCAAAGTAAGAGGTTCGATAGTACCTACCAACAATTGGTCTTTAGTAATCGCACCCTTAGGACCATCCCATTCAGCATTGTCCTTTGTTGCCACACCATAGTTCAAAGCGTATGCAGGAGTAGGTTCAACAGCTCCGTCATCTACATTAATAAATTGCACACCAGTGATAGCAGCCGAAGTGGTAGGCAACTGGATAGTCTGCATCTTACCATCAGCATCAGGAATGTTCAATGTACAGATACCGTTAGCTACTACAGCATAAGCGTTACCGGCAGCTTTGTATTCAGACTTCACAAACTCTTTTGCTGTTTTGTCATAGAGATACCAGTATCCGTCTTTTACATACGGAGTCATATCCACTGCTTCTTCACCTTCACCGGTAGTAGCAAACCAGCCTGTAGCCTTGTCATCAATGCTGATTTCACCGGTCTTGTCATCAATCACAACCTTGCTACCGGCAGCAGCGCTGGCAACAGTCAGGTTGTAAGAAGTACCGTCGCTTACCGATACTTTGAAACCACCGTCTACCGATTCAATCTTGGTAACGTAAGCGCCACCGGCATTTACTTTACTTTCAAGATCTGAAAGTTTTGATTTCAGGTCAGTCAATTCCTTGTTGATTTCGTCGATATGGCTCAGTTGTAATTCTTGGGGGATTAACATTTGTTAATTTCCCTTTATGCA
>ERZ1694689.163-NODE-163-length-28033-cov-45.533348_pt1 | contig 28033 bp, 18 predicted proteins | sample MGYA00581724_ERZ1694689 | MGnify/ENA primary metagenome ERZ1694689 (study PRJEB42213, sample SAMN07424469) | human gut metagenome | biome: ENVO:00009003; feature: ENVO:2100002; material: ENVO:00002003 | host: Homo sapiens | place: USA | collected 2014 ...
CTATAAATCCGTAAAGTTTGGGATTGTTTTTTATGTTTATGGATTTAAATAGTTACCTTTGCTAAAAATAGAATATCATGTCCAAATACGTCAATCCTTTTACTGATATAGGATTTAAAATTATTTTTGGTCAACCGGCCAGTAAGAATTTGCTCATCACTTTGTTGAACGAATTACTTGCAGGTGAACATCATATTACAGAACTTACTTTTCTGGATAAGGAAGATCATGCAGACAATGTGAGTGATAAAGGTATCATTTATGATCTTTATTGCCGTACAGCAAGTGGTGAGTATATTATCGTGGAGATGCAGAATCGTTGGCACAGTAATTTTTTAGATCGTACACTTTATTATGTTTGTCGTGCTGTGAGTCGGCAGATAGAATCTCCTTCTTCAAAAGAAGTCCCTGTCCCTGAAGATCCGATGACTGCAAGAGAACCACTTGTCTCTTATGGAAAGCAGTATAGACTACCTACTATATATGGAATTTTCCTGATGAATTTCAAAGAGGAAAATTTAGAGGCTAAATTCCGTACGGATACGGTTCTTTCCGACCGTGATACAGGGAAGATTGTTAATCCGCATCTCCGGCAGATTTATTTGCAATTTCCTTATTTTACAAAGGATTTGTCGGACTGCCATACATTATATGATAAATTAATTTATGCACTGAAGAATATGAGCAATTGGAATAGAATGCCGGATGCTTTGAAAGAACAAGTGTTTGAACATCTGGCGAGATTGGCAGCAGTTGCCGATCTTTCGGAAGAAAACCGTATCGCTTATGATAAGGCATTAGATCGGTATAGGGTCAACCAAATTGTAGAGGAGGATGAACGGCGTAAAAACGAAGAGATGCGGAGAAAAGCGGCTGAAGAAGGGTTAAAGGAAGGGATGAAGGCCGGGTTGGAAAAAGGAGTGAAAAAAGGAAGGCTAGAGGGAATAAAAGAAGGGATGAAAGAAGGGATGAAGGAAGGGTTGGAGAAAGGGTTGGAGAAAGGAGAGCAAAAGAAGCAAATTGAAATTGCTCGGAAGATGAGAGAGGACGGAATATCCATTGATATAATTATCAAATATACGGGTCTTCAATCTTCTGATATAGAAAACCTATAATATATCTTCATAGGAAAATTGTTGTAGTTATATTAGGATAAAATATAAAGGAGGCGGGAATATTCAAGAATGGATACTTCCGCTTTCTTTTTTTGATTCGTAAGATGTCCAACAATGTCTATGATGGTTAGATATATCGATGAAATGGATGATTTTAGACAAAATTGGAAAAATAGTAGCTAAAATAGAACATGCATATTCAGTAACCACGTCTATATTTGCGTATGGATTTCAGCAAAAAATCTGGAATAAGCTTTTTAATCTTTAAATTTAATAATTTATAAAAATGACTTCTATGAAGAACCTATCAAAAGTTTTTCTGCTATGTTTCATCACATTGTTTGCGTTTGCAGCGCAATCTATGGGACAAGGAAAAAACATTACCGGTCAGGTAGTGGATGCTCTAAATGAAAGTATGCCTGGTGTCAATGTACAAGTAAAAGGTACTACTAATGGGACAATTACCAACATTGATGGAAAATTCTCCATTTCCGTTCCAAACTCAAAATCAGTGTTGGTCTTTACTTTTATCGGTTATTCCAAACAAGAAATAGTGGTTGGAAATCAGACTAAAATTAACGTTCAATTAAAAGAGGATGCACAAAATTTGGATGAAGTAGTTGTTGTTGGTTATGGAACGGCTAAAAAGAGCGATTTAACAGGCGCTACAGCCAGTCTTCGTCCTGATGCGAATGATGCTTCAAAAGCTGTATCTATTGACGGGCTATTGCAAGGTAAGATTGCAGGTTTAAATGTAACAGCTTCAATGTCTACTCCGGGTGCTGCTTCTTCTGTCACTATTCGTGGTGCTAACTCATTACGTGGAGATAATCAGCCGTTATATGTGATTGATAATGTGCCGCAAGCATCTACTGGTGAGTTTGCCGAGTCTGCTGTGGGAGGTGGTGACTTCCAAATAGCTCAAGATCCGTTGAGTGCAATAAATCCTAATGATATTGAGGATATTACCGTCTTGAAAGATGCTTCTGCTACTGCGATTTATGGTTCTCGTGGTGCCAATGGCGTAATTCTTATTACAACTAAAAAGGGAAAGGCCGGAAAGGCAAAAGTAAATGTCACAGCGAACTTTACGATAGCTAATGCACGTAACTTGCACGATATGTTAAATTTGGAAGAGTATGCCGATTACACTAATTCTAAATTAGACCAACCGCGATATTATCTGCAACCTAATGGTGAAATGCGTTACGTATTTAGTGGTAATGAATCCGCTTATCAGGCAGATCCGAATAATCCGGAATTATATAAGGTCATTACCTATCGTAACTGGCAAAAAGAGGCATATACATCAGCTTTCTCACAAATTTACTCGGCTTCTGTCAGTGGAGGAACTGCCGGTATGAAATATTATATCTCCGGTAACTTTAAGGATATTAATGGTATCGTAGAAAATACAGGAATAAAACAGGGTGACTTGCGTGCTAATTTAACTGCTGAATTATCTAAAAAAGTAACTTTAAATTTGATATTGAGCGGTTCATTAAAGCAGAATGATATGATGACGGGCGGTAATACAACCGGAGGCGTTGCCGGATCTTTGGCTCGTACGGTTCTTGATACAGCTCCTTATATTGTTCCTGATGATGATCCGGGTGCTTTGGAATCAAAAATGAATGTATTTAGTTGGGTAAATGATTATGATGATATTACTAATAATAAGACATTTAATGGAAGCTTGAATCTGAATTGGAACATTAATAAATATTTCTCGTATAGTCTGCGTGCAGGGGGGAATATAATTGTCAATGACCGTAAACGTTGGTATGGGATTCAGTTACCTCCGGGAGAAAATGTGAAGGGTTTACTGGCAATCAGTAATGTCAATAAGTCTAATTATACAGTGGAAAACCTGTTAAACTTTAATATGGACTTGACTAAGGATTTTCGTCTGTCGGCAACAGCGGGTATCACTTATGATGAATATCATTTTCTGACAGAGAATGTTTCAGGCAATACTTTTTCTATCTATGACTTACGTACTAAAGGATTGTCTAATGCAGGAAAAGTGGATGTAAAACAGCCTATACAAAAAGATTATCAATTACTTTCATATTTAGGACGTGTTAATTTATCTGCTTATGATAAGTACTTGTTGACGGCTTCATTGCGTGCTGACGGATCCAGTAAATTTAAAAAGGGTAATCGTTGGGCATATTTCCCGTCTTTCTCATTAGCATGGCGTATGGAACAGGAAGCTTATATGAAGAGCATTGATTGGCTAAGTCAGTTGAAGGTACGTGTTGGTTATGGTGAGACAGGTAATCAGGGTATTGATCCATATCAGTCTCTATCTATTTATGAAAATAAGGTGGACTATGCTGATGGAGATGGGAATAAACTGACGTCTATGCAAATCAAAAGTCTGCAAAATGAGGGTTTGAAGTGGGAACGTACTTCTTCGTGGAATGTTGGTCTTGACTTTGGTTTCTTTAATGGTCGCTTGAATGGTGCATTTGATTATTACCGTAAAAACACAAAAGATTTGTTGGTTGAGCGTGCTCTGCCATATTCCAGTGGATTTGCAACAGTGATGATAAATGAAGGCTCGTTGTTGAATAAAGGTTTTGAGTTTAGTTTAAATGCTGATATTATTCGCAGTAACGGGTGGAAGTGGAATGTAGGCGGAAATATTGGTTTCAACAAGACTACGATTGAGAATTTAGGTTTGGAAGTTTCTGATATAGGTTCCTTGAAAGGAGTACGTGGTTATTTAGGTAAGACGATTGGCGATCATTTTGGACCTGCAAATGTTTTTATTGAGGGTGAGGCTCCGGGACTATTTTTCGGTTATAAGACACAGGGAATTATTCAGGAAGAAGATGTTGTTGATGGCAAAGTAGGATATATCTCATCAGATGGTTCTACCAAATATTACACTTCATCTGTTGGAAATGATATGGCAGCTGGTAATATTAAATGTGTGGATGTGAATGAAGATGGTATAGTAGATCCTAATGACATGGTTGTGATAGGTGATCCGAATCCTGATTTCACCTATGGTTTCCAGACACGTTTGGAATGGAAGAATATATCTCTTTCTGCTTCTTTTACAGGTGTTTATGGTAATGATATTCTGAATACAAATATCCGTTACGAACAGACTCCTTCCAGGCAGGCCGGAAACTTGAGAAAAGATGCTTATTATAATGCCTGGACTCCGGAGAATCGTTCTAATTTATATCCGTCGTCTACTTCAAATGTAAAAGGTGTTGTTTATGATCGTTATGTAGAAGATGGAAGTTATTTGCGTTGTTCAGATATTACGCTGAATTATATTTTGCCTAAAGCGTGGATGACTAAGATTGGGTTCCAGAATACCAGTATTTTTGCTTCAGTAAAGAATGCATTTGTTATAACCAATTATAGTGGATATGATCCGGAGGTAAATAGCTTTGCATTTGATGGCCTGCGTCGGGGTATTGATATGAATGCTTTTCCAAATATGCGTTCTTTTGTGTTTGGCTTGAATGTAACCTTTTAATTTACAATAAATGATTATGAAAATGAAGAAATTTACCTATATATTTTTATTAGCAAGCTGCTTATTATTGGCTTCTTGTGAATCGTGGTTAGATGAAGACCCGCAATATACTTTGAATACACAAATTCAGTTTTCTACTTCTGAAAAGGCACGTGCAGCATTATATGGATGCTATGGTTATTTTGCATTGACTAGTGGAGGATATGGTCAGCATTGGCAAGAAATTCCGGTACGATATAGTGGTTTCGGATGGGCACAGACTAATGGGGGTACAAATGATATGTGTGGATGGCTGCAATGTGACTATACAGATGATCTGTTGACAAATGCATGGTATGTAATGTATAAAGTAATTAATGAAACGAATGCATTTATAGCCAACGTAGAAAGTACTTCTTTGGAGGATAAAGACGAAATGGCTGCAGAGGCTCATTTCTTGCGTGCCTTGTCTTATTATAACCTTGCAATATGTTGGGGAGATGTACCCTTGAAGACAACTCCTTCTTCTCATGACGGCGTAGCTGTACCTCGTTCCTCGCGTTTAGAGGTGTTGGATGTTGTACGAAGTGACTTGGAATTTGCTTCAAAATATTTGCCGGAAACGAATTCTGATGGATTTCCAACGAAATGGACTGCAGAAGCATATTTAGGTAAGTTGTATCATACTTTAGGTTGTTTGGGTGATGCTACAGCTTGGGAAAAAGCAAAGACCTATTTTGAAGGAGTGAAAGGTAAATATGATTTGGAATCGAAATTTTCTAATTTATTTGTTGATAAGATTAAAGGTTCTAAAGAATCTATATTTCAACTGGGATTTCAGGTGAATGGTGAGTTGTCTTCTTTTAATAGGGGATCTTGGGTTTTTAATCCTGCTGCATCATCTTATGGTAAAAGTTTCCATAGAGTGAAGTGTACGAAAGCTTTTTATGATTTCTTTGCGGGAACCTATTGGGGAGATCCTCGTATTGAGACTACATTTATGGCAAAATGGAGAAAATGTACAAACAATATCGGACCTGTAGCTCAAGTAGAGCCTGTGCCGTCTGCCCGTGACTCTACCTATGAATATCCTTATTTCACTTATGATAGCGGTATAAAACCTGCCGGTTGGAAAAATAACAAGTTGTTAGTTGGTAGAATTCCTTATGAGTTATTGACTAATAAAGAGAATCCGAGTGCGGATGAAATTTTGGCTATCACAAATGATGAAACCAAATTTGATGAGAAATATCGCAAAGGATTGAAGGATTTTTTGAATGTATGTACTGCGGCGGGTAGGACAGGAGAAAGAGCAGCATGGCCTCATTTTGCAAAAGCTTTTGATATGAATATGGCCGGTATTGCCAGTCATAAGAATCTAATTTTATATCGTTATGCAGATTTATTATTGATGTTGGCTGATGTCTATAATGAATTGGATAGAAAAGACGATGCAATTAATACAGTAGATCTCGTGTTGGCGCGTGCACGTAAGTCGGGAGCTAAGGTTTCGACACAACCAGCCAAATGGGAGTCAACATTAACAAAAGATCAAGTACGTGAAAAGATATTCTTTGAAAGACTTTTTGAAGGTGCCGGTGAAACTGAAATGTATCAAATGATGCGCTTGCGTGGAACTGAATATTTGAAAAAAGCACTTACTGTGAATAATAATCACTCAATAACTAAAAAGTGGCAGGAGAATAATCCCAATGCAACGGGAGTCTGGGGTGAACGTATTTACAATAATGGAAATTTGAATGATGAGACTTTCTTGAAAAAGAATTTGTTGTTCCCTATTCCGCGTGATGAAATGAATACTAATATAGCTATTACAAAAAATAACTTCGGCTATTAAAAATAGTAGTTATAACAAGTTGTTTTTTCCCGAATGCAGAGGAGGAGTGTTTCTGCTTTTCATTCGGGTTTTCTTTATATAAATAGAAATCATTGTATATATTTTCTTGGATTTGCTGGATTGGAAATGAGTTGTAAATAGTGTTTTTGCCATTTTTCCTTCTGAAACAGACAAAAATGGAGAATATTGGAAATTAATTGGTTATTTGTGAACATGGATTTTGTTGACAGGTCTCTACCTTTGTCACTACAATCTAATATAAAGTTGTTTTATGGAAAAACTGCAATCAAACTTATTCTTTCCTTTAGCAGGAATAGCTGCCGTAGCTTCCCTTGCTTCCTGCTCAAACAAGCAAAGGCCTGCGGAGCAACTCCCTTTGAATATCGTCTACATTATGACAGACGACCACACAGCTCAAATGATGAGCTGTTACGACACACGCTACATGGAAACCCCCAACCTCGACCGCATTGCTGCTGACGGTGTACGTTTTACTCAAAGCTTTGTTGCCAATTCTTTAAGCGGCCCCAGCCGTGCCTGCATGATAACGGGCAAACATAGTTGTGCCAATAAATTCTATGATAATACCACTTGCGTATTCGACAGTTCGCAACAAACTTTTCCGAAACTGTTGCAGAAAATCGGTTATCAGACAGCATTGGTGGGTAAATGGCATCTTGAAAGCTTGCCTTCCGGCTTTGATTACTGGCAGATTGTTCCCGGACAAGGAGACTACTACAACCCGGATTTCATCACACAAAACAATGACACTATTCAAAAACATGGATACATCACGAATCTTATTACCGATGACGCCATTGACTGGATAGAAAACAAACGCAATCCGGAAAAACCTTTCTGCCTTTTGATTCACCACAAGGCAATTCACCGTAATTGGTTGGCGGATACTTGCAATCTGGCTTTGTACGAAGATAAAACCTTTCCGCTACCGGATAATTTCTTTGACGATTATGAAGGACGTCCCGCCGCTGCCGCGCAAGAGATGAGCATTGTGAAGGACATGGACATGATTTATGACCTCAAAATGCTTCGTCCTGATAAAAACACCCGTCTGAAATCCTTATATGAGAAGTATATCGGACGTATGGACGAAGGTCAACGTGCTGCATGGGACAAATTCTACACGCCGATTATAGATGATTTCTACAGGCAGAACCTGCAAGGCAAGGAACTTGCCAATTGGAAATTCCAGCGTTACATGCGTGACTATATGAAGACCGTAAAATCACTGGACGACAATGTTGGTCGTGTACTCGACTATCTGAAAGAGAAAGGCTTGCTGGATAACACACTTGTCGTCTATACTTCCGACCAAGGATTCTACATGGGCGAACACGGTTGGTTTGATAAACGCTTCATGTACGAAGAATCCATGCGTACACCGCTTATCATGCGTCTGCCGAAAGGATTCGACCGCAGGGGTGATATCACAGAAATGGTACAGAATATAGACTATGCACCCACCTTCCTCGAATTGGCAGGAGCAGAGATTCCTTCTGATATCCAAGGTGTATCCCTCGTTCCTTTACTGAAAGACGAACATCCGAAAGACTGGCGGAAAGCTCTCTACTATCATTTCTACGAATATCCTGCCGAACACATGGTAAAACGCCATTACGGGGTACGTACAGACCGCTATAAATTGATTCATTTCTATAATGATATCAACTGGTGGGAACTCTACGACTTGCAGGCAGACCCGTCGGAAATGCACAACCTCTACGGACAACCAGAATACGAACCGGTAGTGAAAGAACTGAAAGAAGAAATGCTGAAACTTCAGGAGCAATACAATGACCCTGTCCGCTTCTCACCGGAAAGAGACAAGGAATAACAGCAACGTATATACACCATGAAAAGATACATCTTAATCATTCTCATACTGCTTTCTCCACTGACAGTGTTCTTGCAGGCTGATAACTTAACATCCCCTTTAATTTCAATAGTACCACGCCCGACACAGATTGTGCCGGGTAGTGGTAACTTCACCTTTTCTGCAAAAACGGCATTTGCGGTAGAAAATCAGGGGCAAGCTGCGATTGCCCGCAATTTTATCGACTTGTTTACCCGTGCTGCCGGAATAACTCCGGCTTTGAATGTCGGCAGCAAAGAAGGACAAGTCCGTTTCGTGACGGATTCTTCTTTTAAACCCGAAGCATATCTGTTGGAGATTACACCGCAACAGATACTCATTAAAGCTTCGGATACAAAGGGTTTCTTCTATGCCCTGCAATCTATCCGCCAACTCCTGCCTGCTGCCATAGAATCAGAGCAACCGGTACAGAATATCGCTTGGAACGTTCCCGCAATGATAGTTCGGGATGAGCCCCGTTTTGGTTTCAGAGGATTACTTTTGGACCCGGTACGTTGCTTTATTCCCAAAGAGAACGTACTGCGAATCATCGACTGTATGGCGATGTTGAAAATAAACAAACTTCATTTTCATCTGACGGACGATAACGGCTGGCGGATTGAAATAAAGAAATATCCTCGTTTGACGGAAGTAGGAGCGTGGAGAGTAGACCGTACAGATGTACCTTTTCACTCACGCCGTAACCCGAAGCGTGGAGAGCTTACTCCGATAGGTGGTTTCTATACACAGGAGGAGATTCGGGAAATTGTAGCTTATGCTGCCGACAGACAAATAGAAGTCATTCCGGAAATAGATGTACCGGCACACAGTAACGCTGCTTTGGCTGCTTATCCCCAGTTTGCTTGTCCGGTTGTGAAAGACTTTATCGGTGTACTTCCCGGCTTGGGAGGACGAAATTCCGAGATTATCTACTGTGCGGGAAATGATAGCGTATTTACATTCTTGCAGGATGTCTTTGACGAAATTCTGGCACTTTTCCCTTCCCGCTATATTCATGTCGGAGGAGATGAAGCGCGAAAGACGAACTGGGAAAAATGTCCGCTTTGTCAGAAACGGATGAGAAAGCAGCATTTAGCCAATGAGGAAGACTTGCAAGGTTATTTCATGAAGCGTATCAGTGATTATCTGCGTAAGAAAGGACGCGAGGTGATTGGCTGGGATGAATTGACAAACAGCTCTTTTCTTCCCGAAGAGTCCATTATTCTCGGTTGGCAGGGAATGGGAACGGCTGCCCTGAAAGCTGCTGAAAAAGGACATCGTTTCATCATGACTCCGGCGCGTATCATGTACCTGATTCGCTATCAGGGACCGCAATGGTTTGAACCGGTAACGTATTTTGGTAACAATACCCTAAAAGATGTTTTTGATTACGAACCTGTACAAAAAGACTGGAAACCGGAATACGAATCATTGCTAATGGGGATACAGGCCTGTATGTGGACGGAATTCTGTAATAAACCGGAAGATGTGGATTATCTTTTGTTCCCTCGTCTGGCTGCCTTGGCAGAAGTGGCTTGGACAGCTGCAGGAACGAAGGACTGGACTGGATTTTTGAAACGAATGGATGTATACAATTCGCATATTGCAGAAAAAGGAATTGTTTATGCCCGCTCAATGTATAACATACAACAGACGGTGACACCAGTGGACGGACATCTGGAAGTGAGTTTGGAATGTATCCGTCCGGATGTGGAAATTTATTATACACTGAATGGGAGTAATCCGGCAATGTCTTCTCATCGTTACGACGGACCTATCTGTGTGACGAAAACGCAAATGGTGAAAGCCGCTACCTTTATGAACGGCAAGCAAATGGGAGAAACCTTAGAGTTGCCACTCACATGGAACAAAGCTACGGCAAAACCTTTGCTTGACAATAAGAAGAACGAAATGTTATTAGTCAATGGATTGCGGGGAAGCCTGAAATATACTGATTTTGAATGGTGTAACTGGATCCGGAATGATTCTATCTCTTTCACAATAGATTTGCAGAGTCAGGAAAAACTGAATAAATTAACCATTGGTTGCATTACGAATTATGGAATGGGAGCGCACAAACCGAAAATGATTCGCGTAGAAGTTTCTGATGATAATCGTACCTACCATGCCATAGGAGAATTGAATTTTTCTCCGGAAGAAATCTATCAGGAAGGAACTTTCAGAAATGACTATTCGATAGACATGGGCGGAGTATCTGCTCGTTATGTCCGGGTGACGGCAGAAGGTGCAGGGGTATGTCCCGACGAGCATGTCCGCCCCGGTCAGGAAGCGAGAGTCTATTTTGATGAAGTGATTATAGAATAGTAATCAAGTAGTTAAAAATAGCAATTAGGTGCTTTGTAAAACAATCTTGTATAAACTAATTATGATGACATGCTTATGAACATTAGCTTTAAGAAACGAACTTCTTTAATCTTATCAGCAGTACTGGCTGCCACTACTTTCACGTTAGCGCAGCAACAACCGTTACCCGAATGGCAGAGCCAGTATGCGGTGGGACTGAACAAACTCGCTCCTCACACATACGTATGGCCTTACGCCAACGCTTCTGACATTGAAAAGCCGGGAGGGTATGAACAGTCTCCTTTTTATATGAGTCTCAATGGAAAGTGGAAATTCCATTGGGTGAAGAATCCCGATAATCGTCCGAAGGACTTTTACCAACCTTCTTATTACACAGGAGGATGGGCGGACATCAATGTGCCCGGCAACTGGGAATGTCAGGGTTATGGCACAGCTATCTATGTCAACGAAACGTATGAATTTGACGATAAAATGTTCAACCTCAAGAAGAATCCGCCGCTGGTACCGCATGCGGAAAATGAAGTCGGCTCATACCGCCGTACCTTCAAAGTGCCTGCCGACTGGAAAGGACGCCGGATAGTACTTTGTTGTGAAGGGGTCATCTCTTTCTATTATGTATGGGTGAATGGAAAATTGCTTGGATACAATCAGGGATCAAAGACAGCTGCCGAATGGGATATTACTGACGTCCTCAATGAAGGCGAAAATGTGGTTGCTTTGGAAGTGTACCGATGGAGTGCGGGTGCTTATCTGGAATGTCAGGATATGTGGCGTTTGAGTGGTATCGAACGCGATGTGTATCTTTACAGCACCCCTAAACAGTACATTGCCGACTACAAACTGAATGCATCTTTGGACAAAGAGAAATACAAAGATGGAATTTTCGGACTTGAAGTGACCGTAGAGGGACCTTCTATTACACCTGGAGCCACTTCTATTGCTTACACCCTGAAAGACGCCGAAGGCAAAGCTGTCCTGCAGGATGCCATCCGGATAAAATCCCGTGGATTGAGCAATCTTATCACGTTTGATGAAAAGAATCTACCTGATGTAAAGGCTTGGAGTGCAGAGCATCCTCATCTTTACACATTGATACTCGAACTGAAAGATGAACAAGGCAAGGTCACCGAACTGACGGGTTGCGAAGTCGGCTTCCGTACATCGGAAATCAAAGACGGACGTTTCTGCATCAACGGTGTTCCGGTATTGGTGAAAGGAACCAACCGCCACGAACACTCCCAGCTGGGACGTACCGTGAGCAAGGAACTGATGGAACTGGACATCAAACTGATGAAACAGCACAATATCAACATGGTGCGTAACTCGCATTATCCGACTCACCCTTACTGGTATCAGCTTTGCGACCGCTACGGATTATACATGATTGATGAGGCAAATATCGAATCCCACGGCATGGGATATGGGGCTGCTTCTCTTGCCAAAGACACTACCTGGCTGACCGCGCACATGGACCGCACCCACCGGATGTACGAACGTTCCAAGAATCATCCCGCTATCGTTATCTGGTCGTTGGGAAATGAAGCCGGCAACGGAATCAACTTCGAGCGTACCTACGACTGGCTGAAATCGGTAGAAAACACTCGTCCTGTGCAATACGAACGTGCCGAATTGAACTATAATACGGATATTTACTGCCGTATGTACCGCAGTGTGGACGACATCAAAGCATATCTTGTGAAGAAAGACATCTACCGTCCTTTTATTCTTTGTGAATACCTGCACGCGATGGGCAACAGTTGCGGCGGACTGAAAGAATACTGGGATGTATTTGAAAACAATCCGATGGCACAAGGTGGCTGCGTTTGGGACTGGGTGGACCAGTCATTCCGCGAAATAGATAAAAACGGTAAATGGTATTGGACGTATGGCGGTGATTACGGGCCGGAAGGAATTCCAAGTTTCGGTAACTTCTGCTGTAACGGTTTGGTAGGCGCCAATCGTGAACCGCATCCGCATTTGCTTGAGGTAAAGAAAGTATATCAGAATATAAAAGCGACTTTGGCAGATCAAAAGAATCTGACTATTCGTGTCAAGAACTGGTATGACTTCTCTAATCTGAATGAGTATGTACTGAACTGGAATGTGACGGCAGACAATGGCAAGATCTTGGCAGAAGGTACGAAAACGATTGATTGTGCACCGCACGCTACCGTAGATGTAGCTTTAGGCGCTGTCAAACTTCCGAATACAATTCGTGAGGCTTATCTGAATATCAGCTGGATGCATCGTGAAGCATCTTCAATGATCGATAAGGACTGGGAAGTGGCATACGATCAGTTCGTGTTTGCCGGTAATAAGAATTACACAGGCTACCGTCCGCAAAAAGCAGGTGAAACGACTTTCACTGTTGACAAGCAAACAGGGGCGCTGACTTCATTGAACCTGAATGGCAAAGAATTATTAGCTGCTCCGCTGACATTGAGCCTTTTCCGCCCGGCAACGGATAATGACAACCGGGATAAGAACGGTGCACGCCTGTGGCGTAATGCAGGATTGGATAATCTGACCCAAAAGGTCGTTTCACTGAAAGAGGGCAAGACTTCGACCACTGCCCGGGTGGAAATTCTAAATGCGAAAGCGCAAAAGATAGGAACTGCCGACTTTGTTTATTCATTGGATAAAAACGGTGCGCTGAAAGTTCTTACTACTTTCCAGCCCGACACGACCATCGTGAAATCAATGGCACGCCTGGGACTGACATTCCGTGTATCGAACACCTACGATCAGGTTTCTTACCTCGGACGTGGAGAGAATGAAACATACATTGACCGCAATCAGTCCGGCAAAATCGGTGTATATCAGACCACACCGGAACGGATGTTTCATTATTATGTTGCTCCGCAATCTACGGGCAACCGCACCGATGTACGTTGGGCGAAGTTGGCAAATACTTCCGGCGAAGGCCTCTTTGTAGAATCAAATCGTGCTTTCCAGTTTAGTATGATTCCTTTCTCGGATGTATTATTAGAGAAGGCCCGCCATATCAATGAACTGGAACGCGATGGATTGCTGACAGTGCATCTGGATGCTGAACAGGCAGGTGTGGGAACGGCTACTTGTGGTCCCGGAGTATTACCGCAATACTTGGTTCCATTAAAGAAACAGAGTTTTGAATTTACCCTTTATCCGGTGAAATAGATACTAAATTAATAGGTCATTTAGATTATATATAAAGGTGGGGGTTACACTGATTGAATGGAATATCGTAAGAAAGTATTCCAAGAGAATCGTGAAATCCGTACCTTTATTTTATTTTTGTAAAACTGCAATAATTTATAGGCTATGAATAAACTACTACTCTCTCTCTTATTGTCTTCTACCCTCATCGGTGGAGTGCAGGCACAGAAAAAAGAAAACTACTACGTGAAGCATGTTGAATTTCCTCAAGATGCAACGCTCGAACAGAAAGTCGATATGGCAGCGCGGTTGGTACCCACTCCGCAACAATATGCCTGGCAACAAATGGAACTGACCGCTTTCCTTCATTTTGGCATCAACACTTTTACCGGACGTGAATGGGGAGACGGAAAAGAAGACCCTGCACTCTTTAATCCTTCAGAACTCGATGCTGGACAATGGGTGAAGAGTTTGAAAAATGCAGGTTTCAAAATGGTTATTCTGACCGCAAAGCATCACGACGGTTTCTGCCTGTGGCCTACAGCTACAACGAAACATTCTGTAGCCTCTTCTCCTTGGAAGAACGGACAGGGGGATGTCGTAAAAGAACTTCGGAAAGCCTGCGATAAATATGATATGAAGTTCGGCGTCTATCTTTCTCCGTGGGATCGGAATGCGGAATGTTATGGAGACTCTCCCCGTTACAATGAATTTTTTGTCCGTCAATTGACAGAATTGCTCACCAATTATGGTGAAGTGCACGAGGTATGGTTCGACGGAGCGAATGGGGAAGGCCCGAACGGAAAAAAACAAGTGTATGACTGGGACGCTTTCTATAAAACCATCCAACGCCTTCAACCGAAAGCAGTAATGGCGATTATGGGAGACGATGTCCGTTGGGTAGGAAATGAAAGAGGGCTGGGACGCGAAACGGAATGGACTGCAACTGTGCTTACTCCCGGTATATACACCCGTTCGCAAGAGAATAACAAACGCTTGGGTGTTTTCGGTAAAGCAGAGGATTTGGGAAGTCGTAAGATATTGGAGAAAGCTACGGAATTATTCTGGTATCCTTCTGAAGTGGATGTATCTATCCGTCCGGGATGGTTCTATCATGCGGAGGAAGATGGTAAAGTGAAGTCTTTGAAACATTTATCGGATATTTATTTCCAGTCGGTAGGATATAATTCAGTGCTTCTATTGAATATTCCGCCTGACCGGAGAGGGCTGATTCATGAAGCTGATATCAAGCGGTTAAAAGAGTTTGCCGACTATCGGCAGCAAACGTTTGCTGACAACCGTGTGAAAAACGGAAGGAAATGCTGGTGCGCTACTTCGGGTAGTGAGATTGTTTATACCTTGAAGGCCAAATCGGAAATCAATTTGGTTATGTTGCAGGAAGATATAACGAAAGGGCAGCGGGTAGAGGCTTTCACTGTGGAAGCCTTGACTGATAAGGGCTGGAAAGAAGTTGGAAAAGGTACGACAATAGGATATAAACGTATGTTGCGTTTCCCGGTCGTGAAAGCCAGTCAGTTACGGGTGAAGATTGTCGAATGTCGTCTGACTGCTCATATTAACCAAGTGGCCGCTTATTATGCAGCTCCTTTGCAGGAAGTGGTTCAGGGTGAAGATTGGAATAATCTGCCTCGTGCCGGCTGGAAACAAGTCGCTGATTCTCCGTTGACGATTGACTTGGGTAAATCGGTGACATTAGCCAGCTTTACTTATGCCCCTTCGAAAGCGGAAGCGAAACCGACGATGGCTTTCCGTTATAAATTCTTTGTGAGCATGGACGGAAAGCACTGGAAGGAAGTTCCTGCCAATGGTGAGTTCAGTAATATCATGCACAACCCGCTGCCGCAAACGGTCACTTTCGGCCAGAAAGTACAGGCGCGTTATATTAAGTTGGAGGCTACTACACCTACCGCAACAACCGCGAAAGTAGGAATGGATGAAATAGGAGTGATAACAACTCCCTGATGGGATTGTTATCGCTGAAAGATATGCTTAGAGAATAGCAGTGAAGACTGGCAGTCCCGATTTCTAGTGAATCGGACGCCAGTCTTTTTTTCTAAACCAAATGAAGCTTTTGCTGTTATTAATAAAAAAGGACAGAAGTTATGCTTGTACTAGATTTAGGAAAATGGATGAACAAAATCCTGATAGATTGGGGAATAGACCCGACAGTTGCCGACCGTTTTGATGAGACTATTATTGCTGTGCTGATGATAGCAATTGCTATCGGTCTGAATTATCTCTGCCAGGCGATTCTTATAGGAGGAATGAAGCGGTACACCCGTCGGAAACCGCACCTTTGGAATACGTTGCTGATGAAGCGCAAAGTGTTTCACAACCTGATTCATACGGTTCCGGCTTTTCTGGTTTATTCTTTACTGCCAATGGCTTTTATTCGTGGCAAGGACTTATTGCTTACTTCCCAGAAAGCTTGTGCCGTTTACATAATCTTTTCTTTGCTGTTGGCCATTAATGGGATTCTATTGATGATAATGGATATCTACGACGGGAAGGAGTCAATGAAGAACCGTCCGATGAAAGGATTCATTCAGGTGTTGCAGGTGCTTCTGTTCTTTGTCGGTGGAATCATTATCATTGCCATTATTGTGAATAAGTCCCCAGCCAGTTTGTTTGCGGGATTAGGTGCTTCGGCCGCCATACTGATGCTGGTATTCAAGGATTCCATACTAGGATTTGTGGCGGGGATCCAGCTTTCCGCCAATGATATGGTTCGTCCGGGCGACTGGATAACGCTTCCTTCCGGTGCTGCCAATGGCACAGTGCAGGAGATTACTCTGAATACAGTCAAGATTCAGAATTTCGATAATACGATTTCTACCGTTCCCCCTTATACCTTGGTCAGCAGCCCTTTCCAGAACTGGCGGGGAATGGTGCAATCAGGAGGACGAAGGGTAATGAAGAATATAACCCTGGATTTGACTACGCTCCAATTCTGTACGCCCGAAATGCTCGACCGTTATCGGAAGGAAATCCCTTTGATGGCGGATTATCAGCCTGAAGAAGGTGTAGTACCTACCAATTCCCAGGTTTATCGTGTATATATCGAGCGTTATTTGTGCAGCTTGCCTGTGGTGAATCAAGATTTGGACTTGATTATCAGCCAGAAAGAAGCCACGATGTATGGAGTACCTATTCAAGTTTACTTCTTCTCCCGAAACAAAGTTTGGAAAGAATACGAACGTATCCAGTCGGACATCTTCGACCATTTGCTGGCAATGGTTCCCAAGTTTGACTTGAAGGTTTATCAGTATTCGGATTAATATAACAAAATTCGTTTTATAATGTCCGGAATCGTTTGTATTTATGCCTGTTTTCACGTATCTTCGTCTAGTGATTCATAAAAAGCCGATAAAAAGATGAAATATCCTATTGGAATACAGAGCTTTGACCGCCTTCGTGAAGACGGTTTTGTTTATGTAGACAAGACTGCCTTAGTTTACAACCTTGTGCAAACGGGTTCAATCTATTTCTTGAGTCGTCCCCGTCGTTTTGGGAAGAGTCTGTTGGTGAGTACACTTGCCTGTTATTTTCAGGGGCGGAAAGAACTTTTCGACGGACTGGCAATTGCTGACCTTGAAAAAGACTGGTTGCAATATCCTATTTTCCGCATTGACTTTAACGGTGGGCCATACACCCAACCGGGAGTGCTCGAAGCAACTATCGAAGGGTATTTAGGCAATTGGGAAGACATCTATGGCAAAAATCTGAACTATACTACCACAGGTGACCGCTTCAAGGAACTGCTCCGCCGTGCTTATGAACGGACAGGGCAGCGTGCGGTAGTACTGATTGATGAATATGACAAACCAATTCTCGATGTGTTGGATACCGGAACTTACACCTGCAACCATGTAGGAGAGAAACTTTTGCTTGAAGACCATCACAGGGAAATTCTGAAATCTTTTTATTCCACCTTCAAAGGAGCTGACGAATACTTGAAATTCGTACTGTTGACGGGAGTTACGAAATTTTCGCAAGTAAGTGTGTTCAGTGGCTTCAACCAACCAAAAGACATTAGTATGGATGAACGCTACGAATCACTATGCGGAATCACTCAGGAAGAATTGGAGAAATACTTCGCAGAACCCATCTCGCGATTGGCAACTAAATACGAATGTACGGTGGAGGAAATGAAGGACTGGTTGAAACGGCAGTACGATGGCTATCATTTTAGTACGAACATGGCCGCCATCTATAATCCGTTTAGCATACTTAATGCCTTTGATATGAATGAAATCCGTGACTACTGGTTCGCCACCGGTACCCCGACTTATTTGATACGTCTGCTACAACACAGTCGCGAACAGATGAATGAACTAACAGGAAAATTCTACGACCCAACTATGTTTATAGACTACAAAGCGGATGTGGAACAGCCCCTACCAATGATTTTTCAAAGCGGATACCTCACAATCAAGGAATATAATAAAAAAATGGGAACCTATCTGCTCGATTTCCCAAACAACGAAGTACGGAAGGGATTCTTGTCTGTATTAGCAGCCAATTATATGAAGCCGAAGAGTAAAGAAGTGACGAGTTGGATAACAGATGCCGTGATGGACCTTGAACGCGGTGATACAGATGCGTTCCGCCGTTCCCTCACCTCTTTTTTGGCAAGTATTCCCTATGACTCCCACGGCTCGTTGAAAGATATAGATATAACAGAAAAGCATTTTCAATACACTTTTTATCTATTGCTTCGACTGATAGGCGTATATTGCACCGCCATCCATTGCGAGGACCGCCAAAGCTACGGACGGGTGGATTGTACGCTGGAGATGGAGGATTACGTCTATATCTTTGAATTCAAAATGGATGGAACAGCACAGGAAGCTCTGGAACAAATAGAGAAGACTGGCTACGCCAAGCCTTATCTGGCAGACAAACGAAAAGTGATTTGCATCGGAGTGAACTTCTCATCTGTCACACGGACAGTAGAAGACTGGGAAGAAGTTTCTATCGTATGAGAAATATCATAATTATTTTCCAAGATATATTTGTTGTTCATTCATTATTATAGAAAGAACTAACGAGACGGTACTTTATTAATATAAAATCAGCTCGAAGTCTGCATAAATAGGTAAATGGTCGCTGACACCGCCTTGATACTTCATCCCCTTATAAGTGCGGAAAGGTTCTTTATCACCATATTTTTCGTCATCTTTCAGTAAAAAGGGGAGAAGGCATACATTTGCTTTTTCTTCGCTGGTGAAAAAGTGATTTGATTGATTTAATAGAGTGCCTGATACAATCAAGTGATCGAGTAATCCCCATTCACCACGATATTTGTAAGAACCGAAGTCTTTTGATTTAGCTTTCCGGGCGAGTAGGTGATATAGTTTTAATGAGGAGGGGGCAACTGTTGAGAAATTGGTGGAGCCGGTTGTTGAGGCTAGGTTATTGGTAGTAACAGGAGGTGCTTCGGCTTCCAGTATTTTCTGAATAGATTGATTCGTCGGGTAATCGTTGAAATCCCCCATAATAATGACTTGCGGAAGAGAACGAATGCTCATAATGCTATCAACTTCCATACGCAGAATGTGAGCTGCATATAAGCGATAGGATTCCGATTCTTTGGCTCCACCCGAACGGCTGGGGAGGTGGCAGACAAATACGTCGAGGGTATCTCCCGTCAGTAGAAGTCCGCTGACGTGTAGCAAATCTCTTGTCGGGCGGTATTGCTTCAACGGAGGGATGGAAATGGAACGGGAAGATAATAGTTTGAATAAATCCCGTTGATAAAGCAAGGCTACGTCAATTCCTCTTAAATCAGGGGAGTTGGTCATTACATAACGATAACTAAGCTCTTTTAAAGGAGAACGGCGGGTCAGGTCACGAAGCACTGTATCATTTTCTACTTCACATAATCCGACTAATGCAGGCGGACTCCATTCGCCAATAGCAGTAATTACACGGGCAACGTCAACCAGCTTTTTTTTATATCTGCTATAATTCCAATGACGCATCGCGTCGGGAAGAAATTCATGATCGTTCTTCAAACTGTCGTGGTGTGTATCAAACTGGTTTTCTATGTTCCAACTTACAACGCGGAAAGGGATTCTTTCTTGTTGAGAGGGGACTTGTGTGTCGTGATAGCCTTGTCCTTCGTGAGAATCTTGTGCGATAGCATAAGAAGGAGCAAAGAAACTTACAGCTATTAAATTCATTGCAAAAAAGAGCATGGCAACAGCTACTCTCTTTTCACTGTTACCATACTCTTCTTTATGTTGACTTATCTGTCTGTTATTTCTTGGCAGGAACATGTGCCAAGATATCCAATAGATGTTTCCAGAATTTCTCAACGGTAGGAATAAGCATTCGTTCGTCAGGAGAGTGAACACCTGTCAGTGTCGGTCCGAAAGAAATCATATCCAGCGTTGGATATTTATCAAGGAACAGACCACATTCCAATCCTGCATGGATGGCTTTAACTTTCGCGTCTACACCAAACAGACGCTTGTAAGATTCAACAGCCACTTCGAGGATAGCCGAGTGGGGATTCGGTTTCCATCCCGGATAACCCTCGCCAAACGTAACATTGGCTCCCGCCAGTTGGAATACAGCACGAACCGTGTTCGCCATATCGTTGCGTGCGGATAGTATCGAGCTCCGCTGACTAGTTTCAATGCGGATGACATGATTCGGCTTCATCTTGACAGATGCCAGGTTGGTAGAAGTTTCCACCAGTCCGGGAATATCCTGGCTCATGGCGTATACACCGTGAGGAGCTGCATACAGAGCTTTTAATAAACGGGTAGTGGTATCCTGGTCGATAGCCGTCTTGCGGGGAGTTTCCGATTCGAGAACCAACTTTAAGTCGGGCTCTACAACGGATAATTCGTCTTCCATTTCGCTGGTGAAGATATTCAGTTCGGTGCGGACATCATGTTTGGCATCTTCGGGAACAGCACAGATAGTGTATGCCTCGCGGGGAATAGCGTTGCGCAGATTACCACCGTTGATTTCACAGAGGTACAGATCGTGTCTGGCAGCCATGCGGGAAAGGAAACGGTTCAGTATTTTGTTGGCATTTCCCCGTCCCAAATGAATATCACCACCGGAGTGACCACCTTTCAAACCTTTCACTTCCACTTTGAAGAAGAAATATCCGGCAGGAATTTCCACCTCTTTATATGTAAATTCTGCAACGGAGTCAATGCCTCCGGCACAGCCGATAAAGATTTCCCCTTCATCTTCCGAATCGAGGTTCAGAAGAATATCACCGCTCATAAAGCCTTCCTGCAGGGCGAAAGCTCCGGTAAGCCCCGTTTCTTCGTCTACTGTAAACAGACATTCCAACGGACCATGTTCAATGCTGTCGTCAGCCAGAATAGCCAGTTCGGTAGCTACACCGATACCGTTGTCGGCTCCGAGGGTAGTGCCTTTGGCTTTCAGCCATTCACCGTCAATTTCCGTTTCGATGGGATCGGTGAGGAAGTCGTGTTGAACATCGTTATTCTTTTCGCACACCATGTCGATATGCGATTGCAGAACGACGGTTTGAAGATTTTCTTTTCCCGGAGTAGCGGGCTTTTTAATCAATACATTGCCGGCTTCGTCCACCTTGGTTTCCAGATTATGTTTTGCTCCGAATGCCTTCAGGTAGGCAATCATTTTCTCTTCCTTCTTCGAAGGGCGTGGCACTTGGCAGATTTCTTCGAAATACTTGAATACGCCAGCCGGCTTTAAGTCTTTTTTTTCCATGCTGTTTTTATTTTATAATAGGAATAGAAGGGCTGTTTTCGCTTCTTCTATTGCTAAATATGGTTAATTTGATTGACTTATCTGAACTCATATCTCATTAAAGCCTATCTTTGCACTCACAAAATTAATAGAAATGGTTGAGACTATACTGATAACTTTGTTAATAGTTGCTATTTCCCTGGTATTATTAGGGGTGAAAGTATTCTTTACGAAGGGTGGGAAGTTCCCGAATGGTCACGTGAGTGGGAATAAAGCGTTGCGTCAGAAAGGAATCGGATGCGCACAGTCGCAAGATCGCGAAGCACAAAAGAAGCCGCGTTTTTCTATTAACGAGTTGGAAAAAGCCTTGAACGATAGTATGAATTAAATTTATTAAAAACAATACTTATTAATTATGAATAGAATGAACTACCTCATGAACGGTTTGGCTGCTCTTGCGTTTATCGTTTTATTTTCACAATGTGCTGGCAAAACTGACAATCAAACTACCAATGCTCCGGCTCAGGCTAATGCCGAACTGTCAGGAATGAAAATTGCCTATGTTGAAATAGATACGCTGCTTGCCAAATACAATTTCTGTATTGACTTGAATGAGGCGATGGTAAAGAAGAGCGAAAACGTTCGTATGACATTGAATCAGAAGGCTACCTCTTTGAACAAGGAAAAGCAAGATTTTCAGAAGAAAGTTGAAAACAATGCTTTCCTGTCACAAGATAGAGCGCAGCAAGAGTACAACCGTCTGGTGAAGTTGGAACAAGATTTGCAAGAGTTGAGCAACAAACTTCAGAATGGTTTGATGGAAGAGAACAACAAGAACAGCTTGCAATTCCGCGATTCTATCAACGCTTTCTTGAAAGAATATAATAAGACTCACGGATATAGCCTGATTTTCAGCAACACTGGGTTTGATAACCTGCTTTATGCTGACAGCGCTTTTAATATCACAAAAGAAATTGTTGACGGGTTGAATGCAAGATATTCACCTGTGAAGAAATAATAGTGAAGGATAAAAAATAAACGTTCCGTTTCCTGATAAAAAGGACGGAACGTTATTCAATATTTTTTTCGATTTCCGCCTGTTCAAGACTGTAAAGCTATGAACAGGCTTTTTTTATGCCCTTTCTTTTTCTTCTTCCTGCGGAATACGGAAAGCAGTGTAAAGTTCGAGGATAGCAGCAATCGTGAGGCAGGCAATCCATTCATTGCCTCGGGTGGTAAACATAAAGGCTCCAGTCAGGATCAGCGCCAATGCTCCGAATATCTGCTGAACGCGTAGGCGTTTCAGTGTTTTGCCTTTTCCTTTGACAGGCGTGTTCACTTGTGCCAAAGCGAAAAGTCCGGCTCCGATAGTATATATGTAAGGAGCATAGATCCATCCGGTGATAAATACAGCAGCTCCGGTGAGAGCCATGATAGCGCCTACGACGAAAAGGGCGGGTACTAATTGTTTCATTCTTTAATCTTCAAAAACGTAAATATCTTCGTTGGGTTTCTTCATCAGATACTTTTCACGGGCGATCTGTTCGATGGCGTCCGGATTGGTACTTATTTCGTTGAGACGTTTGGTGTTCTCTTCGTAATCTGCCCGGTACTTTTCTATCTCTTCTTTCAACTGGCTGATTTCCCGTTCATATCCGAAACGACGAACCAGGCTGTTCTCGTCCAGAAAGCCAATGATAACAGCAAACGCAACGACCGTAATGAGATACTTTCGTCTGCGTATGAAACTCCAGATACTGATTAGTTTACCCATAATTTCTCCTTTTAATATCCGCAAAGATAAAACTAATAACTTAAAAACTTATCGCTTTAGCTTCAAAACTTCTCTCTTTATCCCTTATTACATCTCACTTTTTTTGTGTACATTTGCAGAGTAAGCGAAAACAGGCTTCACTCGGCATAGTTCAAGCTAGCTTGACTCTGCTCTCATTTGCACTGTTTTTGCAGAGTAAGCGAAAATTCAAAAAAACAGAGAGAATCCCGGATATGGAAAACTATATTGTTTCAGCCCGTAAGTACCGTCCGTCCACGTTCGAATCGGTGGTAGGACAGCGGGCGTTGACTACTACGCTGAAAAATGCAATTGCTACCCAAAAGCTGGCTCATGCTTATTTGTTTTGCGGACCACGTGGGGTAGGAAAGACCACTTGTGCGCGTATCTTTGCCAAAACCATCAATTGTATGACGCCTACTGCCGACGGAGAGGCTTGCAATCAGTGTGAGTCATGTGTAGCTTTCAACGAACAGCGATCATATAATATTCACGAACTCGATGCTGCTTCCAACAACTCGGTAGATGACATTCGCCAGTTGGTGGAGCAAGTACGCATCCCGCCGCAGATTGGTAAGTATAAGGTATATATCATCGACGAGGTGCACATGCTTTCGGCATCTGCTTTCAATGCGTTCCTGAAAACGCTGGAAGAACCTCCCCGTCATGCGATTTTTATTCTGGCTACGACGGAGAAGCATAAGATTCTTCCTACCATTCTTTCACGTTGTCAGATTTATGACTTTAACCGGATAAGCGTGGAAGATACGGTGAATCATCTGTCGTATGTTGCTTCGAAAGAAGGTATCACGGCGGAGCCGGAAGCACTGAACGTGATAGCTATGAAGGCAGACGGTGGTATGCGTGATGCTTTGTCTATCTTCGACCAGGTTGTAAGTTTTACCGGAGGAAATATCACCTATAAGAGTGTGATTGATAATCTGAACGTTCTTGATTATGAATATTATTTCCGTCTGACGGATTGTTTCCTCGAAAACAAGGTAAGTGATGCTTTGTTGCTTTTCAATGATATTTTGAATAAAGGCTTTGACGGAAGTCATTTTATTACCGGATTATCGTCTCATTTCCGTGACCTGTTGGTGGGGAAAGACCCGGTGACATTGCCTTTACTGGAAGTGGGAGCGAGCATACGCCAACGTTATCAGGAACAGGCGCAGAAATGTCCGTTACCTTTCTTGTACCGGGCTATGAAGCTGTGTAATGAGTGCGATTTGAATTACCGCATCAGCAAAAATAAGCGTTTGCTGGTAGAACTGACCTTGATACAGGTTGCACAGCTTACCACCGAGGGGGATGACGTGAGTGGTGGGCGTGGCCCTACGAAGACCATAAAACCCATATTCACACAGCCTGCCGCAGCTCAGCAGCCGCAGGTCGCTTCTGCAACCCAGGTTCAGCAGGCTTCCCTTCATACGTCTCCGTCTTCAGTAACAACACAGGCTGTTAATGGCACTACTGCCCGGCATCCGCAAGTATCTGCGGCAGCGCAACCGGGAGCATCGGCTTCTTCTGGTGCGGCTTCGTCTGCTCCGTCGCAAGGAGCGGGAGTTGCCCCGACTGTCAAGGAAGAACGGAAAATTCCGGTGATGAAGATGTCTAGTTTGGGCGTGTCTATCAAGAATCCGCAGCGCGATCAGACAACGCAGAATACAGTTACCACTCATGTTCCCAGAGTACAGCAACCGGAAGAAGATTTTATTTTCAATGACCGGGATTTGAATTATTACTGGCAGGAATATGCTGGTCAGTTGCCGAAAGAACAGGATGCTCTTACTAAACGTATGCAGATGCTCCGTCCGGTATTGCTTAATAACTCAACGACTTTTGAAGTGGTAGTTGATAATGAGTTTGCTGCAAAGGATTTTACAGCTTTGATTCCTGAATTGCAGAGTTATCTTCGTGGTAGGCTGAAAAACAGCAAAGTGGTGATGACAGTGCGGGTAAGTGAGGCTACGGAAACAATACGTCCTGTGGGACGTGTCGAGAAATTCCAGATGATGGCTCAAAAGAATCAGGCGTTGATGCAGCTGAAAGATGAGTTCGGACTGGAGCTATACTAATGTACTTATTTCTATCGGATTACCATCTTCCAGGAACGAAGGCTTTTATCTATATCGGATACTGGTATGAAAATATGGTCTATACTTTTGATTTAATGTAAACGTTGATTCATACGGTCTTCGTATCCGTCTGAAGGTCTTTTTCCCGGCATGACAATCCACAGGATTATATATATGATTACTCCGGCGAAAGCAGTGAAGAATGTAGCCAGTATATACACTATTCTTAATAAGGTAGGGTCCCATCCGAAATATTCGGCTATTCCGGCGCATACACCTGCGATCATTCGGTTGGAAGAACGGGTTAGTTTCTTTTCATTTTCCATGATGTACTTTGTTTTAGTGCGAATACTATACAAATATAAAGAATATCATTGGGATAATCGAATAAAATCGGCAGATTATAGCAGAAAAGTATGGATACCCGGTCATGAAACAACAACGGAAAGGCAAGGGGAGCAATCCATAAATGTTAATCTGGGCGATATATAAAAATGCAGCTTGTTTATTTATTATAGGAGCATTTTTGTATTTTTGTAGCCGCTTAATAAAAAACAGGAAAGAGTAAATAAGCGTTGTGAAAGTCAAATGATGCGTAATACGATAAACTCACTTAAAGCCAAGTCAAACATGAGCAATAGTTCCATAAATGAACTGTTTGCTCATAGCTCTTTATTGGAACTGCCCAAAAAACATATCCTAACGTCCTCTTTCCAGAACGATAAAAACTTTTATTTCATTGAAAAAGGTATAGCACGCTCATATTGTGTAATTAACGACAAAGAACTCACCTCATGGTTTAGTACAGAAGGAGATATCGTTTTTTCGACGAACAATTTTTATGGGAACCAACAAGGGTACGAATATGAAGTTGTTCAGTTATTGGAAAATACGGTATTATATGCCGTGCCGATAAAAGATTTAGAAAAGCTGTATCAGACTAATATAGAAATAGCGAACTGGTCAAGGATTTTGCATCAAGAGGCTTTTATAATGAATGAAAAGCGTTTAATTTCAAGACTGTATAAGTCAGCGGAAGAACGATATATAGAATTGTTGCAAACACGTCCGGATCTCTTCCAAAGAGTAAATTTGGGTTATATTGCATCTTTTTTAGGCATCTCTCAAGTTACGTTGTGCCATTTGAGGAACAAGATTAAATAATAGGGTTGTTTCGTTTCCCTTCCTTCGCATTACTTTATTCTGCTTTTTTAAGTAGTTTAAAAAAAATGTCATACCATTGTCCTAACTTTGCAATTGAAAAAATTGAATACCAAATGAAAAATGTGAATCATATAGTATGGGCTGATTTAATTCGTGTGATAGCCATTTTAATGGTCATCTGTATCCATTGTTCAGACCCTTTCAATGTTTCTCCTGAAGCTCGTTTAAATCCGGAGTATAACTTATGGGGGAGTATTTATGGAGCTTTCTTGCGTCCGTGCGTACCGTTGTTTGTGATGTTGACAGGAATGTTATTATTACCGGTAGAACAGGAAATCGGACAATTTTATAAAAAAAGGATGCTTCGTGTAATAGTCCCTTTTATTGTATGGTCTTTATTATATAACTTGTTTCCGTGGTTTACGGGTATTTTAGGGCTGGATAATTCTGTTTTGTCTGAAATGTTTGCGTATGCAGGAGAGTCTCCAAGTCAAACTTGGGATAGTTGCTTGCATAATATTCTTATGATTCCTTTTAACTTCAATACATATACAGTTCCTTTATGGTACATATATATGTTGATAGGATTATATTTGTATATGCCTTTTTTTTCTGCATGGCTGAAACAAGCAACAGAGAAACAAATGAAAATATTCTTATCCGTTTGGTTTATCACCTTATTTCTGCCTTATTGCCAAGAATATATATCCAGCTATATAGGAGGTACTTGTGCTTGGAATGACTATGGCACTTTATATTATTTTTCAGGTTTTAGCGGTTATCTGCTTTTAGGCTATTATTTGAAAGACAGAAACAAGTTGTCGATGAAAAAGACTGTTGTTTTATCTCTTATTCTTTTTAGTGTCGGTTATGCCATAACGTATTATGGATTCAGGAATATGACTTCACAACCTGATATTACAGAGCGCCAAATGGAATTATTCTTTTTATACTGTTCGCCCAATGTCTTTTTAATGACGGTTGCCTGGTATTTATTAATTCAAAAAGTAAAGGTAACGTCTCCCTTAATTATATCAGTCTTAAAGAATATAACAAAATGTGGACTGGGCATCTATATGGTACATTATTTTGCTGTAGGAATAGGTTATTTAGCAATTGACAGAATTGATTTACCTATATTCATGCGTATTCCAGCGACAGCTTTATTTGTGTTTATAGTATCGTGGTGTATAGTTGCATTATTCTACAAAGTGTTGCCTAAGGCTGCGAAATGGATAATGGGATAGTTTAGTTTTGCTACATAAATGTAAAACAGATAAAAGAAAAAAGGGAGCAGTCCGAAAATTAAGGGGAGTGATTTGGGGCAATCACATTCTTAAAATAGATTCATTCTTGCACGGTTTTCACCACAGAGGACACGGAATTCTAAGACCTATGCAAATAATAGGCCTATAAAAAACAGTTAAAGAAAGGCACTATAAAATATTTTGTGTAAATGTAAAATACGGGATTCAGTGTGGGTT
>ERZ1694689.180-NODE-180-length-26967-cov-7.688875_pt1 | contig 26967 bp, 42 predicted proteins | sample MGYA00581724_ERZ1694689 | MGnify/ENA primary metagenome ERZ1694689 (study PRJEB42213, sample SAMN07424469) | human gut metagenome | biome: ENVO:00009003; feature: ENVO:2100002; material: ENVO:00002003 | host: Homo sapiens | place: USA | collected 2014 ...
GCCTGCGCCCTCGCGCTGTGGGGCGCGAGGACGACCAAGCGCAACCCGAGGAGAAAGCAGAGGCTTCTGTGATCCAGGATCAAACCTACGGCGACACCTCGTTGCCCCGCCCCTCGATGGAGGGGGTTCCGGAAGAGCACCGCGAGTGCCTCGGCGACCTGTTCGACACCTGGCATGCCGTGCGCTCCCGAAACGCGCTCCTGTCGAGCTACTACAACATGAAGAACGCGCTCAAGGACCTCGGCATATCGATACCGGAGAACCTCATCAGCGTGAACTGCGTCGTGGGGTGGTGCGCGAAGGCCGTGGACGCCCGCGCCGTGCGCTCGGTGTTCGACGGCTACGTGTTCCAGGGCAAGGAGGACGCGCAGCTAAGCGACCTCGTGCGCCGCAACCGCATGCGCTCGCTCTACATGCAGGCGTGCAAGGCTTCCCTGATACACGGGCCTGCCGCCATCTCGGTCATGCGGGGGCGAAAGGGGCAGCCGGCGGCGAAGGTGCGTGTCCATTCCGCCAACCAGTTCGCCGCGCTCTGGGACAAGGACGAGGGGCGCATAGGCTGCGGCGTCGTGCTCTCGGGCGTCGACCGGATGGGCCGCGCGTCCCGCTACGTCGCGCACTTCCCCGACGCGGTGCTGACGCTCACGCGGCGCCAAGGCCAGCGGGAGGAGTGGACGTGCGACGCGGAGGCCAACCCCATGGGCCGCCCTCTCATGGAGGTTCTCGTGCACGACCCCGACATCGACCGCCCGCTCGGGCACTCGCTCCTCACGCCCGAGCTCCTCGGGATCGTGGATAAGGCCATGCGCGACGTGCTGCGCATGGAGGTAGGCGCCGAGTTCTTCACGTTCCCGCAGCGCTACGCGCTCGGCGTGGCCGAAGACCTGTTCAGCGTCCCGCCGGAGGAGGGGCAGGCGGTCGACGAGGACGGCAACGTGGTTGACGAGAACGGCAACCCCGTACCGCCCGTCCCCGACGAGCATGCGAAGTTCAAAGCCTATATGGGAGCGCTCCTCGCGATTTCACGCGACGAGAACGGCGACATCCCCCAAGTGGGCCAGTTCGCGCCCTCGACCGCCGACAACTTCACGCGCGTGTTCGAGAACGACGCGCAGCGGTTCAGCGGTGCGACGAACGTCCCGCTCGCGCAGCTCGGCGTGATGTCGAACACCTACACGTCGTCGGACGCGCTCGGCGCCGCGAACGACCCGCTCATCCTCGCGGTCGAGTCGATGAACCGCCAGAACGGCGAGGCGATGGAGGAGGTCGCGCGCATGATGATGGCGGTGGCGAACGGCACCTCGATCAATAAGCTCGACGATAGCCAGCGCGCCGTGCAGGCATGCTGGAAGGATCCGTCGATGCCCACCATCGCGGCCCGTGCCGACGCGTGGACGAAGCTCGGGGCGTCCGACCCCTCCATCGTTGGCACGCGCGTCTACTACGAGGGCATCGGGCTCTCCCAGGCGACCATCGACCGCCTGCTCAAGGAGAAGGAGGAGGCGGGCGCCCTGTCCGCGCTCAACCGCATAGCCGACACTCTGGGGGCGGCGCGATGATCGACAGGGACGCCTTCGATGCCTACGACCGCGCCTTGACGACGAACGCGGCCCTGGTGGAGCGTGCCGTGGACGAGCTCGTGCGGCGCTGCGCGGAGCTTTCGGGCAGGGCCTTCGAAACGGCTTTGTCGGAGGGCTACCGCTCGCTCGTCGTGGCCTACGGGTCGTTCGCGGCGCAGGCGGCGGTGGAGTTCTACCGTTCGCGGCGGGCCGCTTCCGGCGTGGCCGGAAGCTACGAGGCCGTGCCGTACGCTCCGGATGACGAGAGGCTGTGCCGCTACGACGTGAGGAGCGCGCTGTCATCCACTGGCGGACCTGACGCCCTCGCGAACTCGCTTCGCGGCACCTCTCGGCAGCGCGTCATGGAGCGGGCCGACGAGACGCTCCTCGGAAACGCCAGGGAGGATCCGGCGAAGCCCCGTTGGGCGCTCGTCCCGCACATCGGCGCATGCGGCTGGTGCAGGATGATCGGCGCGAACGGTTTCATGTACGCGGGGAAGGCGAAGGTCGACAGGGCGCGCCACCCCCACTGCTCCTGCACGCCGGTGGTCGACTTCGACCCCGATCCGGCGCTCGAAGGATACGATGCGGACGCCCTCAATGACGAATTCAGCGCCGCCCGGAAAACCGTCCTGGGCAGCGTGCGGAGCGAATGGGGCGCGATGGGGCAGCAGGAGAGGGATTCCTACAAGCGCCCGGGAAGAAGCGCCTACGACGTGTACTTGAGAAACAGGATCGTCGCAGAGATGAGCAGAAGCTAGGCACCAGCGCCCCGCACGGGGCGTTTTTATTTCGGAACCCGCCGCACGGTGGGGCGAGAGGCCCGCACGGGCATGAAGGGAGCAAGGAATGAGCGAGACGACCATCGACGAGCAGGTCGAGAACCAGGAGCCGGAGGCCCAGGCGAAGCCGCAGGGCGAAGCCGAGCCGGAGGCGTCCGAGACTGGGCAGGAGGAGCCGCAGGGCGCGCCGGCCGTCGACTGGAAGGCCGAGGCTCGCAAGTGGGAGGCCCGCGCCAAGGACAACAAGGCAAAGGCTGACGAGGCCGAGGAGCGCGCCATCAAGACGGAGGCCGAGCTTGAGAAGGCGAGGCTCGTGACGCGCATCGCCCAGGAGACCGGCGTTCCAGCAGGCCTCATCCACGGTGAAAGCGCGGAGGAGCTCGAGGCATCCGCGAAGGCCGCAGCCGAATGGGCGGCGTCCCTCGCGCCCGCCTACCCTTCCGACAAAGGTGGGAGCGCCACCGCGCCGACGGTCACCCGCGAGTCCATCGAAGGAATCAAAGACCCGATTGCGAGGATCCGCGCCCGGGCGGAGAACGCAGACCTATACCGATAGCAAGGAGGCAACATGCCCGCACTTAACAGCATGATCACCACCGCCGAGATGAACGTGGCGCTCGACCAGGAGTTCATCGCGAACTTCCGCCAGGACTACGACCGACTGGCCGACATCCTCGGCATCTTCTCGCCCGAGACGATGAGCGCAGGGGTGGTGCTCAACCAGACCAAGATCACCGGAGAGCTGAACGACGCCAAGGCCGCAGACTCGTCCTCCGGCACCGCCTACGTCGAGGGCGACCTGGTGGCGCTCTCGAAGTACAAGACGGAGAAGACGGCCATCGACACCGTGAAGGTGCAGCCCTACCGCAAGATGACCACGGCCCAGGCCATCCTCAAATCGGGCTACGAGACGGCCGTCCTCAAGACCGACCGCAAGATGCTCTCCCAGATCCGCAACGCCATCGTCGCGAAGTTCTTCTCGTTCCTCGCCAACGGCACCGGCGAGGCCACGGGCAAGACGCTCCAGGCGGCCGCCGCGAACGTCGACGCGGAGCTGGGCGACACGCTGGAGAGCAACGACGACTCCACCGACCGCATCATCCACTTCGTCAGCCGCCAGGACGCGGCCGACTACCTGGGCAACGCGGCGATCACCACGCAGACCGCTTTCGGCCTGACGTATCTGGAGCAGTTCCTGGGCTTCACGAACGTGTTCATGACCAACAAGGTAGCCAAGGGGACGATCTGGGCCACGCCCGTGGAGAACATCCACATCTTCGGCGTCGACTTCGGCGCGCTCGCGTCCGGCGGGCTCTCCTACGCGCAGGACTCGAGCGGCCTCATCGGCGTGGCGCACAAGCCCGCGTACGACCGCGTGTCCACCGAGACGAACGTGCTGTGCGGAACGTACCTGTTCCCGGAGAACGCCGACTACATCGTCAAGGGCACCATCGCCCCCGTCGCGTAAGGAGGGTCCCGTGGAAGCGATCGTCATCATGGCATACACCGACAAGATCGACATGACGGCGCATCTCGCCGGCGAGGTCGTGGAGCTCGACGAGGGGCGCGCAAAGGAGCTGTCGGTGCGAGGTTTCGTGTCCGTCATCGAACCCGAGCCCGAGACGGGGCAGAAGCCGGAACCGGAGACCGAACCCGAGCCCGAGGCGGAGCCGGAACCGGAGGCGGACAAGTCGAAGCCGCGCGGGCGCAGAGCGCCGGCGAAGAAGGGCTAGCCCATGGAAGCGTACGCGACTGTCGAGGAGTACCGACTGGACACCGGCGACGCGACGAGCCCCGACGATAGGGTCGCGTCCGCCCTGTCCCAGCAGTCAGCGAAGCTGCGGTCTCGCGCGGGCATACCGCGCAGCCGATCCCTCACCGAAGACCAGCTCCAGCTTGCGCGGATGCTCGTGACCGACGCGGTGGGGAAGGCCCTCAAGCCTGCCGTCCTCGACGGGCTGGGCGACGTTGCCGGCGCCAAGCAGGCGAGCTTCTCCGCAAACGGGTTCCAGGGCAGCTACACGCTCGCCAACCCGTCGGGCACGGCCTACTTCGACCGCGACACGCTCAAGGCCTTCCTGCGCTCTCTCGGCCGGTCGCAGCGCGTCGGCTCGGTCATGCCGTCCTACGGCGGCCTCCGATGATCGGCGAGGCCGTGGCGGTGCTTCACCGCGCGATGGCGGGCGAGGATGTCATGGGCGAGCCCGTGTGGGAATGGTCCCAGACCCTCGTCGGCGGGGCGCTCGTGCGGCCGCTGTTCGGCGAGGAGGTCGCGGGCGCCCTGCGCCCCGACGGCGTGCGGGTGCTTTACAGCATCGCGCTCCCGAAGTCCTACGACGGCCCGCCGCTTGCCGGAGCCCGCATCGCCCTCGTCGACAGGGGCATGGAGGCCGGCGATGCGGCCGGGGCGCTCCGGGTCTCCGGCGCGCCCGACAGGACGGTTCCCTGCCCTACAAGATGGGATATCGTTTTCGAGGCCGGGAGGGTAGATGGCTGACGTCGAGTTCGAGCTGAACAATGCAGGCATCGTGGAGATCGCGAAATCGCCGGATATGCAGGCTGCCTTGTTGTCCGAGGCGTCGAAGATCGCCGGTGCCGCCAACGCCGGCGCACGAGGCCACGAGAAGGCCCTGCACATCACCGGGTACAAGAAGCCGCCGTATGCGGCCCACGTGGACGTCCTCGACCGCACCGCGGTAGGAGCCGCCCATTCCAACACCGAGATGGGCCGCCTCGACGAGGCGAAGTTCAAGAGCCTTTCGAGGCAGAACCACTGATCGCAAGGAGGCGGCCATGCCGACGCTCAACGTCCAGGGCGACCTCCGACGGCGCCTGTCGGAGGCGCTCGCCCCGACCGAGGTGCGCGTCAGGGTGCCTGATTCGCGGCCGGAGAGGCTCGTCACGGTGACGCGCGAGGGCGGCTCGCGCAGAAACGCGCTCTTGGACGGCCCCGGCATCGGGATCTACTGCTGGGCTCCGACCGAGCAGGAGGCGTGGGAGCTCGCCGACGCCGTGGCTGACGAGATGGCGGCCCTGCCGTTTTCGGCGGGATATGCAGACGCCCAGCAGGAGGCCATGTACAGCGACCCCGACCCCGACACACGCTCGCCGCGCTGGTACTTAAGCTACACGGTCACGACTTTCAAACCGAGCTAACAAGGAGAATAATTATGGCAAACAAGGACATCGATACCACGCTCATCACCGTTGGACAGCCCTCCGAGGGCGGCTGCTGCTGGACGTGCTTCGCCGAGAATCCGACGCTCCCGACCGATGCCGCCACGAAGATGAGCACCCTCACGGGCTGGGAGTCGCTCGGCGAGCTGTCCGAGAACGGCTTCACCGAGGGTAAGACGGTCACCGAGGGCAAGCACAAGGGATGGCACGGATCGATCGTGCTCGCCGCGGTGACCGACGAGGAGAACACGTACAAGGCCGAGTTTATTGAGGTGAACCGTCCGTCCGCAGCTAAGCTGCGCTACGGATCGAAGAACGTGGAGACGGCCGCCGACGGTTCCGTGTCCCATGTCGCTGGCAAGGTTGGGGCGGGCGACCAGGTGCCGCTCGTGTTCGACGAGTTGGAGTCCAACGGCTACCTGCGCCGCACCGTCGTGCGCAAGGCGTCCATCAGCAGCTTCGACGACGTTCCGCACAACAGGGGCGCCCTTATGGTCTACGGCATGACGTTCACGGCAATCGAGGTGGACGGCGGCATGTTCGACATCTACCGCGCCAAGCCGGCGTCCCCCGCCCCCGCAAGCTCGGGAAAGTAAGGGGGAGCCGGTGAACAAGGACTTCATGGCGCGCATGAGCGCCGCAGAGCTCGACGAGTACGGCGAGGTCGCGGGCATAGCTACATCCCCTGCCAAGTCGGCCGAGGAGAAGGCGAGGCTCATCGGCAGCCGGCGCGAGCGCGCGGCGAGCATCCGCGTGCTCGGCCTCGACGTCGAGGTGCCTGTGAAGAGGGCGCGCGACAAGCGGGTGTGCGACCTTCTGGCCAAGCCGAACCGAACCGACGCGGAGACCGAGGAGGCCATGCGCCTGATGCTCGGCGACGAGCAGATGACCGAGCTTGAGCGCGCGTGCACCGACGAGGACGGCACGGTCGACATCGACGCGATGGCGCTTGCCGTCGCGAAGATCATCACCTCGCAAGAACTAAAAAACTTCTAAGGCTCGCACGGCTCGAGGATGGCCGGCTGCGCGAGCTACGCCACGACTTCAGGCGCGTGTACGGCTGCGCCTACGACGAGGTGCCTGCAGACGAGGCGCTCGACCTCGTGCTCACCCTGCCGCCGGGCTCGCTCTACGTGCGCTCGAGGCACCCGGAGCACGCGTGGCCCGAATGGAGGCACGCCGTGGCCGACCTGCAGGACGACCTATGGGCCATAGCCTTCGCGCAGGCTGGCGTGCAATCCGAGTCCCCGCGCACACCGCGCCCAGCGGATGCCGCGGAGCGCAGGCGGGCTGCGGAGCGGGCGCGGTCGGCCAAAGAGGCCATCGCGGCGACCGAATGGGAGCCGGTAGAGCAGAAAGGAGGATGATCCCTTGGCCGTCGTAGGAACCGCGACGCTCAACGTCGTGCCGAAGTTCCCGGGGCTGTCCGCCGCGGTGAGAAGCGAGCTTTCCAAGGTTGACGCCAAGACGCCCGGCGCGAAGGCCGGCAGCGAGTACGGGAGCGCCATGGGTGGCGGGCTCGCGAAGTCAGGCGCCGTCATAGGCGCCTTCTCGGCCGTCACGGCCAAGGCCATGGACGCCATCGCGAGCCATGTCGGCGCGGCGGTCAGCCGCTTCGACACGCTCAACAACTACCCCAAGGTGATGCAGTCGCTCGGGTACAGCGCGAAGGACTCCGAGGCGTCGATCGCCAAGATGAGCGACCGGCTGCAGAACCTCCCAACCACGCTCGACACGATGACGGGGACGGTCTCCGGCCTCGTGGCCATCACGCGCGACCTGCCGAGGGCGACCGACGCGGGCCTCGCGCTCAACGACATGCTCATCGCGTCCGGGTCGAGCCAGCAGCTCGTCAACGCCGCCATGGAGCAGTTCCGTCAGATCCTCTCCAAGGGCAAGCCCGAGATGCAGGACTGGCGCAGCCTCGTGACGGCGGCGCCGGGGCAGATGGACCAGCTCGCGAAGAGCATGCTCGGCCCCACCGCGAGCGCGAACGACCTCTATGCTGCGCTCGGCGGCGGCAAGGGCAACGATCCGACTATCTCCATGGACGACCTGCTCGACGCCATCATCCGCCTCGACACGCAAGGCGGCGAGGGCTTCGCGAGCTTCCGCGAGCAGGCGGAGACCGCCGCAGGGGGCGTGCAGACGGCGGCCGCGAACATGGGCAACGCCGTCACGAAGGGCCTCGCCGGCACGCTCGAGGCAATAGGGCGCGAGAACATATCGGGCGCGTTCGACGATGCCAAGGGCGGGATAAACGAGTTCTTCGGCGCGGTGAACAGCGGGGTGTCGAAGGCAATGCCCGCGGTGGAGTCGTTCTACGGGTCCGTCAAGGGCATAGCCCCGCAGGTCCTGACGGCGGCCGCGTCGTTCGCGGCCTTCAAGGTCGCCGGTACCGGCCTCGCGGGCTTCGCGTCGAAGGCGAAGGAGGCCCGCAAGGCGTCGTCGCTCCTCGATGGGGCGAACAGGCTGCTGGGCACGTCGTTTTCGCCGGTGTCGCTCGGCGTGACCGCCGTGTCCGCCGTGCTGGGCGTCGCCGTGTCGGCCTACCTCGACGCCAAGAGGAAGAGCGACAACCTGACGAAGGCGACGACGGGTCTCTCGGACGCCGTGTCGAGGGCGACGTCGCTCGACGACTACGCGGGGAGGCTTTCCAACGTCGGCGAGAAGGCGGGATCGACCGCGATGAGCGTCGACGAGCTGGCCGAGTCGATGGCCAAGAACGTCGACAGGATCAACGAGGAGAACGAGCAGGCGGAGGCGCAGATCGCCCAGCTGAACACCGCGCAGGGCATCATCGACTCCTACACGGGCAAGACCGACCTGTCAGCTGACGCTCAAGGGCGCCTGGAATGGGCGCTGAAGCTCGTCAACGACCAGTTCGGCCTCACGCTCACGGCAGCCGATGCTGCGCGAGGTGCGTACGAGGACGCCAACGGCGCCACCATGAACCTCAAGGACTCCATCAACGACCTTGTCGAGGCGAAGAAGAACGAAATCAAGATGAACCAGCTCTCCTCAAGCTATGACGCCCTGTCGGCGGGTTACCAGGACGCCGCCGACACGTACGCCGCAGCCCGGAAGAAATTCAAGAGCGAGTACGACCAGGCGCTCAAAGACGAGATGGAGTACCACGGGACGTCCGAATCCGACGCGAGGGCATGGCTCGACGACAACTCGAGGACGTGGGAGTCGTACAAGGACATGGTCAGCTCCCAGGGGATGTACGACGAGGCGAAGGCCGGCCTTAAGGAGATCGAGAGCGAGATGGGCGACCTCTCCAAGGCGACGTCCGAGGCGGCCGATGCCCTCGACCAGTGGGGGAACAGCACGTCATCGCTCTTCCAGTCGGCGCTTAAGGAGAGCGGCACGTCCTTGGCGGAGCTGAAGGACGACCTGCGGGATCTCGGTGCGAGCACCGATGATCTTGGCAACAAATCGGAGGCCGACCTGCTGCGCATCGCCGACTCGTACGATGGGACGAGGTCGTCCGTCGTGTCGGCGCTCAAGGAGATCGGCGTGGGTATGGACGAGAACGCGGCGGCCACCGCAGCTGCGGCCGACGCCGTGAAGTCGGCGCTCGATGACATGGGCGACGGCGCGAGGGCCGCCGTCGAGGGCATGGGGTCTGATTTGCGCACGCTCTCGTCCGACCTCTCCGACGCGGGCGTCACGGCAGATGACCTCGCGCGCATCAGCAGCGAGGACTTCGCTGCCATGGCGGAGAGCTGCGGCGGGGACATCAACGCCCTCATAGGCATGGTGCGCCTCTACAACAGCACGCCGGTGGTCGACAAGGAAGGCAACGTCGACGTCGAGCACGCGAGCCTGGTGGATGCGCAGGGCAAGCTGTACACATGGAACGGCTCCGAGCTGGTCGACAAGGACGGAACCGCCGCCATCGACGGCACGAGCCTTGTGGATGCGCAGGGCAACCTTTACCTGTGGAACGGTTCGAGCCTCGTAGACCAGTACGGCAACGCGTTCGTCAAGGACGGGGTACCGGCTGCGCAGCAGCACCTCGACAGATGGAACTACTCCGACCTTGAGGACCAGACCGGGAGCGGTACGGTCAACGGGAACATGGCCTACGCCAACGGCCAGAAGGCGGAGTGGAACCGCAACGGCCTTGCAAGCTGGGTCGGGGAGGGCGTCATCAACATAACCAAGACGATCACCGAGTTCTTCACGGGTGGCTCCCGGAACGCCGCCGGCGGCATCCGCCTGAACGCCCAGGGAGGCTACCGCTTCCACGGGGCGGGCGCCATCGCAACGCGCGCCGTGCCCCTCGACATCGTGGGCGAGGACGGCGCCGAGGCCATCGTGCCGCTCACCAACAAGCGCTACTCGCTCCCGTTCGCAAAGACCCTCGCCGAGCAGATGGCGGGGATCGGTGACCGCGCTGTCAATAACTACTACACCATCGATGGCGTCAACGTGACGGGTGAGCCGGAGGTTGAGCGCGCGATGGAGACAGTGTTCAGGTACTTCAAGCGAGCGAAGGGGGTGGCATAGTGCAGCCTACGCTCCTGGCGCCCGTGCCCGTGGCGGTGTTCCGCGGCGGGGCGCTGGAGATCAAGGCCCGGTACAACTCGGGCACCGGCGCCCCCATGGAGGCATGCACGGTGGGCGTGCGCACGGCATCCGCATCGTGCGCCGCCGCCTCGGCCGAGGTTGACGGGGAGGGGTTCTCCGGCACCGTCCGCCTCGCCGACATCCAGCAGCTCGATCCGGGCTGGGAGGTCGGCGACAGGCTGACCGTCGTCGCGTCCACGCGCGAGGCCGGGGAGTGGTCGGAGACGCGCTACGACGCGGCCACCTGCGGGCCTCCCGAGGTGTCGCTTGTCGAGGGGTCGGGGATCATAACCGGCTTCCCGCACATCATCGCCTGGGACTACGGGGACTTCCCCGGCTGGTGGCAATGCCGCTACGAGCTTGCGATCAGGGGCTCGCGGCTGATGGGCGAGGTTTCCGTAGCAGGGTACTCCTCCGAGCCGATGATCGAGCTGACGGGCGAGGAGGTCGGCTTCGGTGCCGACTTCGGCGGGACGCTGGACGCGCTGTCCTGCACCCTGCGCGTCGAGTCCACCTCCGGGGCTTCCGCGGAGCTTGCGTTCGACGTGGCAATCGACGGGTCGGTGGAGGCGCCGGAAGTGTCCGCCTCGGTGGACGACGGGCGCCTGCTGGTCGAGTCGAGCGCACCGTTCGAGCTGTTCGCCATCGGCAAGGGCGGAGGCGAGAGGGCGGCCTGGACCAAGACGGGCTCGCTCATGTTCGACCTGCCCGACGCCGCGTCGCGCTACTGCGCCGTGACGCTCGGGAGCGGGCGCGTCGGCAGGGCGGACGAGGTGCCGGTGCAGATAGGCCGCTTCCCCTGCTCCTACCTCGACTACATAGCGGGAGGGGAGCGCAAGCGCCTGGAGCTGCGCTACAACCCGGAGGAGTCGGCCTCCATGGCCGGCGACTCGGAGATGGTGCGCTACGCCGGGCGGGCGAACCCCGTGCGGGCCTTCGTCGCGATGGACGTGGCGATATCGGCCTCGGCCGTCGCCATGGAGCCCTTGGACCTCGGCGAGCTGCAGGACGAGCTGCGCGGGATTGAGGCTGTCTACCGCTCGGGCAAGGGCGGCATATGGCGGGTGGTCGTGGACTCCGTCAGGTGGGCGAGGGCGAGGGGCAAAGCGCTCGCCGGAGAGGTCGAGCTTTCCATGACGGTGGTGGACGGCAGCCCCTACGGGCTGCTCTACGACTCGCCGGTGTACGTGGATCGGATGCTCTACCCCGGCCCGGACGTCTACCCCGGACCGAACCTGTACCCAGGCGTGCAGAGGGGGTGATCGGATGGACTACGCATCGGCGCGAAAGCGCGTCGTGCTGCGCAGGCTGTCGTTCCCGGGCCTCTTCCCGGTCGCCGACATCCCCTGGACGGCGGATGGCGGCACGCTGTCGCTCTCCGCCTCGGCCTCCGTCAAGGCGCAGGCAAGCTGGACGCATAAGGGGGGCGGCATCTCATCGGGCGACGTGGTGCGCCTGTCGTGCGAGTTCGATGACGGGCGGGAGCGCGAGGAGGTGCCGCTTGCGACCCTCAAGTGCTACTACGGCGAGACGGGCGAGCGGGGCGGCCTGTCGAGCTGCGACGTCGAGGCCTACGGCCTTGCCAAGATCGCCGCCGACGCGCGGTACTGGCAGCCCTACTCCGTGAGGGCCGGCACCGACGCGCTGGACGCCGTGGCCGACGTGCTGGGAAGCGTCGGGCTCACCCTTGCCTATCGGCCCGACGAGTCCCACCCCGTGCGGACGAGCAAGACGTACTTTCCCGAGGACTTCTCGAAGCTCGATATCGCGAACGACCTTTTGAGCGGGGCGGGGTACCTCTCGGCGGACACCGACGAGCTGGGGCGCGTGGTGCTGCGCCGCTCCGCCCCTACGCCCTCCTGGGCGCCCGTCGAGCTCGCACCGGGGCCTCGCTCGACCATCGAGGACGAGAGCGCGGTGGAGCGCGACTGGGCCGGCATCTGCAACGTGGTCATAGGCGTGGTGGACGGCCCGGACGAGACGGTGATGCGCGCGGTCGCCGTCAACGACAGCCCGGCCGACCCCACGTCCACCGTGGCGCGGGGCGAGGTGTGCCGCGTCGAGCGGTTGAACGACATCGAGTCGCAGGACGTGCTGCAAGCCAAGGTCGCGGCCCTGCTCTCCGAGGAGCGCTCGCGCCTGGAGGCGGTGAGGGTGCGCTGCGCCTTCGCCCCGCTTCGCCTGTTCGGCCCGGTGGCCGTGCGCAAGGGCTCTGCCGACGGGGTGTACACGGTGCAGTCGATGGAGATCGACCTTAGAACCCTGGCCATGGACGTGAGGGCGAGGAGGTATTTGTGAAGCTGATGCTCGATGACATACTGCCGTTGGTGGGCAAGGAAGAGGGATCGTCCTTCCGCCTGCGGTTCGGCGAGGTGGTGGGGATCGAGGGCTCGACCCTCGTCATCGCCGCCAAGGCGGGAGGCACCGTATACGCCTCGACCTACGTCTACTGCGAGGTCGGCGACACGGTGTGCTACGTGGCCGACGGCGCGAACTGCGTAGCCTTCGCCGCCAAGGACGCGGCGCGCCTCGAGCACGAGCTGTCGCAGGCCGGCGTCTCCTACGAGGCGGGCGAGGGCATAACCATCGAGGACCGCGTGATAAGCGCGGACGTGACCATGCAGACGATAGACGGCGTGCGGGCCGACACCATACCGCTCGCCTTTATCGAAGCGCTCTAAGGAGGTGCTATGAGTTTTCTCGACCAGATAGGCGTTGCGGCTCTCTGGGCCAAGGCCAAGGCGACGTTCGGGGCGCGCCTCAAGGTGAGCGGAACGACCATCACGCTTGAGAACAAGGCCGACACCCCGGTCATCCTCTCGCAGGTCACCATACCGGATGCGACCACGAGCTCGCCCGGCGCGATGAGCGCTGCCGACAAGGCCAAGCTGCAGGGCATCGCCGATGGCGCGAACAAGACCACGGTGGACGCCTCCCTGTCGGCAACGTCTGCCAACCCCGTGCAGAACAAGGCCGTGAAGGCCGCCCTCGACGGCAAGCTGGCCACGGGAGGCACCGCGGCGGCCGCCTCGAAGCTCGCGACCGCGCGCACGCTGTCGCTCTCCGGCGACGTCACGGGCTCGGCGACCTTCGACGGCTCGGCCAACGCGTCTATCACGGCTGCGGTAAAGGGGATGACGGATGCGGAGATAGAGGCGGCCTGCCCCGCGCCGTCCGGCTCCGAGGAGGCCGCCTACGAGGGCGAGCCGGTGGGGAAGTGGGCGCTCATGGACCCGGGGGTGTCCCCCGCGGAGAAGTTCGGCGGGAGCTGGACGAAGCGGACGGACACGTATTTGTTCATGGGCTGTTGCATTTGGAAGAGGGTGGGGTAGCATGCCAGCTGTAAACAATGACGCGCTCTCGAAGCTGTGGAGCCGTATCGAGGAGTTCTTCTCGCCGCGAGGCCACACGCACTCGTCGGCGTCCGCGAGCGCTCCGGGCTACATGAGCGCCGAGGACAAGGCCAAGCTCGACGGGATAGACCCGGAGGCGGCGAAGGTGGACGTCGACTCTGCCCTGTCGGCAACGAGCGAGAACCCGGTGCAGAACAAGGTGGTGAAGGCGGCCCTCGACGGCAAGGCGGCCTCCTCGCATTCGCATCCCACCTACGCCAACCAGAACGCTTTTTCCCACGTGGCGGTCGGCTCGGTGGACGTCGCGGCCGACTCCGCCACCGACACGCTGACGATCGTCGCGGGGACCAACGTGACGATCACCGCCGACGCCGCGAACGACAAGCTGACGGTTGCGGCGAAGGACACCACCTATTCCTCGGCCACCCAGTCTGCGGCCGGCCTTATGGCGGCCGCAGACAAGAAGAAGCTCGATGGGGTGGCGTCAGGCGCCAACAACTACACGCACCCATCTTCGCATGCGGCGACGATGATAACCCAGGACGCCACGCACCGGTTCGCCACCGACACGGAGAAGGCCGCGTGGAACGCGAAGGCTCCCGCGGCATCCCCCACGCTGACCGGCACGCCCAAGGCGCCGACCGCCGCGGCCGGTACGAGCACGACCCAGATCGCGACTACCGCCTTCGTCCAATCGGCGGTGACGGCCTCCGCCGTCGGCCACGCCATCTTCCAGGGGACCGTGTCGTCGAACGCCGCGATAAGCGATTCCGCCTACAAGAAGGGCTGGTACTGGGTTGTCGGCGCTGCGGGAACCTACGTCGGGCAGCCGTGCGAGCCGGGCGACATGGTGTTCGCGAACACCGACAAGGGCAGCGCTTACGCGGCCTCGCACTTCTCGGTCGTGCAGAACAACATCCAGGCCATGACCGCCGCCGAGCTCGACGCGATCCTGGTGTAGGGCAATGGGGTTCCTGGACAACTCCGGCGTCGCGAGGCTGTGGGCGAGGTGCAAGGACGTGTTCGCGGCGAAGTCCCACGCCCACGCATGGGGCGAGGTGACGGGCAAGCCGTCGACCTTCGCGCCTTCGTCCCACACCCACAGCTACGCCGGGTCTGCCAGCGCGGGCGGTGCGGCGACGCTCGCCAACGCCGTCTCGGTGCCCGACACCCGAAGCGCGAACAACACGCCCGAGTGGTATATGAAGAACCATCCGAAACGCTCCGTCATCGAGTTCAAGCAGGCGAGCGTGGTCGGGCTCTCGGGCGAGACGTATGCGGCCGTCACCACGGTGGTTCCCTGGACGGACTCTTCCGGGGGCTACCCGAAGCAGATCGGCCTCGTCGCCGGCAAGGTCTACTGGCGCGTCGGGACGTCGGCGACGGCGTGGGGAGCATGGGAAACGGACAAGAACACCACCTACTCGGCCATGACTGGGGCCACCGCGTCGGCCGCCGGCAAGGCCGGGCTGGTGCCGGCCCCTGCCGCGGGAACGGCCAACCGCTACTTGAGAAGCGACGGGGCGTGGCAGGTGCCCCCGACGGGCGCCGCCACCGACTACCGGCCGAAGGACAGCATCTACATCACGAAGGGCGGCGAGTCCCCCGCGGAGAAGTTCGGCGGGAGCTGGACGAAGCGGACGGACACGTATTTGTTCATGGGCTACAAGATATGGGAGAGGGTGAGCTGATGAGAACGTACGATGCCGAATGGAACGAGGTCGACAACCCCGATCCGGCGCTCGGCCGCTTGGAGCCGGCGAAAAGGCTCGTCGCACACCACGACGCGGTGCCGGAGAGGGAGCGCATCGAGGAGATCGACTACGACAACCCGATCAAGGTCTACCCCAACGGGGGCAAGGACCTGCAAACGGTCGTGGTGCAGGAGTACAGCCCTCCCGTCCCCGCATGGGACGAGTACGAGGACTGCATGGTCTACACGCCCTACACCTCCGACGAGCTGGCCGCCATGGAGGCCGAGAGGCTCGCACAGGAGCAGGCGCGCAAGGAGGCCGAGGAGCGTGCGGCCGAGGAGGCGCGCAAGGCAGCCGAGCGCGAGGAGTTCATGGCGGGCGCGCCCGCGCGGCTCGGCTCGGTCGAGGAGACCACCAGCGAGATCGTGCTCGTGCTCGCCGACGTGATTGGGGCGTGAGGCAATGACGAAGATCCAGCTGACCATCATCGCTAAGGCCGCGGCCATCCGGGTCGCGAGGGGCGAGGAGGTGGACGCCGTGCTGGCGTCCTACACCAAGCTCACCGACGAGGAGCGCGCGGCGATCAAGGAGGAGATAGCATGAGTTACCTTAAGCAAATCTGGCGTGACTTGGTGTCTGGCGGAACCACCCTGACGGCCGACAGGCTCAACCATATGGAGGACGGAATCGCCGCCGCGAACGACGCGTGGGATTCGGTAGCCCCGACGGCCGACGGCTGGCGAGCCGTGAGACTGCCCGGAGGCGTTTTCGAGGCTGATAAGCAGGTGCGCGTCACCACGGGCAGCAGCAAAGCCGAGATAGCCTCGCTGACCGTCCAGCTGCCGTTCGCCGCAGCCGATACGGGCTATCGGGTGCTCCCGGCGCTCTGCATCGGCAAGACGATGAGCGAATTTATGCCGGAATACGACGTGGAGCTGATGATAGGCAACAAAACAACCTCCTCCTTCAACGTGGTGATTCACCGCGGCTCGTTCGCCCTTCTCGGCGCGAACTCGGCATGGGATGTAGATCTTTTTATCCGCGGTTCGCTACCGTAGCCTTCGGTAGCCCCGTCCCCTACCGGCGGCTGGTTTCTGTTCGACCGGGGAGGTGGACTGTTCGAGGCCTTCCGCGAGTTTACCGTTTCCGTCGCCGGCGGCGGCGAGCAGCACAAGGTTCTGGCACTGCCCGTCACCGCCAAATCGTCCATCTTCGCCTGCGTCGCAAAGCGGGACAACGGATGGATGATTGAGGGTGATCCATACGTCTGCAATTCCACGCCGACCGAGATGGACATTGTATTTTGGGGCAACGGCGCGACCGCGTCCGGCACCGTCTACCTGCAGATCCACATCGTTGGCGAGCGTGCGTAGCATTCGGTAGCCCCCGTCGATCTAGGGGGCCACTGGAGCATGCTGCAACTGCCCGACAACTGCGCAATCTTCACTTTTTGGGACTCGTTTACGCTGCTCAAAGCGGGCGAAAATATAAAGACCATCGAATTGCCGAGACGGGTCGAGTCGTGTCTTTATGCCGGGATTGCCAGGCGCACGGGAGGTTGGTCAGCTAAGGACGCCTATATCAACAAGACAACCTACGATTCCGTAGAGATCGTTGCATGGCCCGACGCAGAGTCATCAATCGGCCTCCACTTCGACTACCAGCTTGTCTGGATTGGCAAGCTGTCATAGCGGGTTACGGCTAGTACACGGCCACCACGCTACCGAATCACACGTAGAGGACATGCAGCGTCATGGAGACGTTCTGGTCGACGCCCGCGCGCACATCCACGCCGTCGGCACCCCAGTCGGATACGACGATGCGGTCCGAGTACTCTTGGCACACATACGACGGTACGACGGCGACCACGCGCGAGACGTCGACCGGCCACGCGACGGGCACCGTCACAACAACCGTCGAGGACGTGCGGATGTCAAGCACGACCTTCGCGGCCTTCACGACGGCCTGGGCTACCGAATGCTACGCGAGGGGAAACACCGCCGAGACGTCGCATGTGTACGGCGCGAAGTTGACGCGGTAATCTAGCTCCACATCCCCATTGGGGAATATGGTCACATATCCCGGTGCCACCTGCTCCCAATACTGGGCCTCGATCATGCACATCGAGCGTATGTTTTTCGCAGGCCGAAACCCCTCGGGCAGCCTGGCGATGGGCGTGCTCCATGTCTCAAACGCCGACTGCAGAGTGTACGCGCGGAGGTCTAGGTACGCCCATCCGGCACGCCGCGTGAGTTGCCAGCTGGTCTCGAGGTTAAACACCGGGGTGATCACTCCGCTTGCACGGGCTACCGAAGGCTACGCGCGGCCTATCCCGTATATATCCATCGAGGTGATGTACGTGCCTACCCGGTACTTGATTTTGGTGTCGGACACGTACTCTATGTTGGCCTCGTACCCCGTCGCGTTGCCAGCCGGCAGGGTCGAGTGGAACCTGCGTCCCGGGGCCGCGCGGAATACGGGCACCGGGACGAGCAGCGTAGGCAGCTCCTCTCCAAGCCCCAGCACGTATAGCCACTGGTAGCGCGATATGTCCGGCACGGATGCCTCTGCATAAGTTCCTCGAGCAGGCGGGAGCGTAGCGAGGAGCACGGGGGCTACCGAAGGCTACGCACGCAGGATCAGCCGCTCGTGGGCGCGCTGGTCCTCGCGCAGCACGTCCTCGTCCAGCTCCATGTAGATAAACGACGTCTCGAACTCCTTGTGCCCGAGCATCTTCTGTATGTCCTGCTCCGGTATATCCGCCTTGCGCGTGTTGACGCGGAACGTGTGGCGGAAGTACTTCGGCGCTACGTGCGGGAGGCCGTTTTTCTTGCAGAAGGCCCGCAACCTGCGGGCGTAGCGGTCGGGATGGACATCCACGCCCAGCTCGTCGCCCATGATCCAGTCGGACGGCTTGGCGCGGCGGTCGCGCTTTATCTCGCGCATCCGCTCGACGGCCACCCTGGGCAGCATGTGCAGCCTCATGCTGCGGTGCGTCTTGGTCTTGGTCTGCACGACCTCGCCCTTGACGTAGTGGACGCCCCTCTTGATGCGCAGCAGGCCGGTACGCATGTCGATGTCGCCCCATTGCAGCCCGCACGACTCGCTGCGGCGAAGCCCGAGCCACAGCCCGCAGATCACCACGGGCTCGTACTCCCAGCCCACGACGCCGATGAGGAGCTGCTTGACCTCCTTCGGGCTTAGCCGTGGGGCGTCCTCGTGCCATGGCATCTTGGGCTTGCGGACGCCGCGGGTGGTGGGATCTACAACATCGTCCGGGTACTCCTCGTCGCCCATCGCAGCATGGAGTATCTGGCGCAGCACCTTGTACGCCTTTTCCGCCCCTCCGGGGTTGTCCATAAAGGCGGTCGCGAGCCACGTGTTGATGTGCTTGACCCTGATTTCGTGCATCTCCCAATCGGCCCACTGCGGCTCGACGTGGAGGTGGTAGCTGCTCTCGTACCCCTGCACCGTGGTCGGCGACAGAGACAGGTAGCGCAGCACGTAGGTCTCCTCGTAGTAGGTTCCCAGCTTCATTTCTGACCTCTTTCCTCTCGCAGAATCCCACGCGTTTTCGCGGGAGATCGAGCGTAGGCGAGCGTGGGATTCTGGGCGACTAAGGCAACGGGATCGGGCGCTACCCGATAGCCAGGTGCGCACGCAGACTTGACTTGTGCATAGAAGGGAGGTGATGCGATGGAAGGGAGCTGCGCCCAGCACTCGGCCCACGTTCGCGCCATAGGCGCGCACGACAGGCGACTTGACTTGCATAGCAAGAAGATAGACGAGCACCAGGAGCAGCTATCCGCGCTCAACGAGACGCTCGCCGCCCTCAAGGAGATAGAGCGGCAGAACCAGCAGCGGATAGACGCCATGAACGAGAGGCTCGCCGTCCTGGAGGCGAGGCCCGCGAAGCGCTGGGAGAACATGGCCGACAGGGCGCTGTGGGCGCTCGTGGCGGCCGCCGTGGGCTGGGCGCTCGCGAGCATCGGAGTTGGCTAGATGTAAAGGAGAGAATCATGGAAGAGAGAGACGGCGCGGGATGGCTCATCCCGTCCCGCGCCTACGACGTGCTCAAGTGGGCCGGCCTCATCGCACTACCCGCGCTCGCCACGCTCGTCGGCACGTGCGCCGGGGCGTGGGGCGCGGACGCGGCGACGGCCCAGGCGGTCGTGACCACGATCAACGCCGTCGGGACGTTCGTCGGCGTGGTCATCGGCGCGAGCCAGATCAAGGCGGGGAAGGGGGGCGCGGATGATGACGAAGGCTAGGCGCCCCATCGCGGCGCTCTCCGCGCTCCTCGTCGCGCTCTCGCTCGCCCTTCCGGGGGCGCGGGCGATGGCCTACGAGAGCAGCGAAAACATCGTGGCCGGGGGCCACGGCTACAACAACGCCCAGTACCTGGTCGTCCACGAGACGGCCAACCCCGGCGCGAGCGCGTGGAACCACGTGATCTACTGGGGCAACAACCCCGACTACGCCGTCCACTACGTGATGGAGCTCGACGGGAGCACGGTGTACCGCACCATGTATGACGACCGCCTGGCCTGGCATGTCGGCAACGGCAACTACCAGACGGTGGGCATCGAGCTGGCCCACTCCACGAACCAGGTCGATTTCGACCGGCAGTGGGCCGAGGCGGTGCGCTGGTGCGGCGACTACCTGGCGGGCCGGGGCTGGGGCGTAGACCGGCTCTTGTCCCACGACGAGTGCCGCCGCATCTGGGGTGGCACCGACCACACCGACCCGACGGGCTACTTCGCCGCCTACGGGCGCACGTGGGCGCAGTTCGAGGGATGCGTGGCCGAGTATATGGCGAGCGGCTCCGTCGTGACCCCCGGAACCTCGGGCACGGGCGGCAGCTCCAACGTCTCCGAGGAGGTGCGCTACCGCTCCTCCTCCGACCCCTCCGGCGCCTACTGGCTCCCGGAGATGGTAGACCGCTACGACACGGGCGGCTCCGGCGACACCTACGCCGGCGACGGCCAGCCCATGCGCTGGCTCGCCATCGACATGCCTGGCTGGTACCAGGTGCGCACCCAGGCCAACGGCTGGCTAGATCCCGTGTCGGGCTACGACGCGGGCGACCTGATGTACGGCTGCGCCGGCGACGGCTCGCCCATTACGGCGATACGCTGCTACTACGACACGCCCGATCCGGCCTCGACAGGCTGGCGAGTCGTGGAGTACGCGGCGGCCAACCAGGGCGAGGGCTTCATGGCCAAGATGCGCGACCTTGCCGACACGTCCGGGTGGGGCGACGACTACGCCGGCAACGGCGGCATCATCACGGCCTTCTGGGCCGACCTGGCAGCCGCGTGACGGCTGGCGGCGTCGCGAAGCCCGTCGACCGGTTCCAGCTCATGCTCTGCGCAGCATGACTAAAAGGGCCGCTCCTTCGCGGGGCGGCCCTCTTTTTTAATTCTCGCTCTCGCGCTCGGCCTCAACGGCCCTGCTAAGCGCCTCCTCGTACTCCTCCTCTGACGTAGGTGCGCGCCCGTGGGCCTCGAGAACCGGATCGAACAGCTCCTGCTCCGCCTCCCGGCGCGCCTCGGCCGCGTCGGCCAGGTCGTCGAAGTAGCCGAGGAAGCGGTTCTTCCCCTGGAACTTTATCTGCGCCTGCCACTTCTGCCGCCGCTTGTTCCGAAAAACGCCGCGCACGCCGCTGGTGTTGTTCTTCGGCGGCTTGCCGTTGAGGTTCGACAGGCGGGTTCCATCGACCACTCCGCTCGCCTCGGCGGCTCGCCTCCTCTTCGTCTCCCCGCATCCGCAGGACGTGACGTTGCCGTAGCGCAGCTCGGCCCCGGTCGCCTCGCGCTCCCCTCCGCAGTCGCACTCGCAGCGCCACACCGACTGACCCTTGTCGCTCGTCCCGACGCGCTCGACCGCGACGAGCTTGCCGAACCTTTGGCCGGTCAGATCAACCCTGTGCGTCTCGGCTACCCGCTCCTTGTTGTAGCATCCGCACGACCTGACCGCGCCCGAGTTGAGTATGCTGGCGCTCACCAAGTGCTCGTTGCCGCAATCGCACCGACAGCGCCAAACGACGGAGCCGCCATACCTCTTTGCTGTCGGCTCTATCGCCACGAGCCTTCCGAACCGCTGGCCTGTTAAATCCTTCGCGCGAGGCATGCCTACAGCTTCCCTATCAGCTCTTCCAGGATGGCCGATTGCGCCTTGCCCGTGCGCGACGCCTCGCGCTCCAGCTTCGCCTTCGCGGCTGCGGAGAGGGAGAACGTTGCCACGACGGACGTCCCATCCTCGTCAGGCTCGCCGAAGAGCTCTGCGTACTCGTCCGCCGTGAGGTTCTTTTCGGCCCACGCACGCGCACCGTCGAAGGACACCGGGCGCAGCTCCTCGCCGCCGACCCATCCGGTGCCGTCGGCCTTGGCGCAGCCGCTGCGCGGCCCGCCTTCCATGTGGAGGAAGAACTCGCCCGTGCGCTTGAGGTAGAGCGTCTCACAGTAGTAGTCGAGGTCGCCGGGGTAGAGGCCGTTTCCCGCCTCGCCGACCGGCTTCGCCTTCTCCGTGTCGTACCGCTTGCCGTTTATGGTCTTGTTCACCGGCCCTCCTCCTTCTCGTAGTCCTCTGCGCCGAACTCCTTATATTCGATGACCTCGGAATCGGCGATCTCCCCATCCTCGTCCAGCTCGTTTACGCACAGCTCGGCCGCCATGACCTTGCTCGTCATGAGCCGTAGGCTCGACGAGAGCTTTTCGGTGAGCCACTGGCCTCGGACGTCCACTGCCTCGAACGCCGCCCTGGCCTCTTCGAGGGTGTCGAACTCCGAGACTTCGCGCGCGCTCTGGTCGTCCCAGTTTCCGCCGTCCCTGCGGGTGATGCCGTACTCCTCTACCGTGTACCTCTTGCCCATCCTGACCACGCTCCCTTCCGCTACCACTCGACGATCTGGTCTTTGTATTCTTCGACCCACGTGCCGGCGAAAATGTCGCGCAGGCGGTCGAACCGGATCTCGTCGTATCCGATGCCCTCGCGCTCGCAGTAGGCGTTTACCTCGTCGGTCACGTCCTCGGCCACGTCCTGGTCGAGCGCGTCGCCGTCGTAGCCGAGGTCGGCATCGAGCTCTGCGAGGGCTGCGAGGCGGTGGGAGCCGGTCACGAGGCCCATGTTGCACACGAGGATGGGCGCGCCCTGCCAGCCGTTCGCCTTGATCGACTCGGCAAGATCGGCTACCTTGCCCGCGTCCACCGCGTTGATCCCGGCGTAGCTGGCGATCTCGCTGTACTTCATCTTGCTTTCCTTCCCTCGTCCCTTTCGATGAATTCATTATAGCATACGTTTAAATAAACGTAAAGTAGAATCGACTATAAATATACGTAAATATTTGGGCGAAAAAAAGCCCGCCGAAGCGGGAGCTTATCTACGCGTGTTGGTCTTCGACGCTAATCTGGCTTCTGAGCACGATGCACCGATGGTTTCATTCCGCCGCCGCCCTTATGGAGTCCACTAGTGACGCCTCGTAGAGCTCGTCTATCACCTCTGCCAGCACGCGCGACATGCCCTTTATGGTGTCATCGTCTCCGCCAGGCGCTATGGCCACGTGGTCGCAGCAGTAATGCACCACTTCGATCTTGCCAGCCCTAAGGCATGGCGCCACGCGTTCTATAAGGGAGTCCGGGCTGCTGGTGTAGTAGCGGGTTAGCGTGTACTCGTTTTCCTCGTCCATGGTATAATCCTTTCGCCTCGTTTCGGGGTGGGGTCTCCCAACATCGGCCCAGATATACGGAGGCCCCTTTTCTGTTGTGCTGACTTTCCGGTGGCCCACGTTCTCGGCTAACACCTGTCATCAACGATTGCATGGATGCTTACCCCTCTCATAGGTGTTATTGGCGTAAGAATATCTCCAGGCGCACCTTGTTGTCGTGCACGAACGGTGGAGTGTCGTTGTAGTAGTCGATTCTCTCTATGACGGACTTCAAGAAATTGTTCTTGACCTGCACGGATACGGTATCGTCAAGCAACATGTCGATGCATTTGTTTATCGACACCACCAGCTCCGGAGTGTACTTCGGCGGTTTGGCGTCCTTGATCGCACGCTCGATACTCTCCATGCGCTTCTCCGCTTCGTCTTTACGGGCCTTGAGTTCGGCGATGGTGTAGGCGCCAGCCTCGTAGGCTTCCATGGCGCGGCTTCTGGCGGCGCGCACCTTCTCCAGCTCCTTTCGCAGCGCCTCGATATGGGCCTCGTGCTCACTCGCTCTATTGTCGGCCTTGATGCGCAGCTCGATATCAGTGCACAGGCTACGGAGGGATGCCACCAACGTGTCCATAACCAGGTCTTCCCTCGCACCGCGGCATCCGTCGCACGCGCGCGTCATGTTCCTTTTTGCCGGGTGTTGGTAAAAGTACCCATAGCTTTTGCCCGAGCTCATGCGGTGGTGGTTCATCGCATAGCCGCACTTGCCGCATTTCAGCAGACGGGCCAGGGGGTTTTTGAGTTCCAAGCCCTTGCGCAGGTGGGCTGAACCGACAAGGCGCCCGGTGATGCGCTCGAAGCGCTCCTCGCTGATGCCTCCCGTGCCGTAGTGCAAGCCCTTCACCATGACGGGTTTGTCGTTCTGCACACGCACTTTTCGCGTCTCGAAAGTATCCGGGTCGAAAATGCGTATGGTCTTGTGTTTGCCGAATACCACGTACCCGCAGTTGGCGGGGTTGAGCGCGATGGCTCGCACGATGGCCGCGGTCCAGTGATCGCCTCCTCTTGGCGTCGGGATGCCTTCTGCGTTGTAGATGTTCGCCACGTCCCATGGGGTAAGACCGCTCTCCAAGAGGTCGTATATGCGCAGCATGTGACAGTGGTTCTCGTCGGGCCTTAGCTGCCAGAGGCCCGCGATGCGCACGGCGCGCCACCCGTAAGGCGTGCGCCCGGTGGCCTGCCATCTGCCTTCCTGTGCCGAGCGATACTTGCCGCGGGTGAGGCGGGTGGTTATGCTGTCCAATTCGTCTTCCGAGCTGCGCAGGTCGTTTTTGAGCTGGCGCATATCGGCTTTGGATGACGGGTCGTAAACCTTCTCCTCGGTCACGAGCCATGTGTTCGTGTACCGAAAAGCGTTCACGATCTTCTCTTGATCGCTTCCGCCTCCACGTCCAAGGCGTGATGCCTCCACCACGTACACGGCATCCCATTTTCCAGACGCAAGGTCAGCGAGCAGCTTCTTTACTTCGGGGCGGCCCTCGATGGTCTCACCGCTTACGATCTCGGGATACCATTGCGCGATCTTATGGCCGTTGTCAGACGATAGGCTTTCAAGGATAGCCTTATGACGTTCGAGCGTCTTGTACCTACCCTGCTTCTCACGCTCCTCGTCCTCGCGTGATTTTCGCAAGTAGGCGCAACACAACCACTCGGCGGGCATGCTATCATACATGCGACCGCTCCTTCCATGGATCGGTTAATTCTCTCGAGCCTCGCGCTAGGGCGGCAACCCTGTGATGCGCGGGGCTTAATTGCTATTTTGGTGCGTCTTTCGGAATAATCATCGCGCCGTTCTCGATCAGCTCAACATCGCGCCAATCAATGTCTGGTGTATTTGCGGCTTCTTTCGTGGCCTCGTGAAGAGCTGATTCGTACATCTTCTTGAGAATCTCCGGCCTTCCCGCGTACAGCTCCTCGAGCTTCCTGGTCGGCTCCGCTCGCATCCTGTCGATACCGCACTCTTCGATGTTCAGGAACCCGGCGTCTCGCGCCTCCGCACGCGGCATGTTCGATATCTCGTCTTTGCCGAAACCTTCGATCTCGTCGCCAGACACCACGAATCCACCGGTGCTGTGGGCGTTGAAGCAGGAAACTTGGGCGAGCCATCCCATGGACAGGTACTCGCGCATCGATGCGTCGAGGTCCTCGTTAGTCTCAAGCTCTGCGATACGCGCATCTTTTTCGGCGAGAGCAGCTTCCATTCGGGAGTCTTTTTCGGCGAGAGCTTCGTTGAGATGTTCCTGTGTCGGGCGCTTTTCAAGCTCGTGGGAGAGCCTGTTTATCTTCGACCTCAAAACGGGAGTGAGGGCACAGCATGCCATGCAGGCGCCTAAAAGCGCCGCTGCAAGCATTCCGCCGATGAAAGACATCGTGCTGGTCCTCCACTGCTCGATGATCCATTCGTTAACCAATATCGCCGAGGCGATCGACGCAATAAACATACCGCCTAGAGCCAACGCAATGCGGCGGGCGGTGTTCTCCACCTTGTCGAGGAGAGCGTTAGTGTTGTCCTTATTCATCTACGCTCCCATCGCGGTCTGTATTCCAGAATGTTCGGCCCCGTCTTTTTCGATTCTGACGGAATCGCCGTCGCTCATGAGCCTCGCGCTCTCCACCAAGGTAGCGCGCCCGCGCTCGTTCATGGACTCGTAGTATCCGTTGAGAGCCGCCTGCTGGGGGTCGGCGAAGGAACGGATGGGCTTCCGGCCGGCAAGCTCGTCGGTGGTGCAGCCGAGGACTTCGGCAACACGAATCGCATCCTCGAAGTTGATTTTGCGCTCTTCCCGTTCCCAGCTTCCATACCTTCGCACGGGAACGCAAATCTGATCAGCTACATATTGCTGGCTGAACCCCTTCGATTCTCGAATTCGCTTCATCTGAAGTTTCACGGCAGCCTCCTTCTTATCGCGCATGATACACGGAAAGTGTAATCAGTTCAACAAAATGTGTAATTCTTGGTTGACAGTTACGCATAATGAGGTAATAATGGGCAAAGTTACTCATATTGTGTAACTTCGGAAGGAGGAATCGTGAAGAGCGTCGCGCCGATCTCTGCTGGGCTATCCATTGGGTTCGTTATCGCGGCCGCCTACTGGTACGCGGTCGGCGGCTTCTCATGGGGGTTTGCCTTCGACGCGTTCGCGGCGGCCTTACTTGGTGGCTTCTCCGTCGCATGGCACTTGGTCGTGCGTGGCCTAGGTCAGAAAGGGGGTGAGTGAATGCCGTTCAACGCTGATTTTTTCGCGCGCCAGCTCAAGGTGAAGCGCGCGGAGATGGGCTGGAACCAGAACGAGCTCGCGGAGGCGTCGGGCGTGTCGCTTGGCACCGTCGCGCGCTACGAGATGTGCGCGACCAAGCCGAGCTTCGAGACGATCTGCGATCTTGCGGATGCGCTCGAATGCAGCACAGACGATTTCTGGGAGCGTAACGAGCGTAAGGCGAGTTAGGGAAGCACGGCCGCCTAGCGCAACGGATAGCGCATCGGCCTCCACTACCGGATAGGTACGAAACTGGCAGCACAGGGCTAAGCGCCCGCCGAGCGATCCCCTCCTCTGCGCACGGAACGTGCTGCCGCTCCCGTGCCTATCGGGAGAGCACCTTGACAACCTAGCAGCACGCTCGAAAGCAAGGCTAAGCCGCGCTCTTGCGTGCCAACAACTACCAACCTACGAGAGGAGAGGACATGAGCGACATGAGCGCCGTGGCGTTCCCGGCTGGCGAGCACCACTACGAGGGCGCATACGGGTCAGCCACCATCCACGTGCCGCGCGACGTGACGCTGGGCGATATCGAGCCAGCGCTGACTAACTTCGTGCGCGAAGTGTGGAGCGGGAAAGATGAGGAGGCAGAAGATGCCGCGTAAAAAGGAAAGCGCGCCCACTGTCCAAGGCCGGCGCGCATCCGTCTGTGAAGACGGTGGGAGTATACCACAATCCGACTGGGAGCGCATGTGCCGCGGCCTGCCGTGGCTGTTCGCCCTTGCCGGGTCTCTGTGGCTGGTATGGGAGGCGGTCGCATGGTGATGGCGAGGGCTGGGACATGCCGCTCGTAGGGGGACGGCTGTCTCTTATACACATCTGACGCTGCCGACGACTAGTCGAGTGTAGA
>ERZ1694689.208-NODE-208-length-24716-cov-47.191841_pt1 | contig 24716 bp, 18 predicted proteins | sample MGYA00581724_ERZ1694689 | MGnify/ENA primary metagenome ERZ1694689 (study PRJEB42213, sample SAMN07424469) | human gut metagenome | biome: ENVO:00009003; feature: ENVO:2100002; material: ENVO:00002003 | host: Homo sapiens | place: USA | collected 2014 ...
GCCTCTTCCCGTTTCGAGTCGGAGCAGACGTTGCATTTCCCCTCTATGGAAGTGCTAAAACACAATCCGGCCAGGATTTGCTCACAAAGTAAGTCAAACAATTTTTCAATGTTGACGCCGATGTGATAATTAATTGTCCGGCTGTTAATAGTAGAATTTCCGTAATATCCGGGGAAGAGAATGGAGCGTGAAAGCTCAATAATTTCATACAAGACTTTAGCAGAGGGCAGTGGTTCGCCATCTTTGTGCTGATGAAACAGTCCTTTATAAGATTCGCTTTCCGATAGCTCATCGACTGCCTGTGTCAAAATGTGGGTGAAGTTCAGTGGACTCATTAGGTCAGTTACTCATATTTATATGGGCACAAAGGTATTAAAAAAAATAATAAAATTCGCTGGGATTCAGGATAAATAATGTATTTTTGTCACATTCAAAACATGACATGAATAAGGGGACTGATGAATCGGAAGACTGCTATGAAACTATTTGGACTGTTGGGGTTGTTGATGTTGTTGAGTTGCGGATATGCTGATAGACACCGCAATAACTCTTCGTGCGAACAGGTGTTGGTTGATTCTCTGGAAGTTCGTGTACAGGATTCTTTGTTTTCCAATGTGCATTATTCCCGCTCACAGGTGCTTGACGCACTGACACAGGCGCAAGATTCCCAGGTTTACTATCGTTTGCTTGCCCTTTATGGGAAAACATTCTTTGTCTCTTCCGATTTTGATTCTATACTCTATTACAATCGCCGGGTAAAGGAATTTTTCCGCAATGCTTCCCAATCTTCTGAATCTCTCCAATCTCCACAATGGAATGATGTATTATCCGATGTTTATAATATCGAAGGCAACGTGTGGATGCAACTGAACCGCCCTGATTCTGCAATTACCGACTATAAGAAAGCTTACGAATATCGTCTGAAAGGAAAAAAACTGCACCTGCTCCCGGATATTTGTATCAATACTGCTGATGCCTACCTGCATCGCAGTGACTTGGCACACACTGCTTCGTATTATCGTCGTGCCCTGTTTCTCTGTGATTCGCTAAACTTGTCCGAGCACGCGAAATTCCCTGTCTACTACGGATTAGGGCAAACCTATATGGAACTGCGGGATTTCGATTTATCCAATCATTACTATGAATTGGCCGGACAGTATTTCGATGAGATGAACGTGAGCGAACGATGGACTTATCTCAACAATCGCGGTAATCATTATTATTACCGGAAAGACTATCAGGAAGCTTTGAAGTATATGCGCAGGGCCAATGTGCTTGTCTCTTCTTATCCGCAGATGGTGTTTGAACAGAATTTTATTAAAGTAAACCTGGGAGAATTGTACCTGCTGACTGACAAACTGGACTCCGCACAGGTCTGTCTGGACGAGAGTTATCGATTCTTCTCCGATATACAGCATAACTCGGCCGTACATTACATCGAAACCCAGATGATTGAACTGGCATTGAAGAAAGGAAATATAGCTCAAGCGAAAACAATGATTGCCCGGACTGCTCCTGTCGGGCATCTTGACGCTAATATGCTGACTATACGCAATCAGTATCTACAACATTATTTTGAGCAGATTGGTGATTACCGCCATGCCTATGAGTATCTGAAACGCGATTGTCATCTGGATGATTCCATTCGTAGCGAACGAGTACAGATGCGTGTTGCCGAACTGGATATGCGCTACCGGCAAGATACAATCGTGCTTCGTAAAGAAATGCAGATTCAGCGACAGGCAGGAGAGATGAGGGTGCTCAGATTGAGCGTATTTATCTGGGTGCTTGTCTGCGTGCTGCTTGTGGCGGGAGTAGTGGTGGTTGTCTGGTATATGCGTAAAAAGAGGGAGTTTCTTCGTCAGCGTTTCTTCCAGCAAATCAACCGGGTTCGCATGGAGAACTTGCGGAGCCGTATTTCTCCTCATTTCACTTTTAATGTATTGGGGCGTGAAATCAACCAGTTTAACGGCTCGGAAGAGGTGAAACATAATCTGATGGAGCTGGTGAAGTATCTTCGTCGGAGCCTCGAACTGACCGAGAAGTTGAGTGTATCTTTGCAAGACGAACTGGATTTCGTGCGTACATACATCGAATTGGAGCGTGGACGTGTGGGGGAGGATTTTGTAGCGACGGTCACAGTGGAGGACGGATTGGATGCAACCCGCATCATGATTCCTTCTATGATTGTACAAATTCCGGTAGAAAATGCGATTAAGCATGGACTGGCGGGAAAGGACGGAAAAAAGGAACTAAGTGTATATGTTTCCCGTGAAACAAATGGGATTCGTATAACGGTTACCGACAACGGACGCGGGTATCTCCCGCAGGTAGTTTCCACCACACGGGGTACTGGTACAGGATTGAAAGTGTTGTATCAGACCATTCAATTACTGAATACAAAGAACAAGAGTGATAAAATACGTTTTAATATAACCAACAGAAGCGATGGACAAACCGGTACGGAAGTGTCGGTATATATCCCGTTTCGTTTTTCTTATGATTTATGATGGAGACAGAAGAAAAGTATAAGGTAGTCATCGTTGACGATGAACGTACAGCGATTGATGCTTTGCGCCGCGAGTTAGAGCCCTATCGTGAATTTGAAGTAAAAGGAATTGCAGGGAATGGTGCAAAGGGTAAAAAGATGATTATGGAGTTGCATCCGGATTTATTGTTTCTCGATGTGGAGCTTCCGGATACATTGGGGCTTAACCTGCTAAGTGAAATTAGAGAGGATATTTTGTGGGATATGAAGGTGGTGTTTTACACCTCTTATGATAAATACTTGCTTCAGGCATTGCGTGAGTCAGCTTTTGACTTCCTGTTGAAGCCTTTTGAAGCAGAAGACCTGAAAGTGATTATGGAGCGTTACCGGAAGGCGATGACCTCTGCTTCGCTTCCTCTTTTGCCTTCTTTTGCCTCTTCTATCAGTGCATTAATGCCACAACAAGGCATGTTTATGATTAGCACAGTGACGGGTTTCAAGCTTTTACGCCTGGAAGAAATCGGCTTTTTTGAGTATCTGAAAGACAAACGTCAATGGCAGGTAGTCTTGTTCAATCAGACTCGCCTGAATTTGAAGCGGAATACAAAAGCAGAAGATATTATCAGTTATTCACAAGCTTTTGTGCAGATTAGCCAATCGGCTATTGTAAATGTTAATTATTTGGCAATGATTGATGGTAAGTGTTGTCAACTCTATCCACCTTTTCACGATAAAAACGATCTGATGATTTCTCGAAGTTATCTGAAAGAACTGCAAGAGCGTTTCTTTGTTTTGTAATGTAGACCTTATAAATTGCAATACGCCACTTCTTCAGCAGAAGCGGCGTCTCTTTTTTGTTAGAATATTAGAATGAGAGAGTTTATGTTACATATTTGTATTATCCATCGTAACAGTCATTTCGGGTACCAGTATATAGGCTTGTTTTTTAGCGTTCCATTTATAATAATTGGTAGTAACGGTCTTGCCTTCATACGTATAGTTGATGCGTAGGTCTTTTTCCCATTCGTCCTTGTTGCTATTCCACTTTAAGGCTTCGCTTTCAATCATACGTTTATTGTCATCGTACTTGTAGTTGTACTTCATGTAGTTGGCAAGTGTGTTTCCGTCCATTTTGTAAACGGTCTGTCCTACTGTCATACCATTCTCTTCGATTGGATTATAAATCAATTGATTATCGTAGCTACGTGCAGAAGTAGCAAGCGATACAACAAGAAGAGCTGCAGATAAAACGAACATTTTTAAAGATACTTTTGCTTTCATGGCTATTTAAGTTTTTGGGTTATACTTTCATTTGTCTACCAAATGCATTGGTTTTACGCTGCAAATCTACATATTAATTTGGTATTTATGCATTTTTGAAGATAAAAGATTGTCAAAATGTCAAGAGTGGAGGTGGGTGATAACTAGCTTTTTGCCAATATTGGTGACAAAAAAATATCCGGCAGTCAATCTGCCGGATATAGAATGAATCACTTCGTCGAAAAAGGAATCTTTTTTCTAGCTTTCTGGATACAGAGTTAAATAATGTTATTACTCATACTTGCTTTTATTTTGTAAGCGGAGGTCCCTGATAAGGTGGAGTCTCCTTGTGCAATTAGTGTCTAAAAGATAGCAATTCCTTATTGAGGTGGCCTTTATTCACTTGATGGTTTAATGTGCCTCAAGCCAGTTTTTGCCCCATCCGCAATCTGCTTTCAAGGGGACGTGCATGCGGTATGCTTTCTCCATTTCTTCGATGACGATTTCTTCTACACGCTCTTTTTCATTGACAGGAACGCTGAAATTTAATTCGTCATGTACTTGCAGGATCATTTTGGCTTGTATTCCTTCGGCCTGGAACCGTTGATAGATACGTGCCATTGCTACTTTTATAATATCTGCCGCACTTCCCTGGATAGGGGCGTTGATGGCATTTCGTTCCGCATACCCGCGTACAACGGCATTGCGGGAGTTGATGTCCGGCAAGAAGCGTTTCCGGTGGAAAATTGTTTCTACATAACCTTTTTCTTGGGCCACCTGAATACTTTTGTCCATATAGGCTTTCACTCCCGGATAAGTTTCAAAGTAACCGTCGATTAGTTCTTTGGCTTCTTTGCGGTCTACATTCATCCGTTCGGCAAGACCAAATACGGATATGCCATAGATGATACCGAAATTGGCAGTCTTGGCTTTACGGCGCATATCGGAACCTACATCTTTCAGATCAATCTTATAGATTTTGGCAGCGGTGGCAGCATGAATATCGTGATTGCTAAGGAAAGCGTCGATCATATTCTTATCCTCGCTAAGGTGCGCCATAATACGCAATTCGATCTGCGAATAGTCGGCAGAGAAAAAGAGGCAGCCTTCATCGGGGATGAATGCTTTACGGATTTCTTTTCCATTCTCGTCGCGGATAGGGATATTCTGTAAGTTCGGGTTACTTGAACTAAGGCGTCCCGTAGCGGTTACAGTCTGGTTGAAAGAGGTATGCACCCTTCCTGTGCGTGGGTTGATAAGTAGGGGAAGCGCGTCGATATACGTGCCCAATAGCTTTTTCAGTCCGCGATGTTCCAGAATCTTTTCTACCACAGGATGTTTATGCCGGAGGCTTTCGAGCACTTCTTCCGAGGTGACATACTGCCCGGTCTTGGTCTTTTTTGCTTTTTCTACAATCTTCAGCTTGTCAAACAAGACTTCGCCGACTTGCTTGGGTGAAGCGATGTTGAAGGTCTCACCGGCCAGTTCGTAGATTTCTTTTTCGATTTGCTCCATCTGGGCGGTGAAATGAGCGGATGATTGTTGCAGTGCTTCCGTGTCTAGCAATACTCCGTTCCGTTCGATATTGACTAATACCGGAACAAGAGGCATTTCTATATCATAGAATAAACGTTCGGCGTCATTCTCTTTCAGCTCTTTCTCCAATACGTTTTTCAGTTTCAGAGTGATGTCCGCATCTTCGCAAGCGTACAGATATACATCTTTCGGGTCGAGGTCGCGCATGTTCTTCTGATTCTTTCCTTTGGGGCCTATCAGTTCGTCAATATGGATGGTCTGATAATGCAGATAAATTTCTGCCAGGTAATCCATACCATGACGAAGCTCCGGTTGAAGAACATAGTGAGCGATCATCGTATCGAAAAGCGGACCTTTTACTACTGCACCATAATTTTGAAGAACAATCATATCGTACTTGATATTCTGTCCGACTTTTAACGAATTCTCATTTTCGAAGACCGGGCGGAACTCCTTTACGATTTTTAACGCTTCGTCCCGGTCTGATGGAACAGGAACATAAAATGCTTCATTTTCGGCAATGGAAAAACTCATTCCGACCAATTCGGCATCCATTGGTTCGGTCCCGGTGGTTTCCGTATCTAATGAGAGAATTTTCGATGTAAGTAACTTTTGAATAATTTCTCTTCTTTTCTTCTCTGTATCAATGAGTTGGTAGTTGCGTGACTGCGATTCTAACGTCTCTAGATTCGATTTTTTTGCTTCATTCGGCTCATTGGGCGTGAAATTCGCAAACAAATCGCCTTGTATTCTGCCTCCTTCTTCGGGAAAAAGTGGAAGAGGAGAGGGGGCGCTTTTTCCGGTGGCTACTTTGCTTCCGGGAGTGGAGGTTATTCCATTTCCGGAAACCTCTTTTTTTAGTACCCGGTCGATGAGCGTTCTAAATTCCAGTTCTTCGAAAATGCTGCGAAGTGAATCTTCGTCTGCTTCTTCGCGGACAAGAGAATCCATTTCAAGTTGGATGGGCACATCGATTTTAATCGTGGCGAGGAATTTCGAGAAAGTAATCATTTCCCGGTTCGTTTCCACTTTTGTTTTCAGTGCACCTTTCAGTTGGTCGGTATGCTCTAATAAGTTTTCGATGCTTCCGAATTCAGAAATTAGTTTTTGGGCAGTCTTTTCTCCTACTCCGGGACATCCGGGGATATTATCCGAAGAGTCACCCATCAGTCCGAGCATGTCAATCACTTGTGCCGGAGACTGAATGTCAAACTTGGCTTTCACTTCTTCAACACCCATCACTTCGAAACCTCCTGTGTGCTTGGGACGGTACATAAATACCTTGTCGCTTACCAACTGCCCGTAATCTTTGTCGGGAGTCATCATATAGGTGGTGATACCCTGGCGACCGGCTTCGGTGGCAAGCGTACCTATCACGTCGTCGGCTTCGTAGCCTGCAACTTCCAGAATAGGGATGCGGTAAGCACGAATAATATCCTTTATAATAGGTACGGAAAGGCGGATCGCTTCCGGAGTTTCTTCACGCTGCGCTTTATATTGTTCGAAAGCTTCGTGGCGGAAGGTAGGTCCTGCAGGGTCGAAGGCTACTCCTATATGAGTGGGATTCTCTTTTTTCAGCACTTCTTCGAGGGTGTTTACAAAACCCAGTATAGCTGAAGTGTTGAATCCTTTGGAATTGATTCTTGGGTTCTTGATAAAGGCGTAATACGCCCGGTATATCAGTGCATAAGCGTCTAAAAGAAATAATTTATTACTTGAATCCATAGATTTAATTAATTTTTCATGGTAAAAGTACAAAAAAATACGGTATTAAGCGTTTTATTATTACTTTTGTGCTCAAATTGTGTAATAAATGGACAGTATCTCACTTATCAGAACTCCGATTGAAGCGGAACTGGGCGACTTCAAAGAACTTTTTGATAGTTCTCTCTCCAGTTCAAATGCATTGCTCGATAGTGTCGTATCTCACATACGGCAGAGGAATGGTAAGATGATGCGTCCTATTCTTGTTTTGCTGGTGGCACGTCTTTATGGTGCTGTATGTCCTTCCACTCTTCATGCAGCTGTTTCATTGGAACTTCTTCATACAGCCAGTTTAGTACATGACGACGTCGTGGATGAAAGTACCGAACGCCGTGGACAACTCTCGGTGAATGCTATCTTTAATAATAAAGTAGCCGTATTGACGGGCGACTATCTACTGGCAACCAGTCTGGTGCATGCCGAACTAACGAACAGCCACCGCATTATTCAACTGGTGTCTACTCTTGGGCAGGATCTTGCTGACGGTGAGTTGCTTCAGCTTTCAAATGTAAGTAATCATAGCTTTTCTGAGGAGGTTTACTTTGATGTAATCCGTAAGAAGACTGCCGCTCTTTTTGCCGCCTGTACGAAAGCTGCCGCTTTTTCGGTAGGTGTAGGGGAGGGAGAAGCCGAACTAGCTCGTTTGTTGGGCGAATATATTGGTATCTGCTTTCAGATAAAAGATGATATTTTCGATTACTTTGATAATAGAGAGATTGGCAAACCGACAGGTAATGATATGCTTGAAGGTAAACTGACATTGCCCGCTTTGTATGTATTGAACACGACAAAAAACGATGAGGCGCAAGAATTGGCAATCAAGGTAAAGGAGGGTGCAGCTACTCTCGATGAAATTGCCCATTTGATCTCGTTTATCAAAGAAAACGGGGGCATTGAATATGCCGTTCAGACGATGAATGTATATAAGCAAAAGGCTTTTGATTTACTGGCTTCTTTGCCGGAATCTGATATTTGTGTAGCTCTCCGGGCTTACTTGGATTACGTGGTAGACCGCGAAAAATAGTTACTTCCTGTGCCTGCCCAGAAGGGAATAGCACGATAATAATCGATCCCAATCTTCTATCTTTCCCGATTTCATCGCTTTTCCTAAAAGGAAACTCTTGTCTATTTCTTCAGCTGTATGAAGATCTAGAGAACATAATTGAGCTGCTTGTTCTATGTACTTCCAGGCTTGTTCCTTGCTGATGTGCCCGCATGTTTGGGAGGCGCGCGCCAAGCTGACAAGCAATCCCATGTCCCATCCGATAATCCCTTTTTCTAAGTCATTTATCCATATAATCGGGTCTCTTCTTTCCTCTGTATATTTCACGAATTTGTATAGATTCTTTCCTTGCTGAATGAAGCGTTTTACTCCGAAAAAGCGCTTTTGGATGATACTTTCGAACTCGTTGATGTTCTCTGTGGAGAGCAGATAGGGGAGCATAATCTGGTAGGAGACCCTGTCTCCTTCGTTAATCAGGAACTGGAATAATCCGGTGACGGACTCGGTATCGGTGCAGTGGAACTCTTCTGTCAGCAGTCTGGATAGCTTTTGCGGATGGACTCCGGTCTCCATGGAGTTGAGATAGAAGCCTTGCAGTCCAGCTTCCATATAACCGATGCGTAGTCCCTTCTTTTTCTCTGTTCCGAGGATGAGATTCAGAGGGTTGTGATTGAATCGTAAGGTTCTCGTGTAAGCGTCCATCCTTAATACCTCCATAAAGTTCATGAAAAGCGTGAGAACTGTTGCCATGTATTTTCCTGAGGCTTCGGCAAGCCGTTATGAGTATACAAGCAACAGTCCCACGCTCCATTCGATATATAACAAAAGTATATACATGAAGGTGCGTGAGACCCGTTTGCTTATTACCATTCATAACTTTGAATTTTGCCGAATTCCAGGAATTGGTAATAAATGAAACGTTCTCTAATATAACTAATTAGCTATATTTTCATCGCTAAACCTTTTACAAAGATAATTATTTTTCCGAATTGTCCAGTAACTATCTTTAGTTTTTCTTAAATAAAAAATACCGCGTCGATTCCCGTGATACGGGAGTCGCGCGGTAAGGCGTATTTGATTGCTAATGTAGCCTTTAATTTTTAGAAGAACTTGATTTCTTCGCCTTTGATGTCGGAAAGGAGGAGGTTGGCTAAACGGCTGGTTCCCAAGCGGAACAGTTGGTTGTCAAGCCATTCTTCACCTAATAGTTCTTTTACAATAGTGTAGTAAATAATCGCATCGTTAACAGTGTTGATACCACCTGCTGGTTTGAATCCAATCTTGTTTCCTGTCTTCTGATAGTATTCTTTGATAGCTTCACACATCACGTAAGCGGCTTCCGGCGTTGCGGCAGGCTGCTGCTTTCCGGTAGACGTCTTGATAAAGTCTGCGCCCGAATACATGGATAGGATAGAGGCTTTCTTGATGTTGGAAGCACTCTTTAATGCGCCTGTTTCGAGAATTACTTTAAGGTGGTGTTCCTTGCAAACTTCTTTTAGTTCCTGTATTTCTTCGCACATTCCTTCGTAGTCTCCGCTAAGGAATTTGCCGATGGAAATCACAATATCTATTTCGTCTGCACCGTCTGCAATGGCCAGTGCTGTTTCTGCCACTTTCACTTCAATGAATGTCTGTGAAGAGGGGAAACCTCCTGATACACAGGCGATATTGACTCCGTCTACTTCCAGCGTGTTTTTAACGATGGCTGCAAAGTTGGGGTACACACAGATGGCTGCTACGTTTTTAAGATCAGGATATTCGTCGTCAAACTGATTGACTTTTTCAGTAAAGTGCATCACGCTTTCGTCGCTGTCCGTACTGTTCAGGGTGGTCAGATCAATGCAGCTGAACAGGAATTTCTTAACGTCCTCCGTGTTGTTCTCCGGCACTTTTTTCTCAATCAATTCAGCTACGCGAGCTTGAATATCTGCATCGTTCAGATTGGTATTATACTTTGCCAATGCGGCCTTGTACTTGTTGGGCTGTGAGTTATTCTCTTCCATGATCTTTCAGTTTTGGGTTGTTGATATGTCTTTTATTATCTCGTTTCGTTTTCTTATCCATGCTTTTCTGGAAAGCAGTGGTTATGTCTACACCTGTCTGGTTGGCAATGCAGAGAAGCACCCATAAAACGTCTGCTATCTCTTCATCTATATTATCTTTCTCTCCCTCTTTAAAGGATTGATCTCCATATTTGCGGGCCATGACACGCGCCAGTTCTCCTACCTCTTCCGTCAGAACTGCCATATTGGTCAACTCGCTGAAGTAGCGGACACCGTATGTTTTCACCCATTGGTCCACTTGTTTCTGTGCTTCTTCCAGAGTCATTTTTTTAATGATTAGTGATTGATGATTAGTATGGAATATTTATTCTTTGTTTTTGGTATCCATGCATATAGTAACAGGACCGTCGTTTAAAAGTTCAACTTTCATGTCTGCTCCAAAGATTCCTGTGCCTATTTCTTTTCCCAGTGCACCGCTTAAATCTTTGCAGAATTGCTCGTAGAGTGGGATAGAGATATCCGGTTTGGCAGCTTTGATGTAGGAGGGGCGATTTCCCTTTTTGGTAGAAGCGTGTAGCGTGAACTGGCTGATAACTAAAATTTCGCCTCCATCTTCTAAAATAGACTTGTTCATCACCCCATTTTCATCGTCGAAGATACGTAGATTTACTATCTTTTTGCAGAGCCAGTCGATGTCTTCCTGCCCGTCTGATTCTTCGATGCCAACTAATATCAGCATCCCTTTTCCGATGGACGATTTGCAGTGTCCTTCAATGGTTACTGACGCATGGCTTACCCGTTGTATAACTATTCGCATTGTTATTTATTCTATTTCGTGGTTAGGAAAGGCAAATTTACAAAATTCGGAAGAGAAAACGGTGTGTTGGCAGGAAAATATTATAAGGTTTTGCCGAAAGTTTTAATGGTTTATTATTTAGCCTCGGATTACACAGATTGCACGGATAACGCAGTTTTTAGTAATTTAACCGTGAAATCCGTGCAATCTGTGTAATCCGAGGCTAAAAATGATAGGAAGATAACTGGCTCCATTCAGCCGGCTTCTTGTTCATTTTTTGATGATTCATTGCTTAATCCCTCTTTTACGGTCTTGGCTTTCGCTTCTCCGATGATAGCGACAATCTCCTCAAAAGAGGCTTCTTTTATTCGTTTTACGCTCTTGAACTCTTTCAAAAGTGCTGTTTTTGTCTTTTCTCCGATACCTTTGATGGTATCCAGTGCGGACGCAACTTGTCGTTTGCTGCGTTTATCACGATGGAAACTAATAGCAAAACGGTGTACTTCATCCTGAATCTGTGTCAGCAGACGGAATAATGGGCTTTGCTGTTTGATACCAATCGTCTGCGGAGGAAATCCAAAAAGCAACTCCGATGTGCGGTGGCGGTTGTCCTTTGCCAATCCGGCAATAGGAATAGCCAGATTCAGTTCGTCTTCAATGACTTCTCTGACGACCTCCATTTGACCTTTCCCGCCATCAGTGATAATCAGGTCGGGTAGAGGAGAATTCTCTTCGATAGCGCGTTGATAACGCCTTCTGACGACCTCTTTCATGGAAGCATAGTCATCAGGCCCTACAACCGTCTTTATATTGTATTTCCGGTAATCTTTCTTTGATGGCTTGGCCTTCTTAAATACAACACAGGCTGCCACGGCATCAGAACCCTGTATGTTTGAGTTATCAAAACATTCGATTTGCAGCGGCGGTCTTTCCAAATGCAACTCTTGCTGAATTTCTTTCATTAAACGCATGCTCCTTTGTTCCGGATTCAGTTTTTCCGCCTGTTTTAGGCGGTCGGCCTTGTACTGTTTCACGTTTAGAACCGAAAGATCCAGCAATTTCTTCTTATCTCCCCGCTGTGGAACGGTAAATACGACATTGTTTAACTCCAAATCGAGTTCAAAAGGCACTATAATCTCTCTGGATTGGCTTTTATAGCGTTCCCGCATTTCAATAATACCAAGCGTCAGAAGCTCCTCTTTTGATTCGTTCAGCTTCTTTTTATATTCGAACGTGAAAGCCTGATTGATGGCACCATTTGTAATGTGCAGATAATTGATGAAAGCAGAGTTCGACTCGTCCTCTTCGATTGAGAATACATCGATATTGTGCAATACAGCGCTTACTACCTCTGATTTGGAGCGGTAACTCTCTATCAGGAGATATTTCTCTTTCACTTTCTGCGCCTCTTCAAACTTCATTTCGGCTGCCAACGTCTGCATCTTTTCCAGCAACATACGGCTGATATCTTGTGTATTCCCTTTCAGGATTTCCTTGATTTCATCTATGTTTTTGAGATATTCTTCCTGTGATTGCAACCCGATGCATGGCCCGGCGCAGTTTTTTATATGATATTCCAGGCATACATTAAATTTACCCGCCCGTATGTTTTCCGGACTTAGGTTTAAATTGCATGTGCGCAAGGGATATAAATGCTTTATCAGGTCTAATACCGCATACATTGATGGAATGTGACTGTACGGGCCATAATAAGACGAACCGTTCCTGATAACCTTTCTTGTTTTGAAGATTCTCGGAAAGTACTCATTCTGCACGCAAATAGAAGGGTAGGTCTTGTCGTCCTTTAACAGAACGTTGTAGCGCGGCTTATATTTCTTTATCAGATTATTCTCCAGCAATAACGCATCTTCTTCCGTATTGACAACGATATAGCGGATATCAGCAATTTTGCTGACCAGTACTCGTGTCTTTCCCGGCTCATGCTCTTTGCTGAAATAAGAATAGACTCTTTTCTTAAGATTTTTTGCCTTTCCAACGTATATAATTGTTCCTTCCGTATTCAGGTATTGGTAAATACCCGGTTTCTCGGGAAGGTTGGCTACAATCCCTTTCAGATATTCATTGGTTTTGCTTTTGCTTTCCGGTTCTACATTCATAATCGTTAGGTATGAGAGATCGCTAGCTGCTTACTTTTGACACATTCGCTGCAAATAGATGCAAATCCTTTATAAAGTCAATACCGATTCTACTTCTACGTCGTCTCCGAATACTGATTTTCCATTCAGTTCTTTCAACTCAATGATGAAGTTTACATATACCTTTTTAGGTTTTAATCTTTTCACCAATTCGCAAGCCGCTTTCATCGTGCCTCCTGTTGCCAGCAAGTCGTCGTGTAATAGAACTACATCATTCTCATCCAGTGCGTCTTTGTGAATTTGCACGGTGTCCTTTCCGTATTCCTTGTCGTAGCTTTCTTCAATTGTTTCTGCAGGGAGCTTGCCGGGCTTGCGGATAGGAATGAAACCGGCGTTCAGGCGGGTGGCTAAAATCGGTCCCATGATGAAGCCCCTTGATTCTATTCCTACTACTTTGGTGATCCCTTTATCCTTATACATATCAAACATAATGTTTGATAATTCTTGCAGGCACCATGGATCTTTGAATAGGGTGGTGACATCGTAGAATAGGATTCCGGGGATCGGAAAATCGGGTACTTCCCGAATACTTTTGATTAGTGTTTCTTTGCTCATAATCATTGAATTATATCGTTTCTTTAAATGATTTGTTTCACGTGAAACGTTGCCGCCTATCGTCCCGAAAGCACGAGCAGTACGTTGATGTCACTTGGAGAGACTCCCGGAATTCTGCTCGCCTGCGCAATCGTCTCCGGATCTATCTTTGCCAACTTTTGCCTAGCTTCGGTGGATAGGGACTGAATGGTAGAATAATCAAATTTCCCTTTGATCTTTATGCTCTCCAATCGTGCCAGCTTTTCAGCAATCATTCGTTCTCTGTCAATGTATCCTTGATACTTGATTAAGATTTCAGCCGCTTCGAGAATCTCTTCTTTTCGATCCTGATCCGAACTTGTCGCTTTCTCCAGTTCCCGTTGAAACGCCGGAACGTGTTCTATTATATTCTCAATTGTCACCTGCGGACGGTTTAGAATTTCTATCAACTTGCATCCCTGACGCAGGGGAGTTGTTCCTATCTTTTCGAGAGCATCATTAATTAATGCCGGTTTCATCGAATAGTTGCGTGCGAAAGAGACGATTTGTTCCACAGCTTCCTTCTTGCTTCTTACCAATTGATAGCGGTCTTTCTTTGCCAATCCAAGCTTAAATGCTTTTTCTGTCAGGCGCATATCCGCATCGTCCATGCGAAGCAAAATGCGATATTCTGCACGGGAGGTAAACATACGGTAGGGCTCATCCACACCTTTGGTAACCAAATCGTCGATTAATACGCCAGTATATGCTTCGTCGCGGGCTAGAGTAAATGCTTCTCCGCCGTGGCAGTTGATATGCGCATTGATGCCGGCTACCAATCCTTGTCCTCCTGCTTCCTCGTATCCGGTAGTGCCGTTCACTTGTCCGGCAAAGAACAGATTTTTGATAATCTTCGATTCCAACGTATGTTTTAATTGGGTCGGATCGAAGTAGTCATATTCGATAGCATATCCCGGACGATAGATGACCAGATCTTTGAAAGCCGGGATTTGTTTCAGTGCCGCAATTTGTATTTCCATCGGAAGTGAAGAAGAGAATCCGTTAAGATATAGCTCTTGTGTTGTTTCGCCTTCCGGTTCCAGGAATAATTGGTGCTGGTCTTTATCGGGGAAAGTAACAATCTTGGTTTCGATGCTCGGGCAATAGCGTGGTCCGATACTTTGTATCTGTCCGTTGAATAGGGGAGAATCGGGCAAACCTTCGCGCAAAATCCGATGTACTTCTTCATTAGTGTAGCATGTCCAGCATTGAAGTTGCTTTAAGTGGTGCGTGCTGGTATTCATGAAAGAGAACTTGTGGAAGTCACATTCGCCGGCTTGTGTTTCCATTTGGTCAAAATGAACGCTGCGTGCATCGATTCGTACCGGAGTACCGGTTTTCATTCTTCCATAGGTGATGCCGTGACGGGCGATGGATTCGGTCAATTGATAAGAAGCCGGTTCGGCCATTCTTCCTCCCGGTAATTGATGGCGACCTACGTGCATCAGTCCGTTGAGGAAAGTGCCTGCGGTGAGCACAATACATTTCGCTTTGAAGGTGACACCCCACGCAGTGACCAATCCGGTAACCTCACCGTTTTCAACGAGCAGTTCGCATACTGTATCTTGCCAGATATGAAGGTTGGGCGTATTTTCCAGTTTCTCCCGCCAGGACCAAATGAACTTAGCCCGGTCGCATTGGGCGCGGGGACTCCACATGGCAGGGCCTTTCGAACGGTTTAGAATTCGGAACTGAATGGCTGTTTCATCTGTCACCAATCCCATTTGTCCACCCAGTGCATCTATTTCACGTACAATTTGTCCTTTGGCGATTCCTCCTACAGCCGGGTTGCAACTCATCTGCCCAATCTTGTTCATGTCCATAGTGATGAGACAAGTCTTGGAACCTAAATTAGCTGCGGCTGCCGCTGCTTCACAACCAGCATGTCCGGCACCAATTACAATTACGTCGTACTTAAAATCCATTCCTATCTTATTTATTATCAAACGCTGCAAAGTTACGGAAAAGTTGCGAGACTTGTATCTTCAAGCTGTTTTTGCTTCTGAAAATCCGGGGAGGAATCCGGTTTGACTGAAAAAATCGCCGTAATTTTGAGTTAGAAATATGCAGATTGTTCGAAAATAGGCCGCTTATTGGTTTTTGTGATTGTATGTTTTTGAATAGAAAGGTAATAGATTGTGTTTTAAATTCCCTGTTTTGCTTTCTTTTTGTTAGTTGTGTGCTTGCTCAATTATGAATGCAACTAGAGAGTAAAAGGAAAGATTTGTTGAAAAGACGGATTGTTGTGGGAATAAACGTGAGGTTTACACTCAAAATCTACCCTACGTCTTGACATAAGTCAAAAAAATAAATCTGAATGTAATTTTTTGCATGATGGCTTTTGTTGTTTTTGCAAATAGCTATACCTTTGCAGTGTAGTTGTGAAACTACTAATATTTTAGGTATTAGAAAAAGGTAATAATTAAAAGGTATTAGTTTATAAAATTAAGGTATTAGATTTTAAGATTAGTTTTTAGGAAAAAGATTGTTTTGATTAGGTATTAGGAAAAAGACGTTTTCAGGTAAAGAGTAAATGAAAGATGAAGAAAAAGAAGAATCCCATTTATGGGGATTCTTTAAAGGTGGAGCGGAATGATTCGCTCTTTTTTTGTACCCTTTCATTTCCAACTATTATTTTCTTTTGCTTCTCATTTGAACTGTATGGTAAGCTCGTTCGAGTTTCTTTTGGGGCAATTTGTTATTTGCCTGGATTCAATTAGTTTCAACCCTATTTGAAACAGTTTGTTTCAAGGCTTGAAACGATTCGTTTCTCGGTGTGAAACAAAGTGTTTCCCGTAATGAAACAGAGTGTTTCAAAGCATGAAACAGATCGTTGTCTTGTGGGATACGAATCGCCGTTCTATAGCTTACGATTGTTTTGTCAGCATTTGTCTTGTCTGACTCATATTTGAAATCAAAAAATAAAGTCTGGTGATAGATGAAAGATGAAAGTGAAAAAGTCTCTATGTATGAGAAAGAACTTTTTTATTTTCTATTTTGTAAGCCGGCAAAGTCTGCGTTTTTGAAAAAAAACAATATATTTGCAATCGTAAATGTCGCAAAAGTAAGTAGTTACGGCGATTTTATGAATTCTGTTTCCTTTTTTCGCAGGTAATGTGACAGTATGAACGATAAAATTGACACCATAGTAGCGGGAGTAAACCGGAAGGATGAAAAGATGTGGGGCGATTTCTACGATCGTTTTTATACTGCCTTATGTGTTTATGTATCAAAGATATTGCCGGTCCCCGATGCGGTAGAAGATTTGGTGCAAGACGTTTTTATTTCTGTATGGGAAGGGAAGCGTACCTTTTCTGATATTAAAGAGCTTACCAATTATCTTTATCGTGCCTGCTATAATAATACCTTATTATATATACGCAATAATCAAATTCATGATACCATATTGAATTCTTTAGCCGAAGAAGAAAGCGTGGAGGACGAAGATATGATTTATGCATTGACGGTGAAAGAAGAAATTATCCGGCAACTCTATTGCTATATCGAAGAACTTCCGTCCGAGCAACGCCGGATTATCTTAATGAGAATCGAAGGACATACATGGGAAGAGATAGCGGAACGTTTAGAAATAAGTATCAATACTGTTAAAACTCAAAAGACACGCAGCTATAAATTCCTTCGTGAGAGGCTGGGCGACTCTGTTCATTCTATTATTCTTTGTTTATTTCTCTAAAAAGATAAAAAAGTCAATTTGATACATCTTTATCTTTTTATTGATTACTTAAGATTTGTTTTCTTTGTTAAAAGCGAACTGATTCCTTTTATATTGTGACATAATGTTATATTTTTGCCTCTAAAATCCTCTCCTTTATATTCTTATCTCAAAAAAATATCATCTTTTTGTCACCCTTTTCTGTGAGTTATGTATATCTATAATAAAGCAATTTAAACAGTTGTTTGATTTAAAAAGGAAAAATAAGATGAAGAAGTTCGAAAATGTATATCAAGATGCCGCTTTAATGAAGAAAGCTCTTTTAGGAGAAGCTAATGAATCGGAACAGCAAGAGCTTGAAAAGCGATTGGCGGAATGTCCGGACTTGCAAAAAGTGTATGAGCAATTGCAGAATGGTGAGACATTAAGAGTTGCATTTGAAGAATATAAAAATTATTCATCAAAGAAAGCCTATGAATCTTTCCTTCAGAAAATCGGACAAACGGAACCGGAGGTAATAAAGAAGCCTCGTGCTTTCCGGATTTGGTGGTCTGTTGCAGCAGCTGTTGTTTTAGTAATCGGTTTATCTTTCTATATGTCGAATTATGGTTCGATTGAAGAGGAAAGCAGACCATTGATTCAGCCGGGAGTTCAACAGGCACAATTGACTTTACCCGATGGCAGCATTATTGATGTACATAAGAAAGAAGTTAACGTAATAGTAGACGGCGTTCAGGTAAAATATGAGGAAGGAGTGCTGTCGTATGAACCAACCGTCACAACACAACACGAAGAGAAAAACGTCGAAGAGAAGCCGGTTAAGTCAAATGAACTTATCATACCACGTGGAGGAGAAAATACCGTGATCCTTGCTGATGGGACGACGGTTCATTTGAATGCTGGTTCTAAGTTGACTTATCCGGTACGCTTTGCGGGTAAACGCAGGATTGTAGCTCTGGAAGGTGAGGCTTATTTTGAGGTTGTGCAGGATGAATCTCATCCGTTTGTGGTACAAACTCATCTTGGCGAAGTGATGGTGCTTGGTACGGCATTCAATGTGAATGCTTATACCGATGCTTCCGTTTGTTACACTACATTGGTACATGGAAAAGTACAATTCTCTGCACCGAATGTTGGAACGGTAACTCTTCAGCCGGGTGAACAAGCAGTAGTTTCTGCCAATGGCACAGAGAAACGTACAGTCGATCTGGATGAGTATATCGGTTGGGTAAACGGTGTGTACAACTTTAAAAATCGCTCTTTAGGGGAGATTATGGAGACATTCGAACGCTGGTATGATATACAGGTTTATTATGAAACGCCGGATCTACGCGATATAACTTACAGTGGTAGTTTGAAACGTTATGGAGCAGTCAATTCTTTCTTGGATGCTTTGGAACTGACAGGCGATCTGACTTATAAAATCAGTGGCCGGAAAGTATTGATATACGATGGAATGAAAGAGTAAGAATAAATAGAATATTAGGTAAAGTTTAATCATTAATTTATGAGAGAAAAACGATGGCTACTATGTTTTTTAGTGGCAGTGTGTTGCACATTTAACACATGGGCTCTACCGTCACAAGATAAGACGGTAACTTTGAATCTGCATAATGTCTCTATCGAGACAGTTTTGGATGCAGTGAAGAAACAAACAGGAGTGAATATGTTGTATAATTCACAAATGTTTAAAGGAGTTCCTCCCGTATCAATTAATGCAAAAAATGAGAAATGGGAAGTCGCTCTGAAGTTGATTTTAAATCCCCAGGGATTTGATTATGTGGTAAAAGATGGTATCGTTGTTGTTCGTAAATTGCAGACCGAGAAGCGTGATAATCGTATCCGTGGTACGGTTATTGACTCAAATAAGGAACCGATACCAGGAGCCAGCATCATCGTAAAAGGTACTCGCACGGGTACTTCTACTAATATTGAAGGTGAGTTTACTTTGGATGTTAAGGATGATAAGGTGACTTTGGAAATCTCTTTTATTGGTATGAAGAAACAGACTCTTCAGGTGGATGCTACCCGTCGGAAAAGTCTTGAAATTACTTTGGTTGATGATGTAAAAACATTGGAAGATGTGGTTGTGACAGGATATAATAATGTTCGTAAGACCAGTTTTACCGGTAGTTCTACACAGATATCAGGAGATGATCTGCGTAAGGTTTCTCAGACAAATATTTTGGGTGCTTTGCAATCATTCGATCCCTCTTTCCGTTTGATGACAAACAATCAATTTGGCTCCGATCCAAATGCTTTGCCAGAGATGTATATTCGTGGGCGTTCAGGAATAGGGGTGAAAGAGCTTGATAGAGATCAACTATCAAAATCTAATTTGGAAAATAATCCGAACCTTCCTACCTTTATTATGGATGGTTTTGAGGTCAGTATAGAAAAAGTATATGACTTAGACCCAACTCGTATTGAGAGTATGACTATCTTAAAAGATGCTGCTGCTACGGCTATTTATGGTTCTCGTGCTGCCAATGGTGTCGTAGTAATTACTACTGTAGCTCCAAAACCAGGAGAAATACGAGTATCTTATAATTTCACAGGTACATTAGAATTGCCTGATTTACGCGATTATAATCTGGCAAATGCTTCTCAAAAGTTGGAAATTGAGCGCTTGGCAGGTCTTTTTGAGAAAGGAAATAATAACAATATAGATACTTCTCAGGGAATGAATGCTTATTATAAAAAATATGCTTACATTCAAAAGGGGGTTGATACAGATTGGATGTCATTGCCTTTGCAAAATGCCTTTGATCATAAGCATAGTGTATATATAGAGGGAGGTACTCCTAATCTTCGGTATGGCGTAGATGCTTCTTATAATGGTGTGAATGGTGTAATGAAAGGCTCGGGTCGTGATAGGTATTCTATTGGGTTCTCTTTAGATTATCGGGTAAAGCAATTGCAGGTCAAAAATACGGTTACTTTTGGACATACTAAATCTAAAGAGTCACCTTATGGCTCGTTTAGCGATTATACGCGTATGCAACCTTATGAGACTCCTTACGAAGACGATGGAACATTGAAGCAAAAAATGCTTTATTCAATATCATCAAGTTCACGTACTTCAAATAATCCATTGTATGAAGCGACATTGGGGAATTATGAATGGAGTGCTTACGATGAATTAGTGAATAATCTTAGTTTGAACTGGTATTTGAATGACTATTTGACTGTGAAAGGACAATTTAGTGTTACTAAAAAGTATGCTAGCAGTGAGAAGTTTTATGATCCGCTTTCATCAAAGGTAAGTGTCTATGGTGAGAGTGATGATGCATATTTGGCAGGTGATTTGTATACGGAAAAGGGTGGAAACTTTGATTGGAATACAAATGCTTTTTTGTATTACACTCGCTCGTTTCATAGCAAACATAATATAAATGTTTCTGTGGGATGGGAGGCTGCTTCATCCAATACCGATAATACAAAGGCTCACTATCGGGGATTCCCATCCGGTGAATTTAATTCGTTGAATTACGCTACTGAGATTTATAAAAAACCTACCCGTACAGAAAATACTACTCGTCGTATTAGTACATTAGCTACTGCGAATTATACATGGAATGATATTTATTTGGCTGATGCTTCAGTTCGTTTCGATGGTTCTTCTGAATTCGGAGCAAACCAGAAGTGGGCTCCCTTCTTTTCAGGTGGTCTGGGAGTCAACGTTCATAACTATGCATTTTTAAAAGGAAATAAAGATATTAATAAATTAAAAGTCAGAGCATCTTATGGGCGTACTGGTAAAGTGAACTTTCCAGCCTATGCTGCAACGACAATGTATCAATCATTATTTGACGAATGGTATATAACGGGATATGGCGCTGTTCTTAAAGCATTAGGTAATAAAGACCTGACTTGGGAAAAAACGGATAAATATAATATAGGTATAGAAACATTGTTCTTTAACCAACGTTTGACAGTTGAGGCCGAATATTATTATGAGAAGACGATCGATTTGATTAATGATTTTGGTCTGTCTAGCACTTCAGGTTTCTCTTCCTATAAAAACAACATGGGTGAGATTTTAAATAAAGGATTTGAACTGCAATTACGGGCAGATGTTTTTCGTGATCGTAACTGGACAGTAGCTTTATGGGGAAATATGGCCCATAATACGAATGAAATACTTAAAATTTCGGACTCTCAAAAAAAGTACAATGAGCGTGTAGCTGCATTTTATCAAAAAGAGATAGATAAACAGTTGACTACTAATAGTTCCTTGTCGGATGCCAATTATTCGGTTCCTATTCCACAGTATGCTGAGGGACAGTCGCTAACCTCTATTTGGGCAGTGCGTTCTTTGGGAATTGACCCTACTACAGGTAAGGAGATATTTCTTAATCGTGACGGCAGCGTGACAGACAAATGGGATGCAAGCCAAGAAGTAGCGGTCGGCAATACCGAACCTAAATTTAATGGTTCATTCGGTCTAAATGTTACTTATAAAAATTGGAGTCTATTTGCATCCTTCTTGTATGAATGGGGAGGACAAGAGTATAATCAGACTTTGGTGGATAATGTGGAAAATGCAAATATTAAGACAGGAAATGTCGACCTGCGTGTGTTGACAGATCGTTGGAAAAAGCCCGGGGATATCGCACAATTCAAGGATATTAAAGACAGCAATCTGACAACTTTGCCAACCTCCCGCTTTGTACAGGATAAAGCCTTATTGCATTTAAATTCATTAACGATTAGTTATGATTTTGATCGGGAATGGATTAAAAAACATTTACGAATGAATATGCTTCGTTTAGAGGCAAATACAAGTGAATTAATTAACTGGAACTCAATACGCCAAGAACGAGGATTAAGTTATCCACGTTCATGGAAAATGAGTTTCTCTTTGAAAGCACAATTTTAAGGAAAGGAAAGAAGAAGATGAAAAAGATATATAATACCTTATTTTCACTGGGGATAGTGGCTATGATATTTTCTTCCTGTAGCGACTGGCTGGATGTTCGTCCGTCAGATGAAATTAAAGAAGAATTTTTGTTTGAGACGGGAAATGGATATCGTACAGCTTTGAATGGAATTTATCGTAAACTGTCCACTCAAGATTTATATGGACAAAATCTAAGTTGGGGTATTGTCGATGCATTGGGCGGGATGTATAATATGGATGGAGTATCAAGTGTTGGAGGAGGTTATGCTATACAAAAAATATCGACGCGTGCTTTCAAAGATATAGAACTGGTATCTACTACCAATGCAATGTGGGAAGCTGCATGGAACATCGTTGCCAATTGTAATAATCTGATTCAACAAGTGGAGAGTGCGGATACGACGCTTTTTTATAAGGGTGAAGAGGAGCGTAATATGATTTGGGGAGAAGCCATTGCATTGCGTGCTTATATACAATTTGATTTGTTACGTTTGTATGCACCTGCCCCATCTACCAATCCTGGAGAACGTACATTTATTCCTTATGTTGATGAATATCCTGCGTATGTGAATGATAAGCAAACAGTAGCGTATTGTCTTGATCATGTAGTTAATGACCTGAAAAAGGCGCAAGATATTTTAAAACCCATTGATGAGGCAAAATCATTTAGAGTTTATGACCGCTTAGAGTATATAGCTAGTGGTGAGGACCGTTTTCTGAGGGAACGTGGCTATCGTTTAAATTATTATGCAATTACTGCATTATTAGCTCGTGTTTATTTGTATGCCGGTAATTTAGATATGGCTTATGACGAAGCCATGAAGATTATTAAAGTACAAAATGCTAAGCGCTGTTTTAATTTCACTAGTGAATATAATATTACAGATAAAAGAAATATTAAGTTTTATGATGATATCATTTTCACGTTGTATACGACGGAGGTGACTGATTGGGATTTGGAAATAAGTTATAGTTCAGAGGATCAGCCGGATTTTAGTCAACATTATTTGTGTTGGCATGCTGATAAAGTCAAGGATGTTTTTGGCAACGAAGGTCGTGATGATTATCGTCTGTTATATCAGTTTGAAGAAAAATATTGGGGATATCGTACATTGAAGTATCACAAGCAAGAAGAAAAAAGTACTGGTGGGAGATGGGGAAATCCCATGTTACCAATGATACGTATGTCTGAAGTATATTATGTTGCTGCCGAAGCTATCTGTAAAAAAGATTTAGGCGAGGCTCGAGAATATATTAAAAAGGTAAAAAATGGACGTGGAGTGAGTGTTGATTTATCAAATTTGGATGAGAATGGACTTGTAGATATGATTGTGAATGATGCACAACGTGAGTTATTTGGGGAAGGACAAGTGTTTTTTATGTTTAAACGCTTGAATCGGCAAGTAGTAAACTATTCGGGTTCTAGCACGTCAGTTGAAAAAGAGCCTGTTCTTCCAACAGAGGAAAACTTTGTTCTTCCGTTGCCGGATTCAGAAAGTAATATAAAATAAAACATAGTATTATGAGTAATAGATATATATTTTTGATAATAATAGGGTGTTTGATTACCACATTTTTTTCTTGTGAGGAAAAAGAACTTATGGTTAATGCCAACGACGTATCTTATATCATTTTTGGAAAGGATATGATGACGGATACTACGAGTACTTCTTTTACATTTTATGATGAAGGTGAGGATGCTAAAGTTGATTTGGAAGTACAGATTTACGGGAAGTTGAGAGATACTGATGCTAAATTTACTGTTGCGGTAGATGAGAAAATTACTACCGTTCCTAAAGAATATTATGTCTTACCTTCTGAATGTCTGATTGAGGCAGGAAAACTGAAAGGTACAATTACAGTTACTTTAAAGAATTATCCGGATTTAAAGGAATCTACTAAATTATTGGCAATAAAAATAAATGGCGAGGGAGATGTCAAACCTGGATCTTATCGATATTCAAAAGCCATCATAGCTGTAACGGATCGTTTGTTTAAACCAGAATGGTGGGCGGTGAATGACCGGGGAAATGAGACTTATTTCGAGAATACAGTTGAAAAGTATTATTTGGGTACATACTCGGTGGAGAAATATAAGATGTTCTTAAAGGAATTAATAAAAGACGATGTTGTCTTTGATGGAAAGGATATGCAGGTGATGCGGAAATATGCTTTGCGATTGAAGAATACGCTGAAAGAACTAAAAGCAGCAGGTACTCCGGCCTTGGATGAGCATGATAATGAAATAACTGTAGTTGTTGCTGGATAAAATAATAGAAATAGAAGAAGTATGAAAAAACTAATAATATATAGTTTATTGCTGTTCATAGTAACGGGATTTTACAGCTGTTTGGATGACAAGAATAACTTTGATTATAAACAGGTGAATGAGTTGGATGGTGAAATTCTTAATATAGATATTGCTGGATATGAGGTTAATGTAGGTGAGGAACTTACCATTTCACCTACTTTTAAGTTTACCATAGACAAAGAAAACCCAGATGTGAGTTATGAACTATAATAAGAAAATCGAATACGGTTAACGATAATTAGCATAGATA
>ERZ1694689.305-NODE-305-length-18816-cov-26.142210_pt1 | contig 18816 bp, 10 predicted proteins | sample MGYA00581724_ERZ1694689 | MGnify/ENA primary metagenome ERZ1694689 (study PRJEB42213, sample SAMN07424469) | human gut metagenome | biome: ENVO:00009003; feature: ENVO:2100002; material: ENVO:00002003 | host: Homo sapiens | place: USA | collected 2014 ...
TATTTTGATTAGTTAGAAGTTTATTAAATTAAACTTTTATAGATATTCCAATACATTCTCACTATATTTACATAATTAGCTCATTATATCAAACTATGGAGTTTTATAAAGTATTGAAAAGCAGAAGAAGCATCCTCAGAATTTCGCAAGAGGATTTAGCTGAAATATCAGAGATAAGTTTATCCACAATCAAGAACATTGAACGAGAAAAAGGAAACCCTTCCTTAAAAACAATAGAAAAAATTTGCGAAGTACTTGGGCTAGAAATTTGCCTTAATGTAAAGAAAACAACAAGCTAAAAACAGTAACACCTATGAGAGAATTAAAAATATTCTGTAATCATATTTACGCCGGATTACTTACTGAACATTCAAAACAAGAATATACGTTTTGTTATGATGATGGTTATTTTATCAATCCTTCCCTTCCTGCCATCTCATTGACTTTATCTAAGTCTCACCAATCGTACACAAGCCAATACTTGTTCCCCTTCTTTACAAATTTACTACCTGAAGGAGCAAATAAGAAAATCTTTTGTCGATTATGTAAGATAAACGAAGAAGATTACTTCAGCATATTATCGGCACTTGAAATAAAAGATATGCTCAGGAGTTAATACACCAAACTTTTCTTCAATTTTATCACCATTTTCTTTGAGAATGCACATAAACACATTATCTTTATGCACATTAAGACCACATACGTTCCTCATATAATTAGTACTATTTTTTAGCACTTGAAAGATACTAAATGTTCGGGAATCTCGAAATATGAACGAACGGAGTGGTCTTTATTTTTATTGAACACGCTTATAAATCAAGTTTTTTATATAAGTTTGCATTAGAAAACAACGTATGAAAAGAATACAATTATGCTAGCTATCACATTCATCAGTCCAAAGATTAATGCGGGAAAATTACGGCTTCCTGCAAACAGCTCATCAGAAATAATACCCGAAAAAACGGTACCGACTATTCCACAAATGGAACTTATGGAAATAATAAAACTGGCATCCAACGTGGAATAACCTTTCTGCGCTTCTAAATAGAACACTCCCCAGCTATTCACGGCATATCGGCTGATATACATGAAAGCACTGCTAAGTGCCAATATCCAAATGGCAGGATTACGAAGTACCGCTTTCTGGGCACGACTAAATTCTTCCTACTGTTTCTTGGCATTACCATTGGGAGCGGGTGCCTCGTTGCCCAACAAGAACCCCTGGCTTTGAGGAGTATCCCTCATAAAGGTAATCATCATCAGGAACCCAAGCAAGCCGATCTCCCCTGCACCAATCATTCCATACCTCCATCCCATCCAACCTACAATCAAGGCGATTGTCATGAAAGTAAAAGCCTCACCGATGTTATGGCTGGCCGACCAGAAGCCATAATAGGTTCCGCATTCTTTGCTGTTGTACCAGCGACTCAAGGAAACAACTCCCGATGCAGCCCCCATTGACTGAAACCATCCATTCAATCCCCAAAGAAGGACGAAGGCATAAAAAGAGTTTGTAAACCCCAATAGCAAATGAATTAAGGCAGAACAGAGCAGGTCGGTTGACATGAAGCGCCTTACATTACTACGGTCAGCCAGAAAACCATTTGTCAACTTTCCTACGGCGTAGACAAAGAAGAGGCAGGAACCGATGATACCTAGTTCTGTTTCCGAAAACACACCTTCTTCTACAATAGGTTTACGTACAATATTCATACTCAGGCGACATACGTAATAAATACCATATAAAACGTTTGGAGTCATTGCATGTTCTTACAGCTTTCTTTTCATATCTACTATTATTAAGTTAATAATTTGATAATCAGATGTAAATTCATAGAAACAGAACAGCGTTTTCTCTGTTTAAAAAATTATAAATATTTTATTTTTGAACCATTGATAGCCGCAAGCATCTCAATTTTACAGAATGTACTCCTGCTATTGTACAAAGTTTGTTTTGCAATAAATGTATCCATCTTGTTTTAGTCCCTCAAATTCCATGAATTCATAATGTTTTACCTGTATACAATATACAAAAAAAGCCAGTTACCTACTGGCTACATTCCAAACCTACTACTCCCCCCATATAAAAACCGCTGGCTCACGTATCCAACGGTTCACAACAGTCTATCTCCTGCTATTGCTATTTGTTTTCTCACTATCCCTTCTTGCCAAAGGCAGCAACAGCCGTTCCACAAGTGCTTTCTTATCCTCCGTAGGCATCTTGTTTCTGCCCTTAGCTATGATTTCAGCGGCCAAATCACTTTTACGACCGGCAATATATTTTTGCCGTTTTCCGTTAATCATTGCTTCTATGCGGAAGTCATGCCGAGTATTCTCTATGATGTTAACCTCCGATACCTGTAGGTTGTCTTCTGTTTCATACGGCTCTACAAGTGTAGGCAAATAATGCCTCATAGCCTCTCCTATCTCCAGAGGCACCAAGCTCGAAAGATATTGCTCTATACGGTTCTTCCAGTAGTCGTCTATCTGCAGGTCAGAGGCATGATCATAGAAATGGCCGATGGCAATACCCACTTCATCTATTATCTTTTTTGCATTCTTTATACCGTTCAGCTTCGCAAACTGTAGCAGGTCATCTTCTACTATTTCATCATTCTTTCCGGCAATACTCATACAGTGTATGTTTTCGTATGCTGCACCGTCCAAATTAGTGGTAAATGTTACATCGTATGCCGGAGTAATATGCCATTTCCCGTCTTTCTCCATCAGGAAAGAAAAATTCTTGATGTGGTCATCCACATTACCACCCATTACATTGAATACCATCCGGCGGTAGAGTTCCGATTGCTCACTGGCCGGAATATTCAGCCTCCGGCACACTTCGAACAAATCTTCATAACTTGTTGCATCGGGATTCATCGCAGCAAGCGTCTGAGTGTGTACTTTCTCCCCGTTTATCCTGTCATAGCGTTCCGTCAGAAAGTGATATTTCCCCTCTATCTCAATAAGCCGCGAGGGCATCATGGTCACTCCGGCTTCCTTTGCCATCTCATAGTACGCCATTTCCATTTGTGTAAAAGGAAAATCTTCTCCTTCCGAAAATTTCAGGATGTAATAAGTATAGCCTTCGGGCAAGGGCACCTGGCCCGAACGTATATCATGTGTGGTTTCATGAATGACGATAATGGCTTTCGGGTGCTGTCCCCCGGCAGAAGTTCCTACCTCATAGATACTTTGCAGATGCAACGTCTCGTCTTCTTGCACCGACACCTCTTCCCGTTCTTCAAAAATACGGCGTGACAGTTGGTACAAACTGTCTATCTGAAGAGCAGAAGAAGATTCCAGTCCGGGAGTGGCTGGAACGAACTCAAAAGCCCCCATCCCTCGTTTCCCGATGAAAGAGAGCTTATCTACCGGAGTGAGCATACGTTTCGGGATACGGTTCTGCGCGGCCCACCGGTCAAAAACCATATTTCCCCACCGGTCAGGCAAAGAGTCTGCCAGAAACGGCGGCAATCCCTGATAGAGTTTATCCTTATTGCCGGATATAGGCATACCTTTTGCTGCCCCACCCTTGACAGAAGCGGTCAGCGGAGCTATTTCCAAGCCTTTCTTTACGAAATCCGGATGATAGTTGAAGATGGCCCTTCTGTTCCTTTCGTCCCAATAAAGCTTCCCTACCTCTTCACCCCATAGCATAACATTCACAATATTATTTTCCATGTCTCACCCTTTTCGGTTTTTTACTCTTCATTTCTTCCAGCACGTATGCCGAAACAGGTATTTCTGGCAACAGCTCATCCATTTGTTCCAGACAGTCCGCTACCCGTAGGAGTGCAAGAAAATTACCCATGTTGATGTTACAGGCATTTCCATTCTCAAACTGCCGTAAAGTAACAAGGCTTACACCGGCCTGCTCGGCGGCCTCTTTTTGGGTGAGCTTGCCAGCCAGCCTGTATTCCTTGAATCTTCTGCCCAACTCCGCAATAATCTCCGGATTGGACATCGCCCGGGTTATAGAATTTGTCATCATAGCACAAAAGTAAATATATTAACGCTTAAATCCAAATATAGTATCTAATAATTAATATATTTACCATTATACTCAAAAAACTACTTCTGCAAAAAGAACCTCTCAGGCGAAGTATACCGAACCCATATCCGGCATATAACATTTTTACAGATACTCCGAATGAATATTATTGATACATTGCCCCCCCAATAAACGTGAAACGTAGTCTCGGCGGAGCTTTCCGAGTTGAGACTCGACGAACTGGCGGACCGGCACGGATTGGTCGTGGAAGACCTCGCTTCCAGAAGGAAGAAAAACCGCGGTGCGCTGGTGCTATTAAAGGAGGCATATTTGGATGATTTTCTATGGTTTATCCCTGAGAATACGATGACCTATGAATAGAATTCCGGTAAAATGCCCGTTGGCTGCTGTCGTGATTCTCGGTGGTGTCGTATGGTTGCAACACAGTCATGCCGTGCGGCTGAGGACGGAACGGGACCGTTACCAATCGAATAGTACGCGCTGCTTTCGGAGGTGAAGCACATGCGGGTGGATTCGGTCACGATGGCGCTCGACTCCAAGACATTGCGGCTGACACTCGACGAGTACAAGCGGTTCAGGGTGGAAAGAAGGAGAAACTCACAATGGCACTGCTGCAGGAATGTCTGAAGAAAGTTAATGTCAAAATTAAACAGATTACCTATCGTCCTGCTTACGATGAAGGTATCCATACTAACAATATGCTAAACCTATTGTTGTCAATGATTCCAAATCGTAATAAAACCTTGAGCTATGCCCATGGTAAACTAATTTGTGGCACTTGCAGTAGCATATATAATAAAGGGAGAAGTGCGGGTGAGGAGTTGGGCCTGCATATTAGTTTCGATTACGATAATCTCTTGACTGCGCGCACATTGACTTTTGCCGAGGAAGATAAGGTAAAAAAGAATAACAAGAAAGATTCTCCGGTATATCATTTGGAGTTTGATGAAAAACGAATCTATTTTTCTTCCAAGAAAAAGAAGGGAACGAAGGAATACTATAACCATCCGTCTGTTTTTAGAAAAGGTAACAAGAACCACATACCTTTCCTAGGATTCAGTGATATAGAACACTTTGAGGAATCGCAGGCTTATCTTATTCGAAGTGTGCTGCAGGACTTTCTTACAACCTATTTGAAGTACGTGTCTGTTAATCCAATAGAGTACAAAAAGCCTACATTATTGAAAGCACAGGATGCAGAGTTCAGGAAAGAAGATGAACTGTTGCGTGATATGCTCTCTACCTCATGGATTGAGATAGCCTGTCATACCACCGAAACAGGTGTAGAAAAGTTACGAAATTTGATAGAGCAGAAATCAAGGGAGTACATCAAAAAGCTGTTTGGCAATAGCTTTGAAGGTTGGCATGAGAAGGACAAGCGTAGAAAACAAATCTGCATTCGTATCGTTGGTGACAAAGACCAGGAGGAAAAACTTTCTGATAGCGAACACCAAACTTTGGATTATAGACATTTGAAAGAGAAAATGGAACTGATAGAAAAGAAAATTCCTACCCAAGATGTGATGATTAAATCTGAGATTGAGGCGGCCACTATCAAGAATATCTTCCGTCAGATACTGATTAAGGACTATTGTATAAGAGAGGCACTGCCTCAGTATATGATAGAACGTTTCAAAGGATGCGTCATCACGTATGCAGAGAAAAAGAAAAATAATCTGTATTACTTTGCACAACTTACCATAGCCAAAGACGGATCGATAGCTTACAAGGTTGGAGAACCTCGATTGGCTCACGATGGCGTGATTACAGTTTTGGGAGAGAATTTTGAATCGCACGAATATCATATTCCTGCATTTAAGAAGGGATATAACGAGAACTTTATCTATTGTATTGAGAAGGATGGTATCACATACAACATTTATGACACTTGTGAGTTTGTATTCCCTGAAATGGAGGAAATACACCAGGCACTCGTGAGATTAAAGAATGTACAAGTACCAGTTGAGGTATACCATGACCTTATGGATATGGTGCAAAGCAATGAGTCGAAGGTACTATGCAAGCAGCGTATTCGCGAATATGCAGATAATGTGTCCCATGACTTGTTCTATTCAGACATTAAGAAACTAGGTAAGGAAGCTCCACCGGAAGAGAAACTTACCCGGAAACTGATGCGACTTGTAACTAGTAAGTATAATATCAAGAAAGGGCAAGACTTCAGAACTGCAGGTCGCAGCGAGGAAACATTGGCTGCATGCGTTAATGTACATTACTGGAAACAGGATGCGAAGTTGTGGAAGTATTGCGCTGGTCCAAATACAAAGGGTAATTTTCATTCTATTAACCACAAAGTGTATGTGCGAGAAATACTCAGCGACATAACCCCTGACGAGGCTTTTGTCAACGAACTGATATACTCGCTGGGGGATGGTTGGAATAAGATAAACGAGTTCTCCGTTCACCCTTCAATTTTTTAATTTCTCAAGGAACGTTTGGAAATATATAAAGCTCAAGAACAATTAAATGAATTAACAAAAAAGGTAAAGTAGAAATACTTTTAGGGAAGATAATGACGACAAAAAGTTCACCATACAGTTTTGTTTAATAGGAAGTGCTCAAAATATTATATAAATAAGAAACAGGATTCAGCTATAATTATCTTATATCTTACGCCGTCCACTATTTTGTGTAAAGTGGGAAACTACAAGATGCGAGTTTTATAATTGAATCCTGTTCCTAAGCTTAGATAAAAAACAAGACTACTCTCATCCTTGTTGGTGAAGTGGTCTCAGTGTGTGAGCCACAAATACTTTTTTATTTACCGTGATCTATGCCATAAATCTTATGTCCCATGAGAAAAATTGTGGTTGAAGTTCACAATGATAGTGTTTTTGTGTGCATATTAGGTGAGAATGGAGATAAAATTCAAGAGAAGTTTGGTATCTTAACTAGTAAATTAGACAAATTTCGCAATTTATTAATTGAAAATGCAATAGGCGAAGTTGCAATAACAAAGTACCAGAGTCTATCGGATACCTATTTGGCGAGTTCATGAAAATTATTTTTCACTAAAGTTAGAGAATTCCTATTATATTAAACAATTTCCTGGCAGGAAGAGTAACGGGAATTCAGCACCTTTGTCAGTATGACCGTCGGATATTCGACTTAAACAAAAAATTTGTCTATAAATTTCCCAAGTTGAATGTCTGTCTACAATGGTGTAATAACAGATTCAAAAAGTTATAAAAATGCATTGGAGTGTATACTTAATGGCGTGACAGCCCCGAAGTATTATTAGAGCAGATACATAGACGTACTCTTAACCGTGTTGGACCGGATATTATAAAAGATGCACTAATCGGAATTGTCAATGAAACGGGTGTGGATGTAATACGGCAGTTGAAGATGGAAATCGATTCAGCAAAAATACACAAGGTAGAATGCCTATTGAAAATGAATGAGCTTAGCAATAAGTACCTTTCAAAATAACTCACAAACAATCCCCTAGGGCAAACAGTGGTCAGCTACTACTATTATTGTAGAACGCAAAGTGGATATGAAATCGTCTCTCACGGCTTCCGCATTAGTCTCTTAGCAGGGATTTAAGCTCGTAATGAAGAAAGTGCCAATAAAATTAAATCCCGAAAGGTAATACATGGAAATAAATATCTTAGAAAGACACTGATAGGATGCATTTGAGACGCAAGTAACACCCGAGGGTCTTCCTTCAATAAATTCTGTTACACCCAAGTTATATAAAAAAAGTAAATGTGGCTATTCTTTGTTCCATTCCCTGATTATAATTCATCTCTACCTATTTTGACACTACAATCTGATTAACTGGCAAAGCCACCCGTTGTTAATTCTCCCTGTCCGTCAGTTCATTGTTTCATTGTGTCTTTATGTATTCATTTCCTTATTCGTCAGTTCGCGGCTAATTCTCTACTCATCTGTCACAGCTTTCAACATCGAAGTGCCTCCATCTATTAGATGGATATTGCACTTTGTAGCTGAGCATATCGTCATTTTCGTATAAAGAGTTTTCTAATCCAAATAGATAGTATATCAGACCTGTGATACCATGAAACAAGGATATTAAGTAGACACTTTACACCTCTTTTTTACCCTCCCAAGAGAAATAATCATCCTCTTTTCTCTTTTTATAGCAGATTGTTTTATATCTTTGTTTAACAATTAAGAATTTTGTAATGGACAAAACCATGAATCGGATAAAAAAAGTATTTGAAGAAAAGGTATCAAACAAACCTAGCTGGCAAAAAAACTGGAAAAAGTTTCTGTATTGTCAATTCTTATGTTTGCAATAGAAGACAGCCCAGTTTGGAAGTCTTATTTCAGATAGCAGAAGTCCTTCAAATGGACGTAAAAGATCTTATAAAATCCTCTAACAATGATTGAAGTCGGCAATATAATAAAGAATCTAATACCAACAGAAGCTGTTGTTGTTAACAAAATACAGAAATTAGGAACTATGTATTCGCTCAAATTTACAGGAGTAAATACGAATAAAAGCAGTTCCAAGGTGATTACAGAAGAACAGTTCAGTTCTTTAGAAGTATTGACATCTGATGGAGAGTTCAATTTCAAGGGCGATCCCGATAAATTTGTATTATTTGCAGAAGCAGAAAGAATAAATTCCGCTTATCAATTTGATCCTCTATTTGCCATCAATTGTAGTGTTGTAGATCCACTACCCCACCAAGTAGAAGCCGTATACAAATTTTTGCTTCCCCAACCTAAGATACGTTTTCTGCTGGCAGATGATACAGGTGCAGGAAAAACAATTATGGCAGGCTTATTATTGAAGGAACTATTAATGCGAAAGATCATTGAGCGTATACTTATTATCACCCCAGGCGGCCTGACCAAACAATGGCAAGAAGATGAAATGGGAGTAAAATTTAATATTCCGTTTACGCTTGTCAATAGAAGTATTTTTAATGCTGACCCTACCATTTTTCGCTCGGCAAATAAAGTGGTAGCTTCTATTGATTTCATTTGTCGGGAGGATGTGTTGAACATTGTCAGCAATACAAACTGGGATATAGTCATCTTTGATGAAGCTCATAAGCTATCGGCTTATGAATATGGGCAAAAAACATATAAGTCAAAGCGATATGAAGCTGCACACTTACTTTCTCAACAATGTGAACACATCTTGCTGTTGACAGCTACCCCACATAGAGGAAGAACTGATACGTTCAAAAAACTTCTTCAATTATTAGACGAAGATATCTTTGCAACAGAGGATATTGCTGCCGACAGAGTAAAAGAATTAAGTAAAGATGGGCTGAATAAGTTTTTCATACGCCGATTAAAGGAGGACATGAAAGACTGGAATGGCAACAATCTATACAAGGATCGATATACCAGAACAGTATCTTTTCAATTGACACCAGAAGAGAAGCGACTCTATGACAATGTTACCAACTATCTGACCAAGCAGAAAGAAGAAGCAGCCGAAACAAGGAACATTCATGTATCTTTGGCTTTGGCTGTAATGCAACGACGATTAGTCAGTTCTATTTTTGCCATCAAAAACACATTATACAAACGTTGGATTGCGTTACAAGGCATAGTGGATGAAGTAGGCAAGAATCCTAACATATGGAAACAACGTCAGAAGTTAGAAGAACTGGATGTGGATAGCATCGACCAATACGATGACCTGGAAGACGATGAACGGGATGCGTTGGATGGTATCCTATCTGACCCTCGAAAATTCAAACTGTTCACCACTTCAAAAAGTTTAGCAGAGATACAGACCGAAGCTCAAGAAGTGAAACGTCTTTATGAGATGGCGAACCACCTGTACAATCAAAATCAAGAAGAAAAGAAATACATTGAGCTAAAAGAGCTCTTGAAAAGTCAGGGAGTTATCAATGGTGAAAAACTGGTTATTTTCACAGAGCACAAGGACACATTGCTCTATTTGAGAGAACGTTTAAGCAACAACGGCTATAAAGTAGCAGTCATTCATGGAGGCTTATCGGTTGATGAACGCCGCCAGGCACAATGGGATTTCATGTCTCCTGAAACCCAAATACTCATTGCAACTGATGCTGCCGGCGAAGGTATCAATCTTCAATTTTGTAGATTGCTAATAAATTGGGATATCCCATGGAACCCTAATCGCTTAGAACAACGCATGGGACGTATCCACCGCTATGGACAAAAAAATGATGTACTGGTATTCAATATGGTGGCGGACAACACTCGGGAAGGACAAGTATTGTCCCGTTTACTGATAAAGTTGGATATTATTCGTCAAAGCATGGGTGATGACCGCGTTTATGATGTTATTCAAGATGTACTGAAGGATGTTAGTCTGGATGCTATTATAGCTTCCGTCTTTGATGGAAAAGAATCTTCCTTTGATAAGTTTATAGAGCAGGATGAAACCATCATTGAGAAAGTATTTCGGAATAAGATAGAAGAACAACAAAAAGTAATCGCCCATAGTGAAGTCGATTATAAAGATGCCCGTATCCTCAAAGAACATTCTGACGAGAAACGATTGCAACCGATTTATATTCATCTGTTTTTTGAAAGGACTTTCAGCTACTTAGATGGCAAATATAGGATGATACAGGACGGAATTTATCAAATGGAAAACATTCCGGATGTACTTTCCAAACGTCTAAAAGATGATTATAATATCTATGCTGAAAATATCAATAAATTATTGTTCTGCTTCGATAAGCACATATTCCTGGACTATCAGAACACCAATGCCATATTGGGTAAGGTACACTATATCAATCCGGGTAACGCTTTGTTTGATGCACTCATTGATTGTGTACGCGATTCTTTCAGAGACGAAATGCTGAAAGGTACGATTCTTGTTTCACCAGAAGATACTGAAGACTATTTTGCTTTTTACGTTAAAAATCAAATTACAGACAACCGTCCCAACAAAGGAGATGACAGTATAGCAAATGAACAACTTAGTTTTGTTTATCAAAATAATAATGGAGTGTTTCATGTAACTTCACCAGCCAAGTTTCTGGATCTGCATGCCCCTCTTCAATTTGCCAAACAAATCACTCCTCCTGCTCTTATAGGTAATGAAGAAGTCACCGAATGGGCATTCGAGAATATCACTTTACCTCTGTTCACCTCTACGCAAGAGATTGTAGAATCAGATGCTGCAAAGCGGAAAGAATATCTGCAGACTGCATTCAGTCAGATTATCATGGATCTGGACATTGAAATTAATGAATTGCAAGGTAAGGTGTTATTGGGAGACATAAAAATACAGGAAAAGCTGCTGCATAAGATGGAACGAAAAGCAGAACTACTCCGCAAAAAAGATGAACGCATACGCGAAATGGAGCAAATGGTTCAGATAAATCCCAAAGCTCCGGAAATATTGGGATGTGCTTATGTCGTCCCCCTCAGCCAAATGGAGTATGAGCAACATTATGGTATGAAAAGAGACGATGAAGTAGAAGCCATAGCTATAAACATGGCTATCGAGTATGAGGCTGCCAATGAATGGCAAGCGGAAGATGTTTCCAGCCAAAACTTAGGATATGATATCCGGAGCATCAACAAGTTGGATATTAAACGGTATATTGAGGTCAAAGGGCGTTCAGGAATCGATGGAGTTATGCTGTCGGAGAATGAAATGAACCGGTTGGCACAACTAGGAAACAGTGCATGGCTTTATATTGTAGTGAATTGCAAATCTAAGCCACAATTGCACCGTATTCAAAACCCAGCCAAGAAGCTCATCTTTGAACGGAAAGATAAAGGAGTACAATACTACCTGCCACTGGATGAATGGAGAAATAAAACTGAAAAATAAGAAAACATAGATATGACAAAAGCAAAAAAGCTAATAGAGGTAGCTATGCCGATTAAAGAAATATCGGCTGAAAGTGTACGTGATAAATCTATTCGTCACGGGCACATTTCTACTTTACATTTATGGTGGGCACGCCGTCCACTTCCTGTGTGCAGGGCTGTAATCTTTGCCAGTCTGGTACCAGACCCATTAGATGAACAATGTCCGCAGGCTTTTAAAGATGCTATACAGGAGTTGTTAGGAAACGATCCACTTTATGCACCTTATCCGGATATTCCATATACTGCCATATACGATCCAATGCCGGACAATCTGCGCAATCGTTTGCTGATGTTTATAGGCAAGTTTTCTCCAGTCTGTCAAGCTAATATGTTGAAAGGCAAAAATACAGCTTCGAAAGAGCAGTTAAGTGAAGGTTGCCTGATAAAATGGGAAAGTAAGAATGATAAGGTTGTTTTGACAAAAGCAAGAAAGTTAATCTGGGTTGCATACAATGCAGGACAGAATCCTAATGCTTCTTTTATTTCGTTAAGTCAATCATTTGATGCTGCCTATCAAGCTATTGAAGAAGCTGAAAACAATCTCTATAGTTGTATAGACCGTCATTTAGAAACTGATATCATAAAAGAAAAGGAGACTGCGCTACAAACTGCAATTGATTGTTTTCAAAAACAGATGCCAAGTGTGTTTGATCCATTTGCGGGTGGAGGTGCTATACCTTTAGAGGCAGCACGTTTGGGATGTCGCAGCTATGGCAATGATATTAATCCGGTTGCCCATATCATTGAAAAAGGAAGTGTAGAGTTTCCGCAAAAATATGGTAAGCCCATACGATATACAGAAGAGGAATTTCGTCGTATTTACGGGAAAGAGGGTATAGATATACTCATTGCCAAGGGAATTTCTATTAGCAACGGCATTATAGATATTCCCAACAGACTTTCTTTTGATGTGGAATACTATGCCAAACAATTGTTGGCTATGACAGAGAAAGAGGTAGGACATTTATATCCTGCTGATGAAAATGGGAACAAACCAATCGCCTACTATTGGGCAAGAACTGCTACTTGCTCTAATCCAAGCTGCAAAGCAGAAGTGCCCTTGTTGAAACAATTCTATTTGGTGAATACTTCATCGAAGAAGGTGTATTTGAATCCTATCATTAATGGGACAGATATTCAATTTGAGATTAAGGAAGGAGTTTGTTCAATAAAAGAAGGATGGAATAATCGGGGAAACATGACTTGCCCTTGCTGTGGAAGCATTACAGCTGTAAATCAGGTTAAACAACAGTTTAAGGTAAAAACATCTAAAGAAGTTTTATTAGCAATCATTTCTGAAACAAATAGTGGAAAGCTGTATACATCATCAAGTAAAAATGAATACATTAAGCCACAATCTGAAAATATAGATAAGCCTACAGATAGAATGGCTGTTGAAAATAATAGAAATTTCAATACTCCAGGATGGGGAATAGAAATTTATGGAGACATGTTCTCTGACCGTCAGCTATTTATGCTCCAATCATTTACAAAAAGCTTCTCTCTTTTAAAAAAGAGAATAGAGCTGACACAATATACTCAAGCTCTTTACACTTACCTAGCAATCTGGATTGATCGAATTGCTGTAGCTAATACTTCATTGGGAAGATGGCATAATGGCCGTGAAACTATTGAACATCCATTCAGCAGACAAGCTATTGCCATGGTTTTCGATTATCCGGAATCCAATCCTTTCTGTAGTAGTTCTGGCAGCGCAACAAACCAACTTGAATGGATACTGCGATATATAGAATCAGAAAGTAATTCTTCTTTTTGTACTAATTTAAAAAATGCATCAAGTGGAGAAAGAAGCCAATTTGGAGGTAAACAGCTGACTGCTGTGGTTACAGATCCTCCATATTATGATGCGATTGCGTATGCTGATATATCAGATTTTTTCTACGTTTGGCTAAAGCGAACATTAAATGATACATATCCATTAAACTTTTCAACACCGCAAACACCTAAATCAGAGGAGTGTACTGCGCTAAAACATCATCATAACAATAGCGAACAAGAAGCTAAATTATACTTTGAAAAGAAGCTCACAGATATATTTGATGCAATAGAACAACAAACGTCTGATATAGTCAGTATAATGTTTGCTCACCAAACAACAGAAGCATGGACCACGTTGTGTAATTCTATTCTAAGTGCCCGCATGAACATAACAGGCAGCTGGCCTATGGATACTGAAATGGCAAATAGAAGTTTGGGACTGGCAAGTGCCGCACTTGAATCTTCTGTAACCGTTTCCTGTCGCCCCTCCGAACGTTCTGGTTATGGCAGCTTCAAACAAGTGAAACGAGCCATTGAAGAAAAAGTTAATAAAGAGGTAGAAAAACTTTATGGGTTAGGTTTCCGCGGCGCCGATCTATTAACAGCTTACTTTGGACAAGCAGTAAGTGAATTTGGCAAATATGAAAAAGTAGAAAAAGCTGATGGAAGCGAAGTAACTGTAACGGAACTTTTAGAACTAGCAAAAACAGCAGCTTTCAATGCTTTGCTCAGAGGTTTTGAAGGAGATGAATATACCAAATTCTACATTGGCTGGTTGCAAATGAACGATATGGAAGAAACAGATTTTGATGATGCTGCAAAATTCACACGCATCGGAATGAATATAGATGTTAGCGACATATTCCATCATCATTTACTTATTAAAGATGGGAATAAGCAGCATTTAGCTTCCTACACAGAACGAATCACGGGCGAAATACAAGGTACTAACATCAATGATCCATTGATAGACCAAGTTCAACAGGCTATGATGCTATGGTCTAAAGAAAATCGTCCTAAACTATTGCGTCTTATTAAGCTGGTAGGTTCTGAAGCTAACAATAGTTTTTGGCGTGTATTGGCCTCCCTAAAAGAGTTACTCCCCGATGGAGATGACCTTAAACAAGTAAATGAGCTACTTGCTAATAGTGAGGAACTAATTCAGTCTTGCCAGAAGGATATAACCGGTCAAGCTACACAAATGAATTTAGGATTTTAATAAATACAGAATGATTATGAATGATAATTTATCCAAAGCACTCAGTATTTTTATTGAAGCCATGCGTCCGTTCGTCGTGGGTTTCTTACTGGAGAAATTTAAGGATGAGCCTTGGGAAGGCATATTCTTTGCACGGCTTAAACCGGACAAACAAAACACCTGGAATAAAGCTGTTCAGTCGCTATCCGCAGATAGTGACCGTAAGCAACTGGTAGATTATAGCAATCTATCAAGCTTTGCCATTGCCTTTAAACAAGAGCTAACCGATGAATTGGGAAATAGCAAAGAAGCAAATAAACTTATCAGCTATCTGCAAGAGATACAGGAAGTACGTAATAAATGCAATCACTATCAGCCATTGGATGAAGACGAGATAGACAGAGCTTTTGGCACTATGAAACTAGTAGCCAAATTACTTCAGATGCCTGATTTAGTAACAGAAATAGATACAATAAAAAATAGAGAAAATGAACCGACTATTCAAATAGAGACACCTGTCACTACAGAAGCTTCTTCTACAGTTTCTTTCTCCGAAGACTCCCCTCTACCGGCCTGGTATACGAATGTATATCCCCATTATGATATCCGCAACGGCTCACTGGATGAATCTGTTTTTGCAGCAAACCTTAGTGAAGTGGCTATGGGCATCGGACAAGAAGTGTATAGCAACCCGACCATGTTCTTTGAAAAAACCTATATCACAGCCGGATTGCGCGATATAGCCAACCGAGTTGTTCGTGCGTTGAACGGCGAAGAAACCGATAATCGAGTAATCTCCCTGCAGACAGGATTCGGAGGTGGTAAAACACATACGTTGATCTCTTTATACCACATTACAAAAACTGGAAAATCTCTGCTCTCTTCAGCCTATACTCAACATATTTTAGATAGTAAAGTAGCCCCTCAGTTTGAGAATGCGCAAGTGGCAGTGTTTACCAATAACACCACTGATGTATCACAAGGCAGAACCACCGATGATGGAATCACTATTTATACCTTATGGGGAGAACTGGCTTATCAATTAGGAGGTTTAGAAGGATACAACTTAATTAAAAAGAATGACATAGAACGGATTTCACCGGCAGCCAATTTATTTCGACCTATTTTGGAAAAGTCAGCCCCTGCTCTTATACTAATTGATGAGTTAGCAGACTATTGTAATAAAGCATCGGCAGTCATGATAGGAAAAGGAAGTCTATCCGATCAGACTATTGGTTTTATGCAAACACTGACTGAAGTGGTATCTTCTGTACCTCGCTGCGTATTAATTGCCACATTACCCGCTAGCGCAACGGAAGTTGCTTCATCGGCCATCGGTCAACAGATACTGACTGCTTTAGAAAACCGTATTGTCCGAGTTGGAACAAGTATAAAACCCGTCGAAGATGAAGAAATATTTGAAGTCGTTCGCCGTCGTTTATTCGACAATATTGGGAATCCGCAAGTGATAGAGCTTGTTTTAAACCGTTACAAGAATACATATCATAATCGGCGTTCCGATTTACCCAATCAAGCCGACCGCATGGAATATATTAACAAGATGCGCAAATCTTATCCCTTCCATCCGGAATTGATTGATATGTTTCGTTTAAAATGGGGACAGGATTCTCGTTTCCAGCGTACGCGTGGAGTATTACGATTATTAGCATCCATCGTGAAGGATTTGTGGACACGACGGGGATCATTAACTGGTACCCAGGCATTAATCCATACCTCGGATGTCAACCTTAGTAATCTGCCAACATTAACAGGTACTATAACCAGCTTGATGGGAAGTCAGTGGGAAACAGTGATTCATGCCGATGTCATAGGTACCTCAAGCAATGCTTATAAAATAGACAATGAAGATCCTAACAACAATATCGGCAAATATAACTTGACCCAAGGTATAGCCACTACCATATTAATGGCTTCATTGGGTAACTTGCAAAACAAAGGATTGACTATTGAGGAACTAAAACTATGTATTTTGAAACCTAGTGCATTTAATCATAGTGAAGTAAATAGTGCATTAAACAAATTGGAACAAGTAGCTCATTATCTCTATTCCACCAATGTTGGTTCACGCAGTTATTGGTTTCAATCCAAACCTAATATCAATATTTTGGTAAATCAGGCTAAAGCTGAAATAAGTCAAGCGGATATTTCGGGAGAAATTATTAATCGACTAAATGCACAAACCCGTAATGTATCAAAAATCAAGGTACTGGTTAATCCAGCCAATGATATTCCTGAACAAAAAAGTCTTACATTGGTGATACTCGGTCCTGAGTATGCAACACAACCAGGAAGTATAAATACCAAAACCAAAAAGCAAGTTGAGCAAATAGCCCAAAATAAAGGTTATAGTAGTCGAATATACAGAAATACTATATTATATTTGGCATGTTCTGAAATAGGTCTAGGTATGCTACATAGTAAGCTACTTGAGTATTTGGCTTGTGCGAAAATACAAGCTGAATATAGCGGGCAGATAGAACCAGAACAGAAGAAAGATATTTTAGAGCGTAAAGCCGAGTACGATAAACAAGCAAATGCTTTACTTATTGCAGCTTATAATATTGTATGTAAATACTCTGTTAGCGAGGGGATAGAGAAAATCGAGATTAAAGATTTTGCACAAGATTTTAACACGCAACTAAGTAGCAACCTTTTTAACAATATAAAAGAAGAAGAATGGCTGCTTGAAAAGTCAATTGGCCTCGGAACTTTACGCAGCAGTGGCTTATACCCTACAATAGAGCAACCCATACAAGTTAACGACTTATATGAGGCCTTTCTACGCTTTGATGACAAACCCATGATTTGTGGAGTGGAAACTGTCAGCAAAAGTATTCAAAGGTATTGCGAGAATGGTGATTTTAATGTAGCTTGTGGTGAACAAGGAAACTACAATCACATTTATCATCATGAATCTGTTCCATTCTTAGATGTTACCGATCCGCAATATTGGTTAGTGGACAAATCTATTAATAATCAACCAAAATCTGAAGAAAGTTCTACCGATGAACAGTCAAGTGCTTGGAATTCACCCACAGGAGAAAAATCGGAGCATACAGCCCCCTCCCAACCTGTAGACGAGTTACGGAAATTTAAATCCATCAAAGTCTCTGGAAAAGTACCGGTTGAGCGTTGGACTGATTTATTCTCCAGCTTTGTTGTTCCTCTCAAAAATAATGGTTTGGAAATAGAAATCTCTTTTAAGGCTAAAACCACAAGTTTAAATCCATTGGATGAATCGGCACAAATTTACAAAGTAGTAAAGGAATCGGCAATGCAATTAGGGCTCAATTTGGAAGAAGAATAGAATAAATAAAATAAAGTAAGAGCCATGAAATCTGTGACTCTTACTTTATTTTCGCTACTTATTATTGTACCCCTTTGAAATTAAGGAATGGATAATAAAACCGGACAAGCATCTACCAGTCAATCATATTTATTGTAAAAAAACGCAAGTAAAGATACAATTCGTGCAGAGATAGACTATTCAATATTACCCAGAAAGACAACAAAGTGAGTATTAAAATTTAATATAGATAAAGATGTTAATTAAAAATCATATTTTCACATAATAAAGCGCGTGACAACAATGTGGCAAATATAATGCAAACATATATAAATATAACATAATAAACAGAGGAAAAACATAAAAACAAAGAAGGTGTGTCAAAATGCACACCTTCTGTTTTTTACGCACAAAGCCCCGACTTTCACAAGCTGGGGCTTTGTTATTACCTAAAGATTTTGTATCTTTAGGCATAAGAATTTCACTATGACAAAGATACATTTTCGTCCTTACAATCCCAACCAAACCGTTCTTTTTCCTCAAAGAATTGATGAGGATATTGCAGAAAACGATCCGGTGCGCATGGTTGACGCCCTGGTTGAGGGCTTGAATCTTGAAAGTTTCAGAAAGCTGTATAAGGAATGCGGGCGCAGCCCTTACCACCCCAGGATGATGCTCAAGGTCATT
>ERZ1694689.326-NODE-326-length-17879-cov-40.832641_pt1 | contig 17879 bp, 16 predicted proteins | sample MGYA00581724_ERZ1694689 | MGnify/ENA primary metagenome ERZ1694689 (study PRJEB42213, sample SAMN07424469) | human gut metagenome | biome: ENVO:00009003; feature: ENVO:2100002; material: ENVO:00002003 | host: Homo sapiens | place: USA | collected 2014 ...
TCGAAAAAGCAGTGGATGCGTTCGTAATTGCCCAACGGATAGAGAGCCTTGTTTATATTCGATACGGAGTTCAATACAATGTAGTCCTGCCCGTCCAATTCCGGATAATTCGGGCAGCTTTCCTGTCTCAATGTCAGAAAGGAAAGGTAGTCCATGAAACCCTCGAACACATAGCAGGCAGTCCTTGCTTTTCCCGCCTGTCTGATGTGGGAGATTTCCTTGGGGGCGATGCAGCCCTTGAAATAGGGGTTACGAACCTCAAACCCACCCGAACCGTTAGGGAATGCGATGGCAAAGTAACGCTTGCCGTTGTGGGTGTAACGGGCTTCACTACATTCTCTTTTTGCCAGTTCCAGATTTATTCCTCTACCTTGTAAATAGGAAAGCAGGGCAGGAGACGATAGCGGTACTATCTCCAGCTGCTGGAAGCTCGGACCGAAAGAGTCTTGCTTGCCAAAAGAGAAAGATACCGGGTGTACATGCGGTGTTTGTTCCGCAATCCGCTCCAGCAGGTAAGGTACATGGTCGGTAGCATACAGGTGTGCAGCCAGTTCAATGATACCGCCCCCTTTCCCTAAACGTAGGCTCGGTACAGAACGCCTTACTGCCTTTCGGCAGTAGGTTTTCCCGTACCTGCCCCCAAACCGTACTTGCATGTCTCCACGCATACGGCTCTCCGTTGATAACATGACTTTATTTAGCATGGCTGTGTATTTTGGCATAACACTTTTCACAGACAACCAATGTCTTCCTATGCTTTTCAAGCATCAGCCTGTCGCATTCAGTTTTTCCTTTAAGCTGATTTAGCTTTCTGACATGACGCATGACTACAGGTCCGACTTTTCCACATAATTCACATGTTCTCGCATCCAATCGCTCAGTAAGTGTCGGCTGTGGAATTGCGATTGTGTAGGATAAGTCGTTTACCTCCGTATAGTACATTGGTGGTTTACGTTTGAATCCCTCATTATAGAATTTCCTGTACCGTAATTTACCTTTTGCATCCTGATATGGCACTATAATGTCATTCCCAACCTTATATTTGTCAATGACTTTGCTTACAGTGCTATTGGTTTTTCCTGCAATGGTATGGTACATACTGTACTCCATGATGTATCCAAACTTTGAGAGCGCGTATGCCACGTTGTTGGCAATGCAGTAGTAGTTGTAGAACCCTCTGATTTCAGAGTTATATGCCGCCACTATGTCCTCGATTTTCTTCTTCATAAGATTGCCTCTGAACTTTGCAAACCAAACTTGTCGGCCATTTTCTACCTTGTATCTGATGGCGCTGTATTCTTCCAGTTTGTTCCGCACCGTTTCTATGGCGACCTTTAGGACTATCTTACCGTTGTAATAACGGGCTGGCACATTGTTCTTGTCCCGCTTGATAGCATCAGACTTACGGACTGAAACATCGAAGCCAAGAAATTTCGCGGGCTTTTGTGCGTTTGTTCTCAATGTCTTTTCCTGTGACAGTTCCAGCTTGAGGTTTTCTTCCATATACTTGGTAATGTCCGACTTGATTTTAACGCACTCTGCCTTGCTTCCGATAACACCAATGAGGAAATCATCTGCGTATCTTACGTATCGAAGCCTTCTGTATGTTTCATCCATACTGTCTCTGCTCTCAATCTTTTGCCTTTCACGTCTCAGTTTCTCATACTCATCCCTAAGCTGTAATCTGACATCTGCATCCTGTATGTTCTTGATGCTTTTAAGGATGCGTTGCATCTTATCGCTAAGTTGCTTGTATTCTTTGGTGATGTGTCTTTCTTTTCCCTTATTGAAGCGTAGGGCGTATTCTTCCATATACTTGTCAAAATTATCAAGATAAATGTTTGCCAGTATAGGACTGATATTACCGCCTTGTGGAGTTCCCTTGTTTGTATTATGAAACTTCCAGTCTTCAATATATCCCGCATTCAACAACTTGCGGATAAGCCTTAGAAATCTATCATCGGCAATCCGTTTCCGCAAAGTTGCAATCAATACATTGTGGTCTATGTTGTCGAAGAATCCTTTAATGTCTCCTTCCACAAACCATTTTGTACCTGTAAATGTCTTTTGGATATGGGTCAATGCGGTATGGCAGCTTCTGTTTGGTCTGAATCCATGTGAGGTGTTTGCAAACACCTCTTCATAGACGGCTTCAAGAATCATGCGCACCACCTCCTGTACAAGTTTGTCCTCAAAGGAAGGAATTCCAAGCGGTCTTTTCTTACCGTTTTTCTTGGGTATGTATATCCTTTTTGCCGGATTAGGCTTGTAAGACTCATCTCTCAAAGATGCAATGACTTTGTTTATTCTTTGAAGACTCATCCGATTGATGGTTTTCCCATCCGTACCGGGTGTCATATTGCCTGGTTTGGCGTAAATACGCTGGTAAGCAACATGAAACATCTCCTCATTGAATAAGATACGGTACAGCCTTTCGAATTTGTAATCCGAAACTTTACCATGCTTGTTTAAAGCTTTTAATACTTGCTCAGGACTTCTCATAATGTCTCACACATTTTCCATTATTTGTATTAAGTTATCTAACTGCTTCCCTTCGCCATGTACAAGGCTTTCCCTTGCTCGGACTACTACGGAAGCTCCGTTCCCATGTCAGATATTCAGGGTCCTATGCCCATAGCCTTACGGCATTCTGATTTAGGGAATCCCCATTTGCTTTCACAATAACTGTTTGGCTCGGCAGACTGTCGGATGCGACTTACGTTCCTATTCCACTTATTGTGGTTGCTCTGAAGCCAGCTCCTGCTCCATTGTAATTTCGGTTTACATGGGGTGCTTCAGCCCGACGTGAATCAAATACCTTTCGTCGGGGCTGGTACGTGTGCAGCAGAACTATCGTTCAACCAATCAGGCTTCATCCTTGTGTCTGTCTTTTCCTCTCGCCATGCAGTCGCAGCTTGGTATTTAGCTGACTAATGACTTTACCGACATGCTTTTGTCACCTTTGGATTTCTCCTCCAGCTAAGTCGTTGAGGATAGGTCTGTTGAACTCTAACCTAATCTCTTGCCATAGAGATATTTATTGTGTAGCCTATATGGGCGCATCGAAGTCGTACCACTGGTTGCGTTCGGTGTTCACTTTGAAGGAAGCCTCTGTTTCTTCCCTCAAGGGAGATTTGTACCAGAGGTTGATACCCTGCTGTTTGACGGGTGAATAACCCAGGCTGTGCAGGTAGTCAGCCAGATTGATTTGTTTTGCAGTCTCGATGTTCATAAGGAAATCGTTTTTAGTGAGTACTTTGATTATTTCTTTTTTTGCCCGCAACTCTTAAAACTATGCGGTCTGTACAATCACTTCACTAAACTCCTAATATATAGCCCCCCGGAATAAAGTGAAGCGATTAGTCTGTTTCTGAAATCACTTCACTAAATTGTCGTATATATAGGATACGGGAATAAAGTGAAGTGATTTTCGATGTAGCCGGTTAATAGTGGTAATCGGGCTTGAAGGAATACTTCCTGCCGTTTTCCTGTACTATCATCCGTTTGTTGCGCAGCATGGTGATAAGTGCCACTGCATTCTGGTGATTCAGCCTAACCCCCTCTGCCAGATAAGTCTTGATTAAGGTGTCTTCCAGCTCCTTGTAGCCGTATTCCTCTTTCAGTGCAAAAGCGGCTTCCAGTGCGGCACGGTGCTGCGGTTCTGAAATATCCTTGTAAGGGTCAAACTTTTCCACCGAGGGTCTTCCCGGCTTCCTTACTTCCGGCTTGTAACCTTCCGCAAGTTCGGGCAGGGCTCGGTCGTTGATGCGGAATGCAAAAGGCTCGAAATCCATCGCCCGGATGTGCATGGCGGAAACATGGCTGATGTCGCTGTTCCCCTTGTCCTTTTCCACCAGCAGGACTGTTTCTGCCTTGTTGTTCAGTTCCGTACCGATGTGCCCTCTTGCGTTCTCATCCCCCTTGTTCTGATGCAGTATCGTATGGATATGAATCTGCCTGTCGTCCGTCCACTGCATCAGCTTGGATATGATGCGGGTGGATTCACCGGGGCTGTTGATGTCGTACACCATATCCCGGATGCCGTCTATGATGACCAGCCCAATATCCGGTGAGTGGTAGATAGCCTGTTCTACAATGCTGATGCGCTGTTCCGGGGTGTATTTTCTCAAAGCGAGAAACTCCAGATAACCGCTGTCCCTGTCGTCGGGCAATCCTGCCATCCGCAGAATCCGCTTCATCACTTTCAGGCAGTGGTAGGGGCTTTGCTCCGTATCTATATAAAGCACTTTCCGCTTTTCCTCGGGCAGTTCAGCCGCATATCGTAACACGGTACTGTTCTTCAATGCAGCGGCTACGATAGCCGATACATTGAAGGTTTTCTTGCTCTTGGCTTTGCCGATGGATGCGCTGAAATTGCCCAGCGTCCCGATGACAGAGCCGTGTACTTTCAGAATTTCGGGGGCTTTTTCGTAGCATCTTGACAGACTTAGCCGGGATTCCTGCCAGAGGATAACGGCTTGTTCGGGTGATATTTCTTTTATATAGTCCATAATCACCTCCTTTATCTGCGTCCTCCGGTTTTCTTTCCAGCCAGTTCCAGTGCCAGTTCCGCATCCACAATAATCTTGCGTCCAATCTGGGTAATGGCTTTGTCTATCTTTCCGCTTTTCTTGATGCGGTTGGCTGTGGGCAGGCTGCATCCGAAAAGCTTGGCTATGCCGAGTATGCCGTACACGTACTTTCTTTCCGTGTCGGTGGTTGGCTGCGGTTGCGCCTCTGCCTGTACCGAAGCGTGTCTGCTTAAAAAAAGGAACTCTTCGCCTGTCATCTGCCAGACGGGTTTCACTAACAGTTCTTTGAGATTGTTCATCGTCCGTATGATTACTTGTTTGACAATAGCCCTGCGCACAGGCTGTTTTTTTCTGTTCTCGAACGATGCAAAATTAGGTAGGGTTTTGAGTGGTAAGTATGTGGATGATATAAACGGATTGTTTTGTTATATCGCTGAATATCAAGAAATAAAAATACCACTCAAAAATTATTTTGAGTGGTATAAGTGGTCATGTCGTAAAATATATTGGAATATCACGGGTTATCGGAATATTCCGTCCATTTCCTTGGCGAACTTTTGGTTGGGAATACTGGGTAAATCGGAGACGGGTTCCCTGTACTTGGACTTGTAATAGTCTTCATCAATATCCAGGTGTTTCAGGATGGCTTCCTTCCATTTGTCCTTATCCTGCTCTGGCAACTGCTCCTTCATCAGGGAAATCAGATAGCATACCCGTATCTTTTCCCTTGGCTTTATTTTCAGTACGCACTGGCAGGGATGCAGATTCATGCAGGCATAGAAATCCGGTGCGGTAATGTCTTCAAACTGTTCCCCTACACAAATTTCATGAATGAGGGAAATCAGTTTCATGCTGAAATATTCAGGCAATCCGGCAGTCGTAGCTGTAGCCGATGCGGTTGCCGTTTCTGTTTCTGGCTGGCTGTCTGTACGGCTCTGCCTGTCTGCTTCGTTCGGTTGGTTTTCTTCGTCCGGTACATATTTGGTCAGGATGCCCATGAAGTGTAAGCTAAGCAGGTAGATGTCGTCGCAACGGTTTTTCATGTATTGCCGGGCTTCTTTCCAGAGAAGGGTTTGCTGCTCATAAAGATGGTCCAGCTGGGCTTTCTCCCTTTCATATTCAGCCTTGCAACGCTCATATTCTCTTTCCGCCAGCTTTTCTTCTTCGGGTGTATGCTCTCGGTAGCCAATGGTATCATAGCGGTTGTTGGCTTCGTTCATCGGTTTGCGTAGCCTGTTTACCACTTCCATCTCTTCCTTGATGGCTTCCTTGTAGCTGTCTGCGTATTGGTTGCATACACGCATAATCACTTCATCATGGGGAAGGCTGTAAGCTTCATAAAGCCGTGTGTATTCTCTGACTTCCTTTTTCAGACTTTTCAGCAGCAGGGTACATGGTTCTGGCGGTGTATGCAGCACCAGTTCAAGGATAGCTTGTTCAAAAGCCTTTATATCGCTCCATTCCGAGTAGAAATCAACGATGAATTTCTGCTTTTCAAAAGAGAAAGTATGGCTTACAATCCAGTCTTTGCTGATTCTGTTCAGCTCTCCGTATTGGGGTATGAGGGTTGTTATCGTATTCATGTTTATAGGAGATTAAATTTGTTCATTGCCTGAATTTTGATGTCGTCTGCTATGTCAATGTAAGGTTTCATGGCTTTGTAGTCGCTATGCCCTGTCCATTTCATGACCACTTGCACCGGAATGCCCAGAGCCAAAGCATTACAAATAAATGTGCGTCTGCCAGTATGGGTGCTCAACAAGGCATATTTAGGTGTGACTTCGTCTATTCGTTCATTTCCCTTGTAGTAGGTTTCCCGTACAGGTTCGTCTATTTCTGCCAGTTCTCCTAACTCTTTCAAATACTCGTTCATCTTCTGATTACTTACCACTGGCAATGCTTTATTGTTTTGGAAAGGAATATCTTTATATTTTTCAAGAATAGCTTTGCTGTGGTCATTCAGCTCAATAATAAGGCTGTCAGCCGTTTTGATGGTGGTAATTTCTATGTGTTCCTCTTTCACGTCGCTGCGTTTCAAGTTATACACATCAGAATGCCGAAGACCTGTGAAGCAACAAAATAATAAAACATCCCTTACTCTTTCAAGGTATTGTTTGGCAGCAGGTATCTGGCAGGCTCTGATTTTGTCCAATTCATTCCGGGTAAGGAATATTACTTTTTTCGGTGCACTTTTCATTTTGGGCATGAATTTGTCATAAGCGGTGTTTTGATGATACCCTTTTCGGTTAGTCCAACGTAAAAACCATTTCAAGAACTTGATTTGCTTGGCTATGGAAGTGTTGCGCATATCTTTATCACTGCGTAAGTAATCTATATACTCATTGAAGTGTCTTTCCGTCCAGCTCTCAAATGTCGTGTTCGGATCAAAAGTTGCGATGTGCTTTTTTACTGTTGCAAACTTCTTTAGAGTAGAGGATGACCAGTCATTTTGTTTGCTGCATTCGGCAACAAACTCATCAAAGAGTTTCATGAAGTCTAATTTCACTTCCTCTTTCTCATGATGGCTCTCTTCCTTTTCTCCTTTCATTTTTAGATTGAAAGCCTCTTTGATTTGTGCAGGGGTGGGCATTATGTCTTGTACTTCGAACTCCTTGAACACATTCTGTATCTCGGTGTATTGACGCAGTAGTTCGGTGTTGATTTCTGATGCGCTTTGTTTCAGCTTATTGGTACAGCCGTTTCTTACCCGTTGCTTGTCTGCATCCCATTTCTCCATATCAATCCGATAGCCTGTTGTAAACTCAATCCGTTGGCTTGCAAAAACGACACGCATACGGATGGGTACATTTTGAGTGATAGGAATGCCATCTTTTTTACGGTTTTCCAGTGCGAAGATGATATTTCTCTTGATGTTCATAAACTGGGTGTATTTGAAAAGTTACACCCAAAAGTACACCCAATAATTGAGATATGCAATGATATTAAGAGATATTTAGATAGATGATAGCTAAATATAACTATTTAATAATCTGATGTTTGATAGATTATGATATTTTATAAAAAGGTTCGAGAGACTCCCTCCAGGTCCACTAAAAAGTCTCTGAATATCAGAGGCTTTTTCTTTTTATATATTCCTTCATTTATGGGAGCGCATGGCTCAGTCATTATTCTTGGCGATTTAAAGACAAAGGGAAGAATAAGCCGTTTCCTAAGGTCGGTCAAGGTATTTTAAACGGAAGATTATTACAGTCTGCGGCAATGGACTGTACAGTCCACTGTAGCAGACTGTACGGTCCACTGCAACGGACTATACAGTCCGCTGCCGGAGACTGTAGTAATCCGACGGACAGACGGGCATAACCGAAAGGACGAAAACGCTTGGTCCGGCTAATGAAACGGCTTAGGAAGCTCAAAAACGCATACAGGGATTGGAAACCGGAGTAAACAACATCAGGGGACAGGGTTTGCCTGCCCGAAGACACAAAGTAAACTGTTTTCGGGCGAGCGAACCACGCCCCTACGGACTAAACGACAGCATTATCCACGTTTTGACACATTCAACTCCTTATAGAAAAAATTCCGGTGCTATTTTTCAGTACCTTCTTTAGTATATTCAAATTGAATATCCCCACTGCTCTAAAGCGAATTTCCAATTCTCTTCCACTAACCGGACCGTACGGTCGTCATACTTATACTTATTCTTCTTATATCCTTTCTTACCACCTATATAACGGTTGATAGCCGGAGAAGCCTCCTCGAATCCGGGAATAGAAAGAGATTTATAGATATGCTCGGTCATAGCCATTGCATCCGCCTCAAAATCCTCGAACTTCACTTCCATCAAATTTCCTTCAGGAATGAATTGTTTATCCGCCTCATATTTATGATACAGCTTGGTATAAACAGACAAGATATTCTGTTCCAGCGCTTCCGGAGAAATATCCTCCAGTTTCAACGGCTGGATTGTATTGGTGAAGAAATTCCTTGTAGATTCGAATACCGTATACGGATTACGCATCAAATAGATGAATTTGGCATTCGGAAACATCTTGACCAACTCTTTTACACGTCCTGTATGAGGCGGATTCTTACTTAAGAATTGTGTTCCGCCTGTATTCCAAAGAGAAATTTTAATAAGTTTGGTGAATATATCCTCAAACACTTTCAATTCCTCATCACTGATATCATTGAACAACAAGTATTTATCAGCATATTCCTGTTGGTACTTAGGCAGGAACCAAAAGTTATAATAGGTATAGGGCATCATATTGGCCAATGCAAACTCTTCCTCCTGAGGCAAGTCTACAGCCAGTTCCATATTATCCGTCGGACGCTTGTCGGGCATCAGCCAACTCATATTCTTCTTGAAAAAAGGCTGTCCCCACATCATCAGGTGAGGAAACACCGTCTGATAAGTAGTATTATATCCGAAATGTTTGTCACAAGAGAACACATTATGCATAAAGGTAGTCCCGCTACGCCAATGTCCGAGGATAAAGACCGGATCGTGTTCCAAAGGCTTGTCGGCCAACAGTTTCCTGTATCGCTTTTCCTGCAATGGAGCCAAGGTGGAAAGCAAACGGCATACTGCTTTCGTCAAACGGTATTTTCCTCTATACGCCGGATCAATTTCCCTTCCCGCAGTAATCGCCTTGAACGTTTTCCAATCGGCGCCTACCAATGTATTAATCGGCAGCTTGTTGAATTCAAGTAATCCCATTACTTTTCTTTTTTTAATTGTACGCTGTTATTTTTCTATCTTGACTGAAATGCCTTGACGATCCAATTCTTTCACCACCTTTTCTATGGCTTCATAATGTTCCTCACCAATACCCATAGCTGCCAGATTCAAAGTAGGAACTTCCATGGCATTCAGCATATCTTTGGCTTCCACTCTGTCTATAATCATCCCCACCGCACTGGTGTTATTGGTAATGGGGTCAATCAGAATAAAAGAACCGCAAGCTTTATTCTTTTGATAAGAATCAAAGAAAAGCGGCTTGGCGGTAGTAAATGTCACACGGGCAATCTGATTCAATTGCAAAGGCAGATCCTCCTTTTTCAATTTACCGTTTTCAACAGACAGATGCTCCATCGTATTCACATCCACTTTATACTTAATGCTATCTATACGGGTACGTCCTGTATTGGTGGTATGCTTGATAAAGAAAGATTTATCAAGGTCCATCGCCTCCTCATCCATCCATACCAACATGGCTTCAAAGTTACGATCTATCACAGGCACATTATCGGCATGCACCAACATATCTCCGCGAGACACGTCAATCTCATCCTCCAAAGTCAATGTCACCGCTTGCGGCGGGAAAGCATACTCTAACTCACCATCATAAGTAACAATACTCTTGATATGAGATTTCTTGCCGGAAGGCAAAGCCATCACCTCATCCCCTTTATGGATGACACCGGAAGCAATCTTTCCACAGAAACCGCGGAAATCCAGATTCGGTCTTAATACATACTGAACCGGGAAACGGAAATCAGTCAGATTATGGTCATTCTCGATGGAAACCGTTTCAAGCAATTCCAATAAAGAAGTACCTTTGTACCATGGCGTACGTTCAGATTTCTGCACCACATTGTCACCGTCAAGTGCCGAAAGAGGAATACAAGTCACATCCGGGATTCCCAATGGCTCTACAAACTTCTTATATTCGGTCACGATTTCGTTGAAACGCTCTTCCGAAAACCCGACAAGGTCCATCTTGTTCACCGCCAGCACCACATGCTTTATTCCCAATAAAGATACCAGAAAAGTATGGCGGCAGGTCTGCGTAATCACACCCAAGCGAGCATCTACCAAGATTATGGCAAGATTGGCAGTAGAACCTCCGGTAATCATATTGCGGGTATATTGTTCATGTCCCGGAGTATCGGCTATGATAAATTTACGGTTGTTCGTTGAAAAATAACGGTAAGCTACATCAATCGTAATACCCTGCTCACGCTCTGCTTTCAACCCGTCGCACAACAAAGCGTAATCTATATGGTCACCTGCATTCCCCACACGTTTGCTGTCACGTTCCAAAGCGGCAAGCTGATCCTCGTACAACTTCTTGCTGTCAAACAACAGACGTCCTATCAGGGTAGACTTTCCATCGTCTACCGAACCGGCTGTCAACAGGCGTAGCAAGTCTTTCTGTTCATCCTTATCCAAATACTCCTTTATATTCAATTTATTCTCCATCACCCATTTCTTCATTTAAAATTCCTACTTATCATTCTAAAAATATCCCTCACGTTTCTTCTGCTCCATACTGGCATCCTGGTCAAAATCAATGACACGGGTGGTACGCTCACTTTTGGTAGTGGTCATCATCTCTTCTACAATCTTCTCAATCGTATCGGCATCACTCTCTACGGCCCCGGTCAAAGGCCAACACCCCAAAGTACGGAAACGCACTTTCTTCATTTCAATACGGTCCCGATATTCTTCGGGCAAGCGGTCATCATCAGCCATAATCAGATTTCCATCTATATTCACCACAGGACGTTCCTTGGCAAAATAAAGCGGCACGATAGGAATATTTTCCAAACGGATGTACTGCCAGATATCCAGTTCAGTCCAATTGCTTAATGGAAACACACGGATACTTTCTCCTTTATGAATCTTAGCATTATAAATATCCCACAACTCGGGACGCTGGTTTTTAGGGTCCCACTGATGAAAACGGTCACGAAAAGAGAATATACGTTCTTTGGCACGTGACTTTTCCTCATCACGACGTGCTCCACCAAAGGCGGCATCAAACCTGTATTTATCCAGTCCGTGAAGCAACGCCTGTGTCTTCATTAAATCGGTATGCACTTTGCTGCCATGCGTAAAAGGCCCTACTCCGGCATTAAAGGCCTCCATATTACTTTCCACTATCAAATTCCATCCATGTTCTTTGGCGTATTGATCACGGAACTCTATCATTTCCCTGAATTTCCATTTAGAATCGATATGCATCAAAGGGAAAGGCACCTTTCCCGGATAGAAAGCCTTCTCTGCCAAACGTACCATGACAGACGAATCTTTACCAATACTATAAAGCATAACAGGATTCTCAAATTCAGCTGCCACTTCACGAATGATATGGATAGACTCCGCTTCCAATTCCCTTAAGTGGCTCAATTTATAATTTTCTTCCATTTTATAATGAATTATATTTTTTCTTCTTTTTTACCAACAATGGGGAGCACCAACTCCAACAAAGTATTGACCGACTCTTCCAAACTCAACTTAGAAGTATCCAAAGATAAGGCAGGATGCTCCGGAGCTTCAAAAGGGGCGGAGATGCCGGTAAAGTTCTTAATTTCACCCCGACGTGCTTTGGCATAAAGTCCTTTCACATCACGTTTCTCACACTCTACCAAAGGAGTGCAGACATAGATTTCCAGGAAATCCTCTATCCCGATAATACGGGCAGCCATCTGCCGAAGCTCATTACCGGGACTGATGAAAGCGGCAATGGTAATGATTCCCGTATCGACAAACAACTTGCCTATTTCGGCTATGCGACGGATGTTTTCCACACGATCCTCTGCCGAAAAGCCCAAATTATTATTGATGCCACTACGAATATTATCCCCGTCCAATATACGGCAGAGCAAACCACGTTTATGTAATTCACGTTCCAAAGCTATGGCAATAGTACTCTTACCGGAACCGCTAAGTCCCGTCAGCCACAGCATAACTCCCCGTTGTCCCAACAGCGCTTCTTTATCCTTCCGGGAAAGCATACGGTCAAATATAGGATATATGTTCTCGTCTTTCATTCTCTATTTTCATTTAATCTTTTACTTTATCAAAAAGGCCATATCATCGGTATCAGAATAACTGAAATTATAAACGTCAATATGTTCAATGGCAAACCGACACGCACAAAATCTGTAAATTTATAGTTTCCGATACCCTGCACAATCAAATTAGTCTGATAACCGATAGGAGTAAAAAAGCTGGCAGATGCAGCGATACAGATGACAACAAAAAAAGGTGTCGGACTTACACCCAACTGATCGGACAAAGACAGGGCAAGCGGAAAAGCCAGTGCAGCAGCGGCATTATTAGTTATCAACTCAGTAAACAGATTGGTGATAATAAATAAAACAGCCAGCAACACATGCGGACTATAATCATCACTCATATCAATAATTCCATGAGCAATGAAACCTGATGCTCCGGAATTTACCATAGCCCGACTGATAGCAAATGCACAGGCAATGGTTATCAAGATATCCCACGAGATGTATTTAGTATATTTACGTGCCGGAAAAAGTTTGGTCCACGCCATTATCACAGTCGTTACAGCCGCAAAAAAGAACATATCAAGCTCAACACCGGGAAATAGTTCTTCCATAAAAGGTAACTCTCCCACTGTCGCTCCCACAATCATCAACACCAACAAAGTCAATGCAAACCAACGTTTTTTCCTGTCACCTTTCGGTTCGGTGTCTTTACCATTAGCCAACAATACAAATACAGAAGAATCCCCCCATGTAGAAATAAATGAATCATCGGCCCATAACACCAATGTATCTCCCTCATGAAACTTCACCCTTGACAGATTATTGGTAATACTAACACCACTTCGCTTTATTTCTTTTACTTCGGCACCATAATGACGGGCAAAGTTAAAATCCCCCACCCGTTTGTTGATACCCGGGAAACGTACACCTATCACCGCCTCAACACGATGATAAGAAGAGGGCTCCGCTTCAACATACTCATCGTCTGCCGTATTCTTCCGAGCCTCAGGCAACAATCCTGAAGAGAAAAACAACAAATAAAGAATACCCGCCAAAGCAATGAAAACGCCTACCCTGCCCAACTCGAACATTCCAAACCCCTTATATCCGGCATCCAAAATCATACCATCCACCACCAAATTAGTAGAAGTCCCGATAAGCGTGCACATTCCACCCAATATGGTAGCGTATGAGATAGGAATCAAAAATTTGGTTGCCGGAATACAGACAGACTCTGCCCATCGTTTGACAATAGGAGCAAAAATCACAACCACCGGTGTATTATTCAAAAAAGCAGAAACAAAGGAAATAACGGGCAGCATACGTGCCTGCGCCTTCATGACCGTTGTTTTCTCCTGAGGCAGAAGTTTCTTTATCAACTGTCCCAATGCTCCCGATTGCCGGACTCCTTCACTGATCAGGAAAAGCAACGCCACAGTAATCATTCCCTTGTTGCTAAAACCCTCCAACATCTCTTTCGGTGTCAATATACCAAAACAAAGGAAAAATACAGTTACAGAAAACAAGATCATTCCGGGACGCATCTTATCAAGAAGCAGCGCGGTCACCATCCCTATCAACCCCAGAAATACAATAATCACTTCAAATGTCAGCATCGACTCCGGATATTAGTTTCGTTTAACGATAAACCAAGGATTCAGCAAGTCCGGCTTGTTATACCTCAGCGGTTCTTCTTTTCCCGCCTGATATATTTCTGCTCCTGATGCCTTGGCTATGGCATGCCCGGCAGCCGTATCCCACTCCATGGTAGGAGCAAAACGAGGATATTCATCGACCAGTCCCTCACACACTTTGCAAATCTTGATGGAACTGCCCACCGATATCAACTCCACATGAGGATATATCTTTCGCTTTTCCTCAATATACTCTTCCGTTTCGACCGACAGATGGGAACGGGAAGCGACCAGAACAAAAGTTTCATGCGTTCCGGCACACGGCATACGAAATGCCGATGCCTTCATTTCTTCCAGTGAACGGTCTGCACGTCCGGTTACTCCTTCCATTTTATAAGCGCCGGTTGCCACTTCACCCCAATAAAGCGTTTCTTTGACAGGAACATAAATCACTCCAAAAACAGGAATTCCTTTCTCTACCAACGCAATATTGACAGTAAACTCTCCATTCTGTTTTATAAATTCCTTTGTGCCATCCAAGGGATCGACTATCCACAGCGTATCCCATTTCGCCCGTACCTCATATGGCAAATGCTTTCCTTCCTCACTCAATACCGGATAGTCTGTTTCCTGCAAATAAGTCATAATGATTTCATGCGCCTTACGGTCTGCAAGAGTCAGTGGAGAATTATCAGCTTTCCTTTCAATCTGAAAATCAGAAGAAGGATCATTATAAACGTTCAGAATTTCCTTACCGGCAGCTAAAGCCGCATCTATCGCTTTTAATATATATTCAGTCTGCATGGTGTTTACTTCCATTAAAATGCTTCTGTCATATTGAAATAGAACAAACTTTGGTCATTGGCAAAATTACGTCCGAAATCCAGACGTACATTCATACGCGGCTGCACCTCGATACGAAGTCCCACACCGGCATTGGGTAACACTCCTTCAATCTTACCCATGGTAGGTCCCATAAAACCACAACCTCCCCAAGCAACAAAACCCAAATGATGCAACATACGCTTTACCCATGTACTTTTATCCGTATTGAACATCTGACGATATTCGGCGAGCACCACATGAGAAGATTTATCACGATACTGCCCCATATAATACCCACGAAGATCAAAAGGAGTGCCACTTAAAGCATATTGGTTCATAGGAACATCCCCAAACACATTCTTGGTCTGAGCAGTCCAAGCTATAACTTTTCTATTTCCTACCTTTTTATATTGGCGGTAGTCCACCTCCAAACGGTAGAAATTATTATCTCCTCCCAAGAATTTCTGATACATCAATCCACGAAAATCCAGATAAATACCTTTATAAGCATTAGCAGGAATATCCCGACTGTCGTAAGTCAACAAAAATCCTACTCCCGAATTGAAAGTAGAATATCCGCTGGCGGTACCTCCCAACCTTTTATAATCAGGCTGATTAATTAAATGTTTGGCAGGCTCGGACATTTTATCATAACTCAAGTCAATCTGGGGACCGGCAAAGAAATTACTTTTACCCAAACGGAATAAAAACCACGGATTAATCTGGAAACCGCTATAACGATATTCACTGGTAGAGTCACTGCGCTCATAATGCTTATTGGTGGTATACCCGACTCCATAAAAGTTCTCCAATGTATTCTTGTAAGTGAATTTTCCAAAAATACGGAATTTATCATTCTTGAAAAACAACTGAGGTTTCACCATCAGGTTCAACCCTCCCTCGAACATCACCGCAACGGCCATCGGCAATACAGAACGTTTTTGCAAGGTATCCGACGGATTCATACGAAATGTAACAAGAGCACTCCCTCCTATCAACGCACCAAAGTCCGGAGTATAACTCGGTCCTCCCAATATATTATAATGTATGTTGCGTTTGGCCACCTTCCGGCGTCTTAATTCCTTTTTTGAAAGTTGATGAGCAATGGTGTCCTCAGGATAACAACTCATGTCATTTCCTTGTGCCGCCACATTCCAAGAGCAAAACAGACACAGGAGCAAGCTAAGTAATATTATTTTCATAAATAGTCTATTGTCTGCAGAAAGTTCATTCTCAAAAAACTTTCCTTGATGAATAAGTTTTCAAAAATACAAAAGTCCTATCAATAAATAACAATACATTGAATTTGTTTTAATTTAGTTCAAAATTCTTCACTTACTTTATAATGTATAATGTGCCACGCTATACCCTCATTGTAATTGACACTATTCAATTTCCTGTATTCCTCTTTTCTTTCCCATCTTTAGCTTCCGCCATAATCTCAGTTCATTATGTGTTCAGAGTCAGTATTCCCTAATGAGAATGGCAAACTCCGCAGTCTTTTGCCGAAGTTTGCCATTCTGATTCTCTTCTTTGTATTTTCAATATAGCTATTATTATAAACTCTTGAGTCCCGATCTTGGTATCCATTTCCTTCTGGATTCAATTCTCCTCCAACACGAAGAAATAAGTTACAGATGGCATCAGAACTTAGAAAAATCCACTTCTTCCACACCGCTCAAGTCATGCAAAGTCACCTCTTCCGCACCATTCATTCCCACCACCACGGTATAAGGCGGATCGGTAGTATAAGTATGGCTGCTGCCATCGGCGTACTCTTCCGACTTCCCGTCACCCCATTTGATGAGTCCGGTCAAGTCGCTTCCCCGGAACCTGGGAATGCTGAACATACGGTTGGAATGGACAATAGTGATACGTTTTAATGAACTCAATCCTGCCTGCACCACCTCCACCTGCTGTTTCGCCTGTCCGCCTATGATAGTGATAATAGCCGAGCGTGATGCCTCTTCGGGATTGGCTTCCACGACAAAGCTCAATGGATAAGCCGTCAGTCCTCTTCCTTTCAACGCTTTCCTTATCCATGTTTCCGAACATTCCACATCGAAAGTCTCTACATTGGTATTCAGTTCAAATCCCAAGACTCCTCCTTTTTGAGGCATATCGTATTCTTCCCGTGCCACAAGAACCGCATCTTTCTGCACCTGCACGATATTCACCTTTTCCCTGATTCCTTGCAGTTCGTTGACGAAGTATATTTCTGCCGTTCGTGCGTCATATCCCTCGTTGGGCAACACGGTGATGCGGCGCGAATAAGAAGAAAGTGCCTTGGTCTTGACTTCCGTCAACCAATCCACATCGGGCAGCACCATTTCATAATCCACATTGCTACGCAACTCTATAACAATCTCTCCACCACCGCTGGACACCGTATATTCTTCCTTGGAAAGCAACAATAAGCTGCCTCCCTCCTGATAGACCGTGACCGTGCTCTTCAACGCACCGCTGCTGAAGACAATCCGCCCCTGACGGTTCTTACCTTCTTCATTGGGAGATATGTCGAACTTCACCTCCGAAGTGGTGAGCGCGCGAGGAGCACCGGTACGAGCCGATACAATCCACCCGGCAGCCTCTTCTTCCACCTCGTATTCAAACGTCACATTAGCCTTTACCTCTACCGTTATTTCTCCTCCTTTGGTGGCAACCTCTATCTTGTCAGCTGTCACCGTCAAGGCATCGTTCTGTTTTTGCGTCACAGTAATCTTCTTCTGCACCGTTCCAACCCTTAAAATCAGAGTCGCATTCCGTTCATTGTAATCCTCATTCTTTTCGGCACTTACGGTCACAGTAGCGTTGCCGGCTTTGCCCGAAGCAGGCGACACGATGCACCACGGTTGGTCACTGGTTGCAGTCCAATCCGCTGACGCCTTAAAACCGACCGCAACCGTTCCTCCTTCCGCCACAATGACCGGCGGAATTTCAGTATCCAGCGTAATGGAGGGGGCAACCGGCTTTTCCGATTCGTCAGAACTACTGTCCGAACAAGCCACAAGCAACATGAGCGCCCACAAGACGAGAAGTATATTATATCGTGAAGTTTTCATACGAATATTCTTTATGGTATTTATATAATCCGCAAATCGAAATGTTCGCGCGTTTCAAAACGAAAAGTTCATTTCACAAAACGAAGCGTATAATTTAAAGCACTCTTTATTCCATT
>ERZ1694689.329-NODE-329-length-17732-cov-44.473327_pt1 | contig 17732 bp, 10 predicted proteins | sample MGYA00581724_ERZ1694689 | MGnify/ENA primary metagenome ERZ1694689 (study PRJEB42213, sample SAMN07424469) | human gut metagenome | biome: ENVO:00009003; feature: ENVO:2100002; material: ENVO:00002003 | host: Homo sapiens | place: USA | collected 2014 ...
CTTGCCACAGATATTCTTTTCCATTGGCGACGATGCTGCAGAGTTCAGCTCCGTGAGGAGATACTTGAATCGTGAGTTGTTTGTTGGAGATTGTTTTCATATCGTTGATTTTTTCAGTTGACTACAACCAGTAGTTAACTCCATTTTTTAAGTTCTTATCACCTGCAAAGGTAATATTTTCCATACTTACTGGAGAATAGATATTCTATAATTCTTCTATTTCGAAGAATAATGTATAAAACCCTATAAAATAGCGTTCTATGCAACAAATGTTATAGCCTTTGAAACATTTTTTTCAGTCGTTTGATATAAATCAACCGTAATTTGCATCATCGATATAGTAAAATTCGTACTTTTAATTTAATAACATCAAACTAATGCTTAGTATTATGAAGAACAAAAAACTTCTTTGTAGCGTTTGTTTCCTGTTTACTTTCATGTCAGTCCTTTGGGGGCAGAACATAACAGTGAAAGGAAACGTTACTTCAAAGACTGATGGTCAACCAATTATTGGTGCTTCCGTAGTGCAAAATGATTCTAAATCAACTGGAACTATCACAGATTTGGATGGTAACTTTACTCTTAGTGTACCAACGAATGCATTATTGGCAATTTCTTATATAGGATATAAAGAAGTAATTATTGCCGCTAAACCTTCATTGAAGATAGTGATGGAAGAGGATGCTAAGATGATTGACGAAGTGGTTGTGACAGGTTATATGGCTGAAAAGAAAGCCAGTCTGACAGGTTCGGTAGCTGTAGTGAAGATGAAAGAGGTGGCTGACATACCTACTGGTAATGTGATGTCAGGTTTGCAGGGACGTGTAGCCGGTATGAACGTAACAACTGATGGTAAACCCGGAGGTGGTAACACAGATACTAAGTTACGTGGTATTACTACCATCAACAATTCTTCTCCTCTTTATGTAATAGATGGTGTTCAGACACATGATAATGTGGCTTCTATCATCTCATCCAATGATGTTGAATCCATTCAGGTGTTGAAAGATGCAGCTTCGGCTGCCATTTATGGTGCGCAAGCTGCCAATGGTGTCATTATTATCACCACAAAACGTGCTAAGGAAGGCGATGTAAAAGTAAGTTTTGATATGTCGCTCACTGCCCAGACTTTTACTGGTGGTATTGATATGCTTGACGCTTACCAATGGGGTGATGTGTATTGGCAGGCTTATAAAAATACTTTTGGAACCAATCCCAATAGTGTAGTATATGGAAATGGAGAAAAGGCCCAACTGCAAGAATATTATTTTGACCAGAATGGAGTGAAAATAAAGTCGGGCAACACTGATTGGGCAAAGGAAATATTTGGTACGGCTTTAATGCAAAATTATAATCTTTCTCTTTCTAAAGGGTTTAAGGATGGGAATGTGGCTCTTACCTTGAATTATATGAATCAGGATGGTCTTTGCCGTAATACAGACTACGAACGTTTTAATTCGCGTTTAGCCTCTAATTTTCGCTTTGTAGATGGTAAAGTGCGTGTGGGTGAAAGTATTTCGGTGAATCACTGGCTGGAGCATCTTAATCCTGCCGGTATAGAAGAATTGGTTATTGCCCAGCATCCGGCCATTCCTGTGTATGATGAAAATGGAGGGTATGCCGGTGGCTATGTGGATATATTGGGGGATAAGCCGAATGCCATTCGCTTGACAGACAATGAAGCCAATAATCGTCACAAAAGTTGGCGTATCTTTGGCAATGTTTATTTGGAAGTGGAACCCATTAAAAATCTAGTGTTGAAGAGTCAATTTGGTTTGAACTATACTACCGGTTTCAACTCAACTTTCGTCCCCAAATGGAGTGAAGCCGATCGTAAGGTAGATGTAAATGAACTGACCGTACGACAAGATAATAGCGTGCAATGGGTATGGTCGAACACTGCCAATTATAGCATAGACCTTGGGAAAAACAATATCAGTGCAGTGATAGGAACTGAAGCTAAGAAAGAGAATGGTGAACATTTACAGGGATATGGTCGCGGATTGGTGATAGAAGATCTCGATTATCGTTACTTAGACACTGTAACTGAAGGAAAAAGTGTGAGTAACAATGCTTCTACCTATGCTATGGTCTCTTACTTTGGTAAGGTGAACTATGCGTTTGATGATAAATACCTTATATCAGGAACAGTGCGTCGTGATGCTTCTTCACGTTTCGGTAAAGGGAATAATTCTGCTATCTTTCCTTCAGTATCTGCCGGTTGGAGAGTATCGCGTGAAAAATTTATGGAATGTACGCAAAACTGGCTTTCAGATCTTAAATTGCGTGCATCGTGGGGGATAAATGGTAATGATCAGATTGATAACAATGCTACTTACAACCTCTATTACACTAACATGTCCAATGGCTCATACAATTTCAATGGGGATGGTACAACGGTATTGCCCGGAGTACAGAAAGACCGTTCGGGTAACAACGACCTGAAATGGGAAGAGACCAAACAACTGAACTTTGGTATTGATGCTGCTTTCTTTGACAACCGTTTGGGACTGACACTGGATTATTTTCAAAAAAAGACTACTGGTATGTTAATCCAGAAACCTTATATAGGAGTGATCGGTGAAGGTGGATATAAATGGTACAATGCTGCCAGTATGGATAATAGCGGTGTGGAAGCAACCTTTACTTGGCGAGATGAAATAAAGGATTTCAAGTATGATATTTCGTTCAACCTTTCCTATTATAAAAATGAAATTACCGAACTTCCGGATGTAATCAAATATACTTGGGGAGGTGGTAATGGTGTGGACAAAACTATTGTAGGTCAACCTTACGGATCATGGATGTCCTATAAAGCTGATGGTGTATTCAAAACAAAACAGGAGGTATATGAATACCTAAGCAAATATGATGTACAGATTGGTGCTCCCGGCGTAGGACGTATTCGCTACAAAGACCTTAACGGTGATAACATTATCAATACTGCTGATATGGATTGGCAAGGGAGTGACCAACCTAGATTTATTGGTGGATTGAACATCGGTGCATCTTACAAAGGATTTGACCTTTCTGTATTCTTCAATGGTATGATTCGTGATGCATGGAACAATTCCAAGTTTTATACCGACCTTTTTCAAGGTTGGACAGGTAATCACTCTGTACGTTTGATGGATGCAATGCATGCTTGGAATGCTTATGAGCAAACCGGAGTTTATAATTGTGATATCCCTGCATTGACTGTGGTTGATAATAATGTAGAAACACGCAGTTCCACTTTCTTTATTGAAGATGGTTCTTATGTGAAGTTGAAAACTCTAACTGTGGGTTATACTTTCCCGGATAAGTGGATTAAGAAAGCGCATCTTTCCAATTTGCGTTTGTATCTGCAAGCACAGAACGTTTTTACGCTGACTAATTATACTGGTGCCGACCCGGAAGGATTGGGCTATCCATATCCCCAACCTCGTACCTATACATTCGGTCTATCACTTGGTTTTTAATTTTTATCCTAAATACAGAACATTATGAAATTGAAATATATCTTTGCAGTAGGTGTGATGGCACTATTGGCAAGTTGCGATGAGAGTCGTTTTCTAGATATTAAACCTCAGGGTACACTCAATGACGATTTGTTATCATCGGCCGATGGTGTAGAGCTTTTGGTTACTTCAGCTTATGCCGGATTGAAAGGTCCTAATCGTGATATGCACTGGGTGCCGATGACCAATTGGACGTATGGTGAAGTACGTTCGGATAATGCCTACAAAGGTGGTGGCGGTGTAAATGATGGAGACTTTTGTACGCTGCTTGAAACCTTTAAAATAGATGCTACATGGAGCAATGCCGACGAAAAATGGTTTCAACTTTATTGTTGCTTGCAACGTTGTAACAGCGCATTGCGGGTAATGAATACGCTTGATGAGAATGCTTTGCCGATGATTAAAAGTCGTAAAGCCGAAATGAAAGTGATTCGTGCACACTTCTTCTTTGAACTGGTTCGCCTTTTCAAGCAAGTACCTTATTTTGATGAGAATGTGGAAAATGATGACTATAAGTACATCCCCAACAATCAGTTTACCCGTGAAGAACTTCTGGGTAAAATAGCACAAGAATTTCTTGATGCTGCTAACGATTTGCCTGATACTCAATCTCAAGTAGGGCGTGTCACTAAGAACATTGCTTATGCTTATGCTGCCAAAGCTAGACTTTATCAGGCTTACCGACAAGATGATAATAACCAAGTGGTTGCTATTGATAAACAATTGTTAGCTGAAGTGGTGACTCTTTGCGACAAAGTAGGTGCGCAAGGAAAGGCATATAATCTTTTGAACGATTTTCAGAAACTTGATCAATTGGAATATGAAAATGGGGTAGAGTCTGTGTTTGCCGTACAATATTCGATGGATGATGAAACCGATGGTGCCGGGAATATAAACTGGAGTAATCTGTTGAATGCTCCTAAAGGTCCTTATGGTGGCGACGGATTTTTCTTACCCAGTCAGAACTTGATCAATGCCTATAAGACAGATAACTATGGATTGCCTTTGTTTGATACTTTCAACGCCGATGACTATGGAATATACGAAGGAAGTGAGCTCACCAACATTGGTGCAACAGTGGATCCTCGTTTGGATTTCGTTACCGGTCGTCCTGGTATCACTTGGAAAACATATACCGTTGAGCCTTGTAAAGCAAACTGGATACGTAATAGCGGTGAATATGGCTTTAATTGTACAAAGCGCTTCTACATCTCGCCTGAAAGTGAAGATATGTTCCAAGGTTGGCCTTGGGGAGCTTCTCATCTCAACTGGCAGATAATCCGCTATGCTGATGTATTGTTATGGAAGGCTGAAGCCTTGATAGAGATTGGCGAAGCTACCGGACTGGAAGAGGCTCGCAAAATTATTAACCGTATTCGTCTGCGTGCCAAAAATAGTCCTTATGTAAAAGACTTTAAACATTCCGAACAGGATGCAGCTAATTATCTGATAGGCGAATATCCTGCTGAGGGCTGGAGTCAGGACTTTGCCCGCAAGGCATTACGTTGGGAACGCCGTATGGAGTTTGCTATGGAAGGTGACCGTTTCTTCGACTTGGTACGTTGGGGGATTGCTGCGGAAACCATGAACAGTTACATTAGTGTGGAGCAGAATAAGCGCGTTTATTATCGTGGTGCTCGCTTTGTTCGTGGTAGAGATGAATATTTGCCTATTCCCAATGCACAATATAACTTCTCTGAAGGCAATTATGTGCAGAATCCCGGATATGGTAAGTTTAACTAGTATAAATTCCTTAAATATAAATATGATGAAAATAAAAAGATATTTGCTTAGCACTTTCTGTCTGTGTTTGTTCACGGCTTGCGATAGTGATGATAATCTGTTGTGTTATGGCACTCATACTGAAATCGAAGGCGATGTTACCACATTCGGAGCTGTTGGCGATGGAAAGACGGATTGTTCGAAAGCCATTAATAGTGCTATTGCTTCCTTGCCTTCCGAAGGGGGAGTAGTGGTTATTCCTGAAGGTGATTTTGTGCTTGACGCTCCCATTGTGATTAATAAGCACAATGTGACATTCAAAGGGTTGAATCCCGGTATGCGTAGCAATATTGATGTGAATGGAATAAATGAGTTGTTGGGTCCTGGTGGCGGAAGTAAATTGGTGGCGCGTAATGCCGAAGCTGCTATAAAAGTAGAGACAGGCGTGAAGGGTGTAAAGATTATGAACCTGATGGTGTCCGGTGGTACGGAAGCTAAGAACATCGGCATACACTTTGCCGGTACGAGTGATGATGGAATGCTTTCTAATATTATTGGTATAAATTTGCATACAGGCGTCAAGATAGAACAAGCGAAAAACATGCAGATAATCAATTGCTGGGTATGTGAGCTTCCCAATAGTATGGTGCTGATTGGTGGCGAGAATATTAATATCAAGAATTGCCAACTGGGTGCTCAGCCCACTGGCATAACCTGTAAGGCGCAGGGAGTGAACAAACTTTCGTTTGTTAATAATCAGGTCTATCCTGACGGGCGTGAAAATTTAGTGCTTGATGGTTGTAATAACTGTATTGTTGAAGGTAATAATTTTAAAAGCTACTACAATGGTATTCTCGTGTTGAGTGGTAATGATAATCGGGTAAATAAGAATATTTTTTGGCTTACCGGAGCTCTTCAAAATCAGATGCTCGACCATGGTGATGACTTTGGCATAATCAATGTAAAGGGTAACAACAATATGTTTGTATCCAACAGTTTGTCATGTGAATGGGCTTATACTGATGTTGTGGCCGTAAATGCTACTCAAGGAACAGGAAATGTGTTCAAAAACTGCTTTATAGATAATTTGGAGAGTTATCGGGTATTCCTGGTGAACGCAGGAACTGAAGTCTCTAATTGTGTATCATCTGATAAGGTGAGCATAGTAGAATAACCTCCTCAACATACACCATTATTAATATAGTAACACCATGAAGATAAATAAATTCTTAATAAGCGGAATGCTCCTGATGTTGGGCACATCTTGCAGCAATAACGATACCTATACTCTCTGTGATGAATGTAACGTTCAGAAGATTATAGACATAACCCAATTCGGACTTCCAACCGATGGGTCCACTGATTGTGCTGATCTTATAAATGCTATTATAGCCGATCTTCCGCCCGAGGGAGGAACGATACTTATTCCCGAAGGTACTTTTCGTTTGGATAGTCCCATTCAACTTACGCGTAATTTCGTAACATTGAAAGGTGTGAATGATGAAGCGGTTACTACTGCTGCCGATACGAGGGAAAGTCGTCTGGTGCTTGGAAATGCCGAATATGCGTTACACGTTGCCCCTGTTGCCGATATAGACGGACGCAAAAACCGTATTAGCGGTGTGGAGGTAAACGGACTTACGCTTGTGGGGAAGGGGGACCATCAGGGAACCGGAATTTATGTAGAACATGATAATGACCGCCTGCACTTCTTCAATATTAAAATGGAAAATATGTACCAGGGCATTAAACTCCAAGGGTGTGACGCCATAACATTAGCTCGGATAGATGCAACCGATGTAGTGAATGGCATTGATATGAATGGTGGCATACAGAATATGGTAACCAATTCCGTATTCGGCTCAACACAGGGCGGTGTGACGGCACGTATTTCCGGCGAAAGTAATCTGATATTTTCTCACAACAAACTAACGGCAAATGATGATCGCTGTGCTAATTTTATAGGTTGTAACCGGGTGAATATCTCGGATAATGAATTTACTGGAAACAAAATGACTTTCTTTGATATAAGCGGACAAAACAATCTGATAAGCGATAACTTGTTCACTGTAAACAGAAGCGAAAATCAACTCAATGGCAAAGAAGCAGACTATGGCGTGATTCATGTGAAAGGCGAATATAATCATTTCACATTGAACACCATTCAGGTGGCTTGGAGTGACAATATAGAAAACCCTGTGACTGTGAATGCTGCGGAAGGTGAAAATAATCGTTTCGCAAGTTTCACGATAGAGAATACGAGCAGCAATCAGGTATTTTATATCAGCGAGTCGTCCGAAGTGATAGATTGTGGAGTGACGGAAGAAAATATAAAGGTGAAACCTTCCGAAGCGCAGGATTTGACAAATGCAGCTTACGTGATAACGTATGATACTCCCGAAGAGATAGAAGATGATGATGAAAAAGCTTCCTATGCGTGGTTCAAGAAGCAATTTGTAAATGGTAAAGTCATTACTTCCGCTACATTGACTGATGAGGACCTTTCTGCTTATGATGTTATTTGGGTACATATAGACCGTGTCGGCATTGGAGCAGGATGGGATAAATTACCTTTGTCTGTTGATGCAATTGCCGCGTTGGCTACTTATTATAAGAATGGCGGAAATCTGTTCTTAAGCAATCATGCGACTCAATTGGTTGTATCATTTGGACGTACCGAACGGCTACCAGGAATATTTGCAGATGGTGAAGGAGGAGATGGGGCAGACATTTGGACAATTAATGCCAATATCGGAATGGAGTATGATCATCGGGCTCATCCGGTTTTTGCTGGTATGGTTACTTCTTCCCAATTCCCCCATGAAACATTCCCGTTGATCGGGCCTGGACGGCGTGAAGACCATAACTGTATGTGGGACTTGAATTCTTATGGCTTCCCCGCTCTTTATCCCAATGCAGGAAATGTGGTGAAAGCGTTTGAAGAAGAAAATAAAGCTACCGTTTTGGCGACTTGGGGACACGTAACGGATTATTGTTGTGCCGGAATGGTAGAGTTTGCTCCGACAGCGGAATATCAAGGTACATGTATAGCTCTCGGTCTGGCTGCTTACGAATGGAATCAGAATAGTAATATAAACGTTTATCAAGATAATATTGTGCTCATGACGAAGAATATATTACATTATCTAAGCGCTAAGAAATAGATCGGTAACATTTTTTTTATCTTTTGAAACAAAAGTGATAGGTGTAACTATCCGTTGCACCTATCTTTGCATGGTGACAAATAGAAGACATTGAATATTAATAATTAACTCTAATACCATCTGACATGAATGTATTATTCTCGTTTAAACAAGTACAGACCTTTTTGACAATTCTGGTTATGATGATTTTCTCATTTTTGGATGTTTCGGCCGATACTTCTTCCTTATTAATAAAAGATTTGGGTGAAGGACATTGCCTGGTACAGATAAATACAAATCAACGTTATTTGCTTTTACCTGTAGAGGAGGTAATGCCTGATGTACGTGTCAGCATGATCGTTAATAATAAAGAGGTGAATGTTGCGGATGTTCGTCTGGCAGTGAACAGAGTGGACTATTTTGTTCCGCTGGATCTTTCGGCTTATGCTGGTAAAAACATACTGTTGAAATTTAAATTAGGCTCGAATGATCCTATACGGGGGAAACTTTCTGCTGTTTGTTGCAAGGAAATGAAATTGTCCGACACGTTCGATACGGGCAACCGTGAAAAGTTCCGTCCTACTTATCATTTCTCACCTCTTTATGGGTGGATGAATGATCCTAATGGAATGGTATATAAAGACGGTGAATACCACCTTTTCTATCAATACAATCCTTATGGTTCCAAATGGGGAAATATGAGTTGGGGACATGCTATCAGCCAAGATCTTGTAAACTGGAAACATCTTCCTGTAGCTATTGCTCCCGATGCATTGGGGACAATTTTCAGTGGCTCGGCAGTTGTCGATTTTGATAATACAGCCGGTTTTGGTGCAGGTGCCATTATCGCCATCTATACACAAAACAGTGACCGACAAGTACAAAGCATTGCTTACAGTACTGACAACGGACGTACTTTCACCAAATATGAGAATAATCCGGTACTGACGTCCGAAGCGCGTGACTTCCGCGACCCGAAAGTATTTTGGTATGAAAACACCAAACGCTGGATCATGGTATTAGCAGTAGGGCAGGAGATGCAGATATTCTCTTCTCCTAATCTGAAAGATTGGATCTTTGAAAGTCGTTTCGGTGAAGGGCAAGGTGCACATGGTGGTGTTTGGGAATGTCCCGATTTGTTTGAACTTCCAGTAGAAGGTACCAATGATAAGAAATGGGTACTGCTTTGTAATTTGAATCCCGGAGGTCCTTTCGGAGGAAGTGCTACTCAATATTTTGTAGGCTCCTTCAACGGAAAAGAGTTTGTGAACGAATCACCCTCCAAAACCAAATGGATGGACTGGGGAAAAGACCATTATGCCACCGTGACTTGGAGTGATGCTCCCGACAACCGCCGCATCGCTATCGCATGGATGAGCAACTGGCAATATGCAAACGATGTTCCTACCTCCCAATACCGTAGTCCGAACTCCGTTCCCCGCGACTTGAGCCTGTTTACCGTAGATGGTGAGACTTACCTCCAATCAGCTCCCTCTCCCGAACTGCTGGCTTTGCGTGATGCTTCCAAGAAACGCTCGTTCAAAGTAAACGGAACACGCACAATTAAAGAAATGATTCCCGGTAATGACGGTGCATACGAAATAGAATTGACAATCGAAAATCAACGTGCAGACGTAATCGGCTTCCGTCTCTACAATGACAAAGGCGAAGAAGTGGATATGCAGTATGACATGAAAGAAAAGAAATTCTCGATGGATCGTCGCAAGAGCGGAGAGGTCAGCTTCAATGAGAATTTCCCGATGTTGACCTGGACAGCAATTGAACAAGGTAGAAACGAGGAACAAGGCGGCAAAGAGGCATTAAAACTCCGTCTGTTTGTGGATAAATCCAGTGTTGAGGCCTTTGGAGACGGTGGACGTTTTGTGATGACCAATCAGGTATTCCCTTCGGAACCTTACAACCATATCGACTTTTACAGTAAAGGAGGAGCTTATAAGGTAGACTCATTTGTGGTTTACAAGTTGAAGCCATAAGCCCGTTCTATTCCGCTCCATGCGTTCTTTCCCTGTTTCCTTAGGGCAGAGTTCCTCTTTCCCAATGAGAGAGTACCCATAAAGTGGGGATATAGTTGCTCTAAACTTAAGCTATTGGTAGTTCTTCACGGCCGTGACGAGATCCTACCACGGCCGTGGTAGCTTCTTCCCACAGCCGTGAAGAGAAGTCACCACGGCCGTGGGAAGGTAACAATACCGTAGCTTTAGCATAACAAGAAACGGGAGATACACCAACAATATAAAGGATTGACGTGTACATTACCGTAAGGTTGTGTGCTCCCCGCCCTATGGAAACAAAATTCATCATATAAAAGATAAAACAATGGATAATAGTAAAAACTCTTCTCTTTCCAAACTGATCCCGGTGATGCTTTGCTTCTTCGCCATGGGATTTGTTGACCTGGTAGGCATTGCCTCCAATTATGTAAAGGCAGACCTTGGTCTGTCGGACTCGCAGGCGAATATCTTCCCTTCATTGGTATTCTTCTGGTTTCTGATTTTCTCCGTACCCACAGGCATGTTGATGAGCCGCATCGGTCAGAAGAAAACCGTATTGCTTAGTTTGCTTGTGACTTTTGCTTCTTTGTTATTGCCGGTTTTCGGAGACAGCTATATGCTGATGCTGATTTCTTTCTCCCTTCTGGGCATCGGAAACGCGTTGATGCAGACTTCCCTGAATCCGTTGCTTTCTAACATCGTACGTGGCGACCGTTTGGCAAGCAGCCTGACTTTCGGGCAGTTTGTGAAAGCCATTGCCTCTTTCCTTGCTCCTTATATTGCCATGTGGGGAGCGACACAAGCTATCCCGACTTTCGATTTGGGCTGGCGCATCCTGTTCCCGATTTACATGATTGTAGCCGTCATTGCTATCCTGTTGCTCAATGTCACACAGATTAAAGAGGAAAAAGAAGAAGGTAAACCGTCTACTTTCGGACAATGTCTCGCTTTGCTTGGCAAACCGTTTATCCTGCTTTCTTTCATCGGTATCATGTGTCACGTTGGAATTGATGTGGGAACAAATACCACTGCCCCCAAGATTTTGATGGAACGTCTCGGCATGGGCCTTGATGATGCGGCTTTTGCAACAAGCCTTTATTTCATCTTCCGTACGGCAGGCTGCTTCCTCGGTTCTTTCATTTTACGTAAGATGTCACCGAAGTCTTTCTTCGGCATTAGCGTTGTGATGATGCTGATAGCGATGGCAGGCTTGTTTATATTCCATGACAAGACAATGATTTATGTATGCATCGGTCTGATTGGTTTCGGCAATTCCAATGTATTCTCCGTAGTCTTCTCGCAGGCATTGCTTTACCTGCCGGGTAAGAAGAATGAAGTTTCCGGTCTGATGATTATGGGACTGTTCGGCGGCACGGTATTTCCGTTGGCTATGGGAGTAGCATCCGATGCCATGGGACAGAGTGGGGCAGTAGCCGTAATGACGGTGGGCGTACTTTATCTCTTGTTCTATACGTTCCGTATTAAAAAATAATTTTATAACTTTGGAAACAATAAAATCCGTAGATCATGAATAATATAATCGTAGGAATGGGCGAGGCACTTTGGGATGTGTTGCCCGAAGGAAAGAAAATAGGTGGTGCTCCGGCAAACTTTGCCTATCATGTATCACAGTTTGGTTTTGACAGTCGCGTGGTGAGTGCCGTGGGCAAGGATGAGCTGGGAGACGAGATTCTGAACGTATTCAACGAGAAGAAACTGAAAACGCAGATTGAACAAGTGGATTATCCTACCGGTACGGTACAGGTGACACTGGATGACGAGGGTGTGCCTTGTTACGAAATCAAAGAAGGCGTGGCATGGGATAACATACCTTTCACGGATGAACTGAAACGTTTGGCATTGAGTACGCGTGCCGTTTGCTTCGGTTCCCTGGCTCAACGTAATGAAGTGAGCCGTGCCACTATCAACCGTTTTCTGGATACGATGCCCGATATAGACGGACAACTGAAAATCTTTGATATTAATCTCCGCCAGGACTTCTACACCAAAGAGGTATTGCGCGAATCTTTCCGCCGTTGCAACATTCTGAAGATAAACGACGAAGAACTGGTGACCATCAGCCGTATGTTTGGCTATCCCGGCATCGACTTACAGGATAAATGTTGGATTCTGTTGGCAAAATACAACCTGAAGATGCTGATTCTGACTTGCGGAATTAATGGCAGTTATGTGTTTACCCCGGGTGTTGTCTCTTTCCAGGAGACACCGAGAGTTCCGGTTGCCGATACGGTGGGGGCAGGTGATTCCTTTACGGCTGCTTTCTGTGCTTCCATTTTGAATGGAAAACCGGTTCCCGAAGCTCACAAACTTGCTGTTGAAGTTTCTGCTTATGTCTGCACGCAAAGCGGTGCAATGCCCGAACTTCCGCAGGTTTTGAAAGACAGACTAATGTAATTGTTTGATGGAAAGTAAGTATAGAGGTATATCTCATTCCGTGGGAATATACCTCTTGTTCTTTTTGCATGATTCGTATGATATGAGAGGTAGGGGTATAAAAAAAGGAGCAACGCCTTGCTCCAACCTTTGTTAACCTTAAATCTAATACTATGAAAAACACATTGCAAAGATACGGACTTCTGCTAAATCTGCAAATAATCCAAATAAAAAGAGATGTTTTATAACATTTATTGAGTGTTTGTCTTACGCTTTATACTTTTGTTAATAGTTTCCGCTTGAATATTGGGAACTGTTTTGCATTTCTTTGGAGGGTAATGATGAGAATAATTGGGTGATAGATAGCATACTCACAGTTTTATTTCTTATTTTTGTTCTCAATCGTCCATTTGGGTCATAGAAAGAAATACGAAAAAAAATGAGAATGATTAGAATGATGGGATATACAAAGTGGATAGCAGTCTTGCTCTGTCTTCTTGGCATGACGGCTTGTCGGCAGGATGCACCGCGTTTCCGTATCGGGGTGGCGCAATGTAGTGATGACTCCTGGCGGCATAAGATGAATGATGAAATTCTTCGCGAAGCAATGTTCTACGATGGGGTATCGGTTGAAATCCGGTCGGCTGCGGATGATAATCGCAAACAGGCGGAAGACGTTCATTATTTTATAGATGAAGGGGTTGACTTATTGATTATCTCTGCCAACGAAGCGGCCCCCATGACTCCGATTGTAGAGGAAGCCTATCAAAAGGGAATACCTGTCATCCTGGTAGACCGGAAGATTCTTTCTGATAAATATACTGCCTATATCGGTGCCGACAATTATGAAATAGGACGTGCGGTAGGCAATTATATTGCGTCAAGCCTGAAAGGAAAAGGGAATGTGGTGGAACTTACCGGACTGGGTGGCTCAACTCCTGCCATGGAACGCCATCAAGGATTTATGGCTGCTATCAGTAACTTTCCGGATATCAAACTGATTGATAAAGCGGATGCTGCGTGGGAGCGTGAACCGGCGGAAGTGGAAATGGATAGTATGCTCCGTCGGCATCCGAAGATAGACGCCGTGTATGCGCATAATGACCGTATTGCTCCGGGAGCTTATCAGGCTGCAAAGAAAGTGGGACGGGAGAAGGAAATGATTTTTGTCGGTATCGATGCTCTCCCCGGCAAAGGCAACGGATTGGAAATGGTGCTCGACAGTGTGTTGAATGCTACTTTTATTTATCCGACCAATGGCGACAAAGTGATGCAACTGGCAATGAATATCCTTGAGAAAAAGCCTTATCCCCGGGAAACGGTCATGAACACTGCGGTGGTCGACCGTACGAATGCGCATGTCATGCAACTTCAGACAACTCACATCTCGGAACTGGATCAGAAGATTGAAACATTGAACGGACGTATCGGCGGATATCTGTCTCGTGTTGCTACACAGCAGGTGGTGATGTATGGCGGTTTGGTCATTCTTCTATTGGTGGCAGGCTTATTATTGGTAGTCTATAAATCTCTCCGTGCTAAAAATCGTCTGAATAAGGAACTTTCCGAGCAGAAGAAACAGTTGGAAGAGCAGCGGGACAAGTTAGAGGAACAACGCGACCAATTAGAAGAACAGCGGGACAAACTGGAAGAGCAACGGGATCAGCTCATCCAGCTTTCTCATCAACTGGAAGAGGCAACGCATGCCAAACTGGTTTTCTTCACAAATATATCTCACGATTTCCGTACTCCGCTGACATTGGTTGCCGATCCGGTAGAACATTTATTGGCCGATCATACACTAAGTGGAGATCAGCATCGAATGTTGATGCTGATTCAACGAAACGTGAATATCCTTTTGCGTCTTGTTAATCAGATTCTGGATTTCCGTAAATACGAGAACGGTAAGATGGAATATACACCAGTTCAGGTAGATGTTCTTTCCTCTTTTGAGGGCTGGAACGAATCATTCCTTGCAGCCGCCCGGAAGAAACACATTCATTTCTCTTTTGATAATATGCCGGATACGGATTACCATACGTTGGCGGATATGGAAAAGTTGGAACGTATTTATTTTAATCTGCTTTCCAACGCGTTCAAGTTCACACCGGAAAATGGAAAGATAACGGTTCGTTTATCTTCCTTGACGAAAGAGGATACTCGCTGGATTCGTTTTACTGTTGCCAATACCGGTTCAATGATTTCCGCCGAACATATCCGGAGTATTTTCGATCGTTTTTATAAAATAGACATGCACCACGCCGGTTCGGGAATCGGGCTTGCACTGGTTAAAGCTTTCGTTGAATTGCATAAAGGTACAATTTCTGTGGAAAGTGATGAAAAGCAGGGCACTGTCTTTACCGTTGATTTACCGGTACAGACTTGTGAGACTATTCTGGCCGAAGATTCTCTAAAGTCATCAATCTCTGCAGTTCCTTTAAATCCTGCTTCTCCCGGTTCTCCTGCCTCTTCCAACCAGAATGAAACTTTAGCTGTCGAAGAAGAGGAACTGGAAAAAGGCTATGATTCTTCCAAACCTTCTGTTTTGGTAATTGATGATAATGCAGATATCCGTTCGTATGTACGCGGATTACTCCATACCGATTATACTGTTATTGAAGCAGCAGACGGTTCGGAGGGTATCCGCAAAGCAATGAAATATGTTCCGGACTTGATAATCTCTGATGTGATGATGCCTGGTATTGATGGAATAGAGTGTTGCCGTCGGCTGAAAAGCGAACTGCAAACCTGCCATATCCCTGTCATCCTATTGACAGCCTGTTCTTTGGATGAACAACGGATTCAGGGATATGACGGAGGTGCGGATTCTTATATCTCCAAGCCCTTCAGTTCGCAATTGCTGTTGGCACGCGTTCGTAATCTGATAGATTCACATCGCCGCCTGAAACAGTTCTTTGGTGACGGACAAACGTTGGCGAAAGAGGATGTCTGTGATATGGATAAAGACTTTGTGGAAAAATTCAAGGCTTTAATTGAAGCAAAGATGGGAGATTCAAATTTGAATGTAGAGGATTTGGGTAAGGATATGGGATTAAGTCGTGTGCAACTCTATCGCAAAATAAAATCCCTGACTAATTATTCTCCGAATGAATTGCTTCGCATCGCTCGCTTGAAGAAGGCTGCTTCCCTGCTTGCTTCGTCAGATATGACAGTGGCGGAGATTGGTTATGAAGTCGGTTTTAGTTCTCCTTCTTATTTTACCAAATGTTATAGAGAGCAGTTTGGTGAAAGTCCGACAGATTTGCTGAAAAGGAAAGGATAGAATCAAAACTATTCACGTCAGAATACAATAAATCCCGGTAACTTGAATTTTCAATGTTTACCGGGATTTATTGATATGTGTTAGTTATGAATCAATAAACTTTTATCTGCGTTTCCTTGGTTATACCAGTTTTGTTCGTTTTTGCCACTACTTTGCGCCCATTTTGCGAATCCTTTATAGGCTTCCAAGAAATTAGCTTTTTCAATAGCATGCGCTGCGTTGCCTGGTACTCTTAATCCCCAAATCAGGCGTCCTGCACTAAAATAATAATTATCATCTTCTTCGTCCCCGTTTGTATATACCGGTAGCAGATTTTTATCATTGAATGGATATTGGTAAGTGATCGGTTCAATACCATTCATATGGATTTCTGTTCCGCTATCATTACGTTTTAAATACAAGTCGAATTCATCGCCTTCTAATATTTCCTTTACTTCTTTTCTCTTCTTTAGGGTGATCAGAATATTGATCTCCGGTAAATCACTTGTTGCTACCAAAGCATTCTTTTCTGTATTATAATATTGGCTGCCTGCAGGTTTAGCCAGATTCTTAATTAAAGGGCTGTAATCAATGATAAGATGTTTATTGGGGACAAGATCTACTCCGTCGATCGCAGGAATCACGTTTTTAGTTTCATAAACTTCTATACTTTCCACTTCGTCAGAATCTATTTCTTTCAGTCTTAAATAAGGAGAATAAGGGAATATTCCTCCGATAGCTTTTAGACGTAATCCTATTTGTATATACTGCGCAGTGTATTTTTTGTCAACCTTTTTAATACCTTGGAACTGCACCTTATAATTGACTACAAAATCATTAAAGTCATAATCTCCTAATGATGGAAATTGGTCTTCAAACATGATTGTTCCCCAACCATCTTTGGGATGAAAAATGACTCCTTTTGACAATTGGATGTCATCTTCTATATCATGCCCACGAGTGATTGACCGGGTGGTGTTAGATTTGGATTTGGCATCATTAGCAATGTTCAGTGAGAAACTTCTATCTGCATTTACAGGTATGGCTACTTTTTTGGTTTCATTGGTGCTGGTTTTGTACTGGGCATACAATGTATTTACGTAGGTTGGGATGCTCAAAGGGAGACTTGAAATTTCTGTATCTACAGGAATGTCGGCTATTTTCTCTTCTTTACTACATGCTTCATCCAAAAAGAAGGAAACCATAGTGGGGGTAGTAGCAGCTACTGTTCCTGCGGCTACTTGAGTTAATTTCCATTGAAAGCCTGCGGGTATATCCAGGTCTTTTACTTGAATTTCTTTTTCAGGTTGCTTGCTTTCATCATAAAGGTTCTTCTCACAGGAGCTGAAAGCGAATACTCCCAATAAACAAGAAGCGAATAGAATTGTCTTCTTTTTCATAACAGCAGTGCTTGTTTTGTTAATAATAGGGTTGCTTTTAATGGGTACAAAGGTCGGGATTATTTGTAAATAAAGCAAATAAAGTTGCATATTTTATTTGAAATGCTTTTGTTATTTGCAAATTCTCTTCTTTTTATCTAGCTTTGGGAATGAAATAAATAAAGTCCAGGCGATGAAAGATTATAAAGTAGATAAGGCAAGCCTTTCCACATCCTTTTGTCAGGAGGTGTATCAGGTTGTTCGGGAAATTCCGGTAGGTAAAGTTTCTACCTATGGGGGAATTGCCGCATTATTGGGAA
>ERZ1694689.343-NODE-343-length-16956-cov-98.904503_pt1 | contig 16956 bp, 20 predicted proteins | sample MGYA00581724_ERZ1694689 | MGnify/ENA primary metagenome ERZ1694689 (study PRJEB42213, sample SAMN07424469) | human gut metagenome | biome: ENVO:00009003; feature: ENVO:2100002; material: ENVO:00002003 | host: Homo sapiens | place: USA | collected 2014 ...
ACAAGATAGTGATGCTGATAGCCCTGATCGTGTTCCGCATCGGTTGGTGGGCGACTAACCAATCTTATCTTATAACCATCTAATTATTAGATAGGTTTTATTAGGATTTCAAAAGAAGGGTAACAAATGAGTATCAAACAGCGATTTTATTTGAAAGTTGGCACAGAACGCACATGTTTTTCGATGCGGAATGATTACTCATTTGGATTTACTTGCACATCATTTGCTTTTGCGAAGTTACGGGATTTTTCCGAATTATTCAATACGGAAATGCCTAATCACGATTGATATTCCATCTTAATGATAAATCTTGTATAGTGCAATCTATAAACATAACAAACTCCCTCTTCAATCAAGAAAAGGGAGTTTGTCATTGTAAGCCTAATTTTTACATCTTTTTTAGGGTTTCTTTCGGACGGCACGGACTTTCAGTTTGACATAACGTAATTCCTCGGACGATGTGCCGTCGGCCGAATACCTATAAGCGTGCGCATTGTCGCCTTTTACTGCCGTAGAAGTCCAATGATCGTCTTCTAAAGGATACTCTTTATCTGATATACCCGATATTTCGTCCTTTGCAGGAAGATACCATTTCGGGTCCATAACCTCCGAGCCGCCCGTCAACGAAAGGATATATTCATTATTTGCTTCGATAATATCCCAACTATTCAGTTTCATGCAAACAATACTTGCGTTGTTCGTTGGGAATACACCGTTACCCACTGTGGCCAACTTATAGCCGGGGATATTTTGTATTCGGTTGATTATCTCATTCACAAACTGAATACCTTCGAAATTATATATATCGCGCGTGTTCTTTACCCCGTCGGTCTCGCTCTCGGCAATACCGTCTGTCGATAGTGAACCGAGATTGATGGTTATTTTATCCGCTTTTTTATTCAAAAGAAAACCCGATGTTTCCATCTCCACGAAAGACAAATCGGGTATGTCATCTCCGAAAATCAATTTAATAAGCCAGCCAATAATAGGCCAACTGCTTGCATCGTGCAAGTCTTGAGTCCATTCAATATACCGCCTGATACTTATTCTGTCATCATCATTGCAACTTTCCAGATCATAGATTATTTTGAAATACTCATCCCAATAGAACCCCCACGGAACTTGTTTGCTTTCTATCCGTTCGCAACCGATACCATTGCCATACCAAGCGGGAGCAAGCTGGGAAATAGTCAATGTCTGTACAATGTCATCGCTACCGTCAAGCCGGACAGACAACTCGACTGTACGTGAGGCATCTCCTATATTCTCCGGCACAAAAACTGCAATGGGAAATTCACCGCTTCCCGTACCTTGATAGACAGTCTCGCCTCGTGCGCTACCGGTAATTTCGAGTTCACCACTTATTGTTCCACGTGCATAATTGGCCGTCCAATAACCTTGCTTGGCATAGCTGTTCATATCGTCTTGTTTCTGAATAGTGACCTTTTCATTATTCAGGGTTGGAGCAGTAACCGTCCATGTCTTACCTGCCGGAACATCAGACACGATCAGTTTTGTTAAAAGAATGTCGTAATGCGCGTCTAATACAGGATTTTCATTTTCCAACTTAAACTCGTATTCCGGCGAAATGGACAACTTGTAAGTAACCGTTTTCCCTTGCGGCCATTCCATTCCTGCAATAGGGGCTTCGAGGATACGCTTTTCTCCCGTCATTTTATCGCTGAACGCAACTTCTACCTTCGCGTCTGTCGGCAAGATTTGCGGCAACATCATGAATGTGGCTTCGCCCGTGACGACTTCCGTTCCGTCCGTTTCGCTTCCGTTCATCTCTGTATTCAATGATTGTGTGAAATCGAAAACCCCGCTGTTAGGTGTCCATTTTCCGGTTGTCAAGTCGTAGGTTCCTTTGTTTTGAACGCCTTTCAAGGTCACACTTTCAATCGTTCCGGGCTGCATCTGGCTACCGGTCACGAAACGTACGGCGGTACAGATGTGGTCGAAGGTAAGCGCCTGCGCTGCGTTATGGTCTCCGGGTGTTTCTTCCGGCCTTGCCACCACAATATCTTTCTGTTTGGCTGCATCCGAAGGAACAGTATATGTTAGCTTCGTGTTTTCGGGAGTCGTTGGTGTCGTCTCGAAACTTCCGGAAGCGGGTGCCCACGCATAGAACTGAAGGGTATGTTCGGCTCCCGGCCAATAATACACGCGGTCGCTGCTCCATAGGTTGTTTCCCCTCTTAGTGACATCAGCGTCCATATAAAACTGTTCCTTGACCAGAGTTCCATTCTTTTTCCAATAGGCCAGCACGTGGAATGAATCATAAAAATTATCTTTCGTGACAGGTATGCCACGTGTTGCGACTTGTTGGTTTCCGAAAACGGGTGAATGAATACCGTCGGAAACCGTGGCACGAACACAAAGCGTATCTGCCGAATCCCCCGACCGCAGCACAAACTGTCCGGAAGTGTATCCGTCCACGTCGCTGACGGCATTCCCCCTTGTCTGTACATTCCCGTCGGGAGAAATACCAAAACAAATATTATCACAAGCATTCCCGGCAATATCGCCGTCGCGTTCGAGAAAGTCCTCGTTATTACAAGAGAAAAGCAGTACGCACGACAGCACTGCCGCCATGCCATTTGCCGTTAAGTTCGTCCTTTTCTTATGTCCATTCATTGCCTTCTTTTTTAGTTACTTGTCCGAAGCGGTATTCTCCGGCTATTAGTGAGTGTAAGGGGAACATTCAACCCCTTACACCCTGTTTTATTTATCTCCCATGAATAATCAATTCGGAAGATATGTTGTCCTTGACAGGTCTTGCGTGATTATTCACCGACTTGCGTTGCAGGAACATTTACTGTTTCCTCCTGATAGTTCTTCCAACCTTCTATATCGGTAACATCAAACTCGATTTTCTGCAAAGTCGGATCGTCCGGTTCCGTAATATTCTCTGCCGTCAATGTGGCCTTGAAATCATAGCAGAAATTAGGTTTGAGTTCGACATTTTGAATGGTGACTTCATGATTGTACGTATGCGTGGAAACCGCACCATCAAACAACTCTACGGAGAACGTCACGGTATAAATACCGGTATTGTTCATCGGGATCATCAATCGTTCGTTGTAAGTTTCGCCTTCTTTTCCATTTGCGATAATTGCGGCCACTTTGTCATCCTTGTCGTCCTCCGTAATCACATTACCGAAATCAAGCTCGGCATTTCCGGTTTGATTACTCCACTCGTTCGTTTCTCCTATGGTAAGCGTGCCTGTCTTTTTGGCATCCGTAACCTTTACATTGGTAACCTTGATATTGTAACTTTCTCCGACAGCATTGATAAAGGAGAACTTCACTTTTGACAACTGGTGGTTGAAGGTCATGTTAACGGGTTGTATATTACCCAAGAAATCCTCATCGGCAGTAACCTGACCGGGTGCCGCATAAAGCAGGTCTGTCGTACCGTTCTCGTTGGTAAAGTTCACGGTCATGTGAACCTTATTTCCCGATACGGTTTCACCAGAGACTGGTGTGTTAGCGGGAGCGATACCGGCGAACGTGTACGTGTTGCCTTCAATCCAGTATTTCGGGGGCGTATAAGTCCACGTCTCACCTTCATCCGAACTTGTTACGGATTGACCATCAAAAATCTGACCGTTTTGCGTGAAACCGTACACTGCAAAACTACCTAAATTAGCTTTGGTGAAACTTGGGTCTACGACACTGCGTGTCCCGTTGTTCACAAACGCGTTGTTGAAACTGATAGCCTTTGACTGTGACATTTCTACAGTCTCATCGTTGCTGCAACTTGCCAGCATTGCGGCGGCAGCAATTCCCACAAAAAAAAAGATTTTTTTCATGTTGCTGAAATTTTTAGTAAAACATTAATGATTAGTAAAAACTATTTTATCCTTAAAGAGGGAGTTCGACGTCTTCGTATTCGCCCCAGTCCCCCACGTTTACATCGAAGCCGGAACCGCCTTCCGTACCGTCCTCGTCGGAAATCTCGATACCGTTCACCACGATGACTCCTCCCTGCGGCTGTGCAGCGACCTGATCGGTCACGTCGAAATCGAACGACTTGACTTTCCCGTTCTTCAGTCGCACTTCAAGGTTCAGCCCGTAACGGCGGTCAGCACGTGTCGTGTAGTGTTCGTTCGGGTAGTCCGGTATACCGAACGAATGGACGCAGGCTTGCGCCCCGAAATCTTCCACGGTGCAGTCATATAATATGGTAGCTGCCTCTTCCGAGGTGCGGCCGTTGTTCAGCCATACCGCACCGGCCATGCCTGCCAATGCGCCGCGTGCCAACGCAACGTATTCCAGCCCGTGGCTGAACTCGTAACGCACCAGATAGGTAAAAACCAACGGGTGCATGGTCACGGGCAGTTCGTCGGCCTCAATCTTGCGTTCGGCCGTGTAGTTCTCTATGTAGTTGCCATATAGCATATCGGGGGCATTCACCGTGTTTTCTACGGTATTTTCCATGTACGGATTGCCCGCATACGATGCACGGGTACGTGTACGGGTCGTGGCCTTTGCCGATGCAAACGAGTTCATGTCGTCGAAGACGATGTATTCCGTGTCATTGTTGTAGAGCAGCAGGGAGTGTTCTCCCGTACGCATCCGCACGATGTCGCCTTCAGGTGCCACGTTCAGGATGTTGTTGGTGCCGTCTTCGTTATATACCTGCACGCGCAACCCGTCGGGAGCGTCAGGGCACAAATCGTGGTACTCCATACCGAACTTGCTCTCCCATGCGGGGTATTGCTCCCAGTCGGGCCCTCCCTCGCAGGTATGTTCCCATTCCTTTTCGTACACAGCCTTCACGTGCACGTCCGATTTAGGTGCGTGTGCCTCATGGTCGAAGCATAAGTCCTTGTGTTCACAGGAAGAAAACGCCGTTAGCATTCCTGCCAACAGGGAAACATATCTTATCGTGTATCTCATCATTTCATACCTCCTTTCCTGTTATTGCTGTTGCCGCGTCCGAGCAGCCATACCAGTGAGATTTCCGCCTTGGTAGGCCCGAACCAGTGCCTTTGCTTGGTCGATTGCCATACATCATGTCCGTCAAGGGGATCATATTCATAGAATTTTCCTCCCCAATAGCCCACGCCGATAGTGAAATCTATGTTCAGCCTACGTGCTACCGGCAGGGAGTAACCATATTCCACGCCCACGGCATAGTTGCCCTTGTCCCAAAGTGTCCCTCCGGGTTCGCCTCCCATGTAGCCGGTGCCTCCCCACTCGAAGTCGTAGGTGAAGAATTGCCCGTAAACTCCCAAATGGTGTCCGGTAAGCGGTTTCTCGGCGGCTTTTCGGCCCAACCACTTGCGCACGGCGATGTCGCCGCCGTACACACGCCAATAGCGGTGCTTGCTGCCCTTGTCCCACCAGCCGTACATCCAGTTTCCGCCGAGCGTCCATCCCTTGCCGAGATAGAACTCGACGCCGATGTTAGGCACGGCCAAGACGTCATAAAGCATGTTTGTCTTGACGGCCATGTAGAAAGGTTTCCGTTCTTCCTGCTCCGGTACGATAGCCTGCGCTACGAGCGTGTCCGTTTCCTGAACAACGGCAACCGTATCAATGGCGGGAACCGTCTGTAATTCGACCGTATCGCTTTTTATTACCGGCTTTTGCCGTACCGTCACGAATACGACGCTGGCGTTGCGAACCTGCGGGAAGAAATGTTCCAGCATATAGAACCAAGTGCGCCCGTACTGCAGTTCCATCAAATGTTTTTTCTTGCTGTCAATCAGAACCCCTTTGTCGTTGTACGTGTATTCGGGGACATTGCGCAGCACCTCCACGGCTTCCTCCTTGTGAGGCATGTCCGACTGTTCCGCCAGACAGGCCAGACGTTCCCAAGCGATGGTGGCATCGCAACGGGTGACGATACTGTCCGGAAGCGAAATACATCTGCGCACATAGTTCTCCACTGCCGCACGGCGTTCTTCCGCCAGCCTTCGATTGATTCCGGCAGACCCTTCCGGTGAAGCAGAACCACAGAAGGACACCTCGACCAGATCGAGTGCCCCATCATTTTTAACACTTCCCAAAAATGATACGATTTCCGCCAGACGCTCGGCGTTATTTACATAGGCTGTGTCCAGCGTGCTCTTGCCGACACGGAAATCCACACAGATTTCCTTCCGGCTTTCCTGTCCGAAAAGATGAACGCTCCCGAACAGAGTGAATACCAATACTATAAAACTTTTTGTCCGCATTTCAATTCCCTTTTTTATCCCCCTCTTACCAAGAGAGGGATAAAAAGAATAATGTACTAACAATCAGTATATTTTGTTGGGGTGAAATTGAAATTTGCTAAACATTTATGTGTTTTTGAACATAGAAGTAACATTTTTTATAGAAAAGATTCTTTGCTATACATTCTTTTTTATACTTTTGCATCGTCTAATCCCTCTCTTGGTAAGAGGTAACATTTTTTGCCTGACATTCTACCTTAATTTTTTCAATATCAGATCATTCGCTTTGTCTATCGTTGAATTGTCCAAAGAGGCAAGATATATTTGCGTGGTATTTTCCGAATCATGCCCCATGCCCGCACTGATGACCGAAAGGGGAATGTTCTGACTTTTAGCGATACTGGCCCATGAATGCCTGCTGACGTACATCGTGAGTTTGGTTTGTAAGCCGATTGATACGGATATTTCCTTGAGCTTGTTGTTGACCAGACGGAGCGCATTTCTGTACTGCAACCGTTCGTTCCGGTCTGTCTTGATGATTGGCAGCAAATAGCCGTTTTCATTTGCCGGGTATTTGTCGATAATCTCCTGCATGGATTTTTCCCACTTGATGAATAATTGCTGCCCCGTCTTTCGTCTGCGATAAGAAAGGATGCCGTTCTGCAAATCCTTCTTCTTGAGATATGCCATGTCGATGAACGACATTCCGCGTGTGTAAAATGAAAACAGAAACATGTCCCTTGCAAAATCCAATGAGGACTTGAGCGACAGATCCAGTTCCTTAATCCGTCTGATGATTTTCAATGGAAGAGCACGCTTGACCGTTTTGTCTATTCCGGTATAGACATGCTTGAAAGGATACCGTTGCACGGTCATTTCCTTTTCCACCGCCCGGTTGTACACGGCACGGAGAATCCGGTTATAAAAGGAAACGGTGTTCATGGCTACGTCGTGGGATTTCAAATAGGCTTCGTATTCCGTCATCAGGTCTGAATCAATTTCATTCAGCATGATGTCGTTCCCGTTCCGAAAGCGTTTGAAGCTATTAAGGGCTGTCGTGTAATTTTCCGCAGTCCGTTCCTTTCCCAATCGTTCCAGTTGAAGAATGACCTCCGCCATAAACTCGAAAAAGGACGCTTCCCGTTCCGTTTCATGAAACAGCCTCACTATCTCGTCGGTAGCAAATGCACGCTTGCCGCTGTTTAAGCTGTTTATAATCTTGTCCAGCCGGTTCATATCCCGGCGTATCCTTTGTGCAACAGCCTGAACAACGGCTGTCCGTTCGCCCGCCGGCACCAAAATAGGTCTTGACTGTTTATCATCCCATTCATGAGGGAATACTTTATAATCAGTTGTGATTTGCCTGACGACACGGCGGTGAGTTACAAAATAGACGATAGTGCCCGGACGGCCTTCGACTGTCGACGGGCGGAATTTCACTTTTACTGTTGTCATACTTATATTTATTTAATTGATAATGTTTCATTGTCTTAACTTGCGGCATATAAAAATGGTCAGCACGATACAGAGTACAAGAAAACCTGCCGTATAGCCAAGTATTTTCCACAGCATTAGGCTGTGTATGAACTGGCTGTTTGCCATGCAGGTACAGACAAAAGCCGCCGCGAGGGAGATGATTGTCACTACCATGCACCAGAAAGCGGTCACGGAGATAAGCACACGGTCACTCGCCGAGAGGCGTCCGGCCAGCCTCGCGCACTCGCGTTCCATCCTGTCGGCCATCTTCCGGCAGATTTTCTCCCCTTCCTGCTCAAGCGTCTTTCTCGCTTCCTCGCCGACTGTGACCGTGCTTGCCCCACGCAGGGAAGAAACAGCCCCGTCCATTTTGGGCAGGGCTTCCGAAAGTCTGTTTTCAAGCTTTTCCACATTAGCACTAAGAATGCGTACAGCTTCATAATTGTTTTCCAGCGCGTTGATTATATGGTCTTGCTCCTGCATCTTTTCGGCAGTCGGAAGGGCCTCGTCTATTTCCGAGAAATCGAATTTTTTATTCATAGGCTGTTATCTTTTTCGTCCTGTCTTCGGTTTCTTTCCGATCACCCTTGCCGCTTCACGGGCGCACCGGCGTGCCCATTCCCGTTCGTCCTCGTCCTCGCGTCTTCCCCAAGGCAAGTCGTTGGAACTGCCGCCACCACCTCCCGAAGGAACCGCCGGAGTATCGAGCATCCCGACGAAAAGTGCCGCCGCCATGTCCGTGAGGTCACGGCTGTTGGCTGTCTCCCGGTAGTCGAACTCGTCATTGAATACGTCCAACGCTTCATCGGGAATGAAGAACCGGCGGCTTTCCCCGTCGATGTCGATATGGTACGGGCTGGTACCGGGACGATAGCCGGTGTATTGCGGAACCGGTGCCGTTCCTTGTGCGTGAACCGGAATCGTCCGGGGTATAGTCGGTATCGGTTTCCCTGCGGTGGGTTGTGTCGAAACAGTCCTTGTCTTGGGAGCCGTGTGCAGTTTTTTCCACGTGCTTTCGAGTTTGGTCGCCATGAGGTTGCGCCCCCTGCCGAGTTCGGAAGCCTTGTATCTGGCGCCTCCTTTCTTCAGCACGTAACCGCGCAATATCTTCTCGTTGTCGCGCAGCTCCCAGATTTCATATCCCTTGCTCCGGAGTATGGCGGCATATTCGTCCCATGACCAGCTTTTCATGGATTGCAGGGTTTCCATGCAGTCCCGGTTCACCTGCCCGATGTTTGTTTCACGGACTTCGACGGCGGTCGTCCAGCCCCGTTTCAGGGCCACACGCTCGGCTGCCCGCTGTGCCCGCAGGTGTATGTCATGGTCGTTGTTGATGTTCCCCCGTTCGTCGATACGGCAGAATGCGCCGTGAAGGTGGGGAATGCCGCTCTTGGATTCCAGATGCAGCCACACCGTGCCCTTGCTGCCTTTGAGGTTGGTTTTCGGGGAATAGGTCTTGCCGTTCTTGTCAAGCAGTTCGATGTTGTCGAACTCGTCCATGAAATCGTCCCACAATCTTTGCCAGTCGTCGATGGTAAAGTCTTTGGTATGTTCCGGTGCGGGGCTGACCTCGATGCGGATGACGGAATTTTTGACCCGTTTGGACTTCTCCAGCGTCAGCCGCATGGAATCCCATATACCCGTGGCATCCAGACCGGGCGGCAGCAGGTTGTCCCCCACGTGAAAGATGCGTTCGGGGTGTTTCTTGTTCCTCGATTCTCCCGTGATGTACCTGATGTCATTTATCCCGTGGGAGATGGATTTCGCTTTCCCTATCATGGCTCGTCCTCCCCGTCTTCACCGTTCCTTGTCCCGTCGGGCAAGCGGTTGGAAAACCGTACCTTGTCAAGCACGTCCGTGACACGCTCGGCCAGCCTGCCGAGTTCCTTGAGCCATTCGAGCATGAAAGGGTAACTGTTAAACATCTGTCTGCGCTTCTCGGGGTTCATGCCACGGAGCGCGGACGTGTAGTTCACGAGGTCGCTGCGGCATCCTATAAGGGTCTCCATGACCGCCTCCTGCCTTGCCGTCAGCCTCGCTTTCGGCCTGTAATTGAAAGCCCTTGCCAGCACGTAGCTGCTGACGGTCATGCCGCACTCGGCGGCAAGGCGGCGGATGTACTGTTTCTGTTCCACGGTGACTTTGGCGCCGATGTATTCGGTGCGGCTGCCGCCGGACGGAAATGATGTGTCTTGCTTGTTGTCTTCTGTCATAAATGTTGTTTTATAAGGGTTAAGCGGTGCGAGCCTGCGAGCACCGCCACCGGCGAACTGTCAGTGAGCCGCGAGAGCGCCAAGGGATGACTGACCGAAGGGAGGTTAGACCTTGGCATATCTCGAAACTGAAAGACGTTTTCACCTCTCCTGCGGCGTGCCTCCGCTGCCGGATAAAATGCCATTCAAATGCCGTTCAGGTGCCGTTCGAATATCATTCATGGCGAGATTGCAAAGGTTTACGACGTGGAAGTTCTGAAAGTCCGTCCATTCCTCGACACAGGTCATGGAAGCGACGGAAGCGGTTTTGGAAGCGTCTACCGCTATCATGCCCAGCCTTTCCATCGTTGCAAGGAGATTGCGGATTCTTTTTCTCCCTATGTTCCATTCCTCCGCGAGTCTGGTTTCCGAGAACTGGAACTGTCCGGGCTGCAATTCCTGCGGCCTGCGGAATGAATCGCCCCTGCCGGGTGACAGTTGCATCCGTGAGAGCAGGTCATAAAAAAGAGTATGGTTGCCGATTGTATTGCCGTCGTCATCTTTCGTTGTCCCTCCAAGCCATTCGATTGCCTCCGCGGTAAAGTGGATGCAGATTGTACGGAATCCCTGCGGCTTTTTGAAAAGGGATGTTTCCTTGTTCCTCTTGTCTTCTTGCATAATTCAATAAAAAATAAGGGAATGGAGTATCGGAAAACCTACAACAGTTCCAATGAGATAGTGCGTGCGGGAGTTTCCTTGTCCGTCCGATACCCCGTTCCGGTTTGACATCAGTTTCGGTTCACGTTGGCGGCGGGTTGGGATTGCAGATGCCCCCGTGCGTCCTCCACCGCCTTGAAGTCGGAAGAGATTTTCATCAGCACGATGCTGACGCGGCAGAGCTGGCCGATGTCAACGAAATCCTTGACGGCTTCCAACAGTTTTTGCGCACGTTCCTGACGGTGTTTCATCACGGCCTCGTTACTTGTTCCGTTTTCTTTGGCAAGCCCGTGATTGAGAAAGCGGTTGACGGCCAGCATGTCTGTCGCCTCAATCGTTGCGGTATCGCCGTTGCCCATCCCGTAGCCGACCATTACCCGTATGGAATCGGCCTCGTAGGGGGAACAGCCGCGAAGGAAGTCCAGAATGGTTTGCGCCTTCGCGCTGATTACGGGTCTGCCCTCTCTCTTTCTCTGTTCCTTGTTCGGGGAATCCTGAACCGTGGTATTCCTGATACCCGGCTCCATGTTCTTTGAATTGTCCATAACTGTATTGTTTTAAAAAAGGTTGATGAATCATTTGTTTTTCTCATGTGATACCAGATAGCGGGATGCCTCGCTATCAATCTCGGCCTGCGACTTTACCCGTACCCGTTTCAGCCATGCGTCGAGGTCTTCCTTGGCGAAGAAGCACAGCTTGCCGCCCGGCTTGTAGTAAGGGATTGCGCGGCGCATCATCATCTTGTAGAGATAGCTCGGCTTCAGTCCGAGGTAACGGGCCGCTTCCGTTGTGGTCATTAAATTGCGTTCACTTTCCATATACGTTCATTTTTATTGTTACTTGTACTTTTGTAGAATCGAAATCTGCTGTTTTTCAGACTTTTCCTTTCTTCTGTTTCCGATGCAAAGTTAAGTTTGCCCCAAGGTGGGCCAATGGGGGACGAATGGGGAAAGTGCATGAAAAGAAAATGCGCCATACCGTTGTGTATGAACGGTATAGCGCATGGCTATAATGGGGAGATACTGGGCTGAATGGGGAAACGGCGAGCGGTTATGGGGTGCCTTTCAGCCGTCTTGCGTTTTCAACGGCCTTGTCGATGGATTTGCGGAAATCTTGGTTCTCTTTTGTAGCACCTTTGTTGCAAACGTCGCTGCGGTGCTTGTCGTAGTAGGATTTGGATATGCCGCAGCGTTTCAGGAACTCTTCCGACCAGAGTTTCCCGCGCTCGCGCGGCTTGATGGTACGGGCGATGGAAAACACCATGTAACAGACGCGAAGGTTCTCTTTCGGGCGCACGATGACCGCCCGTCCGGTGGGTTTCAGGTTCAGGAAGTTCACGAAGTCGCTGCCCGACAGGTACTCGAACTGGTAGTCGTTGCACACCTCGTAGATGAACAGGCACAGGGCGAGGTCAACGGTGTCCATCCATGCGGCGGTCTCTTGCAGCAGGCTTGCACGGTTCATGGTTCCCCCTCCTTCATGCGTCTGATGTCGGAGATGATGCTTCCGGCGATTCCCTGCAGACGCTCCACCAGCACGTCAAGGAACACCGGTTTGAAACACCAGACACAGAAATTCCGGTCACGTTCCTGCACCCATTCTTTATATAACAGGTTCGCTTGAGCGTGGGCCTCGTCATACTTCGCCTTTGCCGCGCTGCATTTTGCGTCGAGCGACCTGTATTCTTCCGAATCCAGAGGCAGGAAATCCAACCGGCTGCTCATCGCCGAATATTCGCTCCATAGTTTTGTGGCGGTTGCTTTCGCTTCCTCATACCGGAGTTCCAGCGGTTTGAGGTGTTCCCTGAAAAGGGTTTCAAAGTCCACCGACTGCAACGGTGTCCTGTCGAGTGAGAGGTATTTGTTCGTTTCCGAAAGAAGGGAAGAGGAAAAGTCCAGAAGTTGTCCGGGGTTCTCCTTTACCAGACAGGCCGCCTCCTTGACAAGAAGGTTCGTGTCGTTGAAATCCTGATAGAACAGGGACGGCGGCAAGACTTGTTCAAAAGACAGGCCGCCTTGTCCGTAAGTTGCAAGAAGCGTGTTCACTTCGTGCAACCGTTGTGTTATTTGCCGTATCATCATAATCGTCAGGAATTGAAAAGGTCGTCCATCGTCACCTCGCTGTGGACGATGCTTCTGTTCTTGCCATTGGCCACGCCATACGTCGTGATAAAGGTATGAACCAGTGTCTTGTTGGTCTTGGTAAGTTCCCTGAACAAACCGGAACGGTCACGCAACCGGCGTTCATATTCGGGCTTGATGCGGTATGTGTCCATGCAGAATTTCATCTCGCACAGGTGTATGATCCGGTCAGCCCGCTCTATTATCATGTCTATTTGTCCGCCGGGCATCCCTTCCTCCTTATTGGGCTTGACCTGCCATGTGGACAAGGATGTAGCCATGCCCCTTATTCCCAAAGCCGACTTGATCTGTTTATGATGTCTCATGCAGACAAGTTCGAAACTGCTGCCCATCCAGTCGAAGACATTTCCGGAATCAAGATGATTGCTCCACCATTCATCATCGTGTGAGAGGTTGTCGGCAAGGAACTTGAAATAGAACAGCGAAAAGAAATCCGTAAGCCTGTAAACGGCCCCGCGACGTTTGTTGCCGTACTGAAGCCATTTCTCTATCATATCGGACCTTTCAAGGTTTTTTATCGCCTTGGTTATGTTGCTGCTCTTCGATGATAGCGACTGGAATATGTCCTTGCTTGTCATTCCCGATTCGTGTTCGCTGAGTAGTTGCACGATTGACGTGTACAGGTCGGCATTGTCGAAAAGGGCGTTGTATAGCTCCTCGAACTCCAGTTTCAAAAGTGCGCCTTCATTGAAAAACAGCCGGTCTATATTCTGGGAGAGGCTTAACGCGGGGTCAAGAAGGCTGTAATAAAACGGGACACCGCCAAGCACCATGTATGTCTGGGTTAGCTGGTAACGGTCCCATTCGATACCTCTGGTAGCGAGATACCGTTCCGTCTCATTCAGGGTGAACGGGGACAGATGCAGGTTACACGTCACTCTGGCATGGAGGCCTCCCTTGTTGGCGACAATCTTGTCTTTCATCCATGAGGTCGCGGACCCCGTGGCGATAAGCATGATGTTCCGCTGTGACATGGCCCAGCCGTTCCAGAAGTTTTCAAGGGCCGACACGAATATGGATTTTCCCGAATCCATCCAAGGCATTTCATCTATGAACACAATCCGCTTACGGTCAGCGGGCAGGGACGACAGGTATTCTTCAAGGGCATAAAAGGCTTCATCCCAGTTGTTTAAATGGGAGAACTTTTTTTCCGAATAACTGTTGAGCACATTCAGGAAGTTATTCAACTGTCTGCGGGTGGTCATTCCATGCGCACCGACATATTTGAAATCAAACTTCCGGTCGAAAAATTCTTCAATCAGGAATGTCTTTCCGATACGCCGTCTGCCGTAGACTATGACCAGCTCGGATCTGTCCGAGTTCAAGCATCTTTCCAGTTCCGCGTGTTCTTTGTCGCGGCCAATAAGTTTATCCATACTTTCATGTTTTGATGCAAAAATACGCATTTGGAATTGCCCAAGCAAATTCCGAAACCACTTATTTGAAATTATCCCTAAAATATTGCATGGTAAATTCAGGTATAAGGTTTTGTGAAGTTTTCATGAACCGCATCCATAAGTCTGAAATTATCTATCTCAATCAAGAAGATAAGTTCAGGTTTGTGTATCTGACAAACGAATATGCCGAGTTTTGACCTCTTCGGATTGAAATCTGACCGGGAAGGTCAAAATTCGGCAATTATTCAAATAGGGGTGGAACCGGTGGCAATGGAGTACAACGCAGAATGTCAGTCAAATACGTTATCAACCAGATTCACCGCTTCGACTTTCTTGCTGTCAACGATTTTTGCGTATATCTGCGTGGTCTTCACGTTGGAATGTCCGAGCAGCTTGCTGGTGGTATAAAGGTCGGCACCGAGGGTAAGCATCATCGTGGCGAACGTATGGCGGCTGGTGTGATAGGTGATTTTCTTGGTGATGCCTGCCGCTTTCGTCCATTTCGCCAGTACCTTGTTGATGTTGGGTTCGGCAATCAGCCCCTCAAACACATTTTCATCGTCCTTTGCCTCCCCACGTTCCGGCAACCATTTTACCGCCTGTCCGGAAAGCGGCAGGAAGATGGGCGTCGTAGTTTTTTGCATCACTACCGAAGCCCGCCACTGTTCGCCGTCTTGCGACAGGTCTTTCCATTTCAGCGCATAAACGTCGCTAAGTCTCAATCCGCAATAGCAGGCAAACAAGTAGGCGCGTTTGACATCCTCCCTCGGACACTCCGTCGCTATGAGGGTCTTTATCTCGTCAACGGTCAGGAACTCGCGCTTGCTTTCCGGCACCTTGATGCGTTCCGTCGGGGTAAGGGACATGAAAGGGTTTTCCGGTATTATATCGGCTCTGACCGCCGCATTCAACGCCGTGCTGAAATAACCCACGTAGTCCGACATGCTTTTCGGACTTAGCGGATTTCCCCATGCGGTTTTGTAGTCGGACTGGAGCCACCGGATAAAGCCGATGCAGAACTCCTTGTCTATATCGCCCATACGTACCTTGTTCTTGCCTATATAAGTGGAGATAAGGCGTGACACCGTGCCCAGCAATTTGACACCCCTGACACCCCTGCGTTTCTGGTCGTCATAGAAGGTCTGCATCCAGTCTGTCAGCAGTATTTTGGAGCGTGCCGACGTGTTTTTCAGCCCGGCCTTGTTGTGGGTAAGTTCGATTATCCGCTGCGACTTTATGGTTTCCACGGCAGCCAAGGTCACTTTGTTCTGCTCCTTGACCCGCGCATTGATTTCAGGCAGACGGTAGAGTTTCAGGAACTCGTAGCTACGCTTGCCATCGGTGTATATGTCAAGATAGTATGATTCGGAACCGTCCGCGAGTTTTTTCGTGCGTATCCTCACCGGCTCTTTCAGTTTGGTTTTCTTGTTGGTTGTAGCCATGATATAACAGGTATTAGTGTGTTAGAAAACGGTATCGGCAAGGCTTACGGCCTCGTCTTTCTTCTTGTCGATTATCTTCGCGTATATCTGGGTGTGTTTGACCGAACGGTGTCCCAACAGCTTGGAAACCGTATAGATGTCTGCACCGAGTGTCAGCATCATCGTGGCGAAGGTGTGGCGGCTGGTATGATATGAGACGTGTTTGTTCACGCCTGCCGCCTTCGCCCATTTCTTGAGGTTCTCATTCACGTTGCCGAAATTGACCAGCGTATTGAACACATGACCGTCCGTGGCGGCATCTCTCTTTTCAGGCATCCATTTCATGGCTTGCTTTGAAAGCGGGATATAAACGGGCGCATTTGTCTTTTGCATCACCACGGAAATATAGGTCTGCCCATTGTCAATGTAGACATCTTTCCACTCCAGACCTCTCACGTCACTGATGCGCAGTCCGGTGAAGCAGGAAAACATGTAGGCTTTCTTGACAAGTTCATTCGGGCAGGGAGTTTTCGCCATCCGTCTGACTTCATCAATGGTCAGGTATTCACGCTTGCTTTCCGGCTTTTTTATCTTCTCCACCGTTTCCAGCAGGTTCCACGGGTTCTTGCTGATAAGTCCTTCGCGTACCGCTTCATTGAGCGCGGTGCGGAATGTCTGGCAGTACGTGTCCCCGGTTCTCGCGCTGACAGGCTTTCCGGTTCTTCTGTGCTTGTACGTGTTGCGCAGCCAGTCTATCAGGTCAAGACAAAATTGCTTGTCGATTTCGGAAAGCCGCACATCGGGACGGAACATGTGTAACGCCCTCTTTACACTTCTTATACTGCCGAGGTCTCTCGCGCCGCGTTTCTCGTGGTTGTCATGGCTGGTTTGAAGCCACTCCGAAAGAAGTATGTCGGCTCCGGGTCTTTTCGGTTGCGCTTCGACCTTGGCACCAATCAAGGCTTCCGTACGTTCGTGCAAGATGTCTTCCGCCTTGCGGAGTGTCCGGGCATTTTCACGCTTCGACTTTGTATCGGTTTCCGGCACAAGGTAGAGTTTCAGAAACTCGTATTCGTGTCCGCCATCCACACTGCGGTCAAGGAATAGGGATAAACGTCCGTCTGCCAACTTGCGCTGACGTAACTTGACCGGAGACTTTTCCACTAATGATTTCTTTTTTCTTCCCATTGCATTTCAGTGCTTTATATCCATACACAAAGATACGAAATAATCCGAAAACGAGTATCGTTTTAAGTAACAAAAATGATGAATAATAGAGATTTTTAAGGAATACAACAGAAATCATCATTACTTAATAATGCGTTGATAATAAGTGTTTATATAGATTTTATCTGTTTTTATTTTCCCTTATTTTGCATAGATTGGCTAATGGGCGACGATATACTGTCAGCAGATATTGCTCGGAATGCTCACTATATTCGGTC
>ERZ1694689.366-NODE-366-length-16086-cov-735.888279_pt1 | contig 16086 bp, 14 predicted proteins | sample MGYA00581724_ERZ1694689 | MGnify/ENA primary metagenome ERZ1694689 (study PRJEB42213, sample SAMN07424469) | human gut metagenome | biome: ENVO:00009003; feature: ENVO:2100002; material: ENVO:00002003 | host: Homo sapiens | place: USA | collected 2014 ...
AGGTTATAATGCCAGTGCGTTTTTTATATTTTGGGTTAGATATAAATCCGCACTTCCACCATTCCTCGTCATCTTCGTAAGTAAAAAAACGTCCTGCCAAAGAATCGAGTGCGGCTATGATTTCATTGTAATCACGTCCGGAAAAAATAACGTCAGATACATGCATTTGTGCATCAACATCCCAAAGTCCATGCTCAAACTTGCGTTTCGTGCCTGCATAATCTTTCAGTTTTACTCCCTTTAGTTCAGCTTGGCACGCTTCCAGTATGCGAAGAACTATTCTTTGTTCGTGTATGGACATGTCTTGCTGTTTTGACCATGTATATACCCATGAAACAACAACATCTTTATTCTTGGTAATAGGTAGTTTCTTTTTCATAAACGATTGATTTGCTGCAAATATACACAATCCCCACATTAAAACAAAAAAAGAGGGGTAAAACTCCCAAAGTGTGGGGACTAATTTACTTTTAAACTCCCAAAGTGTGGGGACTAAACTCCCAAAGTGTGGGGAAACACATGTTCTAATCCCTTTATTTATGGGCGTTTGCGAAGAAGTGATAGAGCATATTACAGACGATGCTTATAACAGACAAGGGGAATTTATAGAGCTAAGTGGTTGATTTACTGTCGGAAAAAGAAAAACGATAGGGAAAAAGAGCAAAGCAAAACCAACCAACGGGCGGTAGGATTGGAAACGGGTTTTTATGGCGTGTACACGTTTGTGTACAAAATGTTTGTATTTTATTGAAATATAGCTATCTTTGTGCTGAATTTAAAAGCAAACAGATATGGAAGCATTATCAGTAAGAGAATACCGTAACAACCTCGCAGCGTCTTTCACCAAAGCTGACAATGGCGAGCAGGTACTAATTCGCAGGAAAAACGAGATTTACGCTTTGGTAAAAGTTGGTCGTGAAGATTTGATGATAACCCCGGAACTGCAAGCAAGGATTGACAAGGCAAGGGAAGAAATCAAATCCGGAAAGTGTGTTACCCTCAAAAGCAGTGAGGATATTGACGCTTATTTCGATAGTCTATGATGTACACAATTAGGGTTTCCGACGGGGTGGATAAGGTGATTGCCAAATGGAAGAAATCAAACCCCAATTTGTTCAAGAAGTATAAGAAAATCTACAAAGAATTGTTAGAGCACCCTAAGACTGGGCTTGGGCATCCCGAAGCGTTAAGGGGCGGTGGGGATATTACATGGTCTCGACACATTACCGCCCATGACCGGATAATCTATGACATTTACGAGGAAGTGGTAGAGGTCTACATCTTGGAGGTAGAGGGGCATTACAACGATAAATGATAAAACTGTTATGGTCGAATATTGTGTTTACTGGTTAGAGAACGGCGAGCCTATGCACGAGGTGTTCTCTTCTCTTGCCGCCGCCGAGATGTACTCATGTGCGATAAGAGGGAAAGAAAACATTGAATGGGTGGAGGTGTCCGAAGAAGAAACCATTGATTTGGACGAACTGGAAGACATGTTCCCGGATGACTTCTGCGGCGTGTAATCCCCTTGGGTAGAAATGGGGTAGAATTTGTTAGGCTGTGGGGGATTTTCTAACACGCCGGGGCTTTTTGCTGGGCGGTTGGCGTGGATGTATTCCCATGCGGCATGTGTATATATAGCAAGAAGTGTCCTTGTCGGACATTCTTGCCTTTCTCGCTTTGCTCAAAAGGATTTTAAGACTACCTTTGCGACATGGAAGTAAATCGAACGGAAAAGATAACATTCCGCTGCACCGCACTTGAAAAGGCGGCACTTGCGGAACAGGCAGCCCGATGCGGCATCAGCACATCGGAATACTGCCGTACACTCGCACTGGGCGGACGACCCAAGGAGAGGTACACGGAAGAAGAAAGGGAACTGTTTCGGGAGATAGCCCGACTGAAAGGAACACTCCAGCGTCTGAACAACTACTTCGGTGGGCGCCAGTACAGGGAAGTGTTCGAGGAGAACCAGGCACTAATCAAAGAACTTAAAAAGATACTTTCACGATGATAGCAAAAGGAAAGAGCATATCTCATGGCACGGCAGCACTGGAGTACGACCTTGCCAAAGAGATAAACGGAGAGGCAGCAGCCACTGAGATACACCGCCATGAACTTTTTGGCTGCACAGGCGAAGAAATGGTGCAGGAAATGAAACCTTACTTCGTTGATTTTCCGAACGTAAAGAACAACTGCCTTCGGTTTGAGGTCAGTCCTTCAGTGGAAGAAAGTGCAGGCATGACCAATGCGGACTGGGCGAAGCTCGGCAACGACTTCATGCAGCGCATGGGCTTGATGAACCACCAGTATATCATTGTGAAGCACAGTGGAACGGAGAAGAACCGCAGGCAAGCCCACCTGCATATACTGGCAAACCGTGTGTCGTTATCGGGAGAACTCTACAAAGACAACTGGATAGGGAAGAGAGCAACGGAAGCCGCCAACAGTATAGCCAGAGAGCGGAACTTGGTACAGTCAAAGGACATAGGCAAAGCCAACAGGGAAGAGATAAAACAGGCTATGGACGGTGTCCTTGCAAGGATGCAGGGATTTGACCTTGCCGGATTCAGCCGTGAACTCGGAAAGCTGGGTTTCAAGGTAAGGGAAGCCCGGGCAAGTACCGGCAAACTCAACGGTTATTACGTGGAAGCCCGGAGCGGAACAGAATACAAGGCAAGCGAGATAGGGAAAGATTATACGCTTGCCCACATCGAGAAGACACAGAAAAAATTGAAGTATAACTCAATCAGCAGGAATTATGGAAACACCCTCAAACCCAAAAACGGAGGATTACACCTATAAGCAGGGACAGTACAGTCCCCGAAAGAAAAAGGACACCACACCCAAAGTAAATCCGCAGCTTGCGGTAGAACTTGTGTTTCAAGAATTGAAGCGTGTAGAAGCCTATACAAGACGCATAGAAGATGCAACAGCCAAAAAGGTGGAAATAGACATGGGGAGTCTTGAAAGTGCCGAAAATCGCCTAAAAAGCGTATTGGCGGACTTTGAACGGCAGGGAAACAGAATGAAAAACGGCAGCTATGTGGACAAGAAAGTTTCAATGTACTCAATCCTTTGTGCTGTTTTTTCCCTATTGTTCGCCTGTCTGATGTGTTATCTGTGGGTGGATGCAGCCAAGAGTTGGTTCAAAATTATCAAACTCAATACCATTACTCATGTACTCCAAGAAACTTTTAGTCTTTTCGTAATCCATTTCTAAAAGTTCTTTGTTACGCTGTTCTATACTAACAGTCGTGTCAAGTTCCCAACCATAAGAATCGAACAAATTCATCAATGTTTCGATTTTAGCTTTTTCTTTATCGGAATAACCGTTGTTGTTTATGTCCTCTTCATTGGTACATGACCCTAAGAATAACACAAAGGAAAAAGCAGTAGCTAATGATAATAAAAACTTTTTCATATAGTACACATTTAAAGTTTAGATATGGCAAACTTAAGAAATTATTTGTTACGTTGTTCTCTTTCAGTTAGATTTCTTTTAATTTTCTTTTGATAGCCCCGATAACATATCCTTTGGGGTTTTCTGCCAGTCGTGCGCCTTTTTTCAATTCTCCCAGGAACCCCATGAAATTGGGGATGCGGTTTTGCCCCTCGATAAGGGTTTTCTTGTTCTTGTTGACTTCATCAGACTTGAAGTCAAAGGAGAATTTGAGGTAGTCATATACGTTGTTCTCCAGCTGGAGCCGTGCCGTAACTTTAGCCATGCGCGCTTGTTCCTGTAGTGCAGGGTCTTCTCTGTCTTCAAAGAATACAGGGAATAGGGTCCAGCCAATGACCTTCTTTCCTTCCTTTTCCTCCTTAGCAACAAAGGAGTATGGAGAGGATTCATCAAGTTCTTTTTTAGCTGCATCGATAACATATCTCTTGAAATCATTAACTCTTTCGTATTTTCCTTGCAAGCAAAACCTTTCGCGAAGTCCGTCAGACCCCTCTAACGACACGAACAAAGGTTGGGTTTGTCCGGACATCAGCTCATAGAATCGCATGGCATAGACGCTTTTAAACTTCATGGCTGTTATGAGTTCGTATTTCTTGAACCCTTTCGTAAAATCAAGTGCGGCTCTCCAGATAGGGTCATAGACATGGAAGGTAGCAATACCTGTGCCTTTTTCTATTTTAGGGTGTTCGATGATGGCTGTATAGAACCAAATCTTATCATCTTCATATTCAGCCCCTTTCTTAGATAGCGATGTGAATGCAGCTTTAGCCTTGGCATAGTTGTGGTCATCTTCGTCTCGAAGAATGGATGCTACAGGCATGGTGATGTTCACCCCACAGTCAGACGGCTCAATCTTGTGCATATGGTCTTTGATTTTAATACCTTCCAACCATCGTTGGGCAAATTCGATAAGACGATATATGATACGCTTTTCGTAAGGACTGAAATCGTATTTGGCACATGTCCATATATAGGACTGGAATACGGCTTTGTTTGGTAGGTTTTCGCTCATAGGTATTCTTTTAGATTGTTGCGTATGGGTCAAGTTCCTTAATCCGCTTACACAAATAATCGAAGCGTTTCTTAGTAAGCGGTGTGAGTGTATCGAGGTTCTCGCCATCAAAATCCTCTCCAAAGATAATGTCGTCCACCCCTATTCCATGATTGTAGTTCTCACGCACACAATCACGCAGAATCCAAAGGTTGCGCAGATTTACCCAGTCTGCCGTTTTATTCTTGATTCTGCTAAACAGCACAGCGGCTGTGTATAGGTAGTGTCCGCAATGGTTGTAGTCATGCAGCACCAGTTTCCCTTGATAGTATATGTCGAAGTCTTTATTTTCTTCATCTTCCTTTGTGTCGCAGTAGAAGAACGGAATATCTTTCAGACCGTCCCAATCAATGTAAGTAGTTGGTTTCATAAGTGTGCTTTTATGGTTTTCTGCAAAGATACAAATTAAGTACGAGTTTAACAAATAGAACTCGTACTGTTTATTCTTTATCTCGTACTTGATGGGGGTGATTTTTATTCTTTATCTCGTACTTTAGTATTCTTTATCTCGTACTTAGAGGGTGTTTTTCTCGCATAATGCGCGCGCGCGAGGATAGGACATAGATAGTCGATGTTAAGATAGAAACAAGCTCATAAGGTTGAGATTGCTTCCCAACTTTCGGAAAAAACGGACGAAAAACAATAGGGAAAACAAAGACAAAGCCCCCTCGTAAGGGGGTTGGGGGATTGTGCGTTTATTGAAGCTTTTTTTTGCGTGTTAAAGTATGTTAATTTGGTTGCAATATCGGTAACAATGGTTACATTTGTATCACAATCAAAAAAGTTTAAGATATATGCAAGTAATTCCATTGAGCAAATTTCGGACGAATCAGACAGCGACCCTTCTTCGTGCTATTCAGGGAGAATCCGTCTTTCTGACTTCACGTATCGGTGATTTTAAACTGGTGCCAGTGTCCGTAGAAGAAAAAATAGCCACTCGAATAAGAGAGGGCTTGAATGAAGTGAAACGAATCGAAGCTGGTGAGCAGCCAGCCAAGAGCGCAAACGCATTCCTTGATGAGCTTTGAAGTAAAGACCACCCCGCATTTTGAGAGGGAAGCGAAAATCCTTGCAAAAAGGTATAAGTCTTTTAAGGCTGACATGAAGGATTTTATCGAGTCATTGGAAAAGAACCCCATGCAGGGGGATGAACTGAGCCCAGGTATCCGTAAAATAAGACTTGCCATTGTTTCTAAGGGGAAGGGTAAGTCTGGGGGAGCACGTGTTATCACATACACGATTTGTGCATCGGAGAGTGAAGGTCGTGTTTATCTTGTGGATGTCTATGATAAGTCAGACTTCTCTACCGTAAGTGTATCTATTCTTAAAAAAATCATATCTGAACAGGGTATCCTTTGACCAGTCAGCGTTAGTGAAGCGAACTGTGTTTTTTCTCTTTTCAGTCTGCAAAGGTAACTCCACACTCCGAAGCCGTCAAGGGCTTCGCAAGTTCGGATCTGAAAAAATCCTGAGCAGCTTCGCTGTGCGGTTTTTCCGCTCGAACCCTTGACTGCTCTCCGTGTTCCGTTGTGGGAATGGCAGGGAAAAAAGAAAAAAGTGTGTGGCTATGCTGTGTGTTATCGCTGTGTGTATCCCCATGCGGCGTGTATATATAGCAAGAAGTGTCCTTGTCGGACAATTCTTGCTTTTCTCGCTTTGCTCAAAAAGATTTTAAGATTACCTTTGTGGCATGGAACTAAGACGGAACGAAAAGATTACATTCCGGTGTACCGAACTTGAAAAGGACGCACTTGCGGAGCAGGCAGCCCGGTGCAGTCTAAGCGTATCGGAATACTGCCGGAGTTTGTCCCTTGGGGGGCGCCCAAGGGAGAGGTACACCGAGGAGGAACGGCAGCTTCTCCGGGACATAGCCCAGTTGAAAGGAACGCTCCAACGGCTGAACAACTACTTCGGTGGTCGCCAGTACCGGGAAGTGTTCGAGGAGAACCGGGCACTAATTACAGAGCTCAAAAAAATACTCTCACGATGATAGGGAAAGGGAAAAGCATATCACATGGTGTGGCGGCATTGGAGTACGACCTCGCCAAAGAGATAAACGGGCAGGCAGTAGCCACCGAGATAGCCCGGCATGAACTTTATGGGTGTACTGGTGCGGAAATGGTGCAGGAAATGAAACCGTATCACATTGATTTTCCGAACGTAAAAAACAACTGCCTACGTTTCGAGGTCAGCCCCTCGATAGAGGAAAGCGCCACCTTTACGGATGCGGACTGGGCGGAACTTGGTAACGACTTCATGCAGCGCATGGGGTTGGCGAACCACCAGTACATCATCATCCGGCACAGCGGTACGGAGAGCAAGAAAGAGCAAGCCCACCTGCACATACTGGCAAACCGGGTTTCCCTTTCCGGGGAACTGTACCGGGACAACTGGATAGGGAAAAAGGCAACGGAAGCCGCCAATGCCATAGCCAAGGAACGGAACTTTGTACAGTCGCAGGACATTGGCAAAGTCAACAAAGCGGAAATCAAGGAAGCCATGGACGGCGTATTGAAGAAGATGCAGGGCTTTGACTTTACCAAATTCAAGGAAGAACTTGGTAAGAGAGGTTTTAAAGTCCGGGAAGCCAGGGCAAGCACCGGGAAACTTAACGGCTACTATGTCACAGCCCGAAGCGGTACGGAGTATAAGGCAAGCGAGATAGGGAAAGGCTACACTCTCGCCCATATCGAGCGGACACAAAGCAAACTGAAGTGCAACTCAATGAACATATCTCATGGAAACAAACTCACACCCGGAAGCGGCAGCTTCCAACGTTAAGCAGGGACAGTACAGCCCCCGGAAAAGAAAAGATACAACGCCAAGGGTAAACCCGCAGCTTGCGGTAGAACTGGTGTATCAAGAACTAAAGCGTGTTGAAGTCTATACGAAGCGCATAGAGGACGCAACAGCCCGAAAGGTACAAATAGACGGGAAAAGCCTTGAAAGTGCCGAAAATCGCCTAAAAAACGTGTTGGCGGACTTTGAACGGCAGGGGTACAGAATGAAAAACGGCGGTTATGTGGACAAACGAATTTCGTTCTACTCAATCCTTTGTGCTGTTATCTCCCTATTGTTCGCTTGTTTCATGTGCTATCTTTGGACGGATGCAGCCAAAGACCGGGACAACTACAAGCAGTATTATGAATACTACCAAGAGCAGGCAAGGGAACAAAAGGGGAATAAATAAACATCTAACTTTACGAATTATGGGAACAACGGAACACGAAGAACCCCGGTTCTTCTTCATACTGAACAAGGGTGCGAAGTCCGGCGGCGAAATCACCCATGCCGTCCTAAACGGTAGTATCGTTTCGAAGCCGGCAGGCTGGGACGCCTTTCATGGGCTTGCACTGGCGAGAGAGAAACTAAGCAGCGAGGAAATACAACAGCAGATGAAAGAACTTGGTGTAGAAATGGAAATCGTTCCTCTGATTTGACAAGATTACCCGGAGTGTTTCAGCCGGGTAATCTTGTTACTTATCCTTGATTTTCCCTTTAAGGGCGTTTATAATCCACCCTTTCGGATTGTTCTTTTCTCGTGATTTTCCGTTTAGGAGAGCCAGTTCTCCGATAAGGTCGGTTATCTTTTCTTGTGCCGTTATGAATGTCTCTTTGTTCCGGTTTATCTCTTCCGATGTGAAGCCGCAGGAATAACGGAGGTACTCGTACACATGGCTGTCTATCTGATATCGTGCTGTAACCTTTGCTTGCAATTCTTTCCCTTCCAGTTCTTCATCTCTGAACTGTGGTTGATAGACCGGGTAGAACCTAAACCCGGTCACCTTGCTACGTTTGTTGTTTGGGTTTTCACGCACTTTCACGTAGTTGAAAGTGTATGGGCAGCTCTCATCAAGCGCAGCCTTTGCTGGTTTCAAAACTCTTTCCTCAAAATGATCTATTCTGTCTTTTCCGTTCTTGTCCTTGTATTTGTCCGCAGGTATGCCAAGACGGTCTTTCAAGTTTTCAAGGGATATATCCAAAGGGTACACCTGCCCACTCATTAACATGTAAAACCTAAGGGAATACCCAGTAGGTAGCGCAAGAGCCTTGTTTAACTCAAATTCTCTGTACCCCTTGGCGAACTTGGTAAACACATCCCAAAGGTCGTTAGACACACGAAAGGTTATAATGCCAGTGCGTTTTTTATATTTTGGGTTAGATATAAATCCGCACTTCCACCATTCCTCGTCATCTTCGTAAGTAAAAAAACGTCCTGCCAAAGAATCGAGTGCGGCTATGATTTCATTGTAATCACGTCCGGAAAAAATAACGTCAGATACATGCATTTGTGCATCAACATCCCAAAGTCCATGCTCAAACTTGCGTTTCGTGCCTGCATAATCTTTCAGTTTTACTCCCTTTAGTTCAGCTTGGCACGCTTCCAGTATGCGAAGAACTATTCTTTGTTCGTGTATGGACATGTCTTGCTGTTTTGACCATGTATATACCCATGAAACAACAACATCTTTATTCTTGGTAATAGGTAGTTTCTTTTTCATAAACGATTGATTTGCTGCAAATATACACAATCCCCACATTAAAACAAAAAAAGAGGGGTAAAACTCCCAAAGTGTGGGGACTAATTTACTTTTAAACTCCCAAAGTGTGGGGACTAAACTCCCAAAGTGTGGGGAAACACATGTTCTAATCCCTTTATTTATGGGCGTTTGCGAAGAAGTGATAGAGCATATTACAGACGATGCTTATAACAGACAAGGGGAATTTATAGAGCTAAGTGGTTGATTTACTGTCGGAAAAAGAAAAACGATAGGGAAAAAGAGCAAAGCAAAACCAACCAACGGGCGGTAGGATTGGAAACGGGTTTTTATGGCGTGTACACGTTTGTGTACAAAATGTTTGTATTTTATTGAAATATAGCTATCTTTGTGCTGAATTTAAAAGCAAACAGATATGGAAGCATTATCAGTAAGAGAATACCGTAACAACCTCGCAGCGTCTTTCACCAAAGCTGACAATGGCGAGCAGGTACTAATTCGCAGGAAAAACGAGATTTACGCTTTGGTAAAAGTTGGTCGTGAAGATTTGATGATAACCCCGGAACTGCAAGCAAGGATTGACAAGGCAAGGGAAGAAATCAAATCCGGAAAGTGTGTTACCCTCAAAAGCAGTGAGGATATTGACGCTTATTTCGATAGTCTATGATGTACACAATTAGGGTTTCCGACGGGGTGGATAAGGTGATTGCCAAATGGAAGAAATCAAACCCCAATTTGTTCAAGAAGTATAAGAAAATCTACAAAGAATTGTTAGAGCACCCTAAGACTGGGCTTGGGCATCCCGAAGCGTTAAGGGGCGGTGGGGATATTACATGGTCTCGACACATTACCGCCCATGACCGGATAATCTATGACATTTACGAGGAAGTGGTAGAGGTCTACATCTTGGAGGTAGAGGGGCATTACAACGATAAATGATAAAACTGTTATGGTCGAATATTGTGTTTACTGGTTAGAGAACGGCGAGCCTATGCACGAGGTGTTCTCTTCTCTTGCCGCCGCCGAGATGTACTCATGTGCGATAAGAGGGAAAGAAAACATTGAATGGGTGGAGGTGTCCGAAGAAGAAACCATTGATTTGGACGAACTGGAAGACATGTTCCCGGATGACTTCTGCGGCGTGTAATCCCCTTGGGTAGAAATGGGGTAGAATTTGTTAGGCTGTGGGGGATTTTCTAACACGCCGGGGCTTTTTGCTGGGCGGTTGGCGTGGATGTATTCCCATGCGGCATGTGTATATATAGCAAGAAGTGTCCTTGTCGGACATTCTTGCCTTTCTCGCTTTGCTCAAAAGGATTTTAAGACTACCTTTGCGACATGGAAGTAAATCGAACGGAAAAGATAACATTCCGCTGCACCGCACTTGAAAAGGCGGCACTTGCGGAACAGGCAGCCCGATGCGGCATCAGCACATCGGAATACTGCCGTACACTCGCACTGGGCGGACGACCCAAGGAGAGGTACACGGAAGAAGAAAGGGAACTGTTTCGGGAGATAGCCCGACTGAAAGGAACACTCCAGCGTCTGAACAACTACTTCGGTGGGCGCCAGTACAGGGAAGTGTTCGAGGAGAACCAGGCACTAATCAAAGAACTTAAAAAGATACTTTCACGATGATAGCAAAAGGAAAGAGCATATCTCATGGCACGGCAGCACTGGAGTACGACCTTGCCAAAGAGATAAACGGAGAGGCAGCAGCCACTGAGATACACCGCCATGAACTTTTTGGCTGCACAGGCGAAGAAATGGTGCAGGAAATGAAACCTTACTTCGTTGATTTTCCGAACGTAAAGAACAACTGCCTTCGGTTTGAGGTCAGTCCTTCAGTGGAAGAAAGTGCAGGCATGACCAATGCGGACTGGGCGAAGCTCGGCAACGACTTCATGCAGCGCATGGGCTTGATGAACCACCAGTATATCATTGTGAAGCACAGTGGAACGGAGAAGAACCGCAGGCAAGCCCACCTGCATATACTGGCAAACCGTGTGTCGTTATCGGGAGAACTCTACAAAGACAACTGGATAGGGAAGAGAGCAACGGAAGCCGCCAACAGTATAGCCAGAGAGCGGAACTTGGTACAGTCAAAGGACATAGGCAAAGCCAACAGGGAAGAGATAAAACAGGCTATGGACGGTGTCCTTGCAAGGATGCAGGGATTTGACCTTGCCGGATTCAGCCGTGAACTCGGAAAGCTGGGTTTCAAGGTAAGGGAAGCCCGGGCAAGTACCGGCAAACTCAACGGTTATTACGTGGAAGCCCGGAGCGGAACAGAATACAAGGCAAGCGAGATAGGGAAAGATTATACGCTTGCCCACATCGAGAAGACACAGAAAAAATTGAAGTATAACTCAATCAGCAGGAATTATGGAAACACCCTCAAACCCAAAAACGGAGGATTACACCTATAAGCAGGGACAGTACAGTCCCCGAAAGAAAAAGGACACCACACCCAAAGTAAATCCGCAGCTTGCGGTAGAACTTGTGTTTCAAGAATTGAAGCGTGTAGAAGCCTATACAAGACGCATAGAAGATGCAACAGCCAAAAAGGTGGAAATAGACATGGGGAGTCTTGAAAGTGCCGAAAATCGCCTAAAAAGCGTATTGGCGGACTTTGAACGGCAGGGAAACAGAATGAAAAACGGCAGCTATGTGGACAAGAAAGTTTCAATGTACTCAATCCTTTGTGCTGTTTTTTCCCTATTGTTCGCCTGTCTGATGTGTTATCTGTGGGTGGATGCAGCCAAGAGTTGGTTCAAAATTATCAAACTCAATACCATTACTCATGTACTCCAAGAAACTTTTAGTCTTTTCGTAATCCATTTCTAAAAGTTCTTTGTTACGCTGTTCTATACTAACAGTCGTGTCAAGTTCCCAACCATAAGAATCGAACAAATTCATCAATGTTTCGATTTTAGCTTTTTCTTTATCGGAATAACCGTTGTTGTTTATGTCCTCTTCATTGGTACATGACCCTAAGAATAACACAAAGGAAAAAGCAGTAGCTAATGATAATAAAAACTTTTTCATATAGTACACATTTAAAGTTTAGATATGGCAAACTTAAGAAATTATTTGTTACGTTGTTCTCTTTCAGTTAGATTTCTTTTAATTTTCTTTTGATAGCCCCGATAACATATCCTTTGGGGTTTTCTGCCAGTCGTGCGCCTTTTTTCAATTCTCCCAGGAACCCCATGAAATTGGGGATGCGGTTTTGCCCCTCGATAAGGGTTTTCTTGTTCTTGTTGACTTCATCAGACTTGAAGTCAAAGGAGAATTTGAGGTAGTCATATACGTTGTTCTCCAGCTGGAGCCGTGCCGTAACTTTAGCCATGCGCGCTTGTTCCTGTAGTGCAGGGTCTTCTCTGTCTTCAAAGAATACAGGGAATAGGGTCCAGCCAATGACCTTCTTTCCTTCCTTTTCCTCCTTAGCAACAAAGGAGTATGGAGAGGATTCATCAAGTTCTTTTTTAGCTGCATCGATAACATATCTCTTGAAATCATTAACTCTTTCGTATTTTCCTTGCAAGCAAAACCTTTCGCGAAGTCCGTCAGACCCCTCTAACGACACGAACAAAGGTTGGGTTTGTCCGGACATCAGCTCATAGAATCGCATGGCATAGACGCTTTTAAACTTCATGGCTGTTATGAGTTCGTATTTCTTGAACCCTTTCGTAAAATCAAGTGCGGCTCTCCAGATAGGGTCATAGACATGGAAGGTAGCAATACCTGTGCCTTTTTCTATTTTAGGGTGTTCGATGATGGCTGTATAGAACCAAATCTTATCATCTTCATATTCAGCCCCTTTCTTAGATAGCGATGTGAATGCAGCTTTAGCCTTGGCATAGTTGTGGTCATCTTCGTCTCGAAGAATGGATGCTACAGGCATGGTGATGTTCACCCCACAGTCAGACGGCTCAATCTTGTGCATATGGTCTTTGATTTTAATACCTTCCAACCATCGTTGGGCAAATTCGATAAGACGATATATGATACGCTTTTCGTAAGGACTGAAATCGTATTTGGCACATGTCCATATATAGGACTGGAATACGGCTTTGTTTGGTAGGTTTTCGCTCATAGGTATTCTTTTAGATTGTTGCGTATGGGTCAAGTTCCTTAATCCGCTTACACAAATAATCGAAGCGTTTCTTAGTAAGCGGTGTGAGTGTATCGAGGTTCTCGCCATCAAAATCCTCTCCAAAGATAATGTCGTCCACCCCTATTCCATGATTGTAGTTCTCACGCACACAATCACGCAGAATCCAAAGGTTGCGCAGATTTACCCAGTCTGCCGTTTTATTCTTGATTCTGCTAAACAGCACAGCGGCTGTGTATAGGTAGTGTCCGCAATGGTTGTAGTCATGCAGCACCAGTTTCCCTTGATAGTATATGTCGAAGTCTTTATTTTCTTCATCTTCCTTTGTGTCGCAGTAGAAGAACGGAATATCTTTCAGACCGTCCCAATCAATGTAAGTAGTTGGTTTCATAAGTGTGCTTTTATGGTTTTCTGCAAAGATACAAATTAAGTACGAGTTTAACAAATAGAACTCGTACTGTTTATTCTTTATCTCGTACTTGATGGGGGTGATTTTTATTCTTTATCTCGTACTTTAGTATTCTTTATCTCGTACTTAGAGGGTGTTTTTCTCGCATAATGCGCGCGCGCGAGGATAGGACATAGATAGTCGATGTTAAGATAGAAACAAGCTCATAAGGTTGAGATTGCTTCCCAACTTTCGGAAAAAACGGACGAAAAACAATAGGGAAAACAAAGACAAAGCCCCCTCGTAAGGGGGTTGGGGGATTGTGCGTTTATTGAAGCTTTTTTTTGCGTGTTAAAGTATGTTAATTTGGTTGCAATATCGGTAACAATGGTTACATTTGTATCACAATCAAAAAAGTTTAAGATATATGCAAGTAATTCCATTGAGCAAATTTCGGACGAATCAGACAGCGACCCTTCTTCGTGCTATTCAGGGAGAATCCGTCTTTCTGACTTCACGTATCGGTGATTTTAAACTGGTGCCAGTGTCCGTAGAAGAAAAAATAGCCACTCGAATAAGAGAGGGCTTGAATGAAGTGAAACGAATCGAAGCTGGTGAGCAGCCAGCCAAGAGCGCAAACGCATTCCTTGATGAGCTTTGAAGTAAAGACCACCCCGCATTTTGAGAGGGAAGCGAAAATCCTTGCAAAAAGGTATAAGTCTTTTAAGGCTGACATGAAGGATTTTATCGAGTCATTGGAAAAGAACCCCATGCAGGGGGATGAACTGAGCCCAGGTATCCGTAAAATAAGACTTGCCATTGTTTCTAAGGGGAAGGGTAAGTCTGGGGGAGCACGTGTTATCACATACACGATTTGTGCATCGGAGAGTGAAGGTCGTGTTTATCTTGTGGATGTCTATGATAAGTCAGACTTCTCTACCGTAAGTGTATCTATTCTTAAAAAAATCATATCTGAACAGGGTATCCTTTGACCAGTCAGCGTTAGTGAAGCGAACTGTGTTTTTTCTCTTTTCAGTCTGCAAAGGTAACTCCACACTCCGAAGCCGTCAAGGGCTTCGCAAGTTCGGATCTGAAAAAATCCTGAGCAGCTTCGCTGTGCGGTTTTTCCGCTCGAACCCTTGACTGCTCTCCGTGTTCCGTTGTGGGAATGGCAGGGAAAAAAGAAAAAAGTGTGTGGCTATGCTGTGTGTTATCGCTGTGTGTATCCCCATGCGGCGTGTATATATAGCAAGAAGTGTCCTTGTCGGACAATTCTTGCTTTTCTCGCTTTGCTCAAAAAGATTTTAAGATTACCTTTGTGGCATGGAACTAAGACGGAACGAAAAGATTACATTCCGGTGTACCGAACTTGAAAAGGACGCACTTGCGGAGCAGGCAGCCCGGTGCAGTCTAAGCGTATCGGAATACTGCCGGAGTTTGTCCCTTGGGGGGCGCCCAAGGGAGAGGTACACCGAGGAGGAACGGCAGCTTCTCCGGGACATAGCCCAGTTGAAAGGAACGCTCCAACGGCTGAACAACTACTTCGGTGGTCGCCAGTACCGGGAAGTGTTCGAGGAGAACCGGGCACTAATTACAGAGCTCAAAAAAATACTCTCACGATGATAGGGAAAGGGAAAAGCATATCACATGGTGTGGCGGCATTGGAGTACGACCTCGCCAAAGAGATAAACGGGCAGGCAGTAGCCACCGAGATAGCCCGGCATGAACTTTATGGGTGTACTGGTGCGGAAATGGTGCAGGAAATGAAACCGTATCACATTGATTTTCCGAACGTAAAAAACAACTGCCTACGTTTCGAGGTCAGCCCCTCGATAGAGGAAAGCGCCACCTTTACGGATGCGGACTGGGCGGAACTTGGTAACGACTTCATGCAGCGCATGGGGTTGGCGAACCACCAGTACATCATCATCCGGCACAGCGGTACGGAGAGCAAGAAAGAGCAAGCCCACCTGCACATACTGGCAAACCGGGTTTCCCTTTCCGGGGAACTGTACCGGGACAACTGGATAGGGAAAAAGGCAACGGAAGCCGCCAATGCCATAGCCAAGGAACGGAACTTTGTACAGTCGCAGGACATTGGCAAAGTCAACAAAGCGGAAATCAAGGAAGCCATGGACGGCGTATTGAAGAAGATGCAGGGCTTTGACTTTACCAAATTCAAGGAAGAACTTGGTAAGAGAGGTTTTAAAGTCCGGGAAGCCAGGGCAAGCACCGGGAAACTTAACGGCTACTATGTCACAGCCCGAAGCGGTACGGAGTATAAGGCAAGCGAGATAGGGAAAGGCTACACTCTCGCCCATATCGAGCGGACACAAAGCAAACTGAAGTGCAACTCAATGAACATATCTCATGGAAACAAACTCACACCCGGAAGCGGCAGCTTCCAACGTTAAGCAGGGACAGTACAGCCCCCGGAAAAGAAAAGATACAACGCCAAGGGTAAACCCGCAGCTTGCGGTAGAACTGGTGTATCAAGAACTAAAGCGTGTTGAAGTCTATACGAAGCGCATAGAGGACGCAACAGCCCGAAAGGTACAAATAGACGGG
>ERZ1694689.387-NODE-387-length-15707-cov-6.518720_pt1 | contig 15707 bp, 10 predicted proteins | sample MGYA00581724_ERZ1694689 | MGnify/ENA primary metagenome ERZ1694689 (study PRJEB42213, sample SAMN07424469) | human gut metagenome | biome: ENVO:00009003; feature: ENVO:2100002; material: ENVO:00002003 | host: Homo sapiens | place: USA | collected 2014 ...
CACTCGACTAGTCGTCGGCAGCGTCAGATGTGTATAAGAGACAGGATATATACCTGCCGGAAATCTTCCGCTTGAGGATATTGTATTTAATTACCGAGCATACGGACTTCCTTGTTTTGAAACCATACGCAGGGCAAGGCAGAGAGTACAGTCCCTTTTTCCTGAGTATTCACGTAATCCGCAGAAAGAAGAACAGAGCGGCAGTATTTCTATTGTAATCAACATTAGCTAAGGAGGTATTTTCGTGAAAGACAAAGCAACTTTTCAGAATAAGGTCAAGGTGCTGAATAAACTCTTTGACTCCGGTTGTGATACGGAGAAAAAGTTGCAGCAGCTTGATATGGAAGCAATCCTGAAAATCCCGAATATCACGATTCCTGATATGGGTGTGATTATGGAGCTTCAGAAGAATACAAAGTCCGGTAAACTCTTTTCGTATTTGGGCGGCGGTTCTGATGAAGCAACAAAAATGAGAGGTAAGGAAAATGAAGCAACAGGAGAATAGAGCAGAGCCGCAGGAAAAGCAAATTCGATTTATAGACAGTCATTACAATTTGAAATTCTATATTCCCGATGGTGGAAAAATCAAGATTACTTTTCGTGATGGACACACAGCAGACAGAGTGTGCAAGTATATTGATGACTACCATTTGTATGTCGGAAATTGCTGCTATCATATATGCGAGTTTGCTGAAAAAATGGAGCTTAATGGAAGTAAAGTTGAACCTATCAATCAATCCGAACCGTCAAAAAACAAGACCAGAAACAGAGAAAAACAGCGATAAGGAGGTGCAAGAGTAATGGCACGAAAATATGACCTTATTTCTGAGCTTTACAACCGCACCTGCAAAACGGTTGTGTCAAATCCTCAGAACTGGCAGGCATTCTTAGCTTCGGCTTGCCGAAATTATAAGTTACGTTATGACGAGCAGCTTCTTGTATATGCACAGCGACCAGATGCAACAGCGGTTCTTGAGATAGAGCAGTGGAACAAAATTTTTGGCAGATGGGTCAACCGAGGTGCTAGAGGTATTGCTGTTTTTGCTGATGAAAACCGTTCACGGCAAAGACTGACACATTACTTTGACATTTCAGATACTCACGAAAGCAGATATTCAAGAACAGTCCCGATTTGGGATATGCGTCAGGAATACGAAGCTGATGTGATTGAAACATTGGAAAGCACTTTCGGAGAGATTGAGAATAAGAGCAGTCTTGCCGAAGCAATTATGGGAGCAGCAAGAAATGCGGCAGAGGATAATATCCCTGATTATCTGCAAGACCTTTACTATGCAACCGAGGGCAGTTCCTTTGAGGAAGTGGAAGAGGATATTGTGGCTTTCATTTATAAAAATGTCGTGACAAACAGTGTGGCATATATGATGATGTCAAGGCTCGGCGTTGATACGGACGGTTATTTTGAACTTGATGATTTCAGAGATGTTACCAACTTCAATACGCAGGAAACACTCAATGCACTTGGATTTGCTACCAGTGATATTGCAGAAATGGGATTGACGGAAATATCTAAAACAATTACTGCACTCAACCGTCAAAATCGCATAATTGTCGGTCAGGACAGAAATGAATACAATAAGGTTGAAAATAACGACGAAAGGAGTTTGGACAATGAACGAACTGACCTACACGATGGTGGGCGATTACAGCCTTCCGAACCTGAAACTTCCACAGCAGCCGGAAGTGACGTTGGGCAGATACGCTCAGATGAGGAGAGAGTTTCTGAAGGAACATCACAGAGTCCTTTACTACAATCTCCTGACGAGGGGCGAACTGACACAGCACTTGGCGGAAGTGGAACAGAGAGCCAGCAAGATGGAGAAAACAATTCTGAGCCAGATGGCACAGAAAGAGGGAGTGACCGAACAGATGAAAGCGGAGGATATGATGAAATGGGTTCGTCTGATGAACTCCCTTCGCAATTCGGCACAGGAAATCGTGAAAGCGGAAGTGATATTCGCTTAGAGTATTACGACAGAACGCACGAGGATAAAAGCCTTCCGTTCTTTGGACGTGATGAAGTAATCAATGAAATTCTCAGAACGACACCACATTTGTCAGCAAGTCTGGAAGAAATCAAAGATTATTATGAACGTAATCCTGATAACAAAGACCGCACAGAGTATATAAAGAGTATTTTCAATAATGATTATACCGAACTTACTTTAGAGGACGGCAGGACAGTAGGGTACAAGACCTTTGAAAACGTTCTGCATTTGTGGGAGGGCAAATACGACAGCAGAACCGCACAGAGCTATTATGATTGGGCTGTTATTGCCCGTCATTTTGAAGCTATGCGATTACTGGGAGAATTAAGTGACAGCATAAAACCATTACCGTCAATGGACGGTCAGATGACATTCATATTAGACGGTCGGGCAGAGGAAAAGAAAACCTCTGCCTTTACTTTTTCTCAGGAGATTATCGACGCTATTCTTGCGAATGGAAGCGGATTTTCTGAGGGAAAAATGCGTATTTATGAGCAGTTTGAAAAAAGTCTTTCTGCAAAAGAAAATGCCGACTTCTTGAAAAATGAATATGGTTGGGGCGGTTCTTATCCCGTCATAATCGGGGCAGGCATTGATGAGAGCCACGATGGAAAAGGTATTACGATTACGAAAGGCATCGGTAAAGAAAATCCACATATCACACTTTCGTGGTCGCAGGTGGAGAAGCGTATCGGGGAACTTATCCGAATGGACAGATACTTAAATCCAAAGGAAAAAGAACACTATCCTCAGTGGCTTGAAAGTCAAGAGGAACGCAGAGCCAAAATCGAGGAAACGAAAAGAAATCGTGAGATACTTTCTAATGCACCACCGGAGCAAGAGGTCGAACCAACCGAAAAAGAACCTGAAGAAGCAGAACAGCTACAAGATGTGCAGTATGAATATCATCTTGGCGATAAGGTGTATATCGGTGCTTCTGAGTACGAAATCTTATCTGTTGATGATGAGAGAGTAATGCTCTATGACTATGATGTGCCACTGTTCAATAAGGAATTTTCACGCACAGAGTTTGACAGAAAAGTGCGAGAGAATCCGATGAATGAGCATTTGATTGTAAAGGAAGAACCTGCCGAAGAAAGAAATGAAAAAGAGTCTGAGCCGTTAGTTCCCGCTTGGGAGCAGAAGAAAAAAGTCAAAGGCTTTGACTTGCACCCTGATGTGCCTATGGCAGACCGTCACACCTTTAATCTTAGAGAAAATGAGGTTGAAACGGTTGGTAAAAAGGAACGCTTCCGCAGAAATATTATGGCGATACAGCTTCTTAAAAAATGTCAGGAAGAAAACAGATTTGCCACTCCTGAAGAACAGATTATCTTATCAAAGTATGTCGGTTGGGGTGGGCTTTCAGAAGCCTTTGATGAAAATAATTCAGCGTGGGCAACGGAATATCTGGAACTTTCTTCGGTATTAACACCGGAGGAATATGCTTCGGCAAGAGAAAGCACATTGACTGCGTTCTACACGCCGCCTGAAGTTATCACAGCCATTTATAAGGCAATGGAGCAGATGGGCTTTAAGGAAGGCAACTTGTTAGAGCCGTCCTGCGGTATTGGTAATTTCATCGGTATGCTGCCTGACTCAATGCAGGATAGTAAGATTTACGGTGTGGAACTTGATACGATTTCCGCAGGCATTGCACAGCAGCTTTACCAGAAAACAACCATTGCGGCACAGGGATTTGAAGAAACCAATTTACCGGACAGCTTCTTTGATGGCGTTGTCGGAAATGTGCCTTTTGGAGATTTTAAGGTATCGGATAAAAGGTATGACAAGCATAAGTTCCTGATACACGATTACTTTTTTGCAAAGTCCCTCGATAAGTTAAGACCCGGCGGTGTGATGGCTTTTGTAACGAGCAAAGGCACAATGGACAAGGAAACTTTAGCAGTACGAAAGTATATTGCACAGAGAGCAGAGCTTCTTGGAGCAATCCGATTGCCGAATAATACCTTTAAGGGTAATGCAGGAACGGAAGTCGTTTCGGATATTCTTATCCTACAAAAGCGTGACAGACTGATAGATATTGAGCCGGATTGGGTTCATCTTGATACCGATGAGAACGGAATTAAGATGAACTCTTATTTTGTGCAGCACCCCGAAATGATACTCGGAGAAATGAAAATGGTATCGGGGCGTTTCGGTATGGAAGCAACTTGTGTGCCGTATGAAAATGCAGACCTTGCAGCACAGCTTGATGAAGCAGTAGCAAACATTCACGGAGAAATCACGGAATATGAAACCGAGGAAGAACTGGAGGAGGAAGATAATTCTATTCCGGCAGACCCGACAGTGAGAAACTTTTCCTATACGGTGGTAGACGACAAAATCTATTATCGTGAAAATTCCCGTATGACTCCGGTGGAAGTGTCGGCAACCGCAGAGAACCGAATTAAGGGTATGATTGTTATTAGAAATTCCGTCAGAACGCTGATTGAATTGCAGACAGAAGATTACCCTGACAGCGAAATCAAAGCGGAGCAGGAGCGATTAAACAGACTTTATGATACCTTTTCAGGTAAGTACGGACTCATTAACAGCCGTGCAAATACTTCTGCTTTCTCGCAGGACAGTTCATTCTCTTTGCTTTCCGCATTGGAGATAATCGGAGAGGACGGAGAACTGGAGCGTAAGGCTGATATGTTTTCTAAGAGGACAATTAAGCCGCATACTCCGGTTACTTCTGTTGATACGGCAAGCGAAGCGTTGGCGGTATCTCTTGGAGAAAAAGCCACGATTGATATGGACTATATGATGGAGCTTTCCGGTAAATCGGAGAATGAAATCTTTGAGGACTTAAAGGGTGTTATCTTCCTAAACCCGCTTTATGAGTATGGAAATTCTTACGAACCGAAGTATCTGATGGCTGATGAATACCTTTCGGGTAATGTCAGGGAAAAGCTGAGGATTGCAAAGAACTCGGCAGAACTCTATCCGGAAGATTATAAGGTCAATGTAGAAGCACTTCAAAAGGTGCAGCCGAAAGACCTGACTGCAAGTGAAATTTCCGTGCGACTTGGTGCAACTTGGCTGCCGCCGGACGATGTGCAGGAGTTTATCTTTCATTTGCTTGAAACACCACGCTATGCACAGTGGAATATCAAAGTTCACTTCTCTCCATTTACGAGTGAGTGGAATATTGAGGGCAAATCCTATGACAAAGGAAATGTAAGGGCATATAACACTTACGGAACTTCCCGCATCAATGCCTATAAGATTATTGAGGAAACGCTGAATTTAAAAGATGTGCGTATCTTTGATTATACCGAAGATGATGAGGGCAGGAAAAAGGCTGTCCTGAATAAAAAGGAAACAGCGATTGCTCAGTCGAAGCAGGAAATGATTAAGCAGGAATTTCAGGACTGGATATGGTCTGACCCTGAACGAAGGGAAAGGCTTTGCAAATCCTACAATGAGAAATTCAATAGCGTCAGACCTCGTGAGTATGATGGAAGTCATATCATCTTCAATGGTATGAACCCTGAAATTGAACTCAGGGAACATCAGAAAAATGCGGTTGCCCATATCCTTTACGGAGGAAATACGCTTCTTGCACACGCAGTCGGAGCAGGAAAAACTTTTGAAATGGTAGCGGCAGCACAGGAGTCGAAAAGGCTTGGACTTTGTAATAAGTCACTGTTTGTTGTACCAAATCACTTGACCGAACAATGGGCGGCTGAGTATTTGCAGCTCTATCCGGCGGCGAATATCCTTGTCGCAACAAAGAAAGATTTTGAAACCAAGAATCGTAAAAAGTTCTGCGGCAGGATTGCAACCGGAGATTATGACGCCGTTATTATCGGACATTCACAGTTTGAAAAAATCCCGATGTCCATTGAAAGACAGAGGGCAATCTTAGAACAGCAGCTTGAGGAGATAACTGGAGGAATTGCAGAACTTAAGCGAAACCGAGGGGAAAACTTCTCCATAAAGCAGCTTGAAAAGTCAAAGAAATCTATCAAGCAGAAACTTGATAAACTCAATGACCAGACGAAAAAAGATGATGTTGTAACCTTTGAGGAACTTGGTGTAGACAGGCTTTTTGTTGATGAAAGCCATTATTACAAGAACCTTTATCTTTATACAAAAATGCGTAATGTGGGCGGTATCGCACAGACGGAAGCACAGAAATCTTCCGACCTCTTTATGAAGTGCCGTTACCTTGATGAGATTACCGGAGGACGAGGAACCGTATTCGCAACGGGTACACCTATCTCAAACAGCATGGTGGAACTCTATACGATACAGCGATATTTGCAGTACAACACGCTTGTGAAAAATGGGTTGCAGCACTTTGACGCCTGGGCTTCCACTTTCGGAGAAACCATTACGGCAGTGGAACTTACACCGGAAGGAACAGGATACAGGGCAAAGACAAGGTTCGCAAAATTCTATAACCTGCCTGAACTAATGGCGATGTTCAAGGAGATAGCGGACATTAAGACAGCGGATATGTTGAACCTGCCAGTACCGGAAGCAAAGTACCATAACATTGCAGTAAAGCCGTCAGAAATGCAGAAAGAAATGGTTGCTTCCCTTGCAGAGAGAGCCGAGCAGGTGCGTGGCGGCGGTGTGGATTCAAGCGTAGATAATATGCTGAAAATCACGAATGACGGAAGAAAACTGGCTCTTGACCAGCGTATGCTAAACGACATGCTGCCTGATTTTGAGGGCAGTAAAATCAATGCCTGCGTCGATAACATCTATCGGATATGGAAAGAAAATGCCGACAAGAAATCTGCACAGCTTGTGTTTTGTGACCTTTCCACGCCAAAGAATGACGGAACATTTTCCGTCTATAACGACATCAGAAAGAAGCTGATTGAGAGAGGTATTCCTGAAAGTGAAGTGAAGTTCATACACGAAGCCGACACGGATATGAAGAAAAAGGAACTGTTCCAAAAGACCCGTAAGGGAGAAGTCAGGGTGCTTCTTGGCTCTACTCAGAAGATGGGAGCAGGAACGAATGTGCAGGACAAACTTATCGCACTTCATGACGTGGATTGCCCGTGGCGACCTTCAGATTTGGAGCAGCGTTCCGGTAGAATTGTCCGTCAGGGCAATGAAAATCCGCAGGTAGATATTTACCGCTATGTAACAGAGCAGACCTTTGATGCATACCTCTATCAGCTTGTGGAAGGTAAGCAGAAGTTCGCAAGTCAGATTATGACGAGCAAATCTCCGGTCAGGTCGGCAGAGGATATTGATGAAACCGCACTGTCTTATGCGGAGATAAAAATGCTTGCAACAGGAAATCCATATATCAAAGAAAAGATGGACTTAGACATTCAGGTGCAGAAGCTGAAGATATTAAAATCCAATTTCTTATCGGAGAAATACGGACTGGAGGATAAGGTCATCAAATTCTACCCACAACAGATTGCTTACTTGAAATCCCGTGTAGAGGGACTTACCAAAGATGTTGAAACAGCAAAATTACACCCGAAACCGATAGACGAGCAGCCGCTTGGAATGATGGTATCGGGTGTTTCTTATTCCGAAAAAGCCGAAGCAGGTCAGGCAATCATCAATGCCTGCAAGTCAATGAACAGTCCCGATGCGATACCACTTGGCGAGTACCGTGGCTTTCAAATGGAACTGTATTTTGATACGGTGCAGCGTAATTATGTTGTGAAATTAAAAGGCGAAACAAGCAGAGATGTACCGCTTGGCGATGATGCTCACGGTAATATCGTGAGAATAGATAACGGCATAGAACGCTTTGAGGAAGCACTTGCTGATACGAAAAACAGCCTTGAAAATACGGAGAAGCAGTTTGAAACAGCGAAGCAGGAAATCGAAAAGCCGTTTGCAAAGGAGGAAGAATTGAGGGCAAAAACTGCCAGACTTGATGAGCTGAATATCCTGCTCAATATGGATAAAAAGGAAAATGAGATTGTCGGCGGAGAGCCTGATGAGGGCGAAGCAGTCGGCGGCAGAAAGGAGAAATCGTATGAGAGATAAACAGAAAGGCGGTGGTCGATATGCCTTTTATCGCACCTGAGTTAATCATTCAGGCGAAACAGATGGACTTATTAACCTACCTGAAAAATTATGAACCGTATGAGCTGGTTAAGTTTTCAGGTAACACCTATTGCACCAGAACCCACGACAGTTTGAAGATTTCAAACGGGAAATGGATATGGTGGTCGAGAGGTATCGGTGGCAGGAGTGCTTTGGATTATCTGATTAAGGTCAAAGGTTACAGCTTCCTTGAAGCGGTGGAAACCATTATCGGACACACAGCGATTCAGGTTCCGGTCTATGAAAAGCCACAGCCAAAAGAGGAAAATAAACCGCTTCTTCTCCCTGAAAAATGTGCTTCCAACATAGTGATTACAGAGTATCTTTTCGGGAGAGGAATAGATTTTGAAATCATCAATTACTGTATCTCTAATGACCTTATCTTTGAGAGCCTGCCGTATCACAATGTTGTGTTTGTAGGCTATGACGAGAAGAAAGAACCAAAATATGCAGCCTACCGTTCCACGAATAAGCGTAGGATTATGGGCGATTGCAGTGGCAGTAAAAAAGATTATTCTTTTCGGCTTGGTAAGGAAAACTTGGAGGAAGTACACCTCTTTGAGTGTGCCATTGATTTGTTATCCTATGCCACGCTTGCGAAGCTGAACGGGCAGGATTGGAAAGAAATGAGCTTTGTTTCGCTGTCCGGGGTGTATTCTCCGGCAAAGAAAATTGAGGACAGTAAAGTGCCGATTGCACTGGAAAAGTATCTTGGCAGTAACCCATCTGTCAGGAAAATCCGTATCCATTTTGACAATGATATAGCGGGCAGAAAGGCAGCACAGACCTTAAAAACCATTCTGCCGGATAAGTATGAAATCGTTGATGAGCCACCAAAAGCAGGTAAGGACTTCAACGATTTTCTTTGTATGCGAATGGGAATTTACAATAAAAAAACACACGAAAGGAATGAAGAACGATGAATGATTCTAAGATTAAAGTTCTCTTGGTAGAACCGGAAAAGTACCCGAAGGAAATTGTAATCGACGACAGTCTGGAAGCAATGCAGGAGGTTGTCGGCGGGGATATTGAGGAATATATGCCCTTTGATGATGACGTTGCAATCATCTGTAATGAGGAAGGAAAGATGAGAGGACTTCCGCTTAACCGTGCAGTTTATGTGCAGGATAATGATAAGAAAGAGATGGTAGATATTATCTGCGGCAAGTTCTTTATCTGTTATGCACCACCTGAGAGTGAGAGTTTTCAGAGCTTGCCGGACGATATGATGAAGAAATACAAGGAACAGTTCAAGTATCCCGAACGCTTTTCTAAGGATGTGGGCGGCAATATCGTGGCTGAACCGTTTAAGCCGCAATCAAAGAATTATGAGAGATAGTAGCCTGAGAACGGGGCAACCCGGAGGAGATGTTTATTCTTAGCGAGCAGACCATTTGGATAAACACAGTTTCCCAAACGGTAAAAGGCTCGTTAGGGGTTGCCCCTAATACCCCGTGAGAAAGGAGAACTTGATTTGAGAGAGTTATTACTTATCGCCGCCGGAACACTGCTCGGCAGTTGTCTTGGCGTTACGATGATGTGCTTATTCCAGATTAACAAAGATTGCAGAGTAAAGAGAAAGGAAGATACCGATTATGAGAAAGAGAAACATTCAGAAGATTGTACGCTTTAACCGTAAGGAAGCACAGGATTTGGCAGCAAAGGCAAAGAAGGCTTGTCTTTCCGAAGCAGGGCTTATCCGTTTACTTATCAGAGGTTACGAGCCGAAAGAGAAACCCGATGACCGCTTCTATGATGTGATGAGGGAACTGTCCTCTATCGGCAATAACATCAATCAGCTTGCGGCTAAAGCTAATACGCTTGGTTTCATTGACGCACCTATGCTGAAGAATGAAGCTGCGAAGTGGAATAAGTTCCAGTCAGAGATTGAGAGGACATATCTTCGTCCAAATCAGAGCGAAATGAAATGGCAGTAACAAAGTTGTGGTCGGTTACAGAAAGGCTCGGTCAGGTCATTGACTATGCGACCAATCCAGAAAAGACTTCTGCAAAAATCAAAAGGGAGTTTTCGCCGGAACAGTATCAGGCTCTTGCAGATGTTATTGCTTATGCAAAGGACGAGGAAAAAACAGAGCGTGAGTTCTATGTTGAGGGTATCAACTGTAATGTGGCGATTGCCCGTGACCAGTTCATAACGGTTAAGGAGCAGTACCAAAAGACAGACGGTATCCAAGCCTATCACGGATATTTGAGTTTCAAGGAAACAGATATATCTCCTGAGATGGCACAGAAAATCGGAATGGAGTTTGCAAATGAAGTGTGGGGTAAAAGATTTCAAGTCGTTGTGACAACCCACCTGAACACAAAGCACCTGCACTGTCATTTTGTCATCAACTCTATTTCTTTCGTCGATGGGAAACATTTATGGGGTGAGGAAAAAGCGTGGTTCAAATTCCGAAAAGTTGCAGACAGGATTTGTGAGAAGTATGGACTTTACTATGACCCGAATCCGAACCGCAGTAAGCAGTCGGATTATCTGACGATGAAAGAAAAGGCAGGAATGCCGACACGCTACTCGGTTGCAAAAGAAGCCATTGATTATGCTATCGACCACAGCAAGACCCTGAAAGAATTTCAGTTTGCTCTCAAGGAAATGGGATATGCCTATAACCTGAGTCCAAGCCGAAAATACTGGACGGTCATTCCAAAGGGATACGATAAGCCGATACGACTGAAAAATCTCGGAGCAGATTATACCAATGACCGGATTGTAGAGCGTATCAAAGAAAATCGTAACAGATGGGCAGAGATTGAGCCGTTCCAAAGGGCGACTTATAAACCAAGACAGTACCGTATGCAGACCAGAGGGCAGAAGCTGAAAAAGAAAGGCGGACTTTATGGGCTGTATCTGTATTACTGTTACAGACTCGGTTATCTGCCAAAGTATAAGAAACAGAATAACGCAAGGCTTCATTATCTTTTGAAAGATGATTTAATGAAGCTCGATAAGATTACTGATGAAGTAAGGCTGCTCGGACGAGAAAATATTTCCACGGACGAACAGCTTTTTTCATATAAGACTTCCTTAGAGGAGCAGATGAAAAATCTGATTGCCGGAAGAACACGTCTCCGAAAAAAGATAAGAACAAATATTGATGATGGTCAGCTTCAGGCGGCAAAAGATGAAATCGCTTCTATCAACGGAGAATTGAAAAAACTCCGACGGGAAGTAAAACTCTGCGAGGATATTGCGGAGAGGTCAAAGGTTATGGAAGAAAACCTTGAGCATATCGAAACGGAGGAACAAAAACAGCAGAGAAAGGAGAAATCACGCTATGAACAACGGTGGTGACGCAGCAGAGCAGGTCGTTAGGCTTTCGCTTGAAGGATTTGAAGTTGCTGCAAGATTAAGCGGTTCGGCGGCGAAGAATATCGCATTACTTTTGGTATCGGTTCTGAAGCAGGAACAAAAGACGAAGGGCAAAGCAAGGCTTACCAATATGATTAAGTCAGGAAAGGAGCTGAAAGTCTTTTCCATTCCGCAAAAGGATTTGAAGAAGTTTACCGAACAGGCAAAACGCTATGGCGTTCTTTATTGTGTCCTCAGAGATAAGAACACAAAGGGAGAGAATGCTCCGGTAGATATTATCGCAAGAGCAGAAGACGCTTCTAAAATTCAGCGTATCGTTGAAAGATTTGAACTTGGCAAGGTGGATAAGGCTTCGATTGTCAGTGAAGCAGAGAAAGCTATCGCAGACCGTGAAGCGGTTGAAAAAGAAAAGCCGACTAAATCCAAGAGTGAAATCATTATGGAAGAAGCGGTCAGAAATCCAATGCAGAAAGAGGAGCGAGCAAACGCAAACCCCTCAGTCGCCAAAACAGACAAAAGCCCTCTGTCAAGGCAAAACTCAGAGCCGGTAGAAACGCAATCTGATAAGGGTGTTGCAAAGCCAGTGGAAAAACCATCGGTCAAAGAGAAACTTGACCGTTACAAGGCACAGGCAAAACAGCAAAAAGAAGCAGAGCGTAAAGAGCCGGAGGTTAAGAAAGACGGCAAGAAACCGCAGCAGAAAAACGGTCAGACGGTACACCGTCAGCCGAAGAAGAAACCCAAAACAAAAGAGAGGTAATTCACTATGACAAATGATTTCAAACCCGCAAAGGCTGGCGATAATCAGCCAAGATTATCCAAAGAGGAGTATGCGGAAAAGAAGCGAGCAGAAAAAGAAAAGGTCTATCAGATGATTGATGACGCTGCCCGTGAGATTGTGAGTGACCCTGAGAAGTTCAAGAGCTTTCTTGATACGCAGAGTCGAATGGACAGATATTCCGCAGCAAATGCTCTCCTTATTTACAGTCAGTATCCGCAGGCAACACAGCTTAAAGATTTTGATGATTGGGGTAAGGACAATGTGAAGATTACCAAAGGGGCAAAGAGTATTTCTATTCTTGAACCAGTGGAATATACAAGAGCAGATGGCTCTCCGGGTATTTCCTACAATGTCAAAAAGGTATTTGATGTTACGCAGACAAATGGAAGAAAAGCTCCGGCGGTATCAGTAAACCGTGACCCGAAAGCACTTATCACGACAATGCTTGATGTATCTCCGGTGGAGGTTGCGTCAACCGATGAACTTCCGTATCCGAATATGGCAGCTTTCTATAATAATGAAAAGCAGACCTTGTATGTGAAGCGTAATGTGGGCGACAGCGTAGCAGTTGCTCAGTGTGTCGCTCAGGAACTTGGACACGCACAGCTTTCCATCAACAGCGAAAGTTACAGCCGCAGGGATATGGGCTTTCAGGCAGTGTGTATCGGATATATGCTTTGCAAGAAGTATGGCGTAGATACACAGAATTTTGCAATTAACCGCATTCCGGAGGGACTGGCTTCCAAAGAGCCGAAAGAAATCCGTGCGGAGCTTTCCAAGACTCGAAATGCAATGGCAGAAATTCACAGTCATATCTCTGATGAAATGTTCCGCAAGAAGCAGGAGCGTTCAAAGGACTATGAGAGATAATGGAGGGCAGATATGGAAAAAGAAAAACTCTACCACATTGCTTTGGACGATTACGAACACGGTGTTGTCATTCGCTCCTTAAACGATGAGAAAACAAAGTTGATGGAGGAAGGCAAGTCCGCAGATGCAGTAGACGACCTGCTTGTAAAAGTCGGAAATGCCCCATTGAAAAAGTTCAAAGTAATTGAAAGGAAACGCTCAGATGAAGCGAGATAATGACAGGCAGACTGCCATTATTTTATCCATTGTCGGTATCGTTCCGGTCATATGGCTGGCACTTCTGATTGCACCTTCCATAAGCGGAGGATTGCCGGAGATAGCAGCCAATCTTGCGACACTCTTTGATAATCCGTTTTCCATAAAATTATGTGGGGACAGCCTGAAAACTGTCCTCATTTTACTTTTATGCTATGGAATGGGTATCGGGATTTATTTCTCAACAAGAAAGAATTACCGCAGACGAGAGGAACACGGTTCTGCCAAATGGGGCAATGTCAGAGCCATTGATAAAAAGTACCGACAAAAGCCACTGTCAGAAAATAAACTGATGACTCAGAATGTGTGCATTGGGCTTAATGCCAAGAAGCACAGACGAAATCTGAATACGCTTGTGTGCGGTGGCTCCGGTGCAGGTAAGACGAGGTTTTATGCAAAGCCTAATATTATGAATGCTGCCAGAAACAGCTATGTGATATTAGACCCGAAAGGGGAAATCCTGCGAGATACGGGACATCTTCTTGAGAAGAAAGGTTACGAAGTGCGTGTGCTTGATTTGATTTCAATGGAGAAAAGCCATTGTTACAATCCGTTTGTATATTTGCAGAACGACAATGATGTGCAGAAGCTCGTAACCAATCTTTTCAAGAGTACCACTCCGAAAGGTTCACAGAGCAATGACCCGTTTTGGGATACGGCAGCGTCAATGCTTCTGCTTGCACTTGTATTTTATCTGCATTATGAAGCACCGCCGGAAGAACAGAATTTTGCAATGGTAATGGAAATGTTAAGAGCCGGGGCGATTGAGGACGAGGATGACCCAAGTCCTTCTCCGCTTGATAATCTGTTTTCGGATTTGATGATAGATAATCCTGATCACATTGCGTTGAAGTATTATCACTCTTATCATTCCGGTTCTTCCAAAACATTAAAATCTATACAGATAACCCTTGCAGCAAGGCTTGAAAAGTTTAACTTGGAGAGTCTTGCTGCTCTTACTTCTGCCGATGAACTGGATTTGCAGTCACTCGGAGAGAAAAAGGTGGCACTGTTTGCACTGATACCGGATAACGACTCCAGTTTCAACTTCTTGGTATCCATTCTTTACACACAGCTCTTTCAGCAGTTGTTTTATGCAGCCGACCATATTCACGGCGGTTGTCTGCCGATGCCTGTTCATTTTATGATGGACGAATTTGCCAATGTTTCACTGCCGGACGACTTCGACAAGATACTGTCGGTTATGCGTTCCCGTGGGGTATCGGTAAGTATCATCTTGCAGAACTTGGCACAGCTTAAAGCCTTGTTTGAAAAACAGTGGGAGAGCATTGTGGGTAACTGCGATGAATTTCTTTACCTTGGTGGAAATGAGCAGTCAACCCATAAATATGTGTCGGAGCTGTTGGGTAAGGAAACCATTGATACTAATACGTTCGGAAAGAGTACCGGAAGAAGCGGTAACTATTCCACCAATTATCAGATTAGCGGCAGAGAGTTACTTACCCCTGATGAGGTGCGTATGCTCGACAATCAGTACGCTATTTTATTTATCCGTGGGGAAAGACCCATTATGGATTTTAAATATGACATTATGAAACACCCGAATGTGGCACTTACCACAGACGGAAAGGCAAGCCCTTATAAGCACGGAGAAGTCACAAAAGATATTGCTTCGATTGCCATTTGGGACATTGACCCTGCAACACTTCCTGAAAAGGAAATGGAAGAAACGAACTGGGAACTTCTTTCCGATGAGGAGATGGAAGCTCTGTTCATAAACAATCAAACAAATTAAATTTTGGAGGTATTCAACTATGACTATTTTTAAGAAAAAAGCAACTGATACTCAGGAAACAAAGAAACTGCCTATGACCGGAAAGGTTAAGAAAGGCTTCCGTGCTTATTGCACAATGGTCATTGTCGGTGCATTGGCACTTGGAATGACAACGACTGCATTTGCAGCGAATGACCCGCTTACCGTAGTCAACAATCTGTCTGACTTTATCTTCGGACTTATCCGTGCCATCGGTATGATTTTGCTTGGCTTTGGTATCGTGCAGGTCGGTCTTTCACTCAAATCTCACGACCCTTCTCAGAGAGCCAATGGCTTCCTGACTCTTGCGGGTGGTGTCATTATTACTTTCGCCAAAGAAATCCTTACTCTTATCACAGGCTAAGATAAGAGTTACACAGTTATCGAGGGGTGTGCCAAGTTAAGGTACACCCCTTAATTGTAAGGAGGTGCTTTGAATGAGTGATAACTGGGTAGTTCAAAATCTTGAAAATGCCCTTGAAACTTGGAATGAAAAACTGTCGGAAATATGGACGCTCATCACAACTACACCGCAGAACTTTAAGGGCGGGAATATCTGGAAGGTTATCGTTGACATCAACGGTGCAGTTCAGGCTATTGGGCTTGCCTTACTTGTGTTGTTTTTCGTGATAGGTATGGTAAAGACCT